>Ga0180222_1000194_pt1 | contig 106850 bp, 100 predicted proteins | sample eDN5th37CKraftOP_FD_151336 | JGI IMG/M metagenome (GOLD analysis project Ga0180222, IMG submission 151336) | Enriched Organic Plus compost microbial communities from Emeryville, California, USA - eDNA 5th pass 37_C Kraft OP (version 2) (version 2) ... | reverse complement strand
CATGAGGCCCTCTCGCCCCTTCATTATCTTCACTTCGTCAGGCACCGGCAGCGCCCCCGCGCTCTGTCATCCCGCCCAAACGAAAAACCCGCCAAAAAATCGGCGGGTTTGTCAGTGGTCTGAGGGCCACGGATTTCTCCGTGGCCCTTCTTCGTTCGGCTTGCCGGAACGTCAGATGCCCGCGTTCGAGCGGTATTCCGTGCGGGCCTTGGAGACCAGCGGAGCCGGCTGGACGGTCGCGCGGATCTTCACCTGCACGTGGTCCTCGACCTGCAGCTTCGACGACGGCTTGTCCTCGCCCCAGACGAGCGTGACTTCCGTACCCGGCGTTGCAAAAGCCTTGTCGATGACGCCGAGCGAGAGCATGGCGCGCTCGTTGGCCGAGTAGCCGGTCCACGTCGACAGGCCGACGACCTTGCCGTCAACTTCGATACGGTCGAAGTGGAAGGTGTCGTAGAGTGACATCGGCAGGTTGATGAACTTGGCGCCGACGCCCGGCTTGAACATCGAGGCGTAGGCCGCGCCGACGTCGTCGCCGTTCCAGACGAAGGTGACCTTTTCGCGGGCCTTGTCGCGGCCTTCGGCAACCATCTTCTCCAGCGCCTCGCGGCCGATGAAGTCATGGTCGAAGGCCACGATGCGGCCGTAGTCGAGGTCGTACGGGGTGAAGTAGTAGTCCTCGATGTTTTCCGAGCAGAAGCTGCCGCCGAGCGGAGCGGTCGTCTCGTAAGCCTTCTCGTCGAGCCACTCGCGATAGGCCTTCATCTTCTCGCCGGTGTAGATCGCCGGCAGCGGACGCGGCAGCCAGCCGGATTCGAGCGCGTTGGTGTGGTAGGCGCGGGCGCCGACCTGCACCATGCCATGCTTTTCGCCGGCCTCGAGGATGGCAGAGTGCACCGCCTCGCGGTCTTCCCACGGGCCCCAGATCTCGAAGCCCGGCTCGCCCGCCATGCCGTGGCGCAGCGCGCGCACAACCTTGCCGGCGATGTTGAAGCGGGTCATGTAGAAGAACTTCAGCTTCGGCGGCTCTTCGCCGGTCACCTCGCGGATGATGTCCATCGCGCCCGGACCCTGGATCTGGTAGCGATAGTTGACCGGGTCGCCCTGGCGAACGGCCGAGCTGTCGTCGCGCCAGACGCGCACGTTGTAGCCGCCGGTTTCGGCGTGGAAGTGCATCCAGTTGATCGACGTCGGAATGCCGACGGCCTGGAACTCGTCCTCCTCGAGGTGGAACAGGATGTTGTCGCCGATGACGTAGCCGTCATGGTTCACGGCCACGAACTGCTTGGCCATGTCGACAGGGAAATGGGCGACGGTGTTGACCGCGAGATCGCTGATCAGCTTCATCGCGTCCGGCCCCTTGATGTTGAGGTCGGCCATGTGGTGGCACTGATCGTAGAGAACAGCGGTGCGGCGCCAGGCCAGCTGCTCGTCGCGCCAGTTGCGGTATTCCTGCGCCACGCGAGGAACGACTGACGGCGGCTGCTGCGATTCCCAAAGCAGCTTCACCGGATTGCCGGCCTTGGCAATCGCCTCCTCCAGATTCTTGACCATGATCTTCCTCCCGGAATGTCTCCAAACACGCCGGCAGTTTCCATCACGATAGTTATTATGTAAAACATGTTTTGAAGACAACACACCCAAGGAAAACCGGGGAGGCAAATGATCCCGTTCACGATCCGCCAGCTGGAATATTTCGACGCTGTGGCGAGCGAGGGATCGCTGGCGGCCGCGGCAACCCGCTGCCATGTCAGCGCCTCGGCACTTGCCCTTGCCCTCGATGAACTCGAACATCATCTGGGCGTCCAGCTGTTCGTGCGGCGCAAGGGCAAGGGCGTGATCCTGACGCAGGCCGGCTCGCGGCTGCTCTCCCATGCGCGGCTGGTGTTGTCGGGTGTGGATGCGCTCGCGGCAGATGCGGGTCAGAGCGCACAGAGCCTGTCGGGACGCTTCGCGATCGGCTGCTTTTCCTCGCTCGCGCCCTTCTTCCTGCCGGGCATCATGGAGGATTTCCAGAAGACGCATCCCGACCTTGTTCTGGAGATCGAGGAGGCGGATGCGCCGCGGCTCGACGACATGCTGCTGCAGGGCCGCATCGACGTCGCGCTGCTCTACAGCGTCGACGTCTCGACCCAGCTTGCCTTCGATCCGCTGCACGAGTTCCGGCCCTACGTGATGGTCGCCGAACACCATCCGCTTGCGCAAAGGGGCGGCGTAAGTCTGAGCGAGCTCGTGGACGAGCCGCTGATCCTGTTCGACCGCAATCCAACCCGGCGCAACACCGAAAACATCTTTGCTGCGCTCGGGCTGAAGCCGCGCGTCGGGCACACGACAACGAATTTCGAGCTGACGCGTTGCCTCGTCGGCCGCGGCCTCGGCTACGGCCTCTTGTTTCAGCGCCCGGCCGGTGCAATCACCTATGACGGCCACCGCGTCGTCATTCTGGAGATCGAGGACGATGTGCCGGGCACGGTTATCGGCCTGGCGCGTCCGGCAGGCGCGCCGCGCACCGCGCGCTACGCCGCGCTGCTTGACTATCTTCTCGCGGATTCCGCGCGGAAGAACCCGAAGTTGCAAAAGCGCCGGCTCCGAGCCTGACGCGGCCTTCGCGACCAACATCGTGCGCATGGGCCGCCTGGTCAGTCGTCAGGCCGGCACTTCGAGATCCTGCCGCGTAGTGGTTTTCAGCAGTTCCTGCCGGAAGCGGGCGATCGCGAATTCGGCGAAGGAGGAAAGCTGCCGCCCCTTGCGGGAGACGACATAGGCCGAGATGTTTGCTGCCTCCGCGAGCGGCCGCCGCGTGATGCCGGGCATGTAGACCTCAGCGACGGAAAACTCGTCGATGACGGCAACGCCGAGCCCGTGGCGCACGAAACTCACCACCGTCTGCGCGAAGCGGCCGCGCATGGCATAGGTCGGCTTCAGCCCCTCCTGCGCAAAGGGCCGCGCCAGCGTCGCGCCATAGGGATCGCCGGCATCGACGCCGACCAGATCCTCCTTCACGAGGTCATGCACCGAGATCACCTTCTTTTTAGCGAGCGGGTGGCTGTCCGGCACGATGGCGACCAGCCGGCCGTCGGCCAGCTTGACGTTCTCAAGCGCCGGGTTGTCCAGCGCCGAGCTCATGATGACGAACTCGCCGCGTTCGAGCAGCAGATAGTCGGTCGTCTCCTCGATCTTGAGGATGTTCATGTCGATATAGAGGTCGGGGAAGCGCTTGCGGATGTGGCGCGCCGCCCGCGCGGCGATGAACTGCGCGATGGAAGGGGCGCAGGCGAAGGTCAGCCGCACGTCGCCGCCCTTGCGCAGCGACGCGACCGCCGTGTTGAGGTTGTCCATCTGCCGGTGCACCTGATGCACCATTTCGAAGATAGGGGTTGCCTCCGGCGAGGGGACGAACAGCCCCGCCTTGCGCTCGAACAGGCGAATTCCGAGCAGGTCTTCGGTGTGGCGCACGAGGCGCGAGATGCCCGGCGCCGAAACATTCAGCAACCGTGCCGCCCCCTGGATCGTTCCAGCCAGCATCACCGCGCGGATGACTTCGACCTGCCGAAGCGTAAGCTCGCTCATTGCCCGTTCCCGAAAGATGACCCCGCTCCGCGTCTTAACATCATGTTACGCGGAACGTCAGACCGATATTTGCCGTTACGCAAGGCGCCGGGCAATATCGGCTGTAAGGGATTTTCGGGGGAAGCGATGAAGACGTCGATCGCCACCGTTTCTATCAGCGGAGATTTCCGCGAGAAGCTGGCCGCCATTGCCGCTGCCGGCTTCGACGGTATTGAGATTTTCGAGAACGATTTTCTGGCCTTTGATGGCTCGCCACGCGAGGTGGCGCAGATGGCGGCCGACGAGGGGCTTGCCATTACGCTCTACCAGCCATTCCGCGACTTCGAGGGCTTGCCAGAGCCGCAGCGCTCGCGCGCCTTCGACCGCGCCGAGCGCAAGTTCGACGTGATGGGCGAGCTGGGCACCGACCTGTTGCTGGTCTGCTCGTCCGTGTCGCCCATTTCGCTCGGCGGCATCGACCGCGCCGCAGACGATTTTCGTGAGCTCGGCGAGCGGGCGGCAAAGCGCGGCATCCGCATTGGCTACGAGGCGCTGGCCTGGGGCCGCCATGTCAGCGACCACCGTGACGCATGGGAGATCGTGCGCCGCGCCGACCATCCGAACATCGGCCTGATCCTCGACTCCTTCCACACGCTCGCGCGCAAGATCGACCCGAACACGATCCGCTCGATCCCAAAGGACAAGATCTTCTTCGTCCAGCTTGCCGATGCGCCGGCGATCGACATGGACCTGCTCTACTGGAGCCGCCACTACCGCAACATGCCGGGGGAGGGCGATCTGGCGGTGGCCGAGTTCATGCGCGCCGTCACTGCCACGGGCTATGACGGCTACATCTCGCTCGAAATCTTCAACGACCAGTTCCGCGGCGGTTCGCCCCGCGCGGTCGCCGATGACGGCCATCGCTCGCTGGTCTGGCTGATGGACCAGGTGCGCCGCGAGGAACCTGCTCTGAAGGTCGACCTGCCGCCGATGCCGGCGCCGGTCGGCGTCGAAGGCGTTGCCTTCATCGAGTTCGCCGCCGATGAAGCGGGAGCGCAGTCAATTGCGCAGCTGCTGACGTCGCTGGGCTTTGCCCATGTCGGCCGCCATGTCTCAAAGGCCGTCGACCACTGGCGCCAGGGCGACATCAACATCCTCGTCAACACCGAGCAGAAGGGCTTTGCCCACTCCTCGTTCCTCGTCCACGGCACCTCGGTTTATGCCCTTTGCCTCAAGGTCGAGGACGCACATGCCGCCGCCGAGCGCGCCTGCGCGCTGGGTGCAGAGCGCTTCGAGCAGGAAGTGCCGCCCGGCGAGCTGCGCATTCCCGCAATCCGCGGCGTCGGCGGCAGCGTCATCTATTTCCTCGATGATAGCGAACAGCTGTCCCGCATCTGGGACGTCGACTTCCGCACGGTCCAGGGCACGCCGGCAAATCCCGGCGCCGGCCTCACCCGCGTCGACCATGTCGGTCAGACGATGGAGCAGGGCGACATGCTGTCGTGGCTGCTGTTCTACACCTCGATCTTCCGTACCCGGAAGACGCCGATGGTCGACGTCGTCGATCCGGCAGGCGTCGTGCGCAGCCAGGTGATCGAGAGCGAGGATGGCGCCTTCCGTCTCACCCTCAACGGTGCCGAGAATCGCCGCACGCTCGCCGGCCGCTTCATCTCCGAGAGCTTCGGTTCCAGCGTTCAGCATCTCGCTTTCGCGACCGACGACATCTTCGCCACCGCCGCCGCACTCCGCAAGGCAGGCTTTGCCCCGCTGACCCTGTCGCGCAATTACTATGACGACGTTGAAGCCCGCTTCGGCCTCGACCCCGAGCTTGCCGACCGCATCCGCGCCGAAAACATCCTCTATGACCGTGACGAGCACGGCGAGTATTTCCAGCTCTACGCGCCGACTTGGGGTGAGGGACTGATCTTCGAGATCATCGAACGGCGCGGCGGATATGCCGGCTACGGCGCGCCGAACGCACCGTTCCGCATTGCCGCGCAAAAGCGGCACCTGCGCCCGAAAGGCATGCCGACGAAGTAGCAGAGGGAAGGGCGGCGGAGTTTGCCCCGCCGCTTGCGCTAGACGGCCTCCGGCTTGCCGCTCTCGCCTGAGCGGAAGATCGCGTCGATGACCTTCTGGTTACGCACCGACTCCTCGAGCGGGAAGATCCTGCCGCTACGTCCGCGCACCGCCTCGACGAACGCCTCTGCCTCAAGCCGATACTGATTGATGTTGGGGAAGCGGAAACTCGTGCCGCCGCTGTGGTTCTGGTTGTAGAGCACGATCTTCTGGTCGCCGTAGACCCCGGCGTTAAACGGCGACTCCACCTCGATGAAGCCCTTGTCGCCGTGGAACACCATCGACTGGCGCGCTGCCATCTGCGTCGCGACATAGAAGGAAAGGTCGAAGCCGTCGAACTCGGCGCTGACGGTCGAATAGATGTCGGTGCCGAAGGTGGGGTCGCGCTCGACTTTCGCGTTCACCTGCACCGGCTCCTTCTCCGTCACGAAGCGCGTCGTGACGACCGGATATACGCCGATGTCCGGCAGTGCCCCGCCGCCGAGCCCCGGCCGGTTGCGCATGTTGTTCGGGTCGACATTGTGATAGCTGAACGCGCCTTGCACATGCCGTAGCCGCCCGATTTCACCGGCAGAGACCAGCTCGCGCACCTTGTGCCACTGCGGGTGGTGTACCACCATGTAGGCCTCGCTGACGATGACGCCGCTGCGGTCGCGTGCGTCGATCACGCGGGCGATGTCCTCTGCCTTCAATGCCAGCGGCTTTTCCACCAGCACATGCTTGCCGGCATTGGCTGCCTTCACGGCCCACTCGACGTGGTGGGAGGTGGGAAGCGGAATGTAGACGCCGTCGATCTCCGCGCTCTCCAGCATCTCCTCATAGCTGCCGAAGGAGAGCGGCGCGCCGACACTGTCGGCGAGCTCCCGCGCCCGCGCTTCATCGCGGCTGGCGATCGCATGCACGTTGCCATTCGCGGAGGTCTGGATCGCCGGGATGACGAACTCGCGCGCGATCTTGGCCGTCGACAGGATGCCCCATCTAAATATGTTCATCATCTTCTCCTCCCCTCAGCTTTTTCTCGCTTCCCGAACCTTAGCCGATCACGCGGAAGGTTTGCAGATGGCCGTTCGTCGACGCTTTAAGGACGGTGGCGAACACGGCATAAATGCCCGTCCTGTATACGAAATTCGGTTCCGGCTGCATTCTCTCCGGTCGCGGCAGCCTGTGCGGCCATTCCAATGGGCGGAACCGTGAGGTTTTTGCTGGAAGGCCAAGAATGCCCTTCCCCCTCACGCATGGGTATTGTATACATGAACTAGTTATCGGGAGGAGCGGAGACTGATGCCTCGGCGCAGCCATGCTGCAGCCGGGCTTCAGTACCCCGAAACAGGATAGCCACCTGCATCACGGCGTGAGTTGCAGGCAGCATGGAGGAACGGACGCCGGATGAATCAGCTCGCCGGGGCCACGACGAATGGCCAGGAATCGCTTCTGGACATCCAGAATCTCACTTTGTCCCTGCGCGACCAGAACGGCTGGGTAGAAGTTCTTAACAATGTAAGTTTTTCGGTGAAGCCGAGGGAGATCCTCGGCGTCGTCGGTGAGAGTGGCTGCGGCAAGTCCATGACCGCGCTGTCGATCCTGCGCCTGTTGCCGCCGCGCGATTCGCGTCTCGGCGGGCGGATCATGTTCAACGGTCAGAACCTCGTCGACAACACCGAGTCGCAGATGTCCCGCGTGCGCGGCCGGCACATCTCGATGATCTTTCAGGAGCCGATGAGCGCGCTCGATCCGGTGTTCACCGTCGGCCACCAGATCGAGGAAACGCTGATGCGCCACTTCCGCATCAGCAAGAAGGAGGCGCGCGAGCGTGCGGTGGCTGCGCTGGATTCGGTGGGCATTGCCTCGCCGCGGCACGTCGCTGACCGCTATCCGATGAGCCTGTCGGGCGGCATGCGCCAGCGCGTGATGATCGCGATGGCGCTGGTTTGCGAGCCGCAGCTTCTCATCGCCGATGAGCCGACCACAGCGCTGGACGTCACCATTCAGGCGCAGATCATGGACCTGCTGCTCGATCTCGCCGACCGCACCGGCACCGCGATCATGTTCATCACCCACAATCTTGGCCTCGTTGCCCAGAGCTGCCACCGCATGATCACGATGTATGCGGGCCAGGTCGTCGAAAGCGGCAATGTCCGCGAGGTGATCGCCAATCCGCGCCATCCCTATACGGCGGGCCTTCTGTCCTCGATTCCCGACAGCCGCCGCGCGCGCGGGACGCTGCCGTCGATCCCGGGCCGTGTGCCGTCCCTGCGGGCGATGCCACAGGGCTGCCGCTTCGGCCCGCGCTGCAGCCATGCAGTTCCGGCCTGCGAGCAGCCGCAGCGCATCGAACTCGCCGGCCACCGCGAGGTGCGGTGCCATCGTTGGGAAGAACTGCAACTTGAGAGGGTCGGCGCATGACTTCTGCCCTGACCAGCACCCGTCCTGCCGTCACTGTCGATGGCGTGAGCGTCACCTTCGGAAATGCGAAGCGCGGCACTGCGGTCCGCGCCGTCGATGGCGTCAGCTTCAATGTCGAGAAGGGCGAGATCTTTGGCGTCATCGGCGAGTCCGGTTCGGGCAAGTCGACCCTCGGCCGCGCGATGGTCTGCCTGCTCACCCCGAGCGGCGGCACCATCCTGCATGACGACGTCAACCCGTTCACCCTGACGCGCCGCGAGCTCAACCGACATCGCCGCAAGTACCAAATCGTCTCGCAGGACCCTAACGCGGCGTTTGATCCGCGCATGACCATCCTGCAGAGCGTGATGGAACCGCTCAACATCGCGGGTGAGGGCACCCGGGCCGAGCGCCGTGCCCGCGCCTTTGCGATGCTCGATCGCGTCGCGCTGTCGCCGGAGCTTGCCAACCGCTACCCGCACGAGCTGTCGGGCGGCCAGAAGCAGCGCGCCAACATCGCCCGCGCCCTGATGCTCGAGCCGAACGTCATCGTCTGCGACGAGGTGGTCGCCGCGCTCGACGTGTCGATCCAGGCCGACATGCTCAACCTGTTCGACAGGCTGCAGAAAGAACTTGGCCTGACCTACGTCTTCATCAGCCACGACCTGCGCGTCGTCTCGCACATCAGCGACCGCGTCGCGGTGATGTATTTCGGCAAGATCGTCGAGTTCGGCCCCGCCCGCGAAGTGATCGAGACGCCGCTTCATCCCTACACCGAGGCGCTGCGTTCCGCCGAGCCGGAGATCACTGCGCTGGGCGAGGCGCGCAAGCGCATCATCCTGCAGGGCGAAATCCCGAGCGCGATCAATCCGCCGAGCGGCTGCCGTTTCCACACGCGCTGCCCGCGCATGCGCGACATCTGCCGCGCGCAGGAACCCGAACAGCGCGAACTGCTGCCTGGTCGGCATGTGGCCTGCCACTTTGCAGAGGAGATGCTGCGCGAGAGCGCGGCGGAGCATGTTGGTCTTACGGATCGGTCGGTTGTCGCGACTACCACCGCGCCGGGGGTGCTGACCTGACGGCCACGGGGAGATGGCCGGTATTTCTGATGGAGGAGAAGAAAGACGTGACGACCAATTTCTACGGCAGACTGCCGAATCTAACCCGACGCAGCCTGATGGCTGGCACCGCCGCTCTCGGCGGTACGCTTCTTGTGCCGGCAATGGCCCGCGCACAGGCGCCGCAGCCGCGCACCGGCGGCACGCTCCGCGTGGTGATGCCCTACAATCCGGCGTCGCTGGATCCGATCGCGGGCCGCAACAACCCGGACTTCAACGCCCTGTTGATGCTCTACGACGCGCTGATCTCCTTCGATCCGAAGACGCTTGAGCTTCAACCGATGCTGGCGACGTCGTGGGAGTTTGCCGACCCGACCACGCTCGTCGTCAAGCTGCGCGAGGGTGTCGAGTTCCACGACGGCGAGCCGTTCAATGCGGACGCTGTGGTGTTCCACATCGACCGTTGCCGCAACTATGAAAAGTCCAACGTCAAGTCGGACCTGACCGTCGTCGAGAAGTGCGAGGCAACCGGCCCGTACGAAGTCACCTTCAAGCTCAAGTTCCCGGATGCATCGCTCCCGGCAACGCTTGCCGACCGCGCTGGCTGCATCGTCTCGCCGGCATCCGTCAAGGCTGCTGAGGGTGGCAATGTCGACCGCAACCCGGTCGGCACCGGCCCGTTCAAGTTCGTCGAGTGGCAGGACAACACTCTCATCAAGCTCGTTCGCAACACCAACTACTGGGGTGATGCGCCGTACCTCGATGCGATCGAAGCGCGCATCATCAACGAGCACAACACCGCCGTCCGTGCCGTGACCGCGGGCGAGGCCGACATCGCCCTCAACATGAGCGCGCAGCAGATGGCCGTGGCGAAGCGCGACCCGAACGTCGTCGCCGAAGCCACCCCCTCGATGATCTACTACTCGGCCTTCCTCAACTACGGCGAAGGCAGCCCGCTGGCAGACGTGCGCGTGCGCCAGGCGATGAACTGGGCGCTCGACCGGCCGGTGCTTAACCAGGTGCTGTGGGGCGGCCTCGGCGGCGGCAACTGCTCGATGTTCCCGTCGGGCTTCTGGGCCAACGATCCCGAGACCGAGAACTACTACACGCTCGACGTCGACCGTGCGAAGTCGCTGCTCAAGGAAGCCGGATTTGCGAACGGCATCGAGATCGAGACCCACACCTGGGCCGACCAGGCTGCCGTCCAGCGCCAGGAGGTGGTTAGCGCACAGCTCGCCGAGGCTGGAATCCGCCTCAAGGTGACGCCGTCCCAGCCGGCGCAGGCGATGCAGTTCTTCCTCAACGAGAAGAAGGGGCACATGCTGCTGTCGCCGACCGGTGGCAACCCGGATCCGGCAACCGCCTACGACCGCCACTTCGCGGCAACGGCCTACCGCAACGCGGCCAAGCTCGAACTGCCCGGCTACCGTGAACTCGCGGATGCCTCGCTGAACACGTTCGACTTCGCCGCGCGCCAGCAGGTTCTCTACAAGATGCAGCGTTTCGTCCTCGAAAACGCGCTGCACCTGCCGCAGTTCACCTCGGCCGGCATCATCGTGCGTTCGCCGAAGGTGCACAACTTCGACTTCAGCCTTCTGCAGCGTCCACGCTTCCACAAGGTCTGGCTCGAGGCATAAGCCGACCAGCCATCACGATTCGGGGCGGGCAGTTCTGCCCGTCCCGTCTCCACCGGGGACATCCCGGTGCCAGAGCCGCCGGGTGAACCGGCGCGAAACTGCCGATCGACGGAGCAGGATGATGTACGGCATTCCCGGGATGGTCGCACGAAGGCTGGTTCAGCTCGTGCCCGTCATGATCGTGGCCACATTCGTGGTCTTTTCCCTTGTCTACCTGATGCCCGGCGACCCGGCGGTGACGATCGCCGGCGACTACGCCACCGAAGAACGCGTAGAGGAAATCCGCCGCATCTACGGCTTCGACCGGCCGATGCTGGTGCAGTACTTCGCCTGGCTGGGCAATGTCGTGATCGGTGATCTCGGCCGCTCGCTGTTCTCCAACGAGTCGGTTCTCACCCTCATCCTCGCGCGCCTGCCGCACACGATCCTGCTCGTCGTCTACGCGCTCATCGTCGGTGCCGTCATCGGCATTCCGCTTGGGATTCTTGCCGCCACCCGCCAGGGCACGACCCTCGACAAGATCATCACCAGCGTCGCCTCGCTGGGCGTCGCCGTTCCGAACTTCTGGCTCGGCATTCTGCTCGTCACCCTGTTCTCGCTGAACTACCGCTGGTTCCCGGCAACCGGCGCGACTTCCTTCTTCGAGGAGCCCGCCAAGGCGCTCTACTTCGCGACCCTCCCGGCAATTGCGCTGTCCACCGGCGTTGTCGCCGTGCTTGCCCGCCAGGTGCGCAGCGCCCTTCTCGAAGTGCTGGGCTCGCAATATATCCGCACCCTGCGCGCCAAGGGCCTGAGCTCCGGCTCGATCCTCTGGAAGCACGGCCTGCGCAACGTCGCCGCCACCATGCTCACCATCGCCGGCCTGCAGGTGAACCGCCTGTTCTCCAGCGCCGTCATCGTCGAAGCTGTGTTCGCGATTCCCGGCGTCGGCAACCTGATCAGCTATTCCGCGCTCAACAAGGATTTCCCTGTCGTCCAGGGCGTCGCGCTGGTTCTGGTGCTGGTCGTGATCTTCACCAACCTCATCGTGGACGTCCTCAACGCGATCTTTGACCCCCGAGTGGCGGCTTCGACATGACCGATATCTCCATGAACACCGTGACCACGCCGAACCCTGCCACCGCTGCCGCATCCGGCATCCCGCCGCCCACGCGCTTCAGCCTGTGGCGCTGGCTCTGGTCGGACAAGCGCGCGCTCGTCAGCCTCGCCTATATCGTCCTGCTGGTCGCGGCGGCGGTGCTGGCGCCGGTCATCGCGCCTTACGAGCCCAACCAGCAGAACCTGATGGACATGCTGGCGCCGCCGAGCGCCGAGCATTGGCTCGGCACCGATGACCTTGGCCGCGATACGCTGAGCCGCCTGATGCACGGCTCCTACAACGCGCTTTATGCCGCCGGGCTGGCCGTCGGCATCGGCGTCCTGATTGGCGTGCCAATGGGTGTCTTCATTGGTTTCGTTGGTGGCTGGGTCGACGAGGTCGGCAGCCGCATCATCGACGGCGTGCTCGCCTTCCCGCCGATCGTGCTGGCCGTTGCCGTCACCGGCGCGCTGGGCATCGGCCTGACGAATGCGATGATCGCGGTGGGCTTCGCCTTTGCGCCGGTGCTCGCCCGCACCATGCGCGCGCAGACGCTGGTGGTGAAGAACGCGCTCTATGTCGAGGCCGCCGTCGGCTTTGGCGCCTCTCGTCTCCACCTCATCGTCCGCCACATCATCCCGAACGCGATCCAGCCGGTGATCGTCGAGATCACGCTGATGCTGGCGGTGGCGCTCCTCGCTGAGGCGGGCCTGAGCTTCCTGTCGCTCGGCGTCCAGCCGCCGGAATCGAGCTGGGGCGGCATGCTTGCCCGCGCCTACCATTATGTCGAGGTCGCACCCGAGCAGATGTATGCCCCGGGCTTCGCGATCCTCTTCACGGCGCTTGCCTTCAACACGCTCGGCGAGTCGATCCGCGTGCTGCTTGATCCGACGGTCAAGAAGAACTGAGGCGTCGGGCAGACACCATCGCCGCGCGGGCGGACACGTTCACGCATGGATCGTCGGCTCAACGCCGACGATGACGAGACGGAAATGTCGAAATGACCTGAATGACGTCTCAGCTCCGCAGGGGCGGCAACGTCACGTCGAGCCTGGCAGCATTTCAGCCTACGGGGCCCGCAGCGTCGCGCGTCCATCTCAACTTCGTCATCCTCGGGCCTGACCCGAGGATCGATGCCTGAACCGAAAAGGTGAATGGGCATAACCGCGGGCACTGCCCCGGATCCTCCCCCGCAACGCGGGGGAGGGGAACCATGCGAAGCATGGTGGAGGGGGCTCATGGAGCGGCAACGCTCGCGATCTTCGCTCCGGCAAGAACCGTCCACGGGCAAGGACCAGAGGCGCGCCTGCGATCTTCCGCTCTGTGTCGCCCGCCCACCGACCGACCCGAGCTTCGCCAGCGCCGAAACAAACCCCGGTCCGACACGAAAAAGCCCGGCTTCATCGCCGGGCTCCTCTCTTCTGCCAATCAAGCTTCGTGCAGAACGCGGCGGACGTCTCAGAAACCTGCCACGTCCGCCCGTCTCATCAGAGCAGTGCCCTCACGCGTCCTGCTTCAGCCACACGCGGTGGAAGCGCGGCGAATGCAGGCGGTCGTAGCGGAAGTCCTGTACCTTCTTGTTGCGCACCGACATCGCCGAAGACGTATAGAGCGGCACGTGCAGCGCCTGCTCGACCACGAACTTCTGCAGCGCCGCGAAGGCTTCCGCACGCTCATCCGGGTCGGCCGACTTCGCCGTCGCGTCCAGCAGTTCTCGGAACTTCGGGTCTTCCGTCTTGCCCGCGTTGAACTGCCCCTTGGCGCCGAACAGGCGGTCGTAGGTCTGGCTCGGATCAAGCCAGCCGCCCTGCGGGTTGAGGATCAGCGAACCCTTGCCTTCCATGTAGAAGTGCTGGTTGACCACCTGCGGGGGTGACGGGGTGATCTTGAGGCGGATGCCCGCCTGCTCCAGCTGGTTGCCGATGAGCTCGATGCGCTGGATCGACGTCTGGTCTGGCCAGCTCCACGCCTCGATCTCGACGCCGTTCGGATGGCCAGCTTCCGCGAGCAGCGCCTTCGCCTTCTCCGGATCGTGCTGGTAGTAGTGCGCGGTGTCCTTGTCGACGGCCCAAAAATCCGACGGGAACATGGTCGAGGTCGGCTCGCCGAGGCCGAGCATCAGCACCGTGTTCAGTTCCTCGCGGTTGATCGCATAGTTCATCGCCTGGCGCACGCGCACGTCGTCGAGCGGCGGCTTGGCGAAGTTGAGCATCAGCGTGAAGAAGATCATCGAGGGCTTCGCCTCGGCAACCAGCTCCTCGTTGCGCCGCGCGGTCGCGATCTGCTGCGCGGCGAGGTTGAGCGCAAGGTCGGTCTCGCCCGCGCTCACCGTGCGTGCGCCGGTGTTGAGCTCGTTGATGATGCGGAAGTCGATGCCGTCGAGATAGGGCAGGCCCGCCTGCCAGTATTTCGGGTTCTTCTCGACGCGGATCAGGTCGTTGTCGCGCCACTCGACGAACTTGAACGGACCGGTGCCGACCGGATTGCGATCGACATTCCCGTCTGCCGCCGCCTTGATCGACCCGGGCGAAACCATGCAGCCCGCGCGACCCGTCAGGATCGTCGGCAGCGAATAGTTCTCCTGCTTCAGGCGGATCGTCACCTGGTGCGTGCCGGTCGCCTCGATGCTCTCGACCGAGGCAAGGTCGGATTGCACGTTGGAGCGCGGGTCGCTCATCGAGCGTTCGAGGTTGAACTTCACGGCCTCCGCGTCGAACGGCGTGCCGTCGTGGAACTCCACGCCCTCGACGAGGTTCAGCACCAGCGTCTTGCTGTCGGTGAAGTTCCAGTCCTTCGCCAGCATCGGCTCGAGTTCGAGCGTGTCGGGGTCATAGCCGATCAGCGCGTCGAACAGCGCGTAGAGTGCGTTGAAGTCGGGAATGTTGCGGCCGGTAATCGGGTCGAGCGCAGCCGGATTGTAGGGCATCGCGATGCGAAGGGTGCCGCCCGAAGTTGGCGTGCCCTGCGCGAAGCCGCTTGTCGGCAGCATCATCGACGCGCCGAGCGCTGCACCTGCCCCAAGCAGTGCGCGGCGATTGATCGCGAAGTGAGAAGAGGACGCCGACGCGTCCCGTGTGTCGCTCATCTATTGAACCTCCCAGATAAGCTTTTGGCTCAGCGGGACGCTCACCCAGTCTCCCCCCGGGCGCGGCATCCTGCCATCCCCGAACGTATAACAAGGACGTTCCAATGTATACATTATTACGTTAAGTTGTTCGCGCGAGCTTTCCGCCGACCGGCCTGCTGTGCGATGATCCTCGCGCTGGCCAGGGAGGCGGAACCGGCGGTCCTGCTTGGAGGAGCAGGCTGTGCGGTCAGGCTGGCGGAGGAGGAAATTGCATGAGCGTGTTCGATCGCTCCCGACCCTTTACCTACATCATCGTCGGCGGTGGCACGGCTGGTTGTGTACTGGCCAATCGGCTGTCGGCTGATCCGTCCAACGACGTGCTGCTGATCGAAGGCGGCGGCGAGGGCCGCGGCTTCTACGTCGACATGCCGATGGGCCTGGCCTACATGATCGGCCGCCCGCGCTACGACTGGTGCTACAAGAGCGAACCGGAGCCCTACTGCAACGGCCGCTCCTTCGCTCTCCCGCGCGGCAGGATGCTTGGCGGCAGCTCCGCCATCAACGGGCTGATCTACGTGCGCGGCCACGCCTACGACTACGACCAGTGGGCGCAGCTGGGGAACCGCGGTTGGTCATGGGAAAGCGTGCTGCCATACTTCCGGCGCTCCGAAGCCTTCCACCGGCCGGCGGAGGCGCATGGCAGCGATGGCGAGTGGGCGGTGTCCGACCCCAATGTGCGCTGGGAGGCGCTGCAGGCCTATCGCCAGGCGGCGATCGACCTCGGCATTCCGGCCAATGACGACTACAATGATGGCGACAACGAGGGTGTTGCCTGGTTCGTCGCCACCATCCGCAACGGCCGCCGCCATTCGACGGCGCGCGCGTTTCTCGATCCGGTGCGCAACCGCCGCAATCTCGAGGTGGTCACCGGCGCGCTGGTCGACCGGATCACCTTCGATGGCAGCCGCGCCAAAGGCGTCGTCTTCCGGCTCGGCGACAGGCAGGTGGAAGTCTCGGCCACGGTCGAGATCATCCTCGCCGCTGGCGCCTACGGCACGCCGGCGATCCTTGAGCGCTCCGGCGTCGGCGATTCGAGGGTGCTCTCGGCTGCTGGCATTGAGACACGGCACGAGCTGCCGGGCGTTGGCGAAAACCTTCAGGACCACTGGCACATCCGCGTCCAGCACCGGCTGAAGAACACGAGGACACTCAACAGCCACGTCAGCTCGCGCTTCGGCAAGATGATGCTCGGCGCGCGCTATCTCGCGACCCGCACCGGCCCGCTCAGCGGCTCGCCCACCCTGCTCGGAGTGTTTGCCAAAACCGATCCGCATGCGCCGGCGCCGGACATCCAGATCCATGTCTCAGGCGCGACCTCGCCGAGCTTTGGCGGCACGCCGCACGATTTTCCAGGCATCACCTCGTCGGTCTGCATCCTGCGTCCCGAAAGCCGCGGCTACTGCCACATCGGCAGCAACAACCCGGCGGAGCAGCCGCGCATCCTGCACAATTATTTGCGCGAGGAGTCCGAACTCGAAATCGCTGTTCGCTCGGTTGAGCTGGTGCGCAAGATCGCAAACGGCGCGGCGATGGCGCGCTTCGAGCCGCAGGAAATCCAGCCGACGGCAGCCGTGCAATCGCGCGACGAGCTGATCGCCTATGCCCGCGAGAGCGTCTACACGACCTTCCACCCGGTCGGCACCTGCAAGATGGGCCGCGACCGCATGGCCGTCGTCGATGACCGCCTGCGCGTCCATGGGCTGTCCGGACTGCGCATCGCCGACGCCTCGGTGATGCCGACGATCGTCTCCGGCAACACCCAGGCGGCAACCGTCATGATCGCCGAGAAGGCGTCCGAATTCGTCCGTGAGGATGCGATTGAGGTGCAGGCCGCGTGACGCGAAGCCCCCAGCCTGCGCAAGTGTTTTAGTTGTTAAGCATAGGTGAGATGCATACAAAGATGGCCAAGTTTGACACCACCGGGGCGATCGACTGCGACGTCCATCCTCCGTCACCGCGCCGGGCCGACGTGCTGCCGTACCTGGACGATTACTGGAAGGAGATCGTCACCACCCGTGAGGTGGACGTCCTCGAGATGAACTCGTTCCCCGAGCGCACGCTGCCCTATATGCGCCCGGACTGGAGGGCGAATGGTGCCGACCCGCTCGAGGCGATGCAGAAGAACCTGCTCGACCCGCTCAAGCTGGACCTTGCCATCCTCAACGTGGTGTCGGGCGCGCATGCGCTGTTCGATCCGTATCTTTCCGCCGCCATCTGCCGCGCGACCAATGACTGGCTCATCGACAAGTGGCTCAACCGCGACTCGCGCCTGCGCGCTTCGATGCTGGTTCCGTTCCAGAACGTCGAGGCTGCGGTCGAGGAAATCGAGCGCCTCGCCGACGACAAACGCTTCGTGCAGATACTGACCCTCTCGGCGACCGAACTGCCGCTCGGCCGGCGCATCTACTGGCCGATCTATGAGGCGGCGGAGAAGCACGGCCTGCAGCTCGGCATCCACGCCGGTTCCAACTACCGCAATGCCCCGAGCCACAGCGGCTTCCACTCTTTCCTGATCGAGGACCACCTCGCGCACACGCAGGGCTTTGCGACGCAGATCGCCAGCCTGATCTCGGAAGGTGTCTTCACCAAATATCCGCAGCTCAAGGCGGTTGCGATCGAGTCCGGCGTGACCTGGGTGCCGCCGCTGATGTGGCGCATGTCGAAGGACTGGCGCGGCGCGCGCATCGAGGTGCCATGGGTCAAGGACGCCCCGGCCGACATCATCCGCCGCCATGTGCGCATGACCACGCAGCCGTTCGACCTGCCGGATGACCCGGCCGAGGTTCCGAAGGCGCTCGATCACCTGCTGAGCGACGAAATGCTGCTGTTCTCGTCGGACTACCCGCACTGGAACTTCGAGGGCCTGGATGTATTGCCGGAAGGCATTCCGGATGCGACGCTGGCGAAGCTGCTGCGCGACAACATCCTCGCCACCTATCCGAGACTTGGAGGCTGACTATGGAATCGTCCGTACTTGAGCGCACCGAAGACAAGACGGAAACGCTGGGCGTCGTGGACTGTGACGTCCACCCGGCCTTCAGCCGTCCCGACCAGCTCAGCGACTACCTGCCGGAGCGCTGGAAGCAGCATGTGCGAGACTACGCGATCCGCAGCGCCAATCCGCTGCTGGGCACGCTGCCCTATCCGCGCCTGACGCCGGGCAACGGCATGCGCCGTGACTCCTGGCCGCCGGCGGGCGGTCCTCCGGCTTCCGACCTCGATTTCCTGCGCGAGCAGCTGCTCGAGCAGTGCAATATCGAGATCGGCATCCTGCAGCCGCTCGCGGCGGGCAGTGTCGCCTTCAACATGGAGCTGGGTGCAGCCCTCTGCAGCGCCCTGAACGACTGGCAGATCGACAAGTTCGCCGGTCCCGAGCCGCGGCTGCGTGCATCGATCTGCATCCCGCAGGAGGATGCGAAGGAAGCCGTCGCCGAGATCGACAAGCGCGTCACCGACCGCCGTTTCGTGCAGATCGCGATGCCTCCGCGCACCATCGAGCCGGCCGGGCGCAAGCGCTATTGGCCGATCTACGAGGCGGCTGAGCACTACGGCCTGCCGATCGGCCTTCACACCAGCGCCTTCGGCTATCGCCCGAACACGCCGTCCGGCTGGACCTCGTTCTATCTCGAGGAGCACTTCGCTGCCTCGAACAGCCTGCAGACGGTCATGTCCAGCATGATTCTGGAAGGGGTGTTCGAGCAGTTCCCGAAGCTGAAGATCGTTCTCGTCGAGGGCGGCTTCTCGTGGCTGCCGTCGCTGTTCTGGCGCATGGATCGCGAGTGGAAGCGCATGCGCAGCGAAGTCCCGCATGTGAAGCGCAAGCCGTCGGAATATGCGGCCGAGAACTTCTGGTACACGACCCAGCCGATCGAGGAGCCGGAGAAGAACACGCACCTTCTCGACATCCTGCGCTGGATCGGTCCGGACCGGCTGATGTTCTCGACCGACTATCCGCACTGGGACTTCGACGATCCGCGCTATGCCTTCAAGGTCCCGCTGACGCCGGCCGAGAAGAACGCGATCTTCCGTGACAACGCGATGAAGCTGTTCCGACTGCAATGACGAGCGCACAGGCAGAAGTAAAGGCGCGTCCGAAGCGCGAAGCATCGCGCCATGTGGTAGCCCGCGTCGATGAAGTCGCCGAAGGCAAGTCGAAGCTCGTCAACGTCGAGGGTCGCGCCATCGCGATCTTCAACGTCAAGGGCGAGTATCTGGCGATCGCCAACCGTTGCCCGCATGAGGGCGCGGATCTGTGCCGCGGCAGCGTCGTTCCGCTGATCGAGTCAGATACGCCGGGCGTCGTGCGCCTGTCGCGCCACGGCGAGCTGGTGCGCTGCCCGTGGCACGGCTGGGAGTTCGACCTTCGCACCGGAAAATCCTGGTGCGATCCGTCGCGCACGCGCGTGAAAAGCTATGACGTGAAGGTGGAGCGCGGTGCGGCACTGGTTGAGGGGCCGTATCAGGCCGAGGTCTACAAGATTTCGGTTGAAGACGAGTATCTGGTGCTGGAACTTTAGCCGCGTTCCGGCGTTGGTGATGCAGCCGGGTCTGGCAACGGGCCCGGCTTTTTCACGCCTCTGATGCACACACCAGAGGGCAGCCCCAAAGCCGGTCTCGGGCACTTAAGTAAAATTTTACCTTATCGGCTGTCTCATGAAGCTGAACGCAAGGTAACCGGAACAATTCAACCGGCTGGGACTTTTCGCATTGCAACTACGGAATGGAAACATGAACCATACGAAGGCAATGACCAGCGGCAAAGGGGGGTTGCCTGAGATGATCCGTAAGGAGCTTGGCGCGGATACGAACCGCCGCTTTCTTGCAAAGTATCAGGATTTCAGGCCAATCACCGATACGTCAGAGAAGTTCTGCAATCTTCTCAAGCAGCTTGATCTCGCCGAGACCGCTGCACGCAAATACCGCGATTGACATCGACAGGCGATGGCTGACCGGGTGCGGGTGAACCGCGTCCGGTCGCCACGTTTGAAATATTATGCCGCGCTGGCAGCCGACGGGCGAGCCGGACGGGCAGGGCCCTTGCGCTTGGGAGCCGGCAGGAGGCCTTCGCGCTGTGCCTGCTTGCGGGCGAGCTTGCGCGCACGGCGCACGGCTTCGGCCTTCTCGCGGACGCGCTTTTCCGACGGCTTTTCATAAGAGCGGCGCGCCTTCATCTCGCGGAAGACGCCTTCGCGCTGCAGCTTCTTCTTCAGAGCGCGCAGCGCCTGGTCGACATTGTTGTCACGTACGATGACCTGCAAAATCAAATCCTACAGTTACGGGTTCGCCCGGCATGTACATCTGACATGGAGGACATGGATTGGATCGCAATCGGCGATCCGGCGGTATGACGCTCGTCACGAATATAGGGAAGGGATCGGAAAGTGGTCCGGACCCGACGGCGTCGTGGATGAGATGGATATAACCCCGCTGGCCGCGGATGCAACCCTTGGAGGGCGAAAAGCCTCAGGCAAGCGCCTTCCGTCGCCAGGAAAATCCCGTTGCGGCAGCCTCGGCGCGCGCTGCCGGTTGGTAACGCTGGGCAATCCCGCCAACCCGGCCTTCCTCCAGCCGCTTCAACGCCGTCTCGTTGCTGACCTCGAACTCGGAAAAGCCGGTGCGCAGCATCAGCGGGATCTGGTCGATGAGGACCTCGCCTGAGGCGCGGATCGCGCCCTTGTAGCCGTGCCGCGTGCGCAGGAGCTGTGCCTTCGAATAGCTGCGCCCGTCGTTGAAGGCCGGGAAGCCGAGCGAAACGAGCGGCAGGGTGGCAAGGAACGGCACAATCGCCGCGATCTGCTCGCCAGGCTCGAGATGAACGCCGAGCCGCGCTGCATTTTCCGTGCGCGTCGCCTCATCGAGCGCAAGGAACGTCGCGAGCGGCAGGATCACGCCGAGATTGCCGGCGAGCGCCTGCGCATCCTCCGCGCGGATCCACTGGTCGTCGCGAAATCCTTCCTCGGTCCAGAGGCGGATTGCGGGCGCGTCTGTTTCGCTCATCGAGTCGTTTCCTGAAGGTCTTTTGTGGCGAGCGAGCTGTTCAGCCCGCTAAGATGGATGCCGCATTCGGTTTTGGCCTGTCCGGCCCAGCGGCCTGAGCGCGGGTCTTCCCCCGCCCTGGTCGGCTGGGTGCAGGGAAAGCAGCCGATCGAGAGGTAGCCGAACGCAACCAGCGGATTCTCGCGCAGTTCATGCTGTTTCATGTAGGCGGCCAGCATGTCTGCGTTCCACCCGGCCAGCGGATTGACGCGCACCCGCGGCGCAACCGCCTCGAACATCGGCATTGCCGCGCGCGTTCCGGCCTGGAAGCGCTTGCGGCCGGTAAACCAGGCGCGGAAGGGCGCGACGCCCCGCGCCATCGGCTCGACCTTGCGGATCGCGCAGCAGCCGTCGACGTCGCTTTCGTGCAGGTCACCCTTGGGATCGGCGCTGGCGAGCGCCGCTTCTTCCGGAGAGACGATTACGAGGTTGGTAAGCCCGAGATCGGCGATCAGATCGTCGCGGTAGCGCAGCGTTTCCTCGAAATGCTTTCCGGTATCGAGAAAGACGACCGGCAGGTTGCGGTCGATCTGCGAAATCATGTGGAGCAGGACGGACGAATCAGCGCCGAACGAGGAGACAACCGCCACCTCGTCCGCGCCGAATTCTTCGACCGTCGCCGCAATGATTGTCTGCGGTTCGGCAGTGCCAAACCGTTCGTTCAGGGCAGCGACGCTTTTCGCGTCAGGCTGCCCTGGCTTCGGCGCCATAGAGGGCCTCCTTGAACGGCTGGGGCCCGAGCCGGCGATAGGCCTGCAGGAAGGTCTCGGACGGGTCCTGCCGCCAGGCAAGATAGGTCTCGACGATGGTCTCGATCGCCGGCCCAATCTCCTCGGCGCTGAAGCCGCGGCCGACGATTTCGCCGATCGAGGTGTTTTCGTCCGCCGAGCCCCCGAGCGTCACCTGATAGAGCTCGGAGCCCTTCTTCTCGACGCCAAGGATGCCGATGTGGCCGACATGGTGATGGCCGCAGGCGTTAATGCAGCCCGAGATCTTCACCTTCAGCTCGCCAATGTTTTCCTGCCGTTCGAGCGAGGCGAAGCGTTGGGAAAGATCCTGCGCGACCGAGATAGAGCGCGCGGTGGCAAGGGCGCAGTAGTCGAGGCCGGGGCAGGCGATGATGTCGGTGATGAGACCGGTATTCGGCGTCTCCAGCCCGAATTCGACCAGCCGGTCATAAACCGCCTTGAGGTCGGCGCGCGCCACATGCGGCAGGATCAGGTTCTGCTCGTGGCTGACGCGAATCTCGTCGAAGGCGTAGCGCTCCGCCAGTTCCGCAACCGCATCCATCTGACCGGCGGTGGCGTCCCCCGGCGCCTCGCCGGTGCCCTTGAGCGAGATGGTGACGGCGGCATAATCCGGGTTGCGATGGGTGGTGACGTTGCGCTTCAGCCAGGCCGCCAAGCTGCGGCTGTCGGCCTGCGCCTCGCGCAGCGCCGCATCGCCTTCCGGCCGCGCTGGCAGGGCAGGGGAAGCAAAGTAAGCCTGGATGGCGCGGATGTCGTCTTCCGGCAGCGTCAGTTCGCCGTCCTTCAGCGCCTCGAACTCCTGTTCGATCCAGCCGGTCAGCTGCTCTGTGCCGGTCTCGTGGACGAGGATCTTGATGCGCGCCTTGTACTTGTTGTCGCGGCGGCCGTGCAGGTTGTAGACCCGCAGGACCGCCGTCACATAGGCGAGCAGGTCCTTTTCCGGCAGGAAGTCGCGGATCTTCTTGGCGACCATCGGCGTGCGACCCTGACCGCCGCCGACATAGACGGCAAAGCCAAGCTCGCCGGCCTCGTTCTTCTTCAGGTGCAGGCCGATGTCGTGCGTCTGGATCGCCGCGCGGTCGCGCGCCGCGCCTGTCACCGCGATCTTGAACTTGCGCGGCAGGTAGGAAAATTCCGGATGCACCGACGACCACTGCCGCAGGATCTCGGCATAGGGCCGGGGATCGGCCACCTCGTCGGCGGCGGCGCCGGCAAAGTGGTCGGCCGTCACGTTGCGGATGCAGTTGCCGGACGTCTGCAGCGCGTGCATCTCGACCGTCGCCAGCTCATCCAGGATCGCGGGGATGTCCGACAGCGCCGGCCAGTTGAACTGGATGTTCTGGCGCGTGGTGAAGTGGCCGTAGCCCTTGTCATAGGTGCGCGCAATATGCGCCAGCATCCGCAGCTGCCGGCTGTTCAGCGTCCCGTAGGGGATCGCGACGCGCAGCATGTAGGCGTGGAGCTGGAGATAGACGCCGTTCATCAGCCGCAGCGGCTTGAACTGGTCCTCGGTAATCTCGCCCGCCAGCCGGCGCTCGACCTGGTCGCGGAACTCGGCGACGCGCGCCCTTACGAAATCGTGGTCGAACTCATCATACCGGTACATGCGGGCGGTTCCCTGAACTCAGCTTGCACTCAGGCTGCGACGGCGATGAAGCGCTCGGCCTGCTTGCCGAGGTCGCGGCGGTTGGTTGGGCCGGCGGCGCGGATGCGCTCGCGCAGGCGCACCGGGCGGACGACGCCGTCGACGAGTTCGACATCGATCAGGTTGACGTCGACGACCTCGTTCTTACAGAGCGCAGCCTTGCCCGCGCGGATCAGCTTTTCCTCGGTCGCCTCGTCGAGCGCGATCTCCGCGCCCTGGATCGTCGAGGTCCATGAATGGTCTGCGGCAAGCCAGACGGCTTCGCCATTGGTCAGGCGGTTGGCAGTCAGAACTTTCATCGCATCGTCCTTTCAAGCTTGCTCTCGACGCCTTCGCGCCGGGCAATCGGTTCCGAGTGGCGGAAGTTGGCGCCGGCGACGGCATCACCGATGATCGTCATCACCGGGCCGCTCAGGTCCTCACGGCTCTCGAGGCCGGGAAGGTCTGCCAGCGTGCCGTGGAACAGGCGGCGGTGGGGCAGGCTCGCATTTTCGACGACGGCAACCGCCGTGTCCGGCGAAAGCCCCGCCTCGGCAAGGTGTTGCGCCACTTCGGCCGCGTTGGAGCGCCCCATGTAGACGGCGACGGTCGCGCCATCGATTGCGAGCCTCGCCCAGTCCGGCAGCGCGCCGCCCTTGAGGTCGTGGCCGGTGGTGAACACCATCGACGAGGCAACGCCGCGCAGCGTCAGCGGCAGGTCGAAGTCCGCGGCGGCGGCAAAGGCGGCGGTCACGCCCGGCACCACTTCGTAGGAGATGCCTGCCTCTCGCAGCGCCGCCATTTCTTCGCCCGCACGGCCGAACACCAGCGGATCGCCGGACTTCAGCCGCACCACGCGCTTGCCCTTGCGGCCGAGCTCGACCAGCAGCTCGTTGATCTCGTTCTGGCTCTTCGAGTGGCAGCCCTTGCGCTTGCCGGCATAAATGCGCTCGGCATCCCGGCGCCCGAGTGCAACGACCGCTTCCGGCACCAGCGCGTCATGCACGATGACGTCCGCTTCCATCAGCAGGCGGTGCGCACGCAGGGTAATCAGGTCTTCGGAGCCCGGACCGGCGCCAACCAGCACAACATGGCCCTTTTCCGGCGCGCCAGAAAGCAGCCGCTCGGCGGCGCGACTGGCTGCCTCGTCGTCCCCGGCGGTGACGGCACGTGCCGGCTCACCTTCGAAGAACGACTTCCAGAAGTCGCGGCGCGCGGCCCCGCGCGGCACGATCCGCTCGACGGCATCGCGCCAGGACGCGGCAAGCTGAGCCAGCCTGCCGAGTGCCGGTGGGAGGATGCGATCGATGCGCGAGCGGATGATCTGGGCAAGCACGGGACCCGCACCCTCGGTGCCGATGGCGATTGCCACCGGCGCGCGGTTGATGAGGGCCGGGGTGAAGAAGTCGCAAAGTTCCGGCCGGTCGACAGCATTGACCGGAATGTTCGCTGCGCGGGCGTCGGCGGCCACGCGCGCGTCGAGTTGCGCCCCGCCGCTGGCAGCAAACACCAGCGCGACGCCGAACAGGTGCGAGGTGCGGTAGCTTTCGCGGATAATCTCGACACCGTTCTCGCCCGCCCATGCTTCCAGCGCCGGTTCCGGATTTTTAGCAACGATCTTGAGCTCCGCCGAGCTCTGGGCGATCAGGCGTGCCTTCGCCAGCGCCTCGTCGCCTTCGCCGACGACGACCACGGCTTCACCTTCAACCCGCATGAAGATCGGGAAGGTGTTGAGCCGCTGAACTTGCGGCGAGGAATTGAAGGCACGAAGGGACATGCCCGAATACTCGCCGTTACGGCAGATTTTCTGAAGGAACCTGCTCGCGCGACTTCAGGAAAGGGGAAATCGCTTTTCTTAGATTCGTCGAAATGCGGGAAAATGAATGCGGGACTTCCGGGAGGTTAAACCGGAACATCCGGTGGAGGCCGGAGTTCAACTTCGAAAGACCTTTAGCAACGAGAGGAGCGGAACATGCCTGCTATTCGTCTTGAACGCGACGCCTGGGTGGTGGTGGCCGATGGGGAGAAGGCACTTTTCCTGCGCAACGAAGGTGATGTCAGGAAGCCCGACCTTCAGGTGTTCCGCGAGCTGGTCGAGGTCAATCCGCCGACCCGCGAGCAGGGTGCGGCTCAGCCCGGCCGCTTCAGCGGCGGCGCGAGCGCCCACCGCAGCGCGCTGGAGGAAACCGACTGGCAGCGCATCGGCAAGGAGCGTTTTGCCAAGCAGATTGCCGAGCGCCTCTACAAGTCCGCGCATCGCGGCGACTACGACAAGCTGGTGATCGTCGCGCCTCCACTCGTCCTTGGCGAAATCCGCAAGGAGATGCACAAGGTGGTGGCGGAAAGGCTCATCGGCGAAGTGCCGAAGACCCTTACCAACCACACCATCGAGGGTATCGAGAAGCTCTTGTCGGAAGACTGGTGATCTTCGCCGTCAGACGTGCTGGCCGCCGTTGATGTGGATTTCGGCGCCGGTCACGTAGGACGCCTGCTGCGAGCACAGGAAGTAGATGATGTCGGCGACTTCGCTGGTCGAACCCAGCCGCCGCATCGGGATCGTCTCAACAATCTTTTCCGTGCCGGGCGACAGGATCGAAGTGTCGATCTCGCCCGGCGCGATCGCGTTGACGCGGATGCCGTGCGGACCGAAGTCGGCGGCCATCTCGCGCGTCAGCGAGGAAAGCGCTGCCTTCGACGTTGCATAGGCGGTACCGGCAAAGGGATGCACGCGCCCGCCTGCGATCGACGAGACGTTCACCACCGAGCCCTTGGCGTTTGCCAATTCCTTGAACAGGCCGCGCGCCAGCATGATCGGCGCGAAGAAATTGACCTGGAAGACGTCGCGCCAGACGTGCATCGGCGTCTCGATCGAGTTCATGCGCTTGCCGCCCTCGAGCTTGGGCGAGATCGCGGCGTTGTTGACCAGCGCGTCGAGCGCGCTGCCGTCCTTCATCAGCCGGTGGCGGATTTCCGCGACCGCCGCGCCGACATCCTCCGGGTCCGAGAGGTCCACCTTGATGTGGTCCTCGGGACCGGACGGCCATGGGCAGTTCTCGGCAAACGGCTGGCGCGAGCAGGTGATGACGCGCCAGCCCTCGCGCGAGAAGCGCTTGACGGTTGCGTGCCCGATGCCCCGGCTCGCGCCGGTCAGTACGATCGTTTTCCTGCGAGTCTCTTCAGCCATGTTCGGATTTCCCGCGAGCTATGTAGCCGAGGCGGACCATTTAGGCGAGGGCCCGTTGGAAATGTTCAGGCATGGATGCCACGGTCAAGCCGTGGCATGACGAAGTTGCTGTGCTGTGCCCAAAGTTGCCATGCTTGTGGCCGGTGAAGTTGCGATCCGGTGCCAGTGGCTGAACGTCGCCATGGCGGAAGGCTCGTCGAAGCATCGTCGGGTCGCACGCGACGCCCCGTGATTGGTCACGGCCTCACCATCTTCGTCATCGTCGGGCCTGACCCGACGATCCATGCCGGAACGCTTCGGCAACATCCGGCGCGATGAGTACGAGGGAAGCGTGAACTGGCAGCGGCAAAACGTCAGTTTCCGAGGATGATGTCCATGATCGAGCCGATCCGCCCGCCGCCCTGCGCCGCTGGCTGGACCGAACCGGTGGGTGCGGTGGCAACGTTTCCGCCCTCCGGCGACTGGCTCAGCACGCTTTCGATGTCGGACAGCACCCGGCCGTTCCAGCCGCCCGGCAGCTGTGCCACCGGCACGCCCTCGTGCGCGGCGGTCATGAAGTCGTGCCAGGCCTGCGCCGGCAGCTGGCCGCCGGTCAGCCCCTTGGTCGGGCTGCCGTCGTCATTGCCGAGCCACACGCCGGTGGTCAGGTTCGCCGTGAAGCCGACGAACCAGGCGTCACGCGAGTTCTGCGACGTGCCGGTCTTGCCGGCGGCCGGCCAGCCGAAGGCGGCGCGCTTGGCCGTGCCTTCCTTCACGGCGCCGGCCATCATTGAGTTCATCATGCCGATGATTTCGGCGCGGGCAACGCGTGGGCCCATCGACGCCTTGTGTTCGTAGAGCACATCGCCCTTCGCCGTCTTGATGCGGCGCACGAAATGGATCTCCGGCCGGAAGCCGCCATTGGAGAACGGCACATAGGCCGAGGTGAGCTCCAGCGGCGTCACTTCCGAGGTGCCGAGCGCGATGGAAAGGTTCGGCTCCAGGTTGGACTGGATGCCCATGCGCCAGGCCGTCTCGACGATGGCCGCCGGGCCCACCTGCTGCGCGAGCTGCGCCGCAACCGAGTTCACCGACCGCGCCAGCGCTGTCGAGAGCGGGATCTGGCCGTAATATTTGTCGTTGAAGTTCTTCGGCGCCCATTTGCCGATCTTGATCGGCGCGTCGTTGACGATCGTGTCCGGGAAATATCCGTTCTCGAGCGCGGCCATGTAGACGAACGGCTTGAACGCCGAGCCCGGCTGGCGCTTGGCTTCCGAGGCGCGGTCGAACTGGCTGGTGGCGTAGTCATAGCCGCCAACCATCGCGCGCACGGCACCGCTCGCGTCGATCGAGACCAGCGCGCCCTGGCTCACATTGTGCTTCTTGCCCTCGGCATCGATCACATTGCGGATCGCGCTTTCGGCAAAGGTCTGCAGCACGAGGTCCACCGTCGTCTCGACGACGATGTCGGTGCGCACTTCGCCGATCAGCTCCGGCAACTCCTCCATGATCCGGTCCGCGACGTAGTTTTCCGAACCCGTCCAGAAGGCGGGCGCGCGCACCGCCGGCGCGTTCATCGCAAGCTGCAGCTCGGCATCGCCGATCATGTTTTCCTCGCGCATGGCGGCGAGTACAAGCTTGGCGCGCTTTTCCGCCGCCTGCGGGTCGCGCGCGGGCGACAGGCGCGACGGCGCCTTGAGCAGGCCAGCAAGGAGAGCAGCTTCGGAGAGCGAGACGTCACGCGCGGATTTGCTGAAATAGCGCCGCGAGGCAGCCTCGACGCCGTAGGAACCCGAGCCGAAATAGACCCGGTTGAGGTACATTTCGAGGATCTGGTCCTTGGTGTAGGTGCGCTCCAGCCAGAAGGCCATCAGCACTTCCTGCACCTTGCGCTCGATGGTGCGCTCAGGCTTCAGGAACAGGTTTTTCGCCAGCTGCTGGGTCAGCGTCGATCCGCCCTGGCCAAGCCTGCGGTCAACGATGTTGGACACGAACGCGCGGGCAAGGCCGATGGGGTCAACGCCGAAGTGCGAGTAGAACCGGCGATCCTCGATGGCGATCACGGCCTGCGGAATGAACGGCGACATCTCGTGCAGGCCGATCGCCTCCCCGCCGGTCATGCCGCGATTGGCGACCAGCTGCCCGTTCATATCGACGATCCGCACGTTCGGCGGACGGTCCGGGATTGCCCAGGTGGTTGCCGCCGGCATCTTCGCGCCGATATAGGCCACGAGGCCAATGCCTGCGATGCCGGCCCACAGGCACAGCACCATCGACCAGTAAGCGGCGCTCTTCAAGAAACCGAAGAAGCCGCGCCGTTTCTTGCGGCCCTTGCGCGCCGTTCCCGCCGGTTCGCGGCGGGACGAACCCTTTGAACTGCCGGATTTTGACCTGCGCTGCGTCGGCACGACCCGGTCTTCCTCGCTCACGAAGAAGCCGCTTTTCGGTTCATCCGCCCCGAAAGCGTCGAAGCTCGGTTCGATTCGTGCAGGTTTCTTACGATCGGCCATCCGCCCCGGTATCCAAAACGACCCTAGAGTCGGTCGCACTGGAACGTAATCCGGGCATTTTAATGGGCAGTTAAGCCTGAGCTTGCATACATTGTTCGATATTTGTTGACAGACTGTTGACTGATACAGTGGAGCTGTAGTAGAAGGCAGTTCTCAGGCAACGAACCTCGCTCTTCCTTCGGGAAAAGGCGGGGTTCATTGCGTTTGGGCGGCCTGTCATTCCGCTGGGGCAATTCGCAGGATCATCCCGTTGTCCTCATCCGTCGCGACATAGATCGCTCCATCCGGTCCCTCCGCCACGTCGCGAATGCGGAAGTCGAGATCCTCCAGCAGCCGCTCCTCGTGCGCCACCTTTTCGCCGTCGAGCTCGAGCCGAACCAGCGCGGTCGAGGCGAGGCCGCCGACGAACAGATTGCCCTGCCATTGCAGGAAGGTGTCGCCGCCGTAGAAGATCATGCCCGATGGCGCGATCACCGGCGTCCACTGGTAGATCGGGTCTTCCATCCCGGGCGCCGAGGTGCCCTCGCCAATCCGCGGCCCGTAATATTCGCGGCCGAAGGTCACGACCGGCCAGCCATAGTTCGCGCCGGCGCGGATGATGTTGAGTTCGTCGCCGCCGCGCGGTCCGTGCTCGATCTCCCACAGGACGCCGGTTTCCGGGTGCAGCGCTGCCGCCTGCGAGTTGCGGATGCCGTAGGCGTAAATCTCGGGCAGCGCGTCGTTGCGGCCCACGAACGGGTTGTCGTCGGGCACGCTGCCATCGGGATTGATGCGCGCGATGGTGCCGAGGTGCGTCGTCAGATCTTGCGCGTGGTCGCGAAACTGCCGGTCGCTGCGCTCGCCCATCGTCACGTACAGGTGTCCTTCATTGTCGAACACCAGCCGCGAGCCGAAATGCGCGGTGCTCTCCACCTTCGGCTGCTGCGAGAAAATCACCTCGACGTTCTCGAGCGCGGTGGGGTCTTCGCTGAGCCGCCCGCGCGCGACCGCGGTGCTGTTGCCGCCTTCGCCTGCTTCCGCAAAGCTCAGATAGACCAGCCGGTTGCTGCCGAAATCGGGATCGAGCGCAACGTCCAGCAGGCCGCCCTGGCCGCGCGCGTCAACTTGCGGCGTGCCGCTGATCGGCTCGGACTTCGACCCGTCCGCCTTCACGACCCGCAGATTACCCGGCCGCTCGGTGACCAGCATGTCGCCATCGGGGAGGAACGCGATCGCCCACGGATGGTCGAGCCCTTCCGTCACCACCGTGACGAGGATCGCGCCCTTTTCCGTGTCAAACTGGTTTTCCTGTGCGAATGCCGAGCCGCCGGCTCCAACCAGCGCCGCGACGGCGGCCACGCTTGCCTTGAGGATTGATCGAACCATCCCGCTTCCTTCCCTTGCTGGATAGTAGCGAAAGGATGGAAGCGGGCTATCGATCCGGCGCTCACAAATTTGTGTCCGCGAGCCAATGTTCGACGCTCAGGCGGCCTCGGCTTCGGCCTTGCCGGCGATCTGGTCGAGCGCCTCGTCAATCGACGGATAGAACTCGACCAGCGGCTGGCGCACGCCATTGGCGATCAGCAGCCGGCGGACGTTCGCCGACGCGCCGGTGATGATGACGCGGACGTCCTTCTTATGCGCCTTGCGCACCGCGCCCTCGACCACATTCGCTGCGGTTGAGTCGATCAGCGGCGCGCCGCTGAAGTCGAGGATGAAGTTCCTGCGCTGGTCGGCGATGCGGTCGAGCACGGAGCTCACCATCGACGCGGTGCCGAAGAAGAACGCGCCCGAGATGCGGTAGATGACCGTGTTCGGGTCGTCCGCTTCATGCGGGTCGTAAGGCTTCCTGCGGCCGTTGGTGCTGTCCGGCTTGTCCTCCTCGACCGAGACGGCGGTCGACATGCGGTGGATGAAGAGCAGCGCGCCGAGCACGAAGCCGACGACGATGCCTTCGGTGAGGTCGCGGAAGACCACCAGCAGGAAGGTCACGGCGAGCACCACCGCATCGCCCCAGGAGGACTGCACCAGCGCCTTGATCGCCTCGCGCTCGATCATGTTGAGCGAGACGACGACCAGCACGCCGGCAAGGGCCGCCAGCGGAATGTGCGCGGCAAGCGGTGCCGCCACCAGCATGAAGCAGAGCAGGAACGCCGAGTGCAGCATGCCCGAGACAGGGCCGCGCGCGCCGGCACGCACATTGGTTGCCGTGCGGGCGATGGTGCCGGTGACCGGCACGCCGCCGAACAGCGCCGAGCCGATATTGGCGACGCCCTGCGCCACCAGTTCGCAGTTCGAGCGATGGCGCCGCCCGCTCATGCCGTCGGCCACGACCGCCGACAGCAGCGACTCGATCGCGCCGAGCAGGGCAAAGGCGATCGCGTCGGGCAGCACGGCCTGGATCTTTTCGAGCGAGATCGCCGGGATATGCGGCGCCGGCAGGGTGCGAGGAATGCCGCCGAAGCGCGTGCCGATCGTCTCGACGCCAAGGCCGAGGAGCGGCACTGCCGCCGCCGTGACCGCAACGGCGATCAGCAGGCCCGGCCAGGTCGGCTTCCACTTCTTCAGGCCAAGGATGATGCCGATCGTCGCGATCGCGATGCCGACCGCGGCGGGCGTCACCGTATTGGCCGCGCCCACCAGCGCTTCGAGCTTCGGCAGGAATTCCGCGGGCTCCGGGCCGTCCAGCGTCAGGCCGAACAGGTCGCGCAGCTGGCTCGACAGAATGATGATGCCAATGCCGGCGGTAAAGCCGATCGTCACCGGATAGGGGATGAACTTGATGTAGGTGCCGAGCCTGAGATACCCGATCGCCAGCAGGAAGAAGCCGGCCATGAAAGTCGCGAGCAGCATGCCGTCGAGACCCTGGCGATGCACGCACGAGGCCACCAGCACGATGAAGGCGCCGGCAGGGCCGCCAATCTGGAAGCGGCTGCCGCCCAGCAGCGAGACGAGGAAGCCGCCGACGATGGCGGTGTAAAGGCCCCGGTCGGGCGAGACGCCGGAGGCGATGGCGATCGCCATCGACAGGGGCAGGGCGACGATGGCGACGGTCAGACCCGCCAGCGCGTCGTCGCGGAGGGCGGAAAGGCCGTAGCCCTCGCGCAGCACCGTGACCAGCTTGGGAGTAAACAAATCGCGGAAACTCGCGGCTGGCGTCATTTGTCCTGCGCGACTGTCTTGCGTCATTTTATCGAAGGCTCCTTCAACCGGACGCCGCGTCCTCCGGCGTCGCTCGTCTGGTTCTCGCCGATGAGCTGGATGCCGGCGCGGTCGAGCGCCTCGATCACCTTCATCAGCGTGTCGACATTTGCCCGGACCACCCCGTCGCTCGCTTCCATCCGCTGGATCGTCGGCAGGGACACGCCTGCCATCTCGGCCAGGGTCTTCTGGTCGATCTGGGCAAGGGCCCTCGCGGCGCGCATCTGGGTGGAAGTGATCAAAACAAATGTCCTGCAACTCATTTATGATGTTTCATACATAAGTATGCGCGCTTCACATGTAAAGGGACATGTCCCCATAGCTGCTCCCTCGGAAACGGAAGCGAAACGAATTGCCGCTACGTAATGGTCATGGCTATCGTGATGCGCCCCAGCCAGTCGCTGCGGCTCTGGCAGCAGGTGATGCTGGCGGAGGTGAGGGGAGATTTTCACGACCTGACGATGCGCCAGATGGCGATCCTGCTCACCATCTATCTCGATCCGCCGCCGCACACGGTGCGCTCGCTCGCCGAAAAGCTCAACGTATCGAAGCCGGTCATCACCCGGGCTCTGGACACGATGGGTGCAATGAAGCTTGTCTCGCGTCATCGCGATGAAAAGGACAGGCGCAACGTGCTGATTCGACGTACGGTGGAAGGTGCGCTCTATGTCGAGCGCATCGGCGATGTCATCATCGACAAGGCTGCGGAGCTTCCACTTTGACCTCTCTCGACCGACGACTGAACGCTTTCCGGCCCGACCTTGCCGACGCGCGCCTGAAGGGGCAGGTCGAGGCCAGCCGCTTCGTGGAGGGCCGCCCGATGCAGGTGGCGATACCCGTCCTCGACATCCGCAACGCGCCGCGGCCGGATGCCGGCCAGGACACCCAGCTCCTCCTCGGCGATCGCGTCCGCGTCTTCGAGGAGACCGAAGGCTTCGCCTGGCTGCAGTCGGAGCGCGACGGTTATGTCGGCTATGCCTCCAGCGCCGGCCTTGCCGAGATTTCCGCCGAGCCGACCCATGTCGTCGCCGTCCCGCGAACCTTCTCCTACCGCGAGCCGGACATGAAGAAGCCCGCGACCGGCTGCTATTCGCTCGGCAGCCGCTTTCACGTCGCCGGCACCGCCGAGACCCGCGGCCTCGGATACTGCGTGCTTGCCTCCGGCGAGGCCCTGGTTGCCTCGCATCTGCGCCCGATCGACCACGTATCCAGCGACTTCGTCGCGGTCGCCGCGATGCTCGAACGCACACCCTATCTCTGGGGCGGCACCAGCGCCTTCGGCATTGACTGCTCCGGCCTCGTCCAGCTGTCGATGCGCATGGTGGGCCGCACCGTCCTGCGCGACACCGACATGCAGGCTAGCTCGATCGGCGAGCCCATCGAGATCTGCGACGACCTCAGCGGCCTTCGCCGCGGCGACCTCGTCTTCTGGAAGGGCCACGTCGCCATCTTGGTCGACGAGGAAAACATCATCCACGCCAACGGCCACACCATGTCGGTCGCCCGCGAACCGCTCCGCCAGGCAGTCGACCGCATCGCCTACATTTATGGCAAGCCGACGGGCTTTCGCCGGCCGTAATCTGTTTGCTCCGCTGGTTTGCCGGGGAAGTTCCGGCATGGATCGTCGGCTCGAGGCCGACGATGACGAAGCTGGTACGTATTCGGGCAAACACGACCGTCGCCGAGCCGCGCCGCCGGCGGCGCCGCCCGGACATTTCCTCCTCGTCATCCTCTGCTCAAGGCCGACGATGATGAACCTGGTACGTACTCGTTCAAACACGACTGCCGCAGAGCCGCGCCGCCGCAAAGGTTTTTCGGACACCTCCTCCTCGTCATCCCCGGCCTTGAGCCGGGGATCCAGGCCTGAACGCATCGGCCGCGCGGGGCGGTGCAAACATAGCTGCTGGGCCGTCTCTGAGCGCTGACCGCCGCTGAGACCACAACCATCCCCCAAACGAAAAATCCCTCCCCGTTGCCGGGGAGGGATCTTCATTTTCGCTATCCGCGAGTGGCTTAGGCAGCCAGGTCGCGCAGAACGTACTGCAGGATGCCGCCGTTCTTGTAGTAGTCGAGCTCGTCGAGTGTATCGATGCGGCAGAGCACCGGAACCTCGCGGACGGTACCGTCGGCATAGGTCACCTTGGCCACCATCTTCTGGCGCGGCTTGATGTCCTCGATGCCTTCGATGTCGACAGTCTCGTCGCCCTTCAGGCCAAGCGAAGCCCAGCTCGTGCCCTCTTCGAGGGTGAACGGGATAACGCCCATGCCGACGAGGTTCGAGCGGTGGATGCGCTCGAAGGACTGCGCGATCACGGCGCGGACGCCGAGCAGGTTGGTGCCCTTCGCAGCCCAGTCACGCGACGAGCCGTTGCCGTACTCGACGCCGGCGAAGATGACGAGCGGCACGCCCTCGGCCTTGTAGCGCATGGCGGCGTCGTAGATCGACAGCTCTTCCTTCGACGGATAGTGGATCGTGTAGCCACCTTCCTTGCCGTTTTCGCCGAGCATGTGGTTGCGGATGCGGATGTTGGCGAAGGTGCCGCGCATCATCACCTCATGATTGCCGCGACGCGTGCCGTACTGGTTGAAGTCGGCAACGGCAACGCCGTTATCGGTGAGGTACTTGCCAGCCGGCGAAGCAGCCTTGATCGAACCGGCCGGCGAAATGTGGTCGGTCGTGATCTTGTCGCCGAACAGGCCGAGGATGCGTGCGCCATTGATCGGGGCAACCGCGCCGGCCTGCTTCGGCATGCCGACGAAGTACGGCGGGTTCTGCACGTAGGTCGACTTTGGATCCCACGCATAGGTCTCGCCCGACGGAGCCTGGACCTTCTGCCAGTTCTCGTCGCCCTTGAAGACGTCGGCGTACTTCTTCGCGAAGATGTCGCGGGTCACGTACTGCTCGATGAACTCGTTGATCTCCTGCGAGGTCGGCCAGATGTCCTTCAGGTACACCGGCTGGCCGTCAGCACCCTCGCCGAGCGGCTCGGTGGTCAGGTCCTTGGTGACGGTGCCTGCGAGCGCGTAGGCGACGACGAGCGGCGGCGAAGCGAGGTAGTTCGCCTGGACGTCCGGAGAGACGCGACCCTCGAAGTTGCGGTTGCCCGAGAGCACGGCGCCGGCGATCAGGCCCTTCTCGTTGATGGTCTTCGAGATCGGGGCTGGGAGCGGACCGGAGTTGCCGATGCAGGTGGTGCAGCCGAAGCCGACGAGGTTGAAGCCGATCTGGTCGAGCTCCTTCTGCAGGCCAGCCTTCTCCAGGTACTCGGCAACGACCTGCGAGCCAGGAGCAAGCGAGGTCTTGACCCACGGCTTCTGCTTCAGGCCCACGCGGTTCGCGTTGCGGGCGAGGAGGCCAGCGGCGATCAGCACCGACGGGTTCGAGGTGTTGGTGCACGAGGTGATCGCGGCGATCACGACGTCGCCATGGCCGAGATCGAAGTTCTCGCCCTCAACGGCATAGCGCTTGGCCGTGTCGACCGTCTTCTTGTACTCGTTCTCGAGCGCGACCGCGAAGTTCTTGGCAATGTCCTGCAGCGGAGCGCGGCCTTCCGGACGCTTCGGGCCGGCCATCGACGGAACGACGGTGCCCATGTCGAGCTCGAGCGTGTCGGTGAAGACCGGATCCGGCGTGTCGGCATCGCGCCACATGCCCTGAGCCTTCGAGTAAGCTTCGACGAGCGCGATGCGGTCGGCGGCGCGGCTCGAAGTGGTCAGGTAGCGGATGGTTTCCTTGTCGACCGGGAAGAAGCCGCAGGTCGCGCCGTATTCCGGACCCATGTTGGCGATGGTCGCGCGGTCGGCGAGCGTCATGTTGGACAGGCCCGGGCCGAAGAACTCGACGAACTTGCCGACGACGCCCTTCTTGCGCAGCATCTGGGTGACGGTGAGTACGAGGTCGGTCGCGGTGACGCCTTCCTTCAGGCTGCCGGTCAGGCGGAAGCCGATGACCTCAGGCAGGAGCATGGAGACCGGCTGGCCGAGCATGGCAGCCTCGGCCTCGATGCCGCCGACGCCCCAGCCAAGGACGCCAAGGCCGTTGACCATGGTGGTGTGCGAGTCGGTGCCGACGCAGGTGTCCGGATAGGCGACGGTGACGCCGTCCTCTTCCTTCGTCCAGACGGTCTGGGCGAGGTATTCGAGGTTGACCTGGTGGCAGATGCCGGTGCCGGGCGGCACGACGCGGAAGTTGCGGAACGCCTGCTGGCCCCACTTGAGGAACTTGTAGCGCTCTTCGTTGCGCTGGTACTCGAGTTCCACGTTGCGGGCGAACGACAGCGGGTTGCCGAAGTCATCGACGATGACCGAGTGGTCGATGACGAGGTCGACCGGAACCAGCGGGTTGATCTTCTGCGGATCGCCACCGAGAGCGGCGATGCCGTCGCGCATGGCGGCCAGGTCCACCACTGCCGGAACGCCGGTGAAGTCCTGCATCAGGACGCGAGCCGGACGGTAGGCAATCTCGACCCCGGCGGTACCCTTGTCCACCAGCCAGGCGGCAACGGCCGAGATCGATTCCTTGGTGACGGAGCGGCCGTCTTCGTTGCGAAGCAGGTTCTCCAGCAGAACCTTCATCGAGAAGGGCAGGCGGCTGACGCCTTCCAGGCCGTTCTTCTCGGCTTCGATCAGGCTGAAATAGGTGTACTCCTTGTCGCCCACGGAAAGGGTGCGGCGGCAATTGAAGCTGTCGAGTGAGTTGGACACGTGCGATCCTCAAAAACGTCGTTTGCCGATCGGGTAACGGACGCCTGTGGCATGCTAACACGCGCAAAGGTGCGGGTACGGTCATTTCCGCTGTCCGCTCCCATGCGACCCGGCCGTTCAAGGCGGCGCGCGCGCTGGTTCGGCGCAAATTAGTTTCCGTGCCGACCGCTGGCACGGTTGCCCCGCATATAGAGAAGTTCTTAAAATGATTCTAGTGGATTTGCTGATCCGCAGCGGTTTTGCTGCGTGCCGGAACGAAAGCGGGTGACAATGCGGCTGATCGCCGAAAACCTTTGCGGGGAGCGCGGCGGCGAGCCGGTTTTTTCAGGGATCGACTTCCAGCTGGGCAGCGGCGAGGCCCTCATCGTCACCGGCGCGAACGGCTCCGGCAAGTCGACTTTGCTGCGAATCGTCGCTGGTCTGCTGCCTGCCGCGACAGGGTCGATTCGCCTCGACGGCTGCGATCCGGAAGAGTTTCCCTCCGTCGCTTCCGCCACCCACTATCTCGGCCATGGCAACGCGATGAAGACGGCGCTCACGGTCGAGGAGAATTTGCGCTTCTGGCGCGAGTTCAACGGTTCGCCGCACCTTGCCATCGACGAAGCGCTCGACATGGTCGGCCTGCCCCAGGTGGCGAGCCTTCCTTACGGCTATCTTTCGACTGGGCAGAAGCGCCGCATCTCGATTGCCAAGCTTCTGGTCAGCTACCGGCCGGTCTGGCTGCTCGACGAGCCGACCGCCGGCCTCGACAAGGCGTCCGAACACCAGTTTGCGGCGCTGATGCGGGCCCATCTCGAGGACGGCGGCATCATCGTCGCCGCCACCCACATTCCTCTTGGCCTCGAAGGGGTGATGACCCTGCCGATGACGGGGCGCCACTGATGGCGGCGCGGGCCGGACAGAATGTTCTGGCTGACAGGGGCGGTGCGGGTTCGGAAGTCCGTCTTCGAGCGGTGGTTGGGGAGTTCAATGGTGACGCCAACCTGCGCGGCGAGGCGAGAGGGACGAGCCACATCCTCCAACGCGCCGAAGTGAGGGATGCGAGGCTGACCCCCACCCCTAACCCCTCCCCACAAGGGGGAGGGGAACGTTGGCAATCGCCGGCGTCTGGCTTGGTTTCAGGGTCGTGCGTTAGTCGCTCCCCGACGCGCACGGTTCCTTCGCAGGGACAAATTTCCTCGCGGACACGCCTGACGTCTCAGGATAAGCTCCAAAATCCCCGTCCCCCTTGTGGGGAGGGGTTAGGGGTGGGGGTAACCTCTCTCGCGACTTCCGCGCCCTTCCGTAACAAGTACTCGCCGCGTGGGGGCTCGCTCCACATCTCCCATGAACCCGAAACAGTCGGTGTTGGTGTGGCTTCCCAACTCGGGTCCCGATCCCACGTGACACCCGCCCCGCGTTCCGTGCTAGAAGCCCTGCCGCACGCCCGTCACTCCATTCACGTCACTGCGGCCCGACCATGCTAGCGCTTTTCATTCGCGATCTTCGCCTTGGCGTTCGCGCCGGTGGCGGGGCGCTGGTCGGCGTCCTGTTCTTCCTTGCCGTTGTGGCGGTGGTGCCGTTCGGCGTCGGCCCTGACCTTAACCTGCTGGCGCGCATCGGCCCGGCGATCCTGTGGATCGGGGCGCTGCTCGCCTCGCTGCTCGGCCTCGACCGGCTGTTCCAGGCCGACCGCGAGGACGGCTCGCTCGACCTTCTGATCCTTGGCGAAAGCCGGCACATGCTGGCGCTGACCGTGCTGGTCAAATGCCTCGCCCACTGGGTCTCGGCCGTGCTGCCGCTGGTAGTCGCCTCGCCGCTTCTCGGCCTCTTCATGAACATGGAGCCGCTCGGCATCGGTGCGACAACCGTGACGCTCCTTGCCGGAACGCCCGCCATCGCCTTTATCGGCGCGGTGGGTGCGGCGGTCGCGGTGGCGCTGCCGCGCGGCGGCCTGCTCGTATCCGTGCTGGTGCTGCCGCTCGCTATCCCGGTTCTCATCTTCGGCGTCTCGGCCGCCTATGGCGCGGTGAACGACCCCGAGCCGTTCCTGCCGCCCTTCCTGATCCTCTCGGCATTGACGATGTTCTTTGCCGTTCTGGGGCCGGTCGCCGCCGCTTTTGCGCTCAAGTCCAACGTCGACTGAGCCTTGACGCGCGAAAACGTCTCACGCGGGTTTGATCTGCGCCAATTGCGCCAGCGTCGGCCGCGGTTTATCTAGCGCGCATGACCGAGACAGCAGCAAGTTCCGGCCGGTGGATGGATCTGGCCAACCCGACGCGGTTCGTCACGCTGGCCGACCGGCTCGTGCCGTGGCTGGCGGTGCTGTCTGCCGTGGTGCTGGCCGTCGGCATCTGGCTCGCCTTTGCCGCGCCCGAGGACTACCAGCAGGGCATCACCGTGCGCATCATGTACATCCACGTGCCGTTCGCGTGGCTGTCGATGATGTGCTACTCGATCATGGCGCTGTCGTCGCTGGGCACGCTGGTGTGGCGCCATCCGCTCGCCGACGTTTCGGTGAAGTCAGCAGCGCCGATCGGCGCCGTCTTCACGCTGCTTGCGCTTGCTACCGGCTCGATCTGGGGCAAGCCGATGTGGGGCACCTGGTGGGTGTGGGACGCCCGCCTGACCTCCGTCTTCGTGCTCTTTCTTATGTATCTCGGCATCATCGCGCTCACCCGCGCGCTGGATGATCCGGGCCGCAGCGCCCGTGCCGCCGCGATCGTCACGCTGGTCGGCTTCGTCAACATTCCGATCATCAAGTTTTCCGTCGAGTGGTGGAACACGCTGCACCAGCCGGCGTCGGTCATCCGCCTCGACGGCCCGACCATCCATCCGTCGATGCTGTGGCCGCTGTTGATCTGCGCGCTCGGCTTCACGCTGCTGTTCTTCACTCTGCATCTGATGGCCATGCGCACCGAGATCTGGCGCCGCCGCGTCTCGTCGATGCGCAAGATCGCTGCTCGGGAGGCCGGCCGATGAGCGCGCACGCTCTTTATGTTCTGTCGGCCTATGGTGTTTCGGCGATCGGCCTTGCCTTCCTCGCCGCCTGGATCCTGATTGACCAGAGGGCTCGCAAACGTGAGCTCGCCGAGCTCGAGGCCGCGGGCGTGCGCCGCCGCTCAACGAAGGCAGCATCATGAGCGAGCAGGTCGAAAATCCGGGCCGCCGCCGCTGGCTGCTCCTTCTGCCGCTGGCGCTGTTCCTGGCGCTTTCCGGCGTGTTCCTCGTCCAGCTGCTGTCCGGCCGCGACAGCTCGGTCATTCCGTCCGCGCTGATCGGCCGCGAGGCGCCGGTGACGTCGCTGCCCGCGCTCGACGGCATCAACCTGCCGGGCTTCGACCCGGCGCAGTTCGCCGGCAAGGTGACGCTGGTCAATGTCTGGGCCTCATGGTGCGCGCCCTGCCGTCAGGAGCATCCGCTGCTGATGCAGCTCGCCGCCGACGGCCGCTTTGATATTGCCGGCCTCAACTACAAGGACCAGCCGGAGAACGCCCGCCGGTTCCTCAATGAGCTGGGCAATCCCTACACGCTGATCGGCACCGACGATTCCGGCCGCGCCGCGATCGAATGGGGCGTCTACGGCGTGCCGGAGACCTTCCTCGTCGGCAAGGATGGGCGCATCGCCTACAAGCATGTCGGCCCGTTTTCCCCCGAGGTCGTGACGCGCGAGCTGATGCCGCAGATCGAGAAGGCGCTTGCCGCCGGCGCCTCGAGCTAGGTCGCAGCGCCCCCCTTCCGCCTCAATGAATTTGTCCTGCCGGCTGGCGTGAAAATGTGATCGCGGCCCCTGCAAAGGCTTGGAACATCATCTCTTCCTGTCCGTTTGGTGCGCCGAGGGAGGCCCAAAGGAGAAGAAGATGAAAGCCAAGCTTTTCACCTCGGCTGCGGCAGTTGCTCTGTTTGCGATGGCGGGTTCCGCGTTTGCGCAGCAGGCCGTCGTCGCTGCCTCGGACCTCGACGTCAGGGCAGGGCCCGGATCAGAGCATCAGGTCGTCGGCATCATTGCGGCGGAATCCGAAGCAACCGTCCTCGGCTGCGACCGCGTGAGCGGCTGGTGCGAGGTCGAATCCGGCCAAGTCGCCGGCTGGGTCAACTCCGAATATCTCGATGACCTTGGTCCGGACATCTACATCAACGAAGGTCCGGTCGGCAGCATCCAGAACATCGAGCCTGGCGCGCCGGTCATCAGCTACATCGAGTCCAACCGCTACGATCCGGTGCAGGTCGAAACCGAGATCCGCGTCGGCGAAGTTCTTCCGGGCGACGTCGAGCTGCACGCGATCCCCGACTACGAGTATCGCTACGTGTACGTGAACGACCGGCCGGTGCTGGTCGAGCCGGACACGAGGCGCATCGTCTACATCGTCCGGTAGGCCCCTCAAACTGACGGGCGATGTTGGAGCCGTCGGCTGTTTGCAGCCGGCGGTTTTCCATTTTTCTTGACTCCGGTCAGCTTTTCCTGTCTACAGCCTCGAAATTCAGCGACGAGTGACAACTCCGAGCCACCGACCAGGACGGTCTTCGCAGTGAGAAGACAGTGATCCCGGAGGTCAACACCCGGCAGCGCGATGCGCCCCCGGGTGCCCACTGGCTTTGGAGTTTGGCATCCTGCCGCTGAGGTATTACCTCTCTGGCGAGATCATTCGGCAGGGAACGGGAAAAGCGGATGTTTGAATCACTTCAGGAACGCCTCGGATCCATTCTGAACGGCCTTACCGGCCGTGGTGCGCTCTCGGAAGCCGACGTCTCGGCGGCGCTGCGCGAGGTTCGCCGCGCGCTGATCGAGGCTGACGTCGCGCTCGAGGTCGTGCGTTCCTTCACCGATCGCGTCCGCGCCAAGGCGGTCGGTGCCGAGGTCCTGAAGTCGATCAAGCCCGGCCAGATGGTCGTCAAGATCGTCCATGACGAGCTGGTCGAGATGCTGGGCTCCGAGGGCGAGACGATCGACCTTAATGCGCCGGCTCCCGTCGTTATCATGATGGTCGGCCTGCAGGGTTCGGGTAAGACCACCACCTCCGCCAAGATCGCCAAGCGGCTGACCGAGCGCCAGGGCAAGAAGGTCCTGATGGCCTCGCTCGACACCCGCCGTCCGGCCGCCCAGGAGCAGCTGCGCCAGCTCGGCGAGCAGACCGGCGTTTCGACGCTGCCGATCGTCGCCGGCCAATCGCCGGTCGAGATCGCGCACCGCTCGGTGCAGGCCGCGAAGCTCGGCGGCTACGACGTCGTCATCCTCGACACCGCCGGCCGTACCCACATTGACGAGCCACTGATGATCGAGATGGCGGAGATCAAGGCCGCCTCGAACCCGCACGAGATCCTGCTGGTCGCCGACTCGCTGACCGGTCAGGACGCCGTCAACCTCGCCCGCAATTTCGACGAACGCGTCGGCGTCACCGGCCTGGTGCTCACCCGCATGGACGGCGATGGCCGCGGCGGTGCGGCCCTGTCGATGCGCGCCGTCACCGGCAAGCCGGTCAAGCTCATCGGCGTCGGCGAGAAGATGGACGCGCTGGAGGAATTCCATCCCCGGCGTATCGCCGACCGCATCCTCGGCATGGGCGACATCGTCTCGCTGGTCGAGAAGGCGGCCGCCACCCTCGACGCGGAAAAGGCCGCGGCGATGGCCAAGAAGATGCAGTCGGGCAAGTTCGACCTCGACGATCTTCTCGATCAGCTGCGCCAGATGCAGAAAATGGGCGGCATGGGCGGCATCATGGGCCTGATGCCCGGCATGGCTAAGATGAAGGACCAGATTGCCGCCGCTGGCCTCGACGACAAGATGTTTGCGCGCCAGATCGCCATCATTCAGTCGATGACGAAGGAAGAGCGCGCCAATCCGGACCTTCTGAAGCACTCGCGCAAGAAGCGCATCGCCGCCGGTTCCGGCACCGATGCCGCGCAGATCAACAAGCTTCTGAAGATGCACCGCCAGATGGCGGACATGATGAAGGCGATGGGCGGCAAGGGCAAGGGCGGTGGCATGATGCGCGCCGCCATGGGTGGCCTTGCCTCCAAGATGGGCCTTGGCGGCCTGATGGGCGGCGGCATGCCCGACCTTTCGAAGATGGACCCCAAGCAGCTCGAGGCCCTGCAGAAGCAGGCCGAGGCAGCTGGCCTTGGCGCAGGTCTGCCGAAGAGCCTGCCCGGCGGTCTTCCGGGTGGACTTCCCGGCGGCGGCCTTCCGGGTCTGCCTGGTGGATTGAAGCTTCCCGGCCTGCCGGGCGGCGTGAAAAAGAAGTGAGGGGGCAATGACAGAAGACACGGCCAGGTCGCCTTACGAGCAGCTCGCCGAGTACCGCATCTCGATCGACAACATCGATGCGGCGCTCGTCCACATGCTCGCCGAGCGTTTCCGCTGCACCAAGGCAGTGGGCGTGCTCAAGGCCAAGTACGATCTGCCGCCCGCAGATCCGGCCCGTGAAACGCAGCAGATCGCGCGCCTGCGCCAGCTGGCTCAGGACGCGCGTCTCGACCCGGATTTCGCTGAGAAGTTCCTGAACTTCATCATTCGCGAAGTCATCCGCCATCACGAGGCAATTGCCTCGGAGAAGGAATCCCTTTCCTGAATTCAACGGAATGCCTTTAGGCCAGAACATCTAGGAGAAACGAACATGGCACTGAAAATCCGTCTTGCCCGCGCTGGCTCCAAGAAGCGCCCCTACTACCACATCGTCGTTGCCGACCAGCGCGCCCCGCGCGACGGCCGCTTCCTCGAGCAGCTCGGCTCGTGGAACCCGATGCTGCCGAAGGACGGCCAGCGCGTCGTGCTGAACGAAGACCGCATCAAGCACTGGCTGTCGACCGGCGCCCAGCCGACCGACCGCGTCGCCCGCTTCCTGGCTGACGCCGGCCTCGTTGCTCGCGAAGCCCGTAACAACCCGACCAAGGCTATCCCGGGCAAGAAGGCCCAGGAGCGCATCGCTGCTGCAAAGCAGGCCGAGGAAGAGGCTGCCGCCAAGGCTGCCGAGGCTGCTGCAGCTGCCGCCGAAGGCGCTTCCGAGTAAGCTTCTCGCCTAAAGGCACAAATGAAATGGCGGGTCCTCGACCCGCCATTTTTGTTTTCGGGCGGGGTTTCCTTCTGGCGCCCGATCACGCCCCGTCTGTGGACTCGAACGCGCCTTTTGTCTTCCCGGCGGGTCGGCCTTAGATTTCTTGCCGGAACGTGCACTTCCTCTGCAGAGCCAACCGTCGTAAGGATTTGGGGCTGCGCCCCTTCGCCCGCTCCAGCCTCCTCCGCTTCTGGGTGCGCCTCCCGCGTCTGGAAAGGTTCCGCGCGACCGCAAGCGGAACCCTCTGCTCCTGCCCTGCAACGTCTCCGGCATGGATGGCCGGGTCAAGCCTGGCCATGACGAACGGGAGAGGCGACAGGAAGAGGAGAGCCCTCCTCATCGTCTCCCATTGCGGAACACACGACTCTCGATGCCAACGGCGGGGCGAAGTTATGGATGATGCATTTCCACTTCGTCATGGCCGGGCTTGACCCGGCCATCCGTGCCTGAACGCTGAAGCCGCACCGGCGTTACGGAACGACGTGATGACATTGCCCCGCGGATCCTCCCCCATTTATGGGGGAGGGGGACCATGCGAAGCATGGAGGAGGGGGCGTGCTCGTGCGCCCCCATAACAGTACCATGCGCCGGATCCGCCACCGGCCGCCGCTACAGCCCCGCAAGGATCGTGTTGAGGAAGCCGGAGAGGTTGTCGGTCACGTAGTCGACATCGTCCTCGTGCTCGGGATCCTGCTCCCAGATCTCCGAGAAGGTCGGCTCGAAATTGTTCGGCACGATCAGCACCGTCGTCATGCCGAGCGCCTTGGGGACCGAGAGGTTGCGCGCGAGATCCTCGAACATGACCGCGTTCGGCGCGTCCACCCGGTGGATGCCGAGGAACTTGTCGTAGGGCTCGCGCGCGGGTTTCGGCACGAGGCCGGCCGCGACGATGTCGAAAATGTCGTCGAAATCGTCGAGGATGCCGAGCTGGCGCGCGGTGTTTTCCGCGTGCCGCCGGTCGCCATTGGTGAAGATGAACTTTCGCCCGGGCAGCTGGCGGATCGCCGCGCCCAGCGCCGGGTCCGGCTGCACCCAGGAATAGTCGATGTCGTGCACCTTGTTGAGAAAATCGTCCGGATCGATGCCGTGGCGCGTGATCAGCCCGTTCATCGTCGTGCCGTATTCGCGGTAAAGCTCTTTCTGCACCTTGCGCGCCTCGTCCCGTGGCAGCTGCAACAGCTCGGCCACATAGGCCGTCATCTTCACGTCGATCTGCGCGAACAGGTTCGTGTGATGCGGGTAGAGCGTGTTGTCGAGGTCGAACACCCAGTCGGTGACATGGGCGAAGCGGGCGGGATCGGGTGCGTTTGTCATGGCCACTGCCTAGCCCATCTGTGGCCCGGAATGAAGGCCGCTGCCGGGCGGCGACAAGGAAATGCGGCCGATCGTTCAAATTTGATCTGTTAGCGAAATCGGCGCGCAACAAGAATCTGGCATTCCGCTGGGGAAGTTCCCGAGAGTGCCGCCGATGTTTTCCCTGCTCGCCCGCGCAGCCATCTTTTCGATCATCGCGACGATGCTCGCTCTGTTCATGATCGTGCGGCTGATTCCGCTCGCGGGCGGCGAGGTCGATTTCAGCGCGGTTCCAGTCAAGATCTTTTGCCCGTTCGTGGTGATCTTCGCCGGCAGCGTCTATTTCCTGCTGCAGAAGCGCAAGCTTCGCCAGGCGATCTCGGACCTCACCTTTGTGCATGCGCAGCTTGCCGAGACGCATGCGGAGCTCGCCGCCGCCTACGCGCAGCTGGCGGAAAAGGCGCGCCACGACGAAATGACGGGCCTCCTCAACCGCGAGACCTTCTTCAAGGCATTCGGCAACACCCGCCGCCGCAGCGATACCGGCGCGCTGCTCATCGTCGACGCCGACAATTTCAAGTACATCAACGACACCCACGGCCATCAGCAGGGCGACGTCGCACTCCTCCTGATCGCCGACGCGATCCGCCGCTCGGTGCGCGAAAACGATATTGTCGGCCGCATTGGCGGCGAGGAATTCGCCGCCTTCCTGCCGGGCGCGAGCGTCGAGGATGCGATGCTGGTTGCCGAGCGCATGCGCATTGCCGTCGAGGAACTGCGGTTCCATCCGGGCGAGGGCAAATACCTGCCGCTGTCGGTCAGCATCGGCGCGACGCGGTTCCGCCCGAACGTGGCGCTGGCAGAGATGATGCGCGAGGCGGACATTCGCCTCTACGAGGCCAAGCGTCGGGGCCGCAATCGTGTCGTCTTCGATATCGTCCGCGAGGCTGCCTGAGCGACGAGGCTTGTCAGGAGAGCCTTAAAGCGCCTAAGTCGCTTCACCGACTGGGGGCGACATGGAACTCTGGATACCCATCACCATCGCCGCGGCCTTCCTGCAGAACCTGCGTTCGGCCGCGCAGAAGCACCTCAAGGCCGTCATGGGCACGACCGGGGCGACCTTTGTGCGCTTCGGCTTCGGTGTTCCGTTTGCCTGCCTCTATCTCTGGCTGCTCGCGACGGTCGGCGGCTATGATGTTCCATCGGCCAACGGCACCTTCCTGTTCTGGGTGGGCGTCGGCGCATTCGGCCAGATCGCGGCGACCTTCCTGCTGATCCACCTGTTCTCCTACCGCAACTTCGCGGTCGGCACTGCCTATTCGCGCACCGAGCCCGCGCAGGCAGCGCTGTTCGGGCTGATCTTCTTCGGCGAGACGATCACGGCGGGCGTCTTGTCCGCGATCGCCATCAGCGTGTTCGGCGTGATGCTGATCTCGGTCGCGCACATGCAGATGAGCTGGCGCAATCTGGTCGCCTCGGTGTTCGCTCGCAATTCACTGATCGGCCTGGCTTCCGGCACCTTGTTCGGCATTTCGGCCGTTGCCTACCGCGCAGCCTCTCTGGCACTTGGCGGCCCGAACTTCGCGATGCAGGCGGCCGTCACGCTGGTGTGGACGATCTGCCTGCAGACCATCGTCATGGCCGGCTGGATGATGTGGAAGGACCGCGCCGAGATCGGCCGCATCGCGCGCGCCTGGAAGGTGTCGCTGTTCACCGGCTTTGTCGGCTCGACGGCCTCGTTCGGCTGGTTCATGGCGATGACGCTGCAGCAGTCCTCGATCGTCAAGGCGTTGGCCCAGATCGAGATGCTGTTCACCTTCGCGGCCTCGGTGTTTTTCTTCAAGGAGAAGATCAACCGCTACGAGACGGTCGGCTGCATCCTGATCGTGCTCGGAATCGTCGTGCTGGTGCTCACCCGCTAGGGCGGCGCTTGGCGAGGATCAATTCTTCGCCAGCCTTGCCGCCTCGGCCTTGGCGAGTTCGTGCTCGAGCTGTCGGAAGCCGGTGTCCGGCTCGAACTCGTTGTCGCGGTCCATGACCTCTTCCCAGCGCTCGACCAGCCGTTCAGCGACGTCCGGGCCGTCTCCGAGAAAGACGCCTTCGGTGAGCGTCACATGGGCGGTCTCGAAGCTGCCGCCGCCGGCAGCGAGCACCACGCGCGTCGGCGCATCCTCGCGCACCAGCGCCAGTACCGCGGGGCTCACCCGGTGCGGCTGGAGCATTGCCAGCTGCTCCGGCGGGAACAGGTCGCCGACCATCGGCGTCGCGGCGGTGGGCGCAAGGCAGTTGACGCGGATGTTGTACTTGGCGCCTTCGAGCGCCAGCGTCAGCATCAGGCCCACCAGCCCCATCTTGGCGGCGGCGTAGTTCGCCTGGCCGAAATTGCCATAGAGGCCCGACGACGAGGTCGTCATGACGATGCGGCCATATTTGCGCTCGCGCATGTGGTCCCACACCGCCTTGCAGCAGTTGGCGGCGCCCATCACGTGCACGTCGAGGACCAGCCGGAAGTCGGCGAGATCCATCTTGGCGAAGCTCTTGTCGCGGATGATGCCGGCGTTGTTGACGAGGATGTCGATCTGGCCCCAGCGCTGCAGCGTCTCGGCGACCATCGCCTGCACGGCGTCGAAGTCGGTCACCGATGCGGCGGACGGAAACGCCTCGCCCCCTGCCGCAATGATCTCGTCGACCACCTTCTGCGCCGGCTCGGCGTTCATGTCGTTGACGACAACCTTCGCGCCGCGTCGTCCCAGGAGCAGGGCATGCTCGCGTCCGAGGCCCGAACCAGCGCCCGTGACGATTGCCACCCGCCCAGTCAGATCGATCATGCCATGCTCCCTGGAATGTTGCTTTCGCTTACGGAACGATCAGCGTTCCGGCGCCGTGCTCGGTGAACAGTTCGAGCAGGACGGAGTGCGGCGTCTTGCCGTTGAGGATGACGACCCCCTCGACACCGCGCTCGATGGCCTCGATGCAGGTCTCGACCTTGGGGATCATGCCGCCGGAAATCGTGCCGTCGGCGATCAGCGCGCGCGCTTCGGCAACCGTCAGCTCGTCGATCAGCTTCTTGTCCTTGTCGAGGACGCCCGGAACGTCGGTGAGGAAGAGGAGACGCGAGGCGTTGAGCGCGCCTGCGATGGCGCCGGCGAAGGTGTCGGCGTTGATGTTGTAGGTGTGGCCGTCGCGCCCCGGTGCCACCGGCGCGATCACCGGGATCATCTCGGAGCGGGCCAGCAGGTCGAGCAGCGTGCGGTCGACCTCGACCGGCTCGCCGACGAAGCCGAGATCAAGCACCCGCTCGATGTTGCTGTCGGGATCCTTCACGGTCTTCTGCGCCTTCTCGGCGAAGACCATGTTGCCGTCCTTGCCGCACAAGCCGATCGCCCATTCGCCCTCGGCGTTGATGAGCGCGACGATCTCCTTGTTGATCGAGCCGGCCAGCACCATCTCGACGATCTCGACCGTCTTCTGGTCGGTGACGCGCAAGCCGCCCTCAAACTTCGATTCGATGCCCATCTTGTTCAGCATGGCGCCGATCTGCGGGCCGCCGCCATGCACGACGATCGGGTTGACGCCGGACTGCTTCAGTAAGGCGATGTCGCGCGCAAAGGCGCGGCCGAGCTCAACATTGCCCATCGCATGACCGCCATATTTCACCACGACAGTCTTGTTCTCGTAACGCTGCATGTAGGGCAGCGCCGCCGAAAGAAGGCGGGCCTGCTCTTCGGCGGTGGCAAGCTGATCGGTCGTCATCAGAACCTCGGGCGTTTGGCGGGCAATTGCTGGACTGGGGTCTTAGCCCCAAATAAATCCCCCCGCAATTGCTTGCGCCAAGGAAGCATGCCGCCGTGGTGCTGGATTCGCCGCGGCAAAACGGTAATGACCACGGATGACCAGTCTTCCCGCTGATTCCGCGCCGGTGCGTGCCGGCTCCTCATGGCTTGCCGAGGCAAGGGCGATGCTCGCGCTCGCCTGGCCGATGGTGCTGACCAATCTCGGCCAGACGGCGATGAACACCACCGACGTGATGATGATGGGCCGCCTCGGGCCCGAGGCGCTTGCCTCCGGCACGCTCGGCTCGAACCTCTATTTCGCGCCGATGATGTTCGGGCTTGGCCTGATCCTCCCCGTCTCGCCGATGGTCGCCTTCGAGATCGGCCGCAACCGCCATTCCGTTCGCGACGTGCGCCGCACGGTGCGTCAGGGGTTCTGGATCGCCTGCATGGTCGTCGTGCCGCTATGGCTGTTCCTCTGGCACACGGAAGAAATCCTGCTCGCGATGGGGCAGGAGCCGGAGCTTGCGGCAGGCGCCGGCGTTTACATGCGTTCGATGCAGTGGTCGATCCTGCCCTTCTACGGCTTCATCGTGCTGCGCTCCTTCATCTCGGCGCTGGAGCGGCCCGGATGGGCGCTGGTGATCGTCTTTGCCGCCGTGGGCTTCAACGCGTTGTCCAACTACTGTTTGATGTTCGGCAAGTTCGGCTTCCCGGCGCTCGGTCTGTTCGGCGCCGGCATCAGCACGACGCTTTCCGCTCTGCTGATGTTTTCGGGCATGGCAATCGTGGTCACGCGCCATCGCGTCTTTCGCCGCTACCGCCTGTTCGGCCGCTTCTGGCGCCCCGACTGGCCGCGTTTCTGGGAGATGCTCAGGATCGGCCTGCCAATCGCCGGCATCCTCGTCTTCGAGGTCGCGGTGTTCGGTGCTTCCGGCCTGTTGATGGGCCTGATCGACACAACCTCGCTGGCCGCCCATGCCATCGCGCTGCAGATCGGCGCCATCACCTTCATGGTGCCGATGGGCTTGGGGCAGGCGGCAACCGTGCGTGTCGGCCGCTTCCATGGCGCCGGCGACCGCGAAAGCCTTGGCCGCGCCGGCTGGACCGCTCTTGCCATGGGGCTTGCCTTCATGGCGATGACGGCGATTGCCATGATCACCGTGCCGCGGCTCCTCATCATGGGCTTCATCGACATTTCCGATCCGGCCAATGCCCCCGTGGTCGCCAAGGCGATAACCTTCCTGTCGGTTGCGGCGGTGTTCCAGCTGGCCGACGGCGCGCAGGCGGTCGGCAGCGGCATGCTGCGTGGCCTGCGCGACACGCGGGTGCCGATGCTCTACGCCGCCATCGGCTACTGGGCGGTCGGCCTGCCGCTCGGCGCGGGCCTTGCCTTCTGGGGCGGCTTTGCCGGCGTCGGCATCTGGATCGGCCTCGCCACCGGCCTTGCCGTCGTCGGCGCCCTGCTGATCGGACGGTGGATCCGGCGGGAGCGGCTGCTCGGGGCTTGATCGGATGTGACGCCCCCCTGCGCGCCGCTGACGGGGGTAGGGGATATGGGAGCAACGGATAGCCACTAACTGATGTTCATTTCCGCCCCCGCTTCGGCACCGCGGGCGCACCGGAAACATTCAGGCATGGATCCGCGGGTCAGGCCCGCGGATGACGAGGAGGAAATGCCGGGAAAACCTGGTGACGCCTCGGCTGCGCAACGGCGGCAATCTCGCGCTTACTTTCCAACTTCATCGTCGGCCTTGAGCCGACGATCCATGCCTGGACATTTCAGCTAAGCCAGCGAGCGACGCCCCACACGCCACGATCATCAAGACCTCAATCACCACCGCCGTGTTCCGAACAGCCCCCTCCACCATGCTTCGCATGGTCCCCCTCCCCACGTTGTGGGGGAGGATCCCCGGCGTGCCGTCGGATCTGTTTCATCTTCAATTGCTTGGGTGGGATCGGTGGGAGCACACCTTCATGAAGGTCGCTTCCCCGGATCCTCCCCCATTTATGGGGGAGGGGGACCGCCGAAGGCGGTGGAGGGGGCTGTCGGGCGTCTGCGGAGCAAGGTCTGCATCAACGGCAATAACCGGGTGCGGCTACCAGCACTTCTTCGAGTGCCAGCGGACATCGTCTCTCCCGATACATCCTCTTCGTCATCGTCGGCCTTGAGCCGACGATCTATGCCTGAACATATCAGCCATGCCAGCGAGCGACGCCGCAGACGCAACGTTCCCGCGCGCCTGAAGCCCGCAGCCGTCTCTACAGCGGCTTCTTCAGCCACCTTGCCAGCACGCCGACGACGCCCTCGCGGAACAGGAGCACGCAGACGACGAAGATGCAGCCCTGGATCACCGTCACCCATGCACCCATGGTGGCGAGGTAGTTCTGCATCGTCACGATCACCGCGGCGCCGACGATCGGCCCGAACACGGTGCCCATGCCGCCAATCAGCGTCATCAGCACCACCTCGCCCGACATCGACCAGTGCACGTCAGTGAGAGACGCCAGCTGGAACACGATCGCCTTGGTGGCGCCCGCGAGCCCCGCGAGCGTCGCCGACAGCACGAAGACGGCGAGCTTGTAGCGGTTGGTGCGGTAGCCGAGCGAAATCGCGCGCGGCTCGTTCTCGCGGATCGCCTTCAGCACCTGTCCGAATGGCGAGTGGATGATGCGGTAGATCAGCAGCAGCCCGCCGAGGAAGATCGCCAGCACCACGAAGTAGAGGCTGAAGTCGGAGCGCAGGCTGAGGACGCCGAACAGATTGCCGCGCGGCACCGCCTGGATGCCGTCTTCGCCGCCGGTGAACGGCGCCTGCAGCGAGAAGAAGAACACCATCTGCGCGAAGGCGAGCGTCACCATGGCGAAGTAGATGCCCTGCCGGCGGATCGCCAGCGCGCCGAACACCGTGCCGAGGATCGCCGACGCCACGACGCCGGAGAGGATTGCCAGCTCCGGCGGAAAACCCCAGACCTTGGCCGCGTGGGCCGAAACATAGGCCGCGCCGCCGAAATAGGCCGCGTGGCCGAAAGAGAGCAGGCCGCCATAGCCGAGCAGCAGGTTGAAGGCGCAGGCAAACAAGGCGAAGCACAGCACCTTCATCACGAAGACGGGGTAGAGCAGGAACGGCGCGACGAGGCCGGCTGCGAGCAGACCGATGAAGATCGCCGCATGGTGGGCTGGCATGCCGGCGCGCGCCTGCTGCGCGGCAATGCCGGATTGCGTTTCGATAGCTGCGGTCATCAGGCAGTCCTCCCGAACAGGCCGGCGGGTTTGACGAGCAGGACCACCGCCATGATGACGAAGATCGCCACTGACGATGCCTCCGGATAGAAGACCTTCGTCAGGCCCTCGATCAGACCGAGGCCGAAGCCCGTCACGATCGCGCCGAGGATGGAGCCCATGCCGCCGATCACGACGACGGCGAACACGACGATGATGAGGTCGGCGCCCATATTGGGGTTCACCGAGTAGATCGGTGCGGCGAGGACGCCGGCGAAGGCAGCGAGCGCGACGCCGAAGCCGTAGGTCAGCGTGATCATGCGCGGCACGTTGATGCCGAAGGCGCCAACCAGCGTCGGGTTCTCGGTGGCGGCGCGCAGATAGGCGCCGAGCCGCGTCTTCTCGATCACGAACCAGGTCCCGAGGCAAACGACGAGCGAGGCGACCACGACCCAGCCGCGATAGTTCGGCAGGAACATGAAGCCGAGGTTCTGTCCGCCGGCAAGCTGGGGCGGGATCGCATAGGGCAGGCCGGAGATGCCGTACTGGTTACGCAGCACGCCCTGGATGATCAGCGCGAGGCCGAAGGTGAGCAGCAGCCCGTAGAGATGGTCGAGGTGGTAGAGCCGCGAGATCAGCAGCCGCTCGATGATGATGCCGGTGATGCCGACGACGATCGGCACGATGAGGAGCGCCCACCAGTAGCCGATGCCGAGATAGGTCAGCAGCATCCAGGCAACGAAGGCACCTAGCATATACTGCGCGCCGTGCGTGAAGTTGATGATGTTGAGCAGGCCGAAGATCACTGCCAGCCCCAGCGACAGGATCGCATAGAAAGACCCATTGATCAGACCGAGCAACAGCTGCCCGAAGAGCGCCTGTGGCGGGATACCAAGTAGTTCGAACATCGCTTCGTCCTGCCGGTTGATGCGGGAGAGGGCGCGCGCCACGATGGCGCGGCGCGCGCGGTCTCAGGCTCTTACTGGACGAGCGGGCAGCCGCCGTCAGCGAGCGGACGGAATGCCTTGTCGGCCGGGATGGTGGCGAGCTTCTCGTAGTAGTCCCACTCACCCTTGGATTCGCCCGGCGCCTTGACCTTGAACAGGTACATGTCGTGCACCTTGCGGCCGTCTGCCCGGATCTCGCCCTTGCCGAACAGCGGATCGTCCGTCGGCAATTCCTTCATCTTGGCGATGACGGTGTCCGCATCAGCCGACTTTGCCGCCTCGACGGCCTTCAGGTAGTGCAGCACGCCGGCATAGACGCCGGCCTGCACCATGGTCGGCTTGTCGCCGTCCTTCTCCTGGAAACGTGCGGACCATTCGCGGGTGCTGTCGTTGAGATCCCAGTAGAAGCTCTCGGTCAGCACCAGGCCCTGCGCCGTCTCAAGGCCGAGCGCGTGCACGTCGGTGAGGAAGATCAGCAGGCCGGCCAGCGCCTGGCCGCCCTGGGTGATGCCGAACTCGGCCGCTTGCTTGATCGAGTTGATGGTGTCGCCGCCCGCGTTCGCGAGGCCGATCACCTTGGCCCCGGACGACTGCGCCTGCAGCAGGAACGAGGAGAAGTCCGTGCCGGGGAACGGGTGGCGCACCGAGCCGACCACCGAGCCGCCGGAGGCTTCCACCACCGCGGTGGTGTCGCGTTCGAGCGCATGGCCGAAGGCGTAGTCGGCCGTCAGGAAGAACCAGCTGTCACCGCCGTTCTCCACCATCGCCGAACCGGTGCCGTGGGCGAGAGCCCAGGTGTCGTAGGTCCAGTGGACGGTGTGCGGCGAGCAGGCTGGGCCGGTGAGGTCGGATGCCGCCGCACCCGAATTGATGAAGACGGCGTTGGCTTCACGCAGCACTTCGTTGACCGCGAGCGCTGCCGAGGAAGTCGGTACGTCGACGATCGCCGTCACGCCTTCCTGGTCGACCCACTGGCGCGAGATGGTGGAGGCAACGTCCGGCTTGTTCTGGTGGTCTGCCGAGACGATCTCAACCTTGATGCCCTTGTCCGCGGCGCCGAAATCGTCGACCGCCATCTGCGCGGCGATCACGGATCCTTCGCCGGCGAGGTCGGCATAGACGCCCGAGCGGTCGTTCAGCACGCCGATCTTGACGGAGATGTCCTGCGCCAGCGCGCTCGACGCCATAAGCGAGGCAGCGAGGGATGCCAGCAGAATTCCAGTCTTCCTCATGTCAGTCTCCTCCGATTGCGGCGCATTTTGCGCCATTGCTCCCCCTACACGCCGAGATAGGCGTGCAGTTTTTCGAGATTGGCCTCGAGCTCGTTATTGGCGATTTCGTCGATGACGCGACCCTGCTCCACCACGTAGTGACGGTCGGCAACCGTCGAGGCGAAGCGGAAATTCTGTTCGACGAGGACGATGGTGAAGCCCTCGTTCTTCAGCCGCGCGATGGTGCGGCCGATCTGCTGGATGATGACGGGCGCGAGCCCTTCGGTAGGCTCGTCGAGCAGCAGCATCTTGGCGCCGGTGCGCAGGATGCGCCCGATCGCCAGCATCTGCTGCTCGCCGCCCGAAAGCTTGGTTCCCTGGCTCGACAGGCGTTCCTTGAGGTTCGGGAACAGCTCGAAGATTTGCTCAACCGTCATGCCGCCTGGCTTCACCTGCGGCGGCAGCATCAGGTTCTCCTCGACCGAGAGCGAGGAGAAGATGCCGCGTTCCTCCGGGCAGAAGGCGATACCCTCGCGCGCCACATAGCGCGCCGGCACATGCATCAGCTCCTTGCCCTGGAAGACGACCGAGCCCTTGCGTTTGGGCAGGATGCCCATGACGGACTTCAGCGTCGTCGTCTTGCCCGCGCCGTTGCGACCAAGCAGCGTCACCACCTCGCCCGGATAGACGTCAAAACTGACGCCATGCAGCACGTGGCTTTCGCCGTACCAGGCTTCGAGGTTGCGGACGGACAGCAGCGGATCGCGCGCGGGACTGGTTTGCGCGCGGGGTGCGGTGGCAGCCTCAGCCATGGCCAGCTCCAATGTAGGCCTCGACGACGCGTGGATCCTTCGAGACAGTTGCGTAGTCGCCCTCGGCGAGCACCTTGCCGCGCGCCAGCACCGTGATGGTGTCGGAAAGCGAGGCGACGACCGAAAGATTGTGCTCGACCATCAGGATGGTGCGGTCGGCGGAGATGCGCTTGATGAGCGCGGCGATGCGGTCGACATCTTCATGGCCCATGCCGGCCATCGGCTCGTCGAGCAGAAGCATTTCCGGGTCGAGCGCCAGCGTGGTTGCAATTTCCAGCGCGCGCTTGCGTCCATAGGGCAGGTCGCCGGCAAGCGTCGTCTCGAACTGGGCGAGGCCGACGTCGGCGAGCAGCTCCCGCGCCCGGTCGTCGAACTGCGACAGCACCTTTTGCGAGCGCCAGAAGTCGAAGGAGTCGCCGCGCTGGCGCTGCAGCGCGATGCGCACGTTCTCGAGCGCGGTGAGGTGCGGGAAGACGGCGGAGATCTGGAACGAGCGGACGAGGCCGAGCCGGGCGATGTCTGCCGGCGACATCGCGGTGATGTCCTGGCCCTTGTAGGTGATGCGCCCGCGCGTCGGCGACAGGAACTTGGTGAGCAGGTTGAAGCAGGTGGTTTTGCCAGCCCCGTTCGGGCCGATCAGGGCGTGGATCTGCCCCTTTCTTACGTTCAGGCTGACGCCCTCGACGGCGTAGAAACCCTTGAATTCCTTGGTCAGGTCTTCCGCGGCCAGAATGACGCCGTCCTGCATGCGTACCTCACACCCGGGCGATCGCGCGCAGCGCGTCGCAATTGTTGCCGTGTGCCTCCTCCCAGAGGCTTTTGGTCATTCCCCCTGGCCGCGCGATCTGCTGTCACGCGTTCCATCTTTGAAAATGCACAAAGGAAAACGCAAAGCAAGAAAACAGTTACTCAAAATCGTTTCTTCCGCGCCGGAAGCGAAAATCAGGAGCTTCGCAAAAATACACGCGTTAATTAAATTCGGAATTTATGTCAGCACTTCTGACCGAACTTCGAGAGTTCTCGCGAGTTATTTGACACGGACTCCGTAGCCGTTTCCCGCTGTCCGATTGAACCCGCTCGAGCCCTTGCCTAGGTAGGAAAGATGGACATCAAGCCGACACCGTTCGTCCCGCCCGCGCCCAAGCCGCGAACCCGTCCGCCGACGACGCTGGAGCTGATGCGGATCGTCTACCGCAACCCGCTCGAGCTGTGGGGCGAGCCTTCTTACAACGAACCGTGGATCTCGATCGGAACCGGCGTCGGCGGCCCGCTGCTGATCGCCAACGATCCGGCGCTGATCCGCCACATCCTCGTCGACAACGCGAAGAACTACCGCATGGCGCGCGTGCGCCAGAAGATCCTGCGCCCGATCCTGCATGACGGCCTGCTCACCGCCGAAGGCGAGGTCTGGCGCCGCTCGCGCAAGGCGATGGCGCCGGTTTTCACCCCGCGCCACATCGAGGGCTTCGCCGGGCCGATGCTGCGCATCGCCGAAAAATTCGCCGGGCGCTACCACGACGGCATGGTCACCGATGTCGCCCGCGACATGACCATGCTGACCTATGACATCCTCGCCGAGACGCTGTTTTCCGGCGAGGTTTCCGGCAACCCCGACGATTTTGCCCACCAGGTCGACCATCTCTTCGAGACGATGGGCCGCGTCGACCCGCTCGACCTCATCGGCGCGCCGGACTGGATCCCTCGCATCACCCGTATTCGCGGCCGCAAGACCATGGCGTTCTTCCGCAAGCTGGTCGCCGACACCATGCAGATGCGCAAGGACAAGCTTGCCCGCGACCCCGATGGCTCGCCGAACGACTTCCTGACCCTGCTCCTCAAGGCCGAGGGTCCGGACGGCTTGAAGGCCAGCGAGATCGAGGACAACATCATCACCTTCATCGGCGCCGGCCACGAGACCACCGCGCGTGCGCTCGGCTGGACGCTCTATTGCCTTGCCGAGGCGCCGTGGGAGCGTGACCGTGTCGAGGCCGAGATCGACGAGGTCATCGCCTCGACGCCGGGCCCGTATGAGTGGCTCGGCAAGATGCCCTATACTCGCGCTGCCTTTGAGGAAGCGATGCGGCTCTACCCACCGGCGGCTTCCATCAGCCGCGAGGTCATTCAGCCCGAGCGCTGGCGCGACCTCGACATCATCGCCGGCGCGCAGATCCAGATCATGCCGTGGACGATCCACCGCCACCGCAAGCTCTGGGATAATCCCGAGGCGTTCCTGCCCGAGCGCTTCCATCCCGGCAACCGCGAGAAGATCGACCGATACCAGTATCTCCCGTTCGGCGCCGGCCCGCGCATCTGCATCGGAGCGGCGTTCGCGATGCAGGAGGCCATCATTGCGCTTGGCGTCCTCATGTCCCGCTTCCGCTTCGACACCACGCCGCAGACGAAGCCCTGGCCGGTGCAAAAACTCACCACCCAGCCGCAAGGCGGCCTGCCAATGCGGGTGACGCGGAGGTGAGGGGGTAGGGGCTTAGGGGAGTAGGGACTTAGGGGAGGTAGGTAGCTAGATAGCTAGTAGTTAGGCAGATTTGCCCCTCATCGCCCACCCGGGCACTTCTCAGCGTAAAGGGGGAAAAGGCCGCTGTTCCACGGCTTTCGCCAATCGTTGATGCGGGGATCAGGAAGCAGAAAGTTATGAGCAACCAATGGCCTAGATGGCTATCGCTCCTCTCCCCGTTGCGGGGAGAGGATGCCGGCAGGCAGGTGAGGGGCAAGGCCGTCGGTTCAAGTTCAGCGCGACTTCGCCGGCAGGCAGGTGAGGGCAGCGCCGGCTTCCGGAAGGGGGCGTGCTGCCCCTCATCCGCCCTCCGGGCACCTTCTCCCCGCAAGCGGGGAGAAGGGAGGAAGGCGCTTTTGCAGAGTGCTTCCACGGCTGGGGAACGAGCGCCTCAGTCCGCGTCCATCTTTAGTTATGAACAAGGGTGGGGATGGTGATGCAGAATGGTCTCACCTCGCTCCTCTCCCCGTTCACGGGGAGAGGATGCCGGCAGGCAGGTGAGGGGCAGCGCGAGGTTTCAGAACCCGCTCCGGCGCCCAAAACCTCACTTCTTCGCCGCCAGTTCCTTCAGCCGGTACAGCGCTTCCAGCGCCTCGCGCGGCGTCATGTCGTCCGGCTGCAGCCCGGCGACGGCTTCCGTCAGCGCATCGTTCGCTTTTGGCGCGGCGGCTTCGCGTTTGGCGGCAACCGAGAACAGCGGCAGGTCGTCAACCAGCCGGTCGGCTTTGCCGGACGTCTCACCTTCCTCAAGCTGGTGCAGCACCTCGCGCGCGCGTTCGACCACCGCCTCGGGCAGGCCCGCCAGCCGTGCCACCTGCACGCCATAGGATCGGTCGGCCGCGCCCATGCCGACCTCGTGCAGGAAGACGACGTCGCCTTCCCACTCCTTCACCCGCATCGTCACATTGTGCAGGCGCGGCAGCTTGCCGGCGAGCGCGGTGATCTCATGGAAGTGGGTGGCGAAGATCGCGCGGCAGCGGTTCTTTTCGTGAAGGTATTCCACCGCCGCCCAGGCGATCGACAGGCCGTCGAAGGTCGAGGTTCCGCGGCCGATCTCGTCGAGGATCACCAGCGAGCGCTCGCCCGCCTGGTTGAGGATCGCCGCCGTCTCGACCATCTCGACCATGAAGGTCGAGCGGCCGCGTGCAAGGTCGTCCGAGGCGCCGACGCGCGAGAACAGCCGGTCGACAACGCCGATATGGGCGCTGGTCGCCGGCACGAACGAGCCCATCTGCGCGAGAATCGCGATCAGTGCGTTCTGGCGCAGGAAGGTCGACTTACCGCCCATGTTCGGGCCGGTCAGCAGCCAGATGGCACCGTATTTGCCGCCGTCCTCGGGCGAAAGATTGCTGTCATTGGCCACGAACGGGTCGCCCAGCTGGCGCCGCAGCGCCTGCTCGACCACCGGATGGCGACCGCCCTCGATGCGGAAGGCAAGGCTGTCATCGACGCGCGGTCGGCAATAGTTCTCGCTGGTCGCCAGCACAGCGAGCGCGGCCGAGACGTCCAGTTCCGCCAGCGCCGCCGCGCCCGCGCGGATCGCCTCGGCATGCGAGACGACTTCGGCGAGCAGCGTGTCGAACACTGAAAGCTCGATCTGCAGCGCCCGGTCGGCGGCGTTGGCGATCTTCGTCTCAAGACCCGCCAGCTCCGTCGTGGTGAAGCGCATCGCATTCGCCATGGTCTGGCGATGGATGAAGCGCGCCTTGGCGGCATCCGTGCCCGTCAGGGCTTCGGCATTGTTGGCCGTCACCTCGATATAGTAGCCGAGCACGTTGTTGTGGCGGATCTTCAGCGACCGGATGCCGGTCTCCTCGATCAGCTCGCGCTCCATCTCAGCGATGACGCGGCGCGACTGGTCACGCAGCGCCCGCATCTCGTCGAGCTCGTCATGATAGCCCTCGCGCACGAAGCCGCCGTCGCGCTTCAGGAGCGGCATTTCCTCGGCAAGGGCGCGGTTGAGGTGGTCGCGCAGGCTTTCCGGCAGCGCCCGCAGCTCCTCGCAGCATTTCGTCAGCCGCTCCGGCAGCATGGCCGAGGAGAGCAGCTCTGCCACCTGCCGCGCCGCGTCGATGCCGGTGCGCAGCGCGCCGAGGTCGCGCGGCCCGCCGCGGTTGAGCGCAAGGCGCGACAGCGCGCGCGGCATGTCCGGCGCGCCCTTTAGCAGTGCGCGCAGACCCTCGCACAGCCGCGTCTCCGACTGCAGGAATGAGACGCAGTCGAGCCGCGCCTCGATCTCGGCCGGGTTGGTGAGCGGGGCGGTGAGCCGCTCGGCTAAGAGCCGCGCGCCGCCGCCGGTGACCGTGCGGTCGATCGCCTTCAGAAGCGAGCCGTCGCGGTTGCCCGACAGTGTGCGTACGAGTTCCAGGTTCGCGCGCGTCGCCGCGTCGATGAACAAGGTCGCGGCGTTCTCCTCACGTTCGGGCCGCGCCAGCGGCGGACGCTCGGAGATCTGCGTCTTCTCGACATAGGCGATCGCCGCCGAAATCGCCGATAGCTCGGCGCGGCTGAACTGGCCGAAACTCTCCGGCGTCGCGACATTGTAGAAACGGGCGATGCGGCTGGTGGCCGCCGCCGAATCGAACAGCACCGCCGGGTGCGGGCTGGCGACCCGCCCGAGCACGTCGAACACCGGCTTCAGCTCCGGATCATGGAACACGGGCTCGGCGACGACCACCTCGCGCGGGTCGACGCGCAAAATATCGGCGAGCAGCCGGTCGGCGGCCGATTCCGCCACCTTGAAGGCGCCGGTCGAGATGTCGATCCAGGCGAGCGCGTAAGCGTGTTCGGTCGTGCCGCGCACGCGGCCAATCGCCATCAGGTAGTTTGCCTCGCCGGGCGCAAGCAGCTTTTCCTCGGTGATAGTGCCGGGCGTGACGAGGCGCACCACGTCGCGCTTCACCACCGCTTTGTAGCCGCGCTTTTTCGCTTCCGCCGGATCTTCCATCTGCTCGCAGACGGCGACGCGGTAGCCCTGCGCGATCAGCTTTTCGAGATAGTCGTCTGCCGAGTGCACCGGCACGCCGCACATGGCGATGTCCTCGCCCTGATGCTTGCCGCGCTTGGTGAGCGCGATGCCCAGTGCCCGGCTGGCGATTTCCGCGTCCTGGAAGAACAGCTCGTAGAAATCGCCCATCCGGTAGAACAAGAGCGAATCAGGATTCGCGAGCTTGATCTCGATGTACTGCTCCATCATCGGCGTCGCGCCTTCGGCGGACAGCTGGAGCGTGGAAGCGGGGTTGATTGGCGTCTGCTGATTCAAGGGAACTTGCCTTCGCTGAAAGCCGATGTCCTGCTTGGCGATTTAACGCTGGCAAGTGTAGCCTCAATCGATATAGGTCGGCAAAACTCCACAGAAACGAGCCTGCCCAGGAAGGAAACAAGCGCCAGATGCCACTGAACGACACGACCGCCGAAGGGGGACCGTCGGTCACTCCGCAAGAAGCCCTCGATTTTCATGCGATCGGCCGCCCGGGCAAGCTCGAGGTCACGCCGACCAAGCCGATGGCCACCCAGCGTGACCTGTCGCTGGCCTATTCGCCCGGCGTCGCGGTCCCGGTGAAGGCGATCGCGGAGGATCCGACCCGCGCCTTCGATTACACGTCGCGCGGCAACATGGTGGCCGTGATTTCCAACGGCACGGCGATCCTTGGCCTCGGCAATCTCGGCGCGCTGGCTTCTAAGCCGGTGATGGAAGGCAAGGCGGTTCTGTTCAAGCGCTTCGCCGACGTCGACGCGATCGACCTCGAGGTCGACACTCAGGACGTCGATGAGTTCATCAACTGCGTGCGCTATCTCGGCCCGTCCTTCGGCGGCATCAACCTCGAGGACATCAAGGCGCCCGACTGCTTCATCATCGAGCAGCGCCTGCGCGAGATCATGGACATTCCGGTGTTCCATGACGACCAGCACGGCACCGCGATCATTGCCGCTGCCGGCCTCATCAACGCGCTGGAAATCACCGGCCGCGACATGAAGACGACCAAGCTCGTCTGCAATGGCGCGGGCTCTGCCGGCATCGCGTGCATCGAGCTCGTCAAGGCGATGGGCTTTGCCCCGGAGAACGTGATCCTCTGCGACACCAAGGGCGTGGTCTACAAGGGCCGCACCGAGGGCATGAACCAGTGGAAGTCGGCGCATGCGGTCGAGACCGACAAGCGCACACTGGCCGACGCCATGGAAGGCGCGGACGTCGTGTTCGGTCTCTCCGCCAAGGGCGCCTTCACCGACAAGATGATCGCCTCGATGGCGAAGAACCCGATCATCTTCGCGATGGCGAACCCGGATCCGGAGATCCTGCCGGAAGAGGTCGCCGAGATCCGCACCGACGCGATCGTCGCGACCGGCCGCTCCGACTACCCGAACCAGGTCAACAACGTCCTCGGCTTCCCCTACATCTTCCGCGGCGCACTCGACGTTCGCGCGACCACCATCAACGACGAGATGAAGATCGCGGCTGCCCGAGCGCTCGCCGAGCTTGCCCGCGAGGACGTGCCGGACGACGTTGCTGCCGCCTATCGCGGCAACCGCCCGAAGTTCGGCCCGAACTACATCATCCCGGTTCCGTTCGATCCGCGTCTGATCTCGGCGATCCCGCTTGCGGTCGCCAAGGCCGCGATGGATTCGGGCGTTGCCAGCCGGCCGATCCTCGACCTTGAAAAGTACCGGCAGGAGCTGCTTGCCCGCCGCGACCCGATGGCGTCGACCCTGCAGCGCATCTACGAGCGCGTGCGCCGTCAGCCCAAGCGCGTCGTCTTCGCCGAGGGCGAGGAGGAGCAGGTCATGCGCGCCGCGGTTTCCTACGTGAACCAGCAGCTCGGCAGCGCGATCCTGATCGGCCGTGACGACGTCATCAAGGAAAATGCCCGCCAGGCCGGCATCGACCTCGACCGTCCAGGCATCGAGATCATCAACGCTCGCCTGTCGCGCAAGAACTCGATCTATACCGAGTTCCTGTACGAGCGCCTGCAGCGCAAGGGCTACCTGGTCCGCGACTGCCAGCGCCTGATCAACAACGACCGCAACCATTTTGCCGCCTGCATGGTGGCGCTCGGTGATGCGGACGCGATGGTGACGGGCGTGACCCGCAACTACTCGATCGCGCTTGACGATGTTCGCCACGTCATTGACGCCCGCCCCGGCCACCGCGTCATTGGCGTCTCGATCGTCATTTCCCGCGGCCGCACCGTGATCGTCGCCGACACGGCCGTCCACGACATGCCGAATGAGACCGAGATCGCCGACATTGCCGAGGAGGCAGCGGGCTTTGCCCGCCGCATGGGCCATGAGCCGCGCGTGGCGCTGCTGGCCTACTCGACCTTCGGCCACCCGCAGGGCGAACGCTCGGCCCGCGTCGCGGAAGCGGTGCGCATCCTCGACAAGCGCCGCGTCGACTTCGAGTATGACGGCGAGATGGCGGCGGATGTCGCGCTCAACCCCGAGCTGATGCGCCAGTATCCGTTCTGCCGCCTGTCGGGCCCGGCCAATGTGCTTGTGATGCCGGCTTATCACTCGGCTTCGATTGCGACCAAGATGCTGCAGCAGCTCGGCGGCTCGACGGTGATCGGCCCGCTGCTCGTCGGCCTTAACAAGCCGGTGCAGATCGTGCCGCTGAACGCCAAGGACAGCGACATCGTCAACATGGCCGCAATCGCTGCCTACACCTCCAACGGCTGATGCAAATGCTGCACCCGGCGCCCCTGCGGCGCCGGGTGACTCTGCGTAAGTTGGTTCTTACGAAACGCGCGGGGCGAAGCGGTCGGCGTCCGCGCCGTAATAGTTGATGTAGCGCGACGAGATGCTCTCGACCGGCAGCACGATGAAGACGTCGGTCGTGCCGAATTCGTGGTCGACGACGCAACCGTCCCCAATCTTCGCGCCCAGCCTCAGATAACCCTTGATCAGCGGCGGCATCTCGTTGAGGGCCGCGCGCGCGTCGATCGCCTCGGCCGGCATCAGGTCCATCTCGTGGTAGCGCGACGGCACTGCCGAGACGCGCCAGTCGCCGCCGGCGCGGCAGTTCTGCGCCAGGAACGATAGCGCCTGCGCGTGTGCAGCCGGCACCGTGCCGTGAAACGAGGCGCATCCCGTCATTGCGCCGATGCCGTAGTGGCGCACATAGGCCCAGATGCCCTGCCACAAGAGTTCGATGGTACGGCGCGAGCGGTATTCGGGCAGGACGCAGGAACGCCCGAGTTCCAGGAAGCGGATGTCGGGGTGGCGCGCAACCAGCCGGTCGATCTCGAATTCGGCGCTCGAATAGAAGCCGCCGGTCGCCATCGCCACGTCCTGGCGCAGCAGCCGGTAGGTACCGACGACCTCATTCTTCGTGCCATCTGTTCCGCGGTCGATGACGAGCAGGTGGTCGCAGACGTCGTCGAAGCGGTCGGCATCGACCTGGTCGGCAGCGCTCGCAAGGGTTGCTCCCTTTGCGCCCAGCTCCTCGTGAAAGACCCGATAGCGCAGCTTCTGCGCGACCGAAATGTCATGCGTGCCGCCGGCCAGCCGCACTTCCAGTGTCGCGATCCGTCCAAGCACGGTTCCGGGCTGCAATTCGTTGCCACGCGAGGTGACGAAACCGGAAAGCCCGCGCGATGGGTCCAGCAGGTCTTGCATGGTCGATTCTCCTCGGCTGCCGTCAGCAGTCCTAAGCCATCTGTCGGGAAGGGCGAAGGCCTTTGCGGACGGCAAGGCCAATTATGCTTGCCGGACCCGCCCCTGACCACCGCCGCAACGCCGGTCGACCAACGATATAGGCGTTTTCTGCAACGGAACTATGACCGTGCGGCGTGTTGTTCCGTTTCCAGCCGCTTGCCATGGCGCTCCACCGCGGCGACCAGCGCCTGCGGGTCGAGCGGCTTGGTGAGGAACCCGGTGGCACCGTGGGAAATCACGCCCTTGCGTGTCGCCTCCTGCCCGTCGGCGGACAAGACAAGGATCGGCACGGGCGGCTTGCCCTTGGCTTCCTCGAACTTGCGGATGTGGGCAATCGCGTCGAGCCCGTCCATCACCGGCATGTGCAGGTCCATCAGCACGACATCGAAGTCGCGCTCCTGCACCGCGTCGACCGCCGCGCGGCCGTTGCCGACGACCTTCACCTGATGACCGCTTTTGGTAAGCGCAGAGCGCGCCAGCAGCGCGTTGATGTCATTGTCCTCGGCGATCAGCACGGAGAAAGACGTCGCGCCGCTGGCGGTGGTTTCGATACGGCGCTCGCCGTCGCCGGCGGGCGCCGCGTTTGCCGCCACAGGTGCCGCGGTCAGCACCCGCATCAGCGTTTCGCCGCGCACGGGCCGTGCCAGGAACGCATCGTAGCCTGCCGCGCGGTAGCGCGGCAGCTTGCCGCGATCGGTCGGCGAAATCAGGATGATCGCTTGCGACGGGCGAATGCCGGCGCCGCGCAGCCGCTTGAGCAGCCGCGCGTCGACATTTTCCATCTCCGCGTCCATGAAGACGACGTCATAGGCGGCGCGGCCCGGTGCAGCGACGAGATGCTCGATGCACGGCACGATCTCGGGTTTTCCGCCATGGGCGGTAATCGTCCGTGCGATTGCCTCTGCTTCCATGCCGTTCTTCGACACGATCAGGCAGGAGCGGCCGTTCAGCGTGCGCACGATCTGCGGCTTGCGGCGCCCCTTCTGCGCGGGAAGCGAGATGGTGAAGCGCGAGCCCTTGCCGCGCTCCCCGGTGGCGGTGATTTCGCCGCCCATCGCCTCGACGATGCGCCGCGAGATGGCGAGCCCGAGGCCTGCGCCGCCATGCTTGCGGGTCGAGGTGCCGTCGCCCTGCTCGAACTCCTCGAACAGCCGGCCGATGTCCGCCTCGTCGAGGCCGGGACCGGTGTCGGTCACATCGATGCGCAGCATGTCGCCCTCGAGCTTCAGCTCCACCAGCACGCCGCCGGCTTCGGTGAACTTCACCGCATTGCCGATCACGTTGAGCATCACTTGCCGCAGCCGGCCGGGATCGGCTCTGATCGTGTCCGGCACCTGCGGGTCGATGTGGCAGCCAAGGCCAATCGATTTCGCGTAGGCGCGCGGGGCAAGCAGCTCGACGACGTTCTCGGCCAGCTCGCGCGGCGAGACTTCCTGCGCTTCGAGTTCAAAGCGGCCGAACTCGATCTTGGAGTAGTCGAGCAAATCCTCGATCAGCGCAAGGAGCGCCGAGGCCGAGGTTGAAACGGCATTGACGTAGGTCTTCTGCTCCGGCGACAGGCGCGTGTCGGCAAGCAGCTTCGCCATGCCCATGATGCCGTTCATCGGTGTGCGGATCTCGTGGCTGACGGTGGCAAGGAAGCGCGACTTCGCCTGGTTGGCCGATTCCGCCCGCTCGCGGGCAATGTTCGCCGCCTCTTCGGCGCGCTTCAGCGCGGTGATGTCGCGGGCGATCGCCCGGTGCGAGACGGCGTTGTTCACCTTGTCGCGCGCCGACAGCTCGATCCATGAGAACCAGCGCTCGCCGTCCTTTGCGCGGATGACGACGTCGGTTGAGGACAGATACTCGCCGTTCGAGAAGGCGCTGTCGGGCACGACGCCGATCTCGACGCCGACGTCGCGCAGTTTCTTGCCGACCAGCTGCTCCGGCCGGCAGCCGAGCAGGTCCGAAAGCACCCGGTTGGCATAGACGATGCGCCCGTCCCGGTCGCGGTGGACGATGATGTCGCCCAGTGCATCGATCAGCTCGTGGAAGCGCTCCTCGCTCTCCTGCATCTCCCACATGCGGTCGGCGAGGTGCTCGATCTCGAAGCGGTTGCGGTTCGCAGTCTCGTCGATCAGCGAGGCAAGCCGTCCCTTGTCGCGCAGCTCCGCGACCATCAGGTAGATCGTGACGAGGCTGATGAAGACGAGCCCAGCCGCGACGGTCAGCGAGGAGTGGGTGAAATAGGTGACGGCTGCAAGCGTCAGCAGCGCCAGCACCAGCGCCGGCCGCAGCAACGAGCGCGCCGGGCTCGCCTCGGGCTCGTGGGCCAGCGGCGGCGGGGTGATGCGCATCCGCACGCGCCCCTGCGCGTCGGAGTTTTGGGTGTCGCGTTCGGGTCGGTTCGTGGCACGCTTATCCAACATGCCATGACCCTACGGCATAACGCTTAGGGAAGGTTGTGGCCCGCCGCTACAATTTTAGCGATTTCGCCTTTACGCCGTCATGTCGATGACGAGACGGCCGCGAACCTTGCCTTCGATGATGTCATGCGCCGCGTTTTCGATCGCGTCGAACGGCATTAGCGTGGAGATCGCGCGCAGGTGCTCGCGGTCGAGATCCTTCTCGATCCGCTGCCAGGCTTCCAGCCGCAGCTCGCGCGGCGCCATCACCGAATCGACGCCAAGCAGCGAAACGCCGCGCAGGATGAACGGGGCAACGCTTGATGGCAGGTCCATGCCGCCGGCAAGGCCGCAGGCCGCGACCGCGCCGCCATATTTGGTCATCGACAGGACGTTGGCGAGCGTATGGCTGCCAACCGTGTCGACGCCGCCTGCCCAGCGCTCCTTGCCGAGCGGCCGCGCCGGGTTGGTCAGTTCCGCGCGCTCGATCACCTCAACCGCACCCAGCTGCTTCAGGTATTCGTGCTCGGACGGGCGGCCCGTCGAGGCGATGACGTGATAGCCGAGCTTTGACAGGATCGAGATCGCGACCGAGCCGACGCCGCCGGCGGCACCGGTGACGATCACCGGCCCGCGCTCCGGCACGATGCCGTGCCGCTCCAGCGCCATCACGCACAGCATGGCGGTGTAGCCGGCGGTGCCCACGATCATCGCGTCGATCGGTGACATGCTGGCCGGCAGCGGCACCAGCCACTCGCCTTTGACGCGGGCGCGCTTTGCATAGGCGCCGTGATGCGTCTCGCCGACGCCCCAGCCGTTGAGGACGACCTTGTCGCCGGGCTTCCAGTTCGGATTTTCGGAGGAGATGACCGTGCCGGCAAAGTCAATGCCGGGGATCAGCGGCCAGCGCCGGATCACCGGCGCCTTGCCGGTGATCGCAAGCCCGTCCTTGTAGTTGACCGTGGTGGCTTCGACGGCGACGGTGACGTCGCCTTCCATCAGATCCGCGTCGGTCAGTTCGACAATGGCGTTGGTCTGGTTCTTTGCTTCGTCCTGCGAAACGAGCAACGCGGTGAAACGTTCGGACATGAGGCTTCCTCGTGAGGCATTTGCCCGCGAGTTTGGCCGCCGCCTGTCGCAGGGTCAACCGTTTCGCTGTGCGCTCTTGCTTCTGCGCCAGACGATGAACTCATCCAGCACCACCAGTGCAGCGCCGACCGAAATGAAGGCGTCGGCGAGGTTGAACACCGCAAACGACCAAGTCGGCAGGTGGAAAAGCACGTAGTCGACCACGTAGCCGAGCCAGACGCGGTCGATCAAATTGCCGATCGCGCCGCCGACGATCAGCGCAAAGCCCAGCCGCGCCAGCACCTGCTTCTCGTCGGTGCGCGCCGCGATCCAGATGACGAAGGCGGTCACCGCCAGCGTGATGACGACGAGGCCGAGCGAACCGAAGTCCGACATCATCGAGAAGGCGATGCCAGTATTGTGCGTGCGATAGAGCGCGAGGAACGGCAGCACCGGCACTCCTTCATGCATCGGCAGATACGCCTCGACGGCGAACTTGATCGCCTGGTCGACGATCACAGAGAGGATCGCGATGAGCCCGTAGGGGAAAAGGAGTGCCTTCATGAAGAGCCTATACGCCGCCTGATGGCAGCGCATGCCGCCGGATTTCGTAGAGAGCAACGCCGGTGGCAACCGCCAGGTTCAACGAATCGGCGCGGCCGGTCTGCGGAATGCGGATCAGCTGGTCGCAGGCCGCGGCGAGCTGGTCAGGCAGGCCCTGCTGCTCGTTGCCCATCATCAGGATCACCGGCCCGCCATCATATTTCGGCTGGCGGTAGTCGACGGAGCCTTTCAGATGCGTGCCGAACAGGCGCGCGCCGCTCGCCTTGCGCCAGGCAAGGAAGTTGTCGACATTGGTCTTGGTCACCGGCACCGCGAAGATCGAGCCCATCGTCGCGCGCACGGTCTCGAGCGAAAACGGGTCGGTCGTGTCGCCGATCAGGATGACGCCCTTGGCTCCGACCGCGTCGGCGGTGCGGATGATGGTGCCGAGATTGCCGGGATCGCGCACCCGGTCGAGCGCGACATAGACGTCGTTGCCCTCGGGGCGAATGTCCTTTAGCGGCATCCAGCGCTGCTTGAAGACACCCAGCACCATCTGCGGGTTGTCCTTGCGGGTGATGGCGCCGAGCACCTTTTCCGACACTTCCAGCACCAGCCCGCCGGCGGCAAATGTCTTGGCCGCTATCTTCTCGACGGCGGCGTTTCCACGCTGGTTCTTGGCGAACACCAGCGTGCGGATCGTCCAGCCGAGCTCCATCGCGTCGATGACCAGCTTCAGCCCTTCGGCCATAAAGGCGTCCTGGACATCGCGAAACTTCTTCATCGCCAGCGCGCGGATGTCCTTGACGATAGGGTTGGAGAGGCTCGTGACCTCCTTCACCTGCCCGACGCGTCTTTGCTCTTCACCGCTCATGGATGGATTTCCTCGAATGGACCCCCACCCCTAGCCCCTCCCCACAAGGGGGAGGGGGATCGGAGAGGTCTGTCCTCGTCTTTCAAACTCTGCTGCGCCCGCTGCACGGGACCTTGCTGCGCCGAACGAGCTGGGTCGTCAATGCGCCACAACGCCTTCGGGGATCTTGTCACGTCACTTATGGCCAGTCGTGTCCCCGGGCAGACAGGCTTCCTCATCAACATTTGCTGACGGGGTGTGGGAACGATACCCCCACCCCTACCCCCACCCCTAACCCCTCCCCACGAGGGGGAGGGGGATCGGAGATGTCGCTCATCAACCCGTGGGTTGGACGGATAGTGGGCCCTCACGACCAAAGCCCACCGCCCCACCCAGAAACCTCGCCACCGCGAGACCGGGGAAACCTGCCAACGTTCCCCTCCCCCTTGTGGGGAGGGGTTAGGGGTGGGGGTACAACTGGCACCGGTTGCCAGCGCTCTGCGCGGCGACCGTCCGGTCGGCTCCCGTCCCGCCGCACCGAACCTCATTCCGCGACCCAGCGCGAGAACAACGAGGTCGACAGCACGCGGCCGGCGGATTTTTCGCGGATGACCAGCTCGCCCGATTCCACGCGCCCGCCCATACCGGCGAAAGTGTCGCGCATCAGCGTGTGGATCGCAAAGAACGAGGCGCGGATCGAATAGGCGGTCAGCACGACGGCGAGCGGCTTCGGCGTCAAAATCTCGCGGCACACATCCGCCATCGCCGGCAGGTGGTCGAACAGCTGCCAGACCTCGCCCTTCGGTCCGCGGCCATAGGCAGGCGGGTCGAACAGGATGATGTCGTAGCGGCTGCCGCGGCGCTCCTCGCGCTCGACGAACTTCATCGCGTCGTCGCAGATCCAGCGGATCGGCTTGTCGGTGAGACGGGCGAGCTCCTGGTTTTCGCGCGCCCAGCCGATCGCCTTCTTCGACGCGTCGACATGGGTGACCTCTGCGCCCGCCCGGGCCGCGACCAGCGAGGCAAGGCCGGTATAGCCGAAGAGGTTCAGCACCCTGACCGGGCGCTTCGCCTTGCGGATCAGCTCTTCCATGAAGTGCCAGTGCGTCGCCTGCTCGGGGAAGACGCCGACATGGCGGAACGAGGTGAAGCGCCCGAGATAGTCGGTGTCGTCAAAGCGCATCGGCCAGGTTTCGCCGAGCGGCGCCTTGGGGAAGCGCCAGCGGCCCATGCCTTCCTCGTCGGTGTCGCCGGTGAAGATCGCGTCGGCCTTGGCCCATTCCCTTTCGGGCAGCGCGCGCTTCCAGATCGCCTGGCCCTCGGGCCGGTCGATGCGGTAGGGGCCGTACTGCTCGAGCTTGCGGCCGTCGCCCGAGTCGAGCAGCGCATAGTCTGCATTGGGTTCGACGGTCAGGATCAGCGGCAGCGTTTCGGCCGGCAGCGCGCCCGGGCGCCGCACGATTTCGCGGCGCGGGGCGGCGTTCTGACTGTCATTGCGTTTGTCGCGCGGGGCTTTCAAGCGTCTGCTCCGGATGTCTGGCTGTTCGCGCTTCTGCCACAGCGCCAGCCGGGCCGCAACGCGTCAGCCCTTCATCGCCCGGTAGACCGCGATTCCGGCGGCGAGATCTTCCAGCGCCGCACCAACCGACTTGAACAGGGTAATTTCGTCAGCACTCTGGCGGCCCTGCGCCTTCCCGCGCGTCAGCTCGAACAGGTCGCCGACGATTCCTTCCGAAGTGAGCACGCCGGAAGCAATTGCCTGGACGATGTCGCCGGCCTCCTTGGTGGCGCCCGCGCGGGTGTCGACATAGACCCGCGCCCTGGCGACGGCCGCGTCATCGCTTTCGCGCAGCGTCGGCGTGAAGGCGCCGACGAGGTCGACGTGGGTGCCGGGCTTCAAAAATTCGCCCTTCACCAGCGGCGCATCGGAAATCGTCGCCGATGAGACGATGTCGGCCCAGCCGACTGACTCATCGAGATCATCGGCAACCGACACGTTCAGCCCCTCGGCCTTCAGGCTCTCGGCTACCGCTTCGGCGCGGCTTCTGGTGCGGTTCCAGATGCGGATTTCTCTGATGGGACGCACGGCCGAATGGGCACGGGCCAGGAACGGCGACAGCGCGCCGGCGCCGATCACCAGCAGCTTCGAGGCGTCTTCGCGCGCGAGATAGGTGGCGGCGAGCGCGGAGGCGCAGGCGGTGCGCCAGGTGGTCAGCCGCTGCCCGTCGATCAGCGCGAGCGGCTCGCCGGTCTTGCCGTCGAGGAGGAGATAGACGCCCATCACGGCCGGCTTGCCGATCGCGTTGTTGTCCGGCGAGACGGTAACGATCTTGACGCCGATATGCCCGTCGCCCGAGGCGCTGTTGGCAAAGTCGGTCCAGGCCGGCATCAGCAGCAGCGTGGAGTCGGCTCCCTGCGGATGCTCGACCGTGTGGTGATGCCGCACCGGCTGGATCGCGCCTTCGCGGAACGCATTGCGGAGGGTTTCGACGAGCCCCGAATAGGTCAGGCTGCGATCGACGTCAGAAGCGGAAATGTTCAGCATGAAGCCTTCTCAGGCGTTGGGACGAGGAAGTGCCCGCGCATCGACGGGTGCAGCCGGCGCCGGCGTTGCCTTCTGCACAGCGGCGAGCTCTGCGTCGCGCTTGCGCGCGAGCTTGCGGTAGCGGCCCTGGCGCAGCCAGGTCGCGAGCGAGCCGATGATCAGGCCGATCGCCAGCGCGATGAAAAGAAGCACGAACAGCGGAAGCGTGATCGTCAGCCCCGGATTGCCGGGGTTGAACGGATCGATCGTAAAGCTTGTCGGCGCCCGGTTGGCCACGGCAAGGGCGATCAGGATGACCGCGAGCGGAATCAGGACGACGACGGTGATGAAGCGGTTGAGCATGTGCATTTCCTGGCGTCGTCGCCCGTCTTCCTATTCGTCTTCGTCGGTGGCGTTCAGCCGCTCGCGCAGCTCCTTGCCGGTCTTGAAGAACGGAACCCACTTCTCCTCGACGTCGACGGATTCGCCGGTGCGCGGATTGCGGCCGACGCGCGCGGGGCGATTCTTCACCGAAAATGCCCCGAATCCGCGCAGCTCTACGCGGTTGCCCTTGGCCAGCGCCTCGGTGATCTCCTCGAAAATCGCATTGACGATGTTCTCGACGTCGCGAAGGAACAGGTGCGGATTGCGATTGGCGATGGTTTGTACCAGTTCAGACTTGATCATCGTAGGCAGCTCCCGCCAAATGCCATGGTCCAACTATCCAAGTGATTTTACTTGCCTTTTAGTCGCCCAGCCCCGGGGCAGGTTGCCAGACGGACAACAGCCCGTCAAGGAACATGCGGTCGGCGCCGGTGCGTGCGGCAAGATCGGCTCCCAGCTTATCGAGGCCGAGCAATGCGCCCAGGGTCCCGGCCAGCGAAAGCGGCGAGAACAGGCTTTGGCGCTCGGTCGACTTCCACTCGACCACGGCGAGCTCCGCATCGACGCCCTTGCCGGCAAGCCACTCGATCGCCTTTTCCTCTCCGCCGAGCGCATCGACCAGCCGGCGCTCCAGCGCCTGCCTGCCGGTGAAGATAGAACCGTCCGCGACCTGCAGCACTTCTGCGCGCGACATGCCGCGACGCTCGCCGACGAGGCCGATGAACCATTCATAGCTGTCCATCACCAGCGCGCGGACCATCGCACGCTCTTCTTCCGTGGTCGGGCTGAACGGTGACGGTTCTGCCTTGAGCGGCGACGATTTGACACCCTCCAGCTTGACGCCGACGTTCTCCATCAGGCCGGTGACGTCCGGATACTGCACCAGCACGCCAATGGAGCCCACGATCGACGACTGGCGCGCGACGATCTGGTCCGCGGCGCTGGCGATCATGTAGCCGGCGGAAGCTGCCAGCGTTCCCACCTGCGCCACCACCGGCTTCTCCGCCGCGAGCTTGCGGATCGCCTCGTAGAGCGCCTCGCCACCGGCGGTGGTGCCCCCCGGCGAATTGATCCAGACGATAACGCCCTTGACCTGCTCGTCCTGCCGGATTCGGTCGAGACGCTTCAACAATTCGTCATCTTCGGTGATCGTGCCTTCGATCCTGACCTTGGCGATATGGGCGATGCCGGTGCCCATGCGGTCTCGCATTGCCCAGGAGGCAAAGGCACCCACAGCAACAATCAGTGCCAGCAGGCCGAAAAGCCGCCAGAAAGTAAGCTTTCGCCGCAATCTCCTGCGGTCGATGATGTCGTCTGCGCGGTTAGCCATGATGCGCCTCTTTGGTTCGGCCCCATCTTTCAGAGAGGAGCTTTTAGTCGATGCTGATAGACGCGGGAAGTGTTTGCGGGTGCCGTTTGGGAAGTTAACGCTTTCCAAACCGGGTCTGTATCTCTATTGCCATCTCGCAAACTCATCCAAAAAACACCATATTGGAGTGTGATCGCGCCAGGGGACGCTGAGCAGGGCGGCTATTGTGCTGTCGCAGCGAGCGCAGGCTCGGAGAACGGATACAACATGACCCATACGGCTACGGTACGGTCGCCCGACGCGCGACTGCAGACGACGCCCACTCATGGCGCCCGCGCGCACACCCAGGCCAGCCGCGTTGAAGCCGCCTTCAGCCACGCGCAGCGCCATTCGCGCCGCGTGCGCGTCCTCAAGATCGTCCTGCCGACGCTGGCGGTCATGGCGACGGTCGGCTTCTTTGCGACGTCGTGGCTGGCGACGCCGCTGGGCGTGTCGTTTGACCTTGGCGCCACGGCGATCGAGGACGGCCGCATCGTCATGTCCGATCCGCGGCTCGATGGCTTTACCGGCAATGACCGCCCGTATTCGATGGCGGCATCGCGCGCCATGCAGGACCTCGGCAACACCAACATCATCGACCTTGAGGGCATCGAGGCGAAGCTTCCCTTCGACGATGCCAACTGGGTGAACATTGCCGCAAAGAGCGGCACGCTCGACCGCACGGCGAATACGCTCAACCTCAACGACAAGATCGAGCTGTCCACTGACACCGGTATCACCGCCGTCCTGCAGTCGGCAAAGGTAGATTTTCGCGGCGGCAATCTGGACTCGGATACCCCGGTCGACATAACTCTGTCTGGCGCTCGCATCGAAGCGGATTCCTTCCAGGTGCGTGACCGCGGCGCGGTCATGATCTTCGACAAGCGGGTGCGTATGGAAATCGAGCCGCAACGGCTGCAGACGGCGAAATCCGGAGAGGGAGGAGCCAATGAGAATTGATACCCGCGGGGTCTTGCTGGCTGCTGCGATGCTCCTGCCACTTGGTGGCATTTCGTTTGCGCAGGAAGGCCGGATGACGGGCATCAAGCTCGATGGCGGCAAACCGATCCAGATCGAGAGCGACAGGCTCGAGGTGCGCGAGGCCGACGGCCTGGCGCTGTTTACCGGCAACGTCTCGGTCGTGCAGGGCCCGACCCAGCTGCGCGCCGGCCAGATGACGGTCTACTACAACAACAAGGGCGGCGGCTCGGCGACGACCGGCCAGGCCGACATCGACCGCCTCGAGGTTTCGGGCAAGGTCTATGTGAAGTCGGAGAACCAGGTCGCCACCGGCGACGAGGGCAGCTTCGACATGCGCACCGAGGTGCTGGTGCTGACCGGCAAGGAAGTCGTGCTGACCGAGGGCGATAACGTCATCGTCGGCTGCAAGCTCACCGTGCAGATGGCGACCGGCCAGGCACAGCTCGACGGCTGCGGCGGCAAGCAGACGGGCGGCCGGGTCAAGATGCTCCTGAACCCGGGTTCGCAAAGGCGCTGATCCTTGAAGTTTCCCGCCTTTCTTCGTCGATCCGGGGCAGCCGCCCCGGCGGCCGCGCCAAGCGCTGCTGACCGCGACCGCTTCCGCGGCACGATGATCGCCCGCGGGCTGACCAAGAGCTACAAGGGCCGGCAGGTCGTCAGCGGCGTCTCCTTCGGCGTGCGTGCCGGCGAGGCGGTCGGGCTGCTGGGCCCCAACGGCGCCGGCAAGACCACCTGCTTCTACATGGTCACGGGCCTCGTCCCGGTCGATCAGGGCACCATCGAGATCGACGGCTACGACGTCACCGCGCTGCCGATGTATCGCCGCGCGCGCCTTGGCATCGGCTATCTGCCGCAGGAAGCGTCGATCTTCCGCGGCCTCTCGGTCGAGGCCAACATCCGCGCCATCCTCGAAGTGGTGGAGAAGAGCCGCAAGCAGCGCGAAAAGCGCCTCGACGAACTCCTCGAGGAGTTCCACATCTCGCACCTGCGCAAGTCGCCGTCGATGGCGCTGTCGGGCGGTGAGCGCCGCCGCCTCGAGATCGCACGCGCACTCGCCAGCAACCCGAACTTCATGCTGCTCGACGAGCCGTTTGCCGGCGTCGACCCGATTGCGGTGTCCGACATTCAGCAGCTCGTGCGGCATCTGACCGCGCGCGGCATCGGCGTGCTCATCACCGATCACAATGTCCGCGAAACGCTCGGCCTCGTCGAGCGCGCCTATATCATCCACGCCGGCCAGGTGCTGACCCATGGCGTGCCGGACGAGATCGTCCGCAACCCGGACGTTCGCCGCCTCTACCTTGGTGAAGGGTTCACGCTTTAGGCACCCGCATGCCTAAACGTTAATCACAAGATAAGCCTTCTCTGGCACTTTCCCTTGACAAGCAAAAGCCGGGCCAGTTTGGTACGGCCTTCGTCGAGAACGCTTCAGGCACAGGAGCGTCCAACCGGGATAGTGGGGTAAATGGGTCTAAGCGCCAAACTGCAATTGCGCCAGTCGCAGTCGCTGGTGATGACGCCCCAGCTCATGCAGTCGATCCGGCTGCTGCAGTTCACGCATCTCGAACTTGAACGCTTCATCGACGAGGAAATCGAGAAAAATCCGCTGCTTGAGCGGCCCGAGGCGCAGTCCGAGGAGCCGGAGACGGACGTTCGCAGTTCGCTGGACGTGGCGGAGGCGGCGGACGCCACCATCGACCAGATGTTCGAGGCGGCCGAGACCAGCGTCGACACGCTCGCTGAGCACCTCGATACGTCGATGGAGAACGTCTTTCCGGACGATCCCGTCTCCGAGACTGGCGCTTATGAGGGTCCGCTCAACGCCGTCGGCATGGCTGGTGGCAGCGGCGAAGCCTTCGCCATCGAGGAGATGGCCAGCGCCGAGGTGTCGCTGGCCGACCATGTCGCCGAGCAGATCGCCTTTGCCTTCCGCCATCCCGGCGACCGCATGATCGCCCGCGAGCTCGCCGACGCGCTCGACGAGGCGGGCTACATGCGCGGATCCGTCGAGGAAATCGCCGAACGGCTCGGCACCGAGGTCGAGGACGTACTCGCAGTGCTCGAAGTCTGCCAGACCTTCGACCCGCCCGGCCTGTTTGCCCGCGACCTTGCTGAATGCCTCGCGCTGCAGCTACGCGCTCGCGACCGGTTTGATCCGGCCATGCAGGCAATGGTCGCCAACCTCGAACTGCTGGCCCGCCGCGACTTCGCGCAGCTGCGCCGCATCTGCAAGGTCGACGACGACGACCTCATCGACATGCTGGCCGAGATCCGCGGTCTCGACCCACGCCCCGGCCTTGCCTTTACCTACGGCACGGCCGACACCATCGTTCCGGACGTCATCGTCAAGCCGGCCGCCGACGGCAGCTGGTCAGTCGAGCTCAATGCGGACACGCTGCCGCGCGTCCTCGTCAATCAGACCTACTTCGCCAGCGTTTCGAAGCAGGCGGCGAGCCCTGCGGAGAAGGAATTCCTGGCCGAATGCATGCAGACGGCCAACTGGCTGACCCGCAGCCTCGACCAGCGGGCTAAGACCATCCTCAAGGTTGCTTCGGAGATCGTCCGCCAGCAGGACGCCTTCCTCCTTCACGGCATCCGCCATTTGCGCCCGCTGAACCTGCGCATGGTTGCCGACGCGATCGGCATGCACGAGTCGACCGTGAGCCGCGTCACCGCCAACAAGTACATGATGACGCCGCGCGGCCTGTTCGAACTGCGCTACTTCTTCTCGGTCGCGATCGCCTCCGCCGAGGGCGGCGATGCCTATTCGTCGGAGGCCGTGCGCGACCGCATCCGCGCCCTGATCGAGGCGGAGTCCCCGACGGACGTGCTGTCCGATGACGCCATCGTCGACGTCCTGAAGAAGGAAGGTATCGACATCGCCCGCCGCACCGTCGCCAAGTATCGCGAAGCGATGAACATCCCTTCTTCTGTCCAGCGCCGGCGCGAGAAGAGAGCCAGAGCCTCGGCTGCCTGAGAAAACTCCTAACAAGGGGTTAATTGACAACGTCACGGGAAGTGACTAGAAGCCCGCCGCACTAAGGCGGCCAGCGACACGACGGTAGCAAGCCACCTGAAACGAGCGGGATTGAGAGGTCGGGTAGTAGCCTCAAAACCGGAATGTCGGGCGCAAGAACCTTGTTTGCGTCTCCTTCCGGTATAAACTCTTCAGTATCGATAACCCGCAAGAAGGTGACTTTCTCATGAACCTGCGTATCTCGGGTAAGCACATGGAAATCGGCGACTCGTTCCGCACGAAGATCGAGGGCCGTATCGGTGATGCCGTCGACAAGTACTTCGATGGCGGCTTCTCCGGCCACGTGACGGTGGAAAAGTCGGGTTCGCGTTTCACCGCAGACTGCATGGTGCGGCTTGATACGGGAATCTCCCTTCAGGCGACGGGTCAGGCTCAGGATCCGCAAGTGGCATTCGATGCTGCGGCCGAGCGTATTGAGAAGCGTTTGCGGCGCTACAAGCGCCGCCTGAAGTCCTACGCTCCCAATGGGGCCGGTGGCGCCGACGTAATCGACGTAGACTACCGGGTGTTTGCCCCCGTTGCGGACGAGGACGAGGAAGTCCCGGAAGACTATGCACCGGCCATCGTGGCTGAATCGACGATGGCGCTGAAGACGATGTCGGTCGCTTCGGCAGTCATCGAGCTTGACACGAAGGACAGCCCGGTCTTCGTGTTCCGCAATGCAGGCAATGATCACGTGAATGTCGTTTACCGCAGGGCAGACGGCAATATCGGGTGGATCGATACTTCGGCCGCATCAGCAAAGGCATAGAAATCTGATAGCATTACGACTCGGCCCGACCGCAGGCGGGGGCTTGCACCGCGGCACAATGGCAGAGCAAAGGACAGCACAATGGATCTCAGCGACCTGATCGGGGTTTCGGCAGTGATGCCGGCCTTGAAGGCCAATTCCAAGAAGCAGCTTCTGCAATTGCTGGCTGAAAAAGCAGCGGCGGTGACCGGCCTGCCGGAGCGGGAAGTGTTCGACACGATCCTGCAGCGCGAGCGCCTTGGCTCGACCGGTGTCGGCAACGGCATCGCCATTCCGCACGGCAAGCTGCCGGGGATCGACCGGATCACCGGCATCTTCGCCCGGCTGGAAACGCCGGTGGACTTCGAGGCGCTGGATGACCAGCCGGTCGACCTGGTGTTCCTGCTGCTCGCGCCGGAGGGTGCCGGCGCGGATCACCTGAAGGCGCTGTCGCGCATCGCGCGCGTGCTGCGTGATCAGGACACGGTCACGAAGATCAGGGGAACCAAGGACGCGCAGGCGATCCACACGTTCCTGTCGCAGGCTCCGGCTTCGCACGCAGCCTGAGAGATTTACAGAAAGATATGACGGCGGCCCGGGCTAACGCCGGGGCCGTCGCTGTCATTTGAGCTTAGTGGATGCTCACGGGGATGAGGTCGTTCTGCCTTGCCCCGGCAATGGCTGCATCACGTGCGTCGGTGAGCATGATAGGCGTGCCATTGGCGGCAAAGACGGCCCAGAGGCGGATGCCGGGTGCCATTTTTGGCATGCCAGGGAACTTGCCGACCAGGTCCTCGCTGTTCATCTCACGCAGATAGGCGACCGAGCCCTCGCCCAGACCAGCCAGTTCCGCGTCTGACAGGACGTTCTTGTCAATTTCATTCATGTCAGCCTCCTGATCCTGCGGAGTGTCATCATGACCAACCCGCATAAGAGCCGTTGGTTCCGGTAGAGACCGGAGTCAGTCTGCCACTGAAATGTTTATTTTCCGTACGAGCCTTTCTGGTTCCGGCCGGTCGAGATCGATCGCGAGCAGGCCGTTCCTGAGCTCCGCGCCCGCCACCTTCATGCCGTCCGCCAGGACGAAAATCCGCTGGAACTGGCGCGCCGCGATGCCGCGATGCAGGAATTCCCGCTCGGTATCGTCGTTCTGGCGGCCGCGGACCACGAGCTCATTATCCTCGACAGTCACTTCCAGGTCGGATTCGGAAAATCCTGCAACCGCAAGGGTGATACGCAGACGGTCGCCGGAGCCGTTTGTGCCGCGCAGCCGCTCGATGTTGTAGGGCGGATATCCGTCGCCACTCTTGGCGACGCGTTCCAGCGTCTTCTCGATCGTATCGAACCCGAGCAGAAGCGGGCTCGAGAATGGCGTCATACGGGTCATTTACGTGTCCTCAGTGAGCGACGTTGGAGGGTGAAAACCCAGATGGCATTTCCACCCGTGCCACTGATATGGTCTGACTCCAATTCGAGTTCAAGACAGGTATGGGGGCAACATGAGCGAGCCGCGCAAGATCATCATCGACACCGATCCGGGGCAGGACGACGCCGTGGCAATCCTGTTGGCGCTGGCAAGTCCCGAACTCGAAGTGCTTGGAATTACTGCGGTTGCCGGCAACGTTCCGCTGGCGCTGACCGAGAAGAACGCGCGCAAGATCTGCGAGCTTGCCGGTCGCACGGATGTGCCGGTCTTCGCCGGTGCCGTGCGCCCGCTCACCCGCCGGCTGGTCACCGCCGAGCATGTCCACGGCCGCACCGGCCTCGACGGTCCGGACCTGCCGGAACCCGCCATGAAGCTGCAGGACAAGTACGCCGTCGACTTCATCGTCGAGACGCTGATGGGCGAGCCCGACGGCGCCGTCACCCTCTGCGTTCTCGGCCCCCTCACCAACATCGCGCTCGCGATGATCCGCGAGCCGGCGATCGTTTCGCGCATCCGCGAGATCGTGCTGATGGGCGGCGGCTATTTCGAGCAGGGCAACGTCACGCCGTCTGCCGAGTTCAACATCTATGTCGACCCGCAGGCAGCCGAGGTCGTGTTCAAGTCCGGCGTGCCGATCGTGATGATGCCGCTCGATGTCACTCACAAGGCGCTGACCACCAATGCGCGCGTTGCCGCCATCCGCGACCTTGGCACGCCGGTCGGCCTTGCGACCGCGCAGCTCCTCGACTTCTTCGACCGCTATGACGAACAGAAATACGGCACCGATGGCGGCCCGCTGCACGACCCGTGCGTGATCGCTTACCTGCTGAAGCCGGAACTCTTCTCCGGCCGCCACTGCAACGTCGAGATCGAGACGTCGTCGGAACTTACCATGGGCGCCACCGTCGTCGACTGGTGGGGCGTCACCGACCGCCCGAAGAACGCACTCGTCATGCGCGACATCGACGCCGATGGCTTCTTCACGCTGCTGACGGAGAGGTTGGCGCGGCTGTAGGGCCTCCGCCACCGACCAACTTCTGGGTGGCTGGCGCAGCTCTGACACCGGGCGGCTCACCCCGCCGCCTCGCAGCTCAAGAAGCCAGATTTGCCTGCTCCGGAGGATGAGACGTTCCGGAATGGATACCGCGGTCGAGACGTGGCATGACGAGGCGGAGAGGGTGGCGCACATCGACAAACGCATGCCTGTGCCTTGGTGCGGCAACGGTACTGGCACTCAATGACATCTCGAATTTCTTCAAAATCGCTCTCCATCGTCATCCTCGGCTTGAGCCGAGGATCCATGCCTGAACGTCTCTGGTAGAGCACGCGGCAGCCACCTGCACGCCACGGATCCTCCCCCCATTTATGGGGAGGGGGACCATGCGAAGCATGGTGGAGGGGGCTACCGGGTTCGGCGCTAACCACGGAGGTCAACGCCCGCCCTCGGACGGGCCAACCTCGCTTATCCGGCGCCGAACCTGTCCATGGCCGAGAAATATCGTCCATAGACGTCGTCGGGAAGCGGTCCAAGCCCGAAGGCGGCGGCGGTCGGACCAGCAACTGTCAATAGGCCGTGCCGAGTGCCCGCCCCTCCCACGCGCCGCCCGCTACCGCAGCATCCGGCTGATCATCTGCGCGGTATAATCCACCATCGGCACGATGCGGGCGTAGTTGAGCCGGGTCGGGCCGATGACGCCGAGGGCGCCGATGACGCGCGAGTCCTTGTCGCGGTAAGGCGCGACGATGAGCGAGGAGCCGGACAGCGAGAACAGCTTGTTCTCCGAGCCGATAAAGATGCGAACGCCCTCGCCCTCCTCGGCGAGCCCGAGCAGCTGCAGCAGCCCTTCCTTGGTTTCGAGGTCGTCGAACAGGTGGCGCACGAGGTCAAGCTCGGCCTGCGCCGAGATATTTTCAAGGAGGTTCGCATGCCCGCGCACGATGAGGCGTGCCGGAAGCTCGCCCTCGGTGCCGGCCCAGACGGCCAGCCCGCGCTCGACGAGATCCTGCGACAGCGCGTCGAGCGCGGCCTTCGTCTCTTCCTTAAGCCTTGCGATCTCGGTTTTCACCTCGGCGAGCGTGCGGCCGCGCAGATGCGCGTTGAGGAAATTCGACGCCTCGTTGAGCTGCGAGGCGGTGATGCCGGCCGGCAGCTCGATGACGCGGTTTTCCACGTCGCCGTTCTGCGACACCAGCACCGCCAGCGCCTTGGTGCTTTCCAGCTGGATGAACTCGATGTGCTTGAGCGGCACTTCCGCCTTGGCGGTGACGACGAGGCCCGCGCCGCGCGACATGCCGGACAGCATCTGGGTCGCCTCGGTGAGCATGTGCTCGAGCGAAGACCCTTTGCCGGAGGCGCGCACCTGCGCCTCGATCATGCGCCGCTCCTGGTCGGCAAGGTCGCCGATTTCGAGGAAGGCATCGACGAAGAAGCGCAGACCAGCCTGGGTCGGCAGGCGGCCAGCCGACACGTGCGGCGCGTAGACCAGTCCGAGATGCTCGAGGTCACTCATCACGTTGCGGATCGTCGCCGGCGACAGCGACTGCGGCAGGAGACGCGACAGGTGGCGCGAGCCCATCGGTTCGCCGTCACGCAGATAGGACTCAACGATCATCCGGAAGATCTCGCGCGAGCGGGCGTCGAGCGACTGCAATTGCTGATCGACCAACGGTTTTGTCATCGCGTTTCTCTGGTTCCTTCAAACCGTTGATATAATGGCGCGGCGGCGCAACGCAAAGCAACGTCGATGCTCGCGCATTGCGCCGGGAGCGAGGCGCGGTTACAAGCCGGGACACATCAAACAGGATCTTTACCATGCGGCCATCCAAGCGCCAGCCCGACGAGATGCGGGCGATCTCCTTCGAACGCAATGTCTCCAAGCATGCCGAGGGCTCGTGCCTCGTGCGCTTCGGCGACACGCATGTCCTGTGCACGGCGAGCCTCGAGGAGCGCGTCCCGTCTTGGCTGCGCAATTCCGGCAAGGGCTGGGTGACCGCCGAATACGGCATGCTGCCGCGCTCGACGGGCGAGCGCATGCGCCGCGAAGCATCGTCCGGCAAGCAGGGCGGCCGCACGCTGGAAATCCAGCGCCTGATCGGCCGTTCGCTGCGCGCTGTCGTCGACCTGCAGGCGCTGGGCGAAGTGCAGATCACCGTCGACTGCGACGTGATCCAGGCCGATGGCGGCACCCGCACCGCGGCGATCACCGGCGGCTTCATCGCCCTGCACGATTGCCTCAAGTGGATGGAAGCGCGACAGATGATCAGCGTCCAGCGCGTGCTCAAGGATCACGTCGCCGCGATCTCCTGCGGCATCCATGACGGCGTGCCGGTGATCGATCTCGACTACGCCGAGGATTCGTCGGCCCAGACCGACGCCAACTTCGTGATGACCGGAAAGGGCGGTATCGTTGAGGTTCAGGGCACGGCCGAAGGCGAGCCGTTCTCGGAAGAAGAATTCGCCGCGCTGCTGGCTCTGGCAAAGAACGGCATCGCGCGTCTGGTCAACCTGCAGAAGATGGCGATAGCATAGACATGATTCCATCAGGCATCCTCGAAACTGCTCTCTACGTCGACGACCTCGACAAGGCCGTCGAATTCTACGCTGGCGTCCTCGGGCTGCAGTTGCTGGGCCGCCTGGAAAATCGCCACGCCTTCTTCCGCTGCGGGGACGGCGTGCTGCTGCTTTTCAATCCGGCAGAGACGGAAAAGCCGTTTGCGGTGGATGCCCGGCTTCCGGTTCCGCCGCACGGGGCGCGCGGTCCCGGCCACATGTGCTTCCGTGGCACCGCGGAAGACCTGGTGAAGATGAAGGCGCATCTGGAAGCGCAGGGCGTCGAAGTCGAAGCAGAGCTCGAATGGCCCAATGGCGGGCGCTCGATCTACTTCCGCGATCCGGCGGGCAATTCGCTGGAGATGGCCGAACCAAGGATATGGGGATTTTGATGCGCAAGTTCGAAGGCGGCAAGCTGGTGGTCGCGAGCCACAACAAGGGCAAGATCGCGGAAATCGCCGAGCTGATTGGCCCCTTCGGCATCGAGGCGAAGTCGGCCGCCGACTTCAACCTGCCCGAGCCTGAGGAAACCGGCACCACCTTCGAGCAGAATGCTTACATCAAGGCCTTCGCGGCTGCCTCGGCGACCGGCCTGCCGGCGCTGTCGGACGACAGCGGCCTGGTGGTCGATGCGCTCGGCGGCGCGCCGGGCGTCTACACCGCCGACTGGGCGGAGACCGGCAACGGCCGCGACTTCGACATGGCGATGCGCAAGGTCGAGCACCTTCTGCAGCAGGAAGGCGCCACGACGCCCGACAAGCGCACCGGCCGTTTCGTTGCCGTGCTGTGCCTCGCCTGGCCGGACGGCCATGCCGAGTATTTTCGGGGCGAGGTCGAGGGCACGCTGGTCTGGCCGCCGCGCGGCGAGCGCGGATTTGGCTACGATCCGGTGTTCATGCCCGACGGCTATGACGAGACCTTCGGCGAGATGCCGGCCTCGAAGAAACATTCGTGGGAAGCAGGCCGCGGCGACCTCGGCCTCTCCCACCGTGCCCGCGCCTTCGCGAAATTCGCCAAGGCGATGCTTGGAGCGGAATAGGTGAGCAAGACCGCAGTGCGAGGACGTGTGGCGTTGGATGGCGCAGAAATGTTGCCACCCCCACCCCTGACCCCTCCCCACAAGGGGGAGGGGAATTCTGGTGTGCCTGTCATGCCGACAGGGTCGATCCCGTCTTTTTCTCGCACACATCCTTCTGTCGCTCGGAAGAGCCGCCTCCTGAACGGGAAGCGCTTTCTGAACAGGGACCATTTTCTGGAGCCTCTTCGCCCCGCCAGCGGCTTTGCATCGGCGGTGACGCTGACTGCGAAAACGGTGAGGTTCACGACGAATGTCGGGCTCGAGTTGCGGAACCCTTCCCAATTCCCCTCCCCCTTGTGGGGAGGGGTAAGGGGTGGGGGTAACCTCGCGCCGGCGGCTGCGGCCTTGAGACTAAGGGCCGGCGTTTCTTTCCGGCCATCAGCACTCTTTTCCTCAGGGGAGCCGCGATGAGCGATCCCGGTTTCGGCGTCTACATCCACTGGCCGTTTTGTGCGGCCAAGTGCCCGTATTGCGACTTCAACAGCCACGTCCGGCACCAGCCGGTCGACCAGGAGCGCTTTGCGGCCGCGTTCGACCGCGAGATGGCAACGATGCGCGAGCGCAGCGGCCCGCGCACCGTGACGTCGATCTTCCTTGGCGGCGGCACACCGTCGCTGATGAAGCCGGAAACCGTGGCCGCTGTCCTCGACAGCGTGGCGAAATACTGGGACGTGCCGGACGGCGTCGAAGTCACGCTGGAAGCCAATCCGTCCTCCGTCGAGGCTGAGCGTTTCCGCGGCTACCGGGCCGCCGGCGTCAACCGCGTCTCGCTGGGCGTGCAGGCGCTGAATGACGCGGACCTGCGCTTCCTTGGCCGCCTGCACGACGTCGAGCAGGCACTGGGCGCAATCCGCCTTGCGCGAGAAACTTTTCCGCGGCTTTCCTTCGACCTGATCTATGCGCGGCCCGGCCAGACGCTCGACGCGTGGCAGGCGGAGCTTGAGCAGGCGATCAGCTACGCCGTCGACCACCTGTCGCTCTACCAGCTCACCATCGAGGAAGGCACGCGCTTCTTCACCCTGCATCAGGCGGGAAAATTCGTGATGCCGGAGCCGGAGCTCTCGGCGGACCTCTATCGCCTGACGCAGGAGGTGACGGCCGCGCACGGCCTTCCGGCCTATGAAATTTCCAATCATGCGAAGCCCGGCGCGGAAAGCCGCCACAACCTCGTCTACTGGCGCTATGGCGAATATGTCGGCATCGGCCCCGGCGCGCATGGCCGCTTCATCGAGCATGGCCGCCGCACCGTCACCTTCACCGAGCGCCTGCCGGAGCGCTGGCTCGACCTCGTCGAACTCAAGGGCCACGGTGTCATCGGCGGCGAGGTGCTGACCCGCTCGGAAGAAGCCGACGAGTATCTTTTGATGGGCCTGCGCCTCACCGAAGGCATCGACCTTGCTCGCTACGAGGCGCTGGCGGGACGCCCGCTGTCTTCGCGGCGCATCTCCACCCTGCAGGACGAAGGCGTCGTCGCCCCGGTCGGCAATTCGCGTTTGCGTGCAACCCCTGCGGGCATGATCGTGCTCGACGCGGTGGTCGCCGATCTGGCACGATAGGCCATGAGCGACGAAGAGAAGCCCCGCAGCTACGTCATCGGCCAGAGCAACTTCACCGCCCGCCCGTTGGAGCCGGCGCTGTATCTGGTTGCAACGCCGATCGGCAACATGGCCGACATCACCATCCGCGCGCTGGAGACGCTGGCGGCTGCCGACGTGCTGGCGTGCGAGGACACGCGCGTCACGCGCAAGCTGCTCGACCGCTATGGCATCCGCCGCCGCTCGACGCCCTATCACGAGCACAACGCGGCAGAAGCCGGCCCGCGCCTGGTCGGGGCCGTCATTTCGGGCCAGAGCGTGGCACTGGTTTCCGACGCCGGCACGCCGCTCGTCTCGGATCCCGGTTATCGCCTGGCCTCTGAAGTCATCGCTGCTGGCGGCCGCGTCATCCCGATCCCGGGCCCGTCGGCGCTGCTGTCGGCGATTTCCGCTGCGGGGCTGCCGTCCGACGCCTTCTTCTTTGCGGGCTTCCTGCCCTCCAAGGCCGGCCAGCGTCGCACGCGGCTCGAAGAGCTGAAGAACGTGCCGGGCACGCTGGTCTTCTATGAATCGCCGCGCCGCGTTGCCGAAAGCCTCGCCGCCATGGCCGAGGTGCTGGGCGACCGGCCAGCCGCCGTCTGCCGGGAGCTCACCAAGGCGTTCGAGGAATTCCGCCGCGGCTCGCTCGCCTCGCTCGCCGCGGCCTATGCGGACGAAGACACGCCGAAGGGCGAGATCGTCGTCTGCGTCGCTCCGCCCGGAGAGGCGCAGGACGAGGTCGAGGACATCGACTCACTGCTCCTTTCGCTCGCCGAAGAGATGGGCGCGTCGAAGGCGGCTGCGGAAGCCGCGAAGATGACGGGCGGGAGAAAATCCGATCTCTACCGCCGCCTCATGGAACTGAAAGGCGATGCCGGCTGACGGGCGCATCCGCCGCCAGCTGCACGAACGCCGCGGCCATCGCGGCGAATGGATCGCCTGCCTTGCCCTGATGCTGAAGGGCTTTCGCATCGTCGAGCGCCGCTACCGCACCAGGCTCGGCGAGATCGACATTATCGCCCGCCGCGGCGACCTCGTCGCCATTGTTGAGGTCAAGGTGCGGCCAACGCTCATCGAGGCGATGGAAGCGATCGGCCGCGCAAGCGAGCGCCGGATCGAGGCCGCTGCCGACCTCTGGCTCTCCCGCCAGCCGGATCATGCGCGCCTGTCTTTGCGCTTCGACATGGTGGCGGTGCTGCCCTGGCGCTGGCCGGTGCATGTCGAGAATGTATTTTACGGCAACTAACCTTCCGCAACGGAAAGCATTTTCTTGCGCGGACCAAATCGCCGCGACATTCTGCTGTTTGTCGTTAGACAAACCGGAGGGTTCATAAGAAATGTGCCACCATTGCGTTATGGAGACGGTCAAGTCGCGGATGCTCAGCCGCCGGGACCTTTTCCGCGGCAGTGCCGCCGCTGCAGGGGCTGCCGCCCTTGCCTCCGTATCCGCGCCGCCGCGGGCTGAAGCCCAGCCTGCGACCGCCTCCAAGTGGGTGGATCTCACCCACGAACTGCACCAGGACTTCCCGACCTTCAGCGGGGAGCCGAACATCTGGCTCGAGCCGAAATACAAGATCGACGGCGACGGCTACAACCTGAATTACTGGAAGCTCGAGGAGCACTGCGGCACCCACATGGATGCCCCGCTGCACTTCTCGAAGGACGGGCGTTCGGTCGCCGAACTCGAAGTCGGCGAGCTCGTGGCCCCGCTGGTCATCATCGACATCCGCGAGAAAGCCTCCCAGAATCCGGATGCCCAGGTGACCCCGGAAGACATCGACGCATGGGTGTCCAAGAATGGCGACATCCCGCAGGGCGCGTGCGTCGCGATGCTGTCGGGCTGGTCCGAGAAGGTCAACAGCAAGGAATTCCGCAACGCCGACGACAAGGGCGTGATGCACTTCCCGGCCTTCCACGTCGAGGCGACCAACAAGCTGCTCGAGGAAAATCGCGCCGCGGCGATCGCGGTCGACACGCTGTCGCTCGACTTCGGCCCGTCGCCCGACTTCGCGGTCCACTACTCGTGGCTGCCGGCCGGCCGCTTCGGCATCGAGTGCGTCGCCAACCTAGACCAGTTGCCGGTCTCGGGCGCGACCATCGTTATCGGCGCGCCGAAAATACGCCAGGCCACCGGTGGCCCGGCGCGCGTATTCGCCTTCTACTGAGGCGTGTTAAACCAAGGGGCGCGGTTCGTTTCGGGCCGCGCCCCTTTGTGATCGTGCCCGGGTGCGGGGCTCTGTTCCAGGCGCACAAATCGCGGTATAGAGCCGCATCCACCCGGACGCGGGAACGCATGGCAAAGATCCCCCTTAATCTTGAACAGATCGTCGACGGTCAGGCACTGCGGCGAGAACTCTCCGAACTCACGGCCGCGCATGGCGGCAGCGGCGCCTCGCTGGAGGTCCGCAAGGCCGCCGTCGCGCTCCTGAAGGAGCACCTTGCGCGCGGCCGCGCCGAAGCCGAAGCGATGCTGACGAAGGACGGCAGCGGTACCGCCTGCGCCGAGCGGCTCTCGCATCTGATGGACGAGGTCATTACCTCGCTCTATCACTTCGCCAGCGAGCACGTGTACTGCTCGAACAATCATTCGACCGCCGAGCGCATGAGCGTCGTTGCCGTCGGCGGCTATGGCCGCGGCACGCTGGCGCCGGGCTCGGACATCGACCTCCTGTTCGTGCTGCCCTACAAGCAGACGCCGTGGGGGGAGCAGGTCGCCGAATACATCCTTTATCTCCTCTGGGATCTCGGCCTGAAGGTCGGCCATGCGACGCGCAACCTCGACGACTGCGTGCGCCTGTCGCTAACGGACGTCACCATCCGCACCTCGATCCTCGAGGCCCGCTTCATCGTCGGCGACGACAAGCTGTTCAACGAGCTGATCACCCGCTTCGATGAGGAAGTGGTCAAGGATACCGGCCCGGCCTTCGTCCAGGCCAAGCTCGCCGAGCGCGACGAGCGCCACGCGCGCGGCGGCGAGAGCCGCTATCTCGTCGAGCCGAACGTCAAGGAAGGCAAGGGCGGCCTGCGCGACCTGCAGACGCTGTTCTGGATCGGCAAATACTTTTACCGCGTCCCCACCGCCGAGGAGCTGGTTGGCAAGGGGGTGTTCACCCGCGCCGAGTTCAACCAGTTCCGCAAGTGCGAGGATTTCCTCTGGGCGGTGCGCTGCCACATGCACTTCCTCACCGGCCGCGCAGAAGAGCGCCTGCACTTCGACATCCAGCGCGAGATCGCCCAGCGCCTCGGCTACACCCGCCATCCGGGCTTGTCCGCCGTCGAGCGCTTCATGAAGCACTACTTCCTGATCGCGAAGACGGTGGGCGACCTCACCCGCATCTTCTGCGCCGCGCTCGAGGAAGAGCAGGCCAAGCACGTGCCGGGCTTCGACCGCATCTTCCTCAACTTCTCGCGTCGCAAGCGCAAGCTCGCCGGCACCTCCGACTTCATCGTCGACAACCACCGCATCAACGTGGCCGACGAGGAGGTGTTCAAGCGCGACCCCGTCAATATGCTGCGGCTGTTCTGGTTTGCCGACAAGCACGGCCTCGAGTTCCACCCCGACGCGCTCAAGCTGCTGACCCGCTCGCTCAAGCTCGTCGACCGTAACCTGCGCCGCAACAAGGAAGCCAACCAGCTGTTCATGGACGTGCTCACGTCCGATCGCGACCCGGAGCTCAACATGCGCCGGATGAACGAGGCGGGATTGCTCGGCAAGCTCATCCCCGACTTCAACAAGATCGTCGCGATGATGCAGTTCAATATGTACCACCACTACACGGTGGACGAGCATCTGTTGCGTTGCGTCGGGGTTCTGTCGCAGATCGAGAAGGGCGAGGCGGAGGACATTCATCCGCTGACCCATGGGCTGGTCCCGAGCCTCAAGGCCCACCGCAAGCTGCTCTACGTCGCGGTCCTGTTCCACGACATCGCCAAGGGCCGCCCGGAGGACCATTCCGAAGCAGGCGCGAAGATCGCGCGCCGGCTCTGCCCGCACATGGGCTTCTCCGCCGCCGACACCGAGACGATCGCCTGGCTGATCGAGAACCACCTCGTCATGTCGATGACGGCGCAGACCCGCGACCTCAACGACCGCAAGACGATCCAGGATTTTGCCGACGTCGTGCAGTCGGTCGAGCGGCTGAAGCTGCTGCTGGTGCTCACCGTCTGCGACATCCGTGGCGTCGGCCCCGGCGTCTGGAACGGCTGGAAGGGCCAGCTGCTGCGCACCCTCTATTTCGAGACCGAGCTGCAGCTCACCGGCGGCTTCTCCGAAATGTCGCGCTCCAAGCGCGCGCAGATCGCCCGCGAGGAGCTCGATGCGGCCCTCGCCAACTGGGACGAGGAAGAGCGCAAGCGCTACACCCGCCTGTTCTATGACAACTACATGCTGACGGTGGACCTGCCCGACCAGATCCGTCACGTCGAGTTCATCCGCGACGCGGACAAGGCCGGCCGCAGGCTCGCGACAGCGGTGCGCACGCTGCAGTTCGAGGGGGTCACCGAGATCACGGTGCTCGCGCCCGACCATCCGCGCCTTCTGTCGATCATTGCCGGTGCCTGCGCTGCAGCGGGCGGCAACATCGTCGACGCACAGATCTTCACGACTTCGGACGGCCGCGCGCTCGACACCATTCTCATCAGCCGCGAGTTCGACATGGATGAGGACGAAACGCGCCGCGGCCAGCGCGTCGGCAAGCTGATCGAGGACGTTTTGTCAGGCAAGACCTGGCTGCCGGAGATGATCGAGAAGCGCACCAAGCCGAAGCGGGGCTCGAAGGCGTTCCAGATCGAGCCGCGCGTCGACATCGGCAACACGCTGTCCAACCGCTTCTCGGTGATCGAGGTGGAGGGGCTCGACCGCCCGGGCCTCTTGTCCGAGATCACCCGCGCGATCTCCGACCTGTCGCTCGACATTGCGTCGGCCCACATCACCACCTTCGGCGAGAAGGTGATCGATACATTCTACGTCACCGACCTCACCGGCCAGAAAATCGACAATCCGACCCGGCAGGACAAGATCAGGCAGAGCCTGATCGCGGTCCTGGCGGGCGAGAGCCGGCGCGCCTCGGCTTCCCCGACCGTGGCGGCATAAGCCCGTGTTGAACCCTCGATCCAGAGCGACCCGATGAGCCTCGTCCAGAAATTCGCCACTGTCGGCGGCGCAACGACCATCAGCCGGATCGTCGGCTTCGTGCGCGAGGCGCTGATCGGCGCAGCCCTTGGCGCGGGGCCGATGGCGGACGCCTTCTACGCGGCGTTCCGCTTCCCGAACCTCTTCCGCCGCCTGTTTGCGGAAGGTGCGTTCAACTCCGCTTTCATCCCGCTCTTCGCCAAGGAGCTGGAAGGCGGCGGCCACGAGGCGGCGAAGAAATTTTCCGAGCAAGTGCTGTCGGTGCTGACCGCCTGGCTGCTGTTGCTCTCGGGCGTTGCCATCATCCTGATGCCGTTGCTCACGCGCTGGATCATCGCGCCGGGCTTTGCCGACGATCCCGACAAGCTGAACATGACCGTGCTGATGACGCAGATCATGTTCCCGTATCTGCTGTGCATGTCGCTGGTGGCGATGCTGTCGGGCATGCTGAATTCCATGCGGCGCTACTTCCTTGCCGCCTTCGTGCCGATCCTGCTCAACGCGGGCATGATCGGCGCCCTCGCCATCAGCCTCACCATGGGCATGGACGAGCGCCAGACCGGCCTGCTGCTGTCGTGGGGCGTGATCCTGTCGGGCTTTGCCCAACTTGGCTGGCTTTACTGGGCGGTGCGCCGCGAAGGTTTTCCGATGCGGCTTCGCCGGCCGAGCCTGACCCCGGACGTCAAGAAGCTGCTGATCCTGATGGGCCCGGCGATGCTCACGGGCGGCGCGATGCAGATCAACGTGCTTGTCGGCCAGATCATTGCCTCGGCGCAGGAGGGCGCGATCGCGCTCCTGAACTACGCCGACCGCATCAACCAGCTGCCGCTCGGCATCATCGGCATTGCTGTCGGCGTCGTGCTGTTGCCGGAGCTGTCGCGCGCGCTGAAGGCCGGCGACCATGACGACGCCCAGCACCTGCAGAACCGCTCGCTCGAATTTGCGCTCGGCCTGACGCTGCCCGCCGCCGTTGGCTTCATCCTGTTTGCCGGCCCGCTCGTCAACATCGTCTACGAACGCGGCGCCTTCACGCCAGAGACCACCGCGCTCACCGCATCGGCACTCGCAGCCTTCGCCACGGGTCTTCCGGCCTACGTGCTCATCAAGGTGTTCTCGCCGGCCTATTTCGCCCGCCTCGACATGAAGAGCCCGATGTGGTTCTCGATGATCGCCGTCGTCGTCAACATCGTCGCCAGCATCATCCTGTTCCCGTTCTTCGGCCATGTCGGCATCGCCGCCGCCACTTCCATTGCCTCCTGGGTCAATTTCGGTCTGCTCGCCATCGTTCTGTGGCATCGCGGCGACTTCCGCCCGTCGCCGACGACGCTACGCCGCGTGGCCATGATCGTTCTTGCCAGCGTTGTCATGGGCGCGGTCGTGCTTGGTCTCGATGCCGCCCTTAGCTCCCTGGTGCGCAATCCGTCGCTCGGCGTGCGCGCGCTTACTGTGTTTGGCATCATCGGCCTCGCCGCCATCGTCTACTTCATCATCGTCATCCTGAGCGGCGCCATCGACCGCGACGAGCTGATGGGCGCGCTGCGGCGCCGGCGCAACGCAAAGGCAGCCAGGAAGGCAGAGGTGGCGCCACTTGAACAGTGACACTGCATCCGCCATAAGCCAAACCCGTTCAACTCCTCGCTCAACGAGGCCCTCCACCAGCCCCGGACCACGTTCATGACAAGCTTCAAGCCTCTCGTCTTCTCCGGCGTCCAGCCGACCGGCAATCTCCACCTCGGCAACTATCTCGGCGCGATCCGCAAGTTCGTCGATCTGCAGGAAAGCAACGACTGCATCTACTGCGTCGTCGACCTGCACGCGATCACCGCGCAGCTCGTCCACGGCGACCTCGGCGCCCAGACGCGCTCGATCACGGCGGCGTTCCTCGCATCCGGCATCGACCCAAAGAAGCACATCGTCTTCAACCAGGCCCGCGTGCCGCAGCACGCCGAGCTTGCCTGGATCTTCAACTGCGTGGCCCGCATCGGCTGGATGAACCGCATGACGCAGTTCAAGGACAAGGCCGGCAAGGACCGCGAAAACGCGTCGCTTGGCCTGCTCGCCTATCCGAGCCTGATGGCGGCCGACATTCTCGTCTACCGCGCCACCCACGTTCCGGTCGGCGACGACCAGAAGCAGCACCTGGAACTTACCCGCGACATCGCGGCCAAGTTCAACAACGACTTCTCCGAGAAGATCGGCGAGCTGGGCGTCGGCGTCGAAATGCAGGTCGGCGACGAGACGGTCAACGGCTTCTTCCCGATGACCGAGCCGCTGATCGACGGCCCGATCACCCGCGTCATGAGCCTGCGCGACGGCACCAAGAAGATGTCGAAGTCCGACCCGTCGGACCTGTCGCGCATCAATCTCACCGACGATGCCGACACGATCTCCAAGAAGATCAAGAAGGCCAAGACCGACCCGGAGCCGCTGCCGTCCGACATCGAGGGCCTGAAGGGCCGCCCGGAAGCCGAAAATCTCGTCGGCATCTATGCTGCCCTTGCCGGCACCACGCGCGAGCAGGTGATCGCCGACTTCGGCGGCCAGCAGTTCTCGGTCTTCAAGCCCGCACTCGCGGATCTGGCCGTCGACAAGCTCGCGCCGATCGCAACCGAAATGCGCAAGCTCGAGGCTGATCCCGCTTACATCGACTCCGTCCTGCGTGACGGTGGCGAGCGCGCCGGCGCGATCGCGGAGGCGACGATGAAGACGGTCAAGCAGATCGTCGGCCTGCTCGACAACGGATGAAATTTCGGGGCAGGCGGGTGTTGCAACGCGCTTGCCCCGGAACCTGCCGAATGGCAGATTGCACCGGATTGGCGCGGCCAAGCGGGAAAATTCATGGTTTCAAGACGTCTCAGCCGTGAGGCTGGCCACCGGCGAAAGTTCCTCGCCATCGCGGACGGAACCCCGGAATCGGAGCGCGCGATTGCCTACGCGGCCTATCGTGCCAAGGCGACCAACGGCGCGCTCGTCCTCTTGCATGTCATCGAGCCCGGCGACTTTCAGCACTGGCTGGGCGTCGAGCAGATCATGCGTGAGGAGGCGAACGCCGCCGCAAGCAACGCGCTGCATGCGCATGCGGTGAAGGTGCGCGAGACGGTCGGCATCGAGCCCGAGCTCGTCATCCGCGAGGGCACCACCAAGGAAGAGATCCACAAGCTGATCGAGGAAGACCAGGACATCGCCATCCTGGTGCTCGCCGCCGGCAACAACAAGGAAGGCCCGGGTCCCTTGGTCACCTCGGTCGCCGGCAAGGGCGCCGCCTTCCCGATCCCCGTCACGGTCGTGCCGATGGGCCTCTCCGACGAGGAAATCGAGAGCTTCACCTGAGCTCGGCCTTCCGCGATTGCTAATTTGCGCCCGGATCCCCATATTCGGGGCGATCACGATTGCTCGACCTGCCAATTGCAGCTTGCCGCGCGGCCGGTTGACCATTATTTAGAATAATTCCAAAGTTCCGACGCGGAGAGCGCCCATGTTCATCCAGACCGAATCCACGCCTAATCCCGCGACGCTGAAGTTCCTGCCTGGCAAGGTCGTGCTCCCGGAGGGAACCGCCGATTTCCGCGATGCCGAGACCGCCAGCAATTCGTCGCCGCTTGCCGGCCGCCTGTTCGATGTTCCGGGGGTCGTCGGTGTCTTCTACGGCTATGACTTCGTCACCGTCACCAAGAACGACGAGTACGACTGGCAGCACCTGAAGCCGGCCATCCTCGGCGCGATCATGGAGCACTTCATGTCCGGCCAGCCGGTCATGGCGTCCGCTACCCGCATTGCCGAGAACGATGCCCACGCCGCCGGCGAGGAGTTCTATGACAAGGAGGACGAGGAAATCGTCCTGACCATCAAGGAGCTGCTCGACACGCGCGTGCGCCCGGCCGTTGCCCAGGACGGCGGCGACATCACCTTCCGCGGCTACGAGAACGGCACCGTCTTCCTGCACATGAAGGGCGCCTGCGCCGGCTGCCCATCGTCGACGGCAACGCTCAAGCACGGCATCCAGAACCTGCTTCGCCACTTCGTTCCGGAAGTGCAGCAGGTCGAACAGGTGGCGTGACCTTTCTGCGCTGACGCGCCGACAACCGACTGTCTGACAAGGCGCCGGATTTTCCGGCGCTTTTGTTTTGCGGCGGGCAGTGCTTGCACCGCCGTGCAACGGAGGTCTTCAGGCATGGATGCCACGGTCAAGCCGTGGCATGACGAGGAGGAGAGGCTGCGGGAAGCGGTCAATGTCGCGCAGGCATTGCCAGTTTATTGACACGCTTCAACGTCGTCATCGATTGCCTTGAGCAAGGACGCGCCACCGCTTCGCTTAAACACTTCCACTTCGTCATCCCCGCCAAGCCCGCGAAGCGGGCGCGAGCAGGGGATCCATGCCGGAACGTTGAAACCTGATGCGGCGGGCTCTGCCTGCACCGCGCTGCGACGGAGGTGTTCAGGAATGGATGCCACGGTCAAGCCGTGGCATGACGAGGAGGAGAGGCTTCGGGAAGCGGTCAATGTCGCGCAGGCATTGCCGGTTTATTGACACGCTTCAACGTCGTCATCGATTGCCTTGAGCAAGGACGCGCCATCGCGTCGCTGAAACACTTCAACTTCGTCATCCCCGCCAAGCCCGCGAAGCGGGCGCGAGCAGGGGATCCATGCCCGAACGCTGAACCGACTCGAGGCGGGTCAGAGAGGAAGTCCGTCCCCCGACACCGTCTCGGGCAGCTCTTCGAGCGGTACCAGCGGTGCGGGGATGTCGGTCGTCTTCTCGGCCGACTTGCAGATGTCGGCGATGACGCACTTCGGGCAATCCGGCTTCCTCGCCTTGCAGACATAGCGGCCGTGCAGGATCAGCCAGTGGTGCGCGTGGCGCATGAATTCATCGGGAATGATGCGCACCAGAATGTCCTCGACCTGCTCCGGCGTCTTTCCGGGCGCAAGGCCGATGCGGTTGCCAATGCGAAGAATGTGCGTGTCGACCGCCATGGTCGGCTGGCCGAACGACATGTTGAGCACCACGTTCGCCGTCTTGCGCCCGACGCCGGGCAGCTTCACCAGCTCGTCGCGGTCGGCCGGCACCTCGCCGCCATAGTCGCGGATCAGCGCCTCGCTGAGCGCGATCACGTTCTTGGCCTTGTTGCGCCACAGGCCGATGGTGCGGATATATTCGCCGACCTTCTCTTCGCCCAGCGCCAGCATCTTTTCCGGCGTGTCGGCGACGGCAAACAGGCCGCGCGTTGCCTTGTTGACGCCGGCGTCGGTCGCCTGCGCCGACAGCACCACGGCGACCAGCAGCGTGAAGGCGTTGACGTGCTCGAGCTCGCCCTTCGGCTCCGGGCGCTGGATCGAGAAGCGGCGGAAGATCTCGCGAATCTCCGCCTGCGAATAGCGGGTGCGCGCACGCTTCGCAGAAGCGCGGGAACGGGCGGCGGCCGGTAACGCGGTTTTGCTCTTGGGCTTTTCCATGCCGCCTCTATACTGCGCGCCATGCAGGAAACGAAAGCCTTGGACGAGCCGATCTTCCGCGCCCTGTTGACGCCCCATCGCTCGCTGGGGCGAAAGGGCTTTCTCATCGTCATGAGCATCTTTGCGGTGACCTGGCTCGGCACCGGGGCGTTTTTCATGTCGCTCGGCGCCTGGCCGGTGTTCGGCTTCTTCGGGCTCGACCTGCTTCTTCTCTACATCGCCTTCAAGGTGAACTTTCGCGCCGCGCGGGCGCGCGAGGAGGTGACCGTCTCCCGCACGGCACTCGAGATCCTGAAGGTCGCGCCGTCGGGTAAGCGCCAGCAGTTCTCGTTCAATCCGTTCTGGGCAAAGTTCCGCGTCCAGCGCCACGAGGAAATCGGCATTACCGACATGGCGGTGGAAGGCGAAGGCCGGCGTGTGCCGATCGGCTCGTTCCTCAACCCCGACGACCGCGAAAGCTTTGCCGCTGCCTTCGGCAGCGCCCTAGCAACCGCGAAGCGCTAGACGCCTTTGGCGAGAATCGGGTGGCGAATGACGCCCGGCCGTTCGATATTGGCGTTCAGGGAGATAGTTCCATGAACGTCCAGACCGCAACACTCGAACGCGACATCACGCCGGTCGGCAGCGACTATGAGATCGTTCGCCGCGCCATCGAGCTGATCAGCCTCGACTACCGCCAGCAGCCGACGCTGGACATGCTGGCCGAGGCGGTCGGCGAAACCCCATCGGGGCTGCAAAAGCTGTTCACCCGCTGGGCCGGGCTGACGCCGAAAGGCTTTTTGCAGGCCGTTACCCTCGACCATGCAAGAAGGCTGCTCGACCAGGGCGCGCCGCTGCTCGACGCCGCCTTTGAGCTCGGTATGTCGGGGCCCGGCCGGCTGCACGACCTCTTCGTTGCGCATGAGGCGATGTCGCCCGGCGACTACAAGAGCCGCGGCAAGGGGCTCACCATCCGCTACGGCTACCACCTCTCGCCCTTCGGCATCGCGCTGGTAATGACGACGGACCGGGGCCTGTGCGGCCTTGCCTTCTGCGATGCCGGCGGCGAGCGCGCGGCTTATGAGGACATGACGCGGCGCTGGGTGAACGCGACCTATGTCGAGGACATGGCGGCCACCTTGCCCTATGCGACCCGCATCTTCGACCCGCGCCGCTGGCGGCCGGATCAGCCGCTGCGCGTGGTGCTGATCGGCTCGGATTTTCAGATCCGGGTGTGGGAGGCGCTGCTGCGCATTCCGATGAATCGGGCAAAAACCTATTCGGACCTCGCGGCCGAGATCGGCAATCCGGCGGCGAGCCGCGCGGTGGGTGCGGCGGTCGGCGCAAACCCGGTGTCGTTCGTCGTGCCCTGCCACCGGGCGCTCGGAAAATCCGGCGCGCTTACCGGCTATCACTGGGGCCTGACGCGCAAGCGCGCCATTCTTGGCTGGGAAGCCGGGCGGCTGCTTGGCGCTTCCTCCTGACGCAGCGGCAGAAATCGGCTAAGCGATCACGGACAGCAAGGGAGACTACTTCGTGATCGTCGTCATCGGTTCCATCAATCTCGACCTGATCGCCACCGTCGAGCGCCTGCCGCGTCCGGGCGAGACCGTGCCCGGAGAGACCTTCGCCACCGCACCCGGCGGCAAGGGCGCCAACCAGGCGCTTGCCGCACGGCGGGCGGGCGCGGAGGTGAAGATGGTCGGCGCCGTCGGCAACGACGCGTTTGCGGGCGAAGCGCTGGCGCTGCTGCGCGATGGCGGCGTTGATCTTTCGAAAGTGCGCACGACGGAGACGGCAACCGGCATCGCCTCGATCCTTGTTGGGGCCGACGGCGAAAACATCATCGCCGTGGTGCCGGGCGGCAATGGCGAGGTGAACGAGGATGACGTTGCCGCCGCCGGCCTTGCGGCTGGAGACTATCTGCTGCTGCAGCACGAAATTCCGCTTGGGACCGTCGAGGCGGCACTCACAGCCGCGCGGCAGACGAGCGCGATCTCGCTCCTTAACACGGCACCGTTCCGGAAGGAGGCGGCAGGCCTTCTCGGCAAGGCCGACTATGTGATCGCCAACGAGACGGAGTTTGATCTCTATGCAGAGGCGCTCTGCCTTGGCGGCGCCGACCGCGAAGCTCGAATGCGCGACTTCGCTGAAACGACCGGGCGCACGGTGGTGGTCACACTCGGCGCCGAGGGCGTGGTGGCCGCGACGCCAACCGACTTCCTGCGAGCCGAAGGACTCACGATCGATCCGGTCGACACCGTGGGCGCGGGCGACACCTTTTGCGGCTACCTTGCCGCAGGCCTTGCCAGCGGGCTCAACCTTGCCGATGCGCTGCGCCGCGCGGCGGTCGCTGGCTCGCTTGCATGCCTCAAGCCCGGCGCGCAACCGGCGATTCCGTTTGCCAAGGACGTCGACGCGGCTGCCTGACGGGGCCGAGACTTTCAGAAGCGCTGCCGCTCGGATCCTCCCCCGCACCGCGGGGAGGGGAACCACCGAAGGTGGTGGAGGGGGCTCGTGGAGCGCGGCGTTGAAGATGTCCGGCAGACCCTTCCATCAACAGCGCGGTAGTTGACAACTGGCGGGGTGGGGCGGAAGCCCTCAAAAATCCCGAAGGAGACCTGTTACTGCAGCACTGGCAATGTCAGTGAGACAAGTCCTGCCCGCACCATTGCGCCTTGCGGCCGGCCCAGCGCTGGGCAAGGCCCTCGCGCACGAGGATCTCGCCCGCCTCGCCGGCAGACGTCTTCACCAGCGCCAGCGTGCGGCCGTACTTGTCCTTGCCGTGGCGCTCGAGCCGGAAATTCCGGCTACCGAGGATTTCGGAAAGCCGCTCGGTCGCGCGGCGGGCGAGCTCGCGCTCGCGCTGGCATGAGCCGTTGATCTCCGGCGCGTCGATGCTCTCGATGCGCACCTTCTCGCCATCGATCCAGAACGTGTCGCCGTCGACGACACAGGTCACGCGCCTGCCGCCGCCGCAGATCGGCATTGGCCGCATCAGACCGACCAGCGTCACCTGTTGCTCGCCATCACCCTTGCCGCCCGTCGGCTGCAGCGACAGATCCGTCACCGTCCCGGCGTAGCGGTCCCACAGCGCGGGGCCCGCCAGCACCGCGATGCCGAGCGCCAGCCCGACGAGCCGCGACCACAGCCGTGACCGGCGGCGCGAACGATACGAGCCCAGCCGGGACGCCCGGCGATTTTGCTTGCCTGCGCGCATGGATCGCTCCCTGAGACGAGAGCGGTACCAGCACGAGGTTGCCCAAAGCTTATCCGGAGGATGAAAATTCCGCGCAACCGGTGCGGCAGGCGATAACTCCCCGCGCCCCTTGATTTTCCACCTGTGAACCTCGATATCGGGCGCAACTCTGTTAAATCATTCCAGAACAGGATCAGGCGATGAGCGAACAGCCAAAAGACGAACGCGCGCCCGAGGAAAACACTGCGGCGAAGAACGAGTACGCAGAGACGGCAGCGACCGGTGAGGCTTTTCAGGCCGGCGAGGCCGGGCAGGGCGAGGCTGCCGACTACGAGGTGGTCGTGCGCCTGGTGAAGGAGAACGAGGAGCTCAAGGACCGCGCGCTGCGTATTGCCGCCGAGATGGAAAACCTGCGCCGCCGCACCCAGCGCGACGTGCAGGATGCCAAGTCCTACGCGATCTCGAACTTCGCCCGCGACATGCTGCAGGTGTCGGACAATCTCGAGCGCGCGCTGGCGGCCATTCCCGCCGAGGCGAAGGAAAGCGGCGATGCCGGCTTCAAGGCGCTGATCGAGGGCGTGGAGCTGACCGGCCGCGCCATGCTGTCGGCGCTCGAGCGCCACGGCGTCAAGCGCATCAACCCCGAAGGCGAGCGCTTCGACCCGAACTTCCACCAGGCGATGTTCGAGGTGCCGAACCCGGAGATCCCGGCAAACACCGTCGTCCAGGTGGTCCAGACGGGCTACGTCATCGGCGACCGCGTTCTGCGCCCGGCCATGGTCGGGGTCTCCAAGGGCGGCCCGAAGCAGCCGGCTCCGGCAGCCGATCAGTCCGCAGGCGTCGAGCCGGGTCCGGTCAACGGCAACGCCGAAAAGGACGCCTAACTTTCCTTTCCGCGCGGCTTCCGGTAACCAGAACCGCAGGAGGCCGCGATGGACTGGATCACCCTGCTCGATTACGCCGGCATTGCCGTCTTTGCGGCCACCGGCGCACTCGCAGCATCGCGCAAGGAACTCGACATCATCGGGTTCCTTTTCTTTGCCGGGCTGACCGGCATCGGCGGCGGCACCATCCGCGATCTTGTCCTCGACGTGCCGGTATTCTGGGTGCAGAACCCCGACTATCTGCTCGTCTGCGGCGTCGTCGCCATCATCGTCTACTTCACCGCCCACCTGATCGAGTCGCGCTACAAGCTGCTGTTGTGGCTGGATGCCGTCGGCGTTGCCGCCTATTGTGTGTTCGGCGCCTGGAAGGGCCTGGTCGTCACCGGCTCGGCGCCGATCGCCATCGTCATGGGCATGCTGACCGCGGCTTTCGGCGGTATCCTGCGCGACCAGATCGCGGGCGAACCGTCCGTGCTGATGCGGCCGGAGATCTACATCACGGCCGCACTGGCGGGCTCGGTGGTGTTCACCTTCCTCGAGCTTGTCGGACTGCCGATCGCGGCCTCGACGACGCCGGCATTTTTGGTCGCGCTCGCCATCCGCGGCGGCGCACTCTGGTACGGCTGGTCGTTCCCGCCCTATCGCAGCCGCCCGGGCAGAAGGCCAGAGGATATTCCGTGAGGGTGAGCGCGGCGTGACGTCTTGCTCCCTTGGTCCGCTTCTTTTTTTCGAGGCGCTGCCTGTGGAATCGTTCCGGCATGGACCCTCGGGTCAAGCCCGAGGGTGACGATGGGATAAGCGTTTTGGAACAGCGCCGTACCGCTGTCACGATGCCCGCAGCGTTTCAGTTCGCGGGACGTCCGCAATTTCGCGAAACCATCCAAGCTTCGTCATCCTCGGGCCTGACCCGAGGATCCATGCCTGAACATTTCCCGTAGAAACGAGCCGTCACCACCTGCACGCCCGGATCCTCCCCCGCTCGCGGGGGAGGGGAACCACCGGAGGTGGTGGGGGGGGGCTGCTGGCGGAGCGTCAGAGGCTTGGCGGGCACGACGGGGCGCAAAGGTGGTTATGTTGTCAGTGCCATTGCGGCGCATGTTGCGTCGGGAAGGCGTATGGGAGCAGCTGGCGCTCCGTGAGCCCCCTCCACCATGCTGCGCATGGTCCCCCTCTCCCATAAATGGGGGAGGATCCAGGGCGTGCCAGTGGGATTACCGGTGCCCAGACGAAGGGATTGTCACCCTGTACAAGATCGCGAATTCGGTCTGCGGATCTTCTTGCAGCAACCAGCGCAACCCAAGTTGAGCGCCAAGCGCCACAGCGTCTGGCCCCTTCTACAGCAGCCCGCGCTGTTGTGCTTCCTCGCGCAAATTCTGCATCGGGCGCGGGCCGACCTGCTGGATGACGAGGCCGGCGGCCAGCGAGCCCAGCGCGCCGCAGTCGGCGAGGCTGCGGCCCGTGGTGTAGCCGAACAGGAAGCCTGCCGCGTAAAGGTCGCCGGCGCCGGTGGTGTCGACCAGCTCGTCGATCTCGAGCGCCCTGACCTCGACCGTCTCGTCGCCGCGCACGACGACCGAGCCCTTTTCGGAGCGCGTGACAGCGGCAAGCTTGCAATCCTTGCGGATCGCATCGAGCGCGGCTTCGAAGGATTCGGTCTGGTAGAGCGACTTCAGCTCGCTCTCATTGGCAAAGACGATGTCGACGATGCCTGCGCGCATCAGGTCCAGAAACTCGTCGCGGTAGCGGTCGACGCAGAACGGGTCGGACAGCGTCATCGCCACCTCGCGGCCGGCGGCATGCGCGTGGGTGGCGGTGAGGCGAATGGCATCCTTGGCGCGCGGCGGATCCCACAGATAGCCTTCGAAATAGGTGACGAGCGCGCCCTTGGCCTTTTCTTCCTCAACATCGTCCGGACCAAGCTCGACGCAGGCGCCAAGATAGGTGTTCATCGAGCGCTCGCCGTCGGGCGTGACGAAGATCATCGAGCGCGCCGTGGGCGGCTCGGCCGTCAGCGGCTTCGTGTCGAAGGCAACGCCTTGCGCGCGAATGTTGTGGGTGAAGATGGTGCCGAGATGGTCGCTGCTGACCTTCCCGAAATAGGCGGCGCGGCCGCCGAAGCTGGCAACGCCCGCCGCCGTGTTGCCGGCGCTGCCGCCGGACGTCTCGATCGCCGGGCCCATGCGGCTATAAAGCAGTTCGGCGCGCTCGGCATCGATCAGGTTCATGGCACCCTTGATGATGCCGTTGTCTGCGAGAAAGGCTTCATCGCAGCGGGCGATGATGTCGACAATGGCGTTGCCGATGCAAAGCACGTCGTACTGGCTCATGTAGCTCTCCGGGAATTCCCGCAAACGGCCGTTTGAGGGCATGAATTACCTGAGCGGGTTTAAACCGTGATCCCGCAATTGCAAGGTTCCTGCACCTGAAAGGTTCCGGGGCGCGTCATTCCGCATGGTTATGCGCAACGCGCAAAGACTATGCGGCGCGGCTCTTCCGTTGAGGAAGGAGGCTTGCTGCCCTTATCCGGGCACCCAAGCACGACGGCCGGCACGCATCCTCCCAAGGTCAAGCCGCAGCCGCGATCTCCCCAAGGGCGCTGTGAACCTCTGCGGCGCCCGCTTGGCCGGCCCGCAACGAGCCTGAGCGCGGGCCGGCCGGCACCGGGATCCCGCAAGCCTGCCGGCCAAGTGCGACCAGTCCCGATCCACCCCATCTCAAGGGATCAAGATGAAAGCCTTAATCATCAGCCTTGTCCGGCCGCTTCGCCTGCTGCGCCTGAAACAGCGGAGGCCGCAATGAGAGCCGCCGCCATTCTTGTCCTGTGCGCGTCGCTTGCCGCGTGCAGCCAGACCGCCACCGAGTCGGCCGCCTACACCAGCGAGCCGGCAAAGCCTGCCCGCACCGCCGCTGCGGAAAAGCCCAAGCCTTCACCCGTTGCCGCAAAGGCAGCCGCCTGCGATGAAGCCATCAAGCGCCAGAGCAGTGCCCAGATGATCGGCGGCGCGCTGGGCATGGTGGGCGGCTTCGGCGGATGGGGTGGGCGTGGCGGCGCGGTAGCCGCAAGCATTGCCTCCAGCGCCGGCGGCATGATCGCCAATGCGCAGGCGCGGCAGGCGGAAGCTGCCGTCATGCGCGACTGCAACCTCTCCTATCAGGGCTACTAGCATGCGCTGGCTGATCCCGATCGCCGCCATGGTGGCGCTGGCTCTACTGCACTCTTCGCCAGCACTCGCCTTTTCGAGCCGCGAGGCCGGCCTCGTTGTCGAGGTGCTCGAAGAACTCGCGAGAGCGCGCGGCGAAAGCGTCTATTACGATGAGGAAGCCGCCGACGACTGGTACGAGTTCGACAGCGAGGAAAGCGGGCTCATCCCGGCGGCCGGCTTTTCTCGGCCAAGCTGGCGCGAGGCGTATGAGCGGACGCTGAAGGGCCTGATCGCGCTCGTCCCCGAGGACGAGTTCGAGGAAATCAGCAGGGGCCTCACCGAAAAGATCGGGCGCATTGGCGGCCTTAGCGACAGCCAGCGCGCGGAGATCGTTGCCGAGATGAAGCAGGCTGCCGAACGGCTCGCTGGCGTCCGGGCGGAAGGCGCGGCCTATGCCGAGGCGGTGAAACCCTACGAGCAGCGCATGCGCGATCTCGCGGGGTTCTAGACAGGCACTGCAACCTTGCCGGGAGGGGGCGGGCCGCCTATCTCCTTTCCGACAAAGGAGAGCCCATGATCGTTGAAGCCGCGAGCGCCGCCGCCGCCCGACTCTTCACCCGCGAGTTCCGCGCCGTCCTCTGGAAGTCGCTCGGCCTGACGATCCTGGCGCTGATTGGCCTGTGGTTCGTCATCACCGGCGTGTTCGAGGCCTTCGCGCTGCCTTCGCTGCAGAGCCTGCTGCCGGATCTGCCCGACTGGACGAGCTGGTTCGGCTGGATCGCGGCGATCCTCGCCGGCATTGCGCTGGCGCTCGGGCTCGGCCTGTTGATTGCGCCGGTAACGGCCCTGGTCGCGGGCCTCTTCCTCGATGATGTCGCCGAGATCATCGAGAAGGAGGATTATCCGCAGGACGGACCAGGCCGCGCGCTCCCCCTCGCAACCTCGATCCTGGTCTCGACGAAGTTCCTGTTGCTGGTCGTCGCCGGCAACCTGTTTGCGCTGCTGCTTCTCCTCATTCCCGGCATCAACTTCATCGCCTTCTTCGTCGTCAACGGCTACCTGATCGGCCGCGAATTCTTCGAGTTCGCCGCCATGCGCTTCCGCAGCGAGGCGGAGGCAAAGGCACTGCGCCGCCGCAACGCAGGCACCGTGTTCCTCGCCGGTCTCATCATTGCTGGCGTTCTGTCGGTGCCGGTCGTCAACCTGATCGGCCCGCTGTTTGCGGCGGCGATGATGGTGCATCTCCACAAGGCCGTTTCGGCGCGTGAGGCGCGCGAGGTCAGGCCCGGCGGTTGAACGGCCGGGCTTTCGTTGCTAGCCTCATGGAGTCAGAAAAGGAGAGGCTGGTGCGGTTGGCCCAGCCCCCACAGGCGGAACCTGTGGGTCCTGGCAGCCTGATCGGGCGAGCCCCATGACCCTGGACGCAGCCGCAATTCCGCGGCGGCGAATGGAGGTTATGGCCATGCAGCAGCAAATTTCTGTCATCACCCTCGGCATTGCCGAACTCGCGCGCTCGCGCCGCTTCTACACCGAAGGTTTTGGCTGGCAGCCGGTGTTCGAAAACGAGGACATCATCTTCTACCAGATGAACGGCTTTGTCCTCGGCACCTTCCTGATCGCCTCGCTCGAAGAGGACATGAACCGGGACCGGCTCTCCACCCGTGGCGCCTTTGCGCTCGCTCACAATGTCGCCACCCGCAACGAGGTGGAGGCGGTGATGCGGCGCCTGCTGGACGCCGGCGGGACGCTGCTGCGCGCGGCCGACGCGCCGCCGCACGGCGGCTTTCGCGGCTATGTCGCCGACCCCGACGGCCACGCCTGGGAGGTTGCCTACAACCCGGCATGGCGGATCAGCCCGGAAGGGTTCGTCACCTTTGGCGTCTAGGGCGCATCTGCCCGCCTGAGTTGACGCAGGGGAAGAACTGCGGGAACCTCCCGTCCGCGCAACGGACGGGAGGAATGGCCGTGCTGACGGACCTTGGCCTTGCAATCCTGCATCATGTCGTCGTCTTTTCGATCTTCGCGGTTTACGCAGTCCGCGTGGCCTTCGTTCGTCCCGGCCTCGACGGCGAGGGCACTGCGCGGCTGGCGAAGTTCGATGCCGCCTATGGCGGGCTCGCGATGCTCGCGCTCGTCGTCGGCTTTGCCCGCGTCTTCCTCGGCCTCAAGGGCTGGGACTATTACGGCGGCTATTGGGTTTTCTGGGCCAAGGTCGCCTCGTTCGTCCTCGTCGGGCTGTTTTCGATCAAGCCGACCCTGCGTTTCCAGAAGTGGCGAAAGGCAAATCAGCCTGTTTCTTCTTCCCAAATCGCCCTTGTCCGTCCCTGGCTTCGCGCCGAAGGCGCCGCCCTGCTGGCAATCCTCGTCTTCGCGGCGATGATGGCGCGCGGGGTGGGTTATTAGGTGGATAGGGGCGTAGTGGAGTAGGGGCTTAGGGGCTTTTAGGGCGAGAAGGTACCTCCTGTTTTCCCAGCAAGCACTTCCGCCGAAGACGGCCGCAGCCCCGGGATCCTCCCCCATTTATGGGGGAGGGGGACCATGCGAATCATGGTGGAGGGGGCTGATGGGCACGCCGCATCCACGACGAGGGCATCGCCGAGCACCGCCCGGCCGAGCAAATCTCCGACGATCCGCTGCCGCGCGAGCACCGCCCTCGGATTGCTGTTCGTTTCAATACGAGCGCGGGCTTTGTCACCAACGATCCCGCCGGGGATCGCGTGGTCGATATCCGCTTTTGCATCGCCCTGCGGCTGCAACGTTCACGCATGGATGCCACGGTCGAGCCGTGGCATGACGACCTTGAGAGGTCTCGAACGGACATTGGCGTCCCGCCCGCGCCACCGCTTCGCTCTCACGCTTCAACTTCGTCATCTCCGCTAAGCCCGCGAAGCGGGCGCGAGCAGGGGATCCATGCCTGAACGTTGAAGCCTGGTGCGGCGGGCACTGCTTGCACCGCCGTGTTACGGAGGTGTTCAGGAGTGGATGCCACGGTCGAGCCGTGGCATGACGACCTTGAGAGGTCTCGAACGGACATTGACGTCCCGCCCGCGCGGCTGCTGCTTTGCTTAACGCTTCAGCTTCGTCATCCCCGCCAGGCCCGCGGAGCGGGCGCGAGCAGGGGATCCTGTGTGTTTGCGGAGGTGTAGAATGGTTGCGGGAAGGAGGCCGAGGGGATCCTGGTCGCCTCCGCTTGGGAAAGCAGACCGTGGCATGGCCTGGCCCCTTCCCGCAGTGCTGCTTTGAACCTGA
>Ga0180222_1000193_pt1 | contig 106885 bp, 83 predicted proteins | sample eDN5th37CKraftOP_FD_151336 | JGI IMG/M metagenome (GOLD analysis project Ga0180222, IMG submission 151336) | Enriched Organic Plus compost microbial communities from Emeryville, California, USA - eDNA 5th pass 37_C Kraft OP (version 2) (version 2) ... | reverse complement strand
GCTCCTTCAACCGCTTCGCGTCCGACACGCCCATGCCACCGAACTTGCTGCGCCACAGGTAGTACGACGCCTCGCTGAAACCGTGTCGGCGGCACAGATCCTTGACCGCCACGCCGGCGTCGGCCTCACGCAGGAAGCCGATGATCTTCTCTTCCGTAAATCGCTTCTTCACGTCCAATCTCCTCGCTCTGGGGGATTGGACTCCAAAGGGCCGTGCTACTCAAAACCGGGGGACGTCGGAACGGTTCGGAGAAATAAATCGGGACGGCACTGTAAATCTAAGGAGTTACGGCGAGGGCAATAATTGGCGTCAAGATCCCAGATTGTTTGGTATATGGGGATCGAAGGTTGATAGTACTTGGCAGCAGAACCACCAGGAGATTATCAATGGCCGCTAATGAGTCGACATCTGAGTTTTGGCGCCTATTCTGGAGATCGGAAATTAGCGCCGTCGCTTCGCTTCTTATTTGCGCAACCATCATCGCGCTTTATGGGTTCTTTGATGGATTGAGAACTGCTGGAACTCAGCCTAAGCCGCTACTGTCCCCAATGGAGGCGGCGAAGTTTGCTTTTCTGTATTCGATTACAATCGGTTTGTTGCCTGTTATTTTATACGGCGCTCCGCTCTACGCCGCAGCGAAGTTCTTTCAGTTTCTGTCGTGGAAACTCGTCATAACAATCGGCTTACTTCCGGGGTTGGTAATATATTTTTTTGGCGAGCATGAATTAGGTCTGTGGTTCATTGCCCTTGGTGTTGGCGTCTCAATACTGACTCATCTGTTTAGTGAGAAGGCCCGTAGGTTGGGATGAAGCAACCGGTGAGGCGCTAGGTGTGGAGCTTCAATACGTTGTTTTGCCCCTGCAGCAGCCGACTGATGGGTGGCTGGCCGTCCAAGGCCGTGTGAGGCCGGTGGCAATTGTAGTGATGGAGCCAGTCCTCCAGCGCCGCGTAGCGATGCGCCGAGGTCTGGTAGGCCGCCGCATAGGCCCATTCGCGCAGCGCACTTTGGATGAAGCGTTCGGCCTTGCCGTTCGTTTGGGGTGTATAGGGCTTGGTCCGGAGATGTTTGATATTGAGCTCTGCGCACGTCTTGCGCCAGGCGCGTGAGAGATAAGCCGAGCCGTTGTCCTGGACGTGGCAGCGAAGGCGCGGCGGCGAAATAGCCGTTCGCGTTACCGTCGGGGCGTGCGGGCCCGCCTACATGAGGACGCGTAGCGGATGCGGCAGCGGCCGGCCAGCGAGGATTGGCTTATTGCTGGCGGCGCTCCCAGACCTGCGAGCGGCCGAGCAGCGAGAAGCCGACGAAGCCGCGCACCTCGAGCTTCCGGCCGTCGTCGGTCAGGTGCATCTTGCAGCCGTACACCTTGCCGGTCTTCGGGTCGAGGATCTTGCCGCCCTTCCACTCCTCGCCGTCCTTCTTCATGCCCCAGATGATCGTCATGCCCTCGATCGGCTGGTTCTTGCGCTCGCCCTCGCAGGCCTTGCAGATCGGGTGCGGTCCCTGGTCGGACTGCAGCACCTCGACGACCTTGCCGGTGAGCTCGCCGTTCTGCTCGGTGATCGCCACGACGGACTTCGGCTTGCCGGTAGCGTCGTCGATGGTGGTCCAGGTACCGGCGGGGGTGAGGTCTGCGGCGAACGCGGTGGGGACGCAGGTCACGAGCGCGAGGGCCAGCAGGGCGGAAAGGCGATGCGACATGGCGGATCCTCCGGGAGGGACGGCGGCAACTTGCCTGCGCCGCGCGGGGCCGTCAAGGCGCGCCGCAGCGGGCGCACTGGCATAATGACGGCCTTTCCTCCGAGTCGCCGCGAGCATGACCGAACCCCTGCAAGCGCGGGCCAGGGAGATCCTGGCCGGCGTCGTCGATCCGCATACCGGCAAGGACCTCGTCGCCAGCGGCGCGCTGCGCGGCGTGGGCGTGTCCGGCGCGGACGTATCCGTCGACATCCAGCTCGGCTACCCGGCGCTGTCGGCGCAGGCCGCGATCGCGGCCGAGGCCAAGCGCGCGCTGGAAGCCGATCCGGCCATCGCGCACGCCGCGGTCAGCGTGTCGTGCCGCGTGTTCGCGCACGAGGTGCAGCAGGGCCTGTCGCCGCTGCCGGGCGTCAAGAACGTCGTCGCCGTGGCCTCGGGCAAGGGCGGCGTCGGCAAGTCGACGGTTGCCGCGAACCTGGCGCTGGCGCTCAAGGCCGAAGGCGCCGCGGTCGGCCTGCTCGACGCCGACATCTACGGCCCGAGCCAGGTGCGCATGCTCGGCCTGCAGGGTCGGCCGGAAAGCCCGGACGGCAAGCGCATCGAGCCGAAGATCGGCCACGGCCTGCAGGCGATGTCGATCGGCCTCATGATCGAGGAGGACACCGCGATGATCTGGCGCGGGCCGATGGCGACGCAGGCGCTGCAGCAGATGCTCGGCGACACCAACTGGTCCGACCTCGACTACCTGATCGTCGACCTGCCGCCCGGCACCGGCGACATCCAGCTCACGCTGTGCCAGCGCATCCCGGTGTCCGGCGCGGTGATCGTCACCACGCCGCAGGACATCGCGCTGCTGGACGCGAAGAAGGCGCTGAAGATGTTCGAGAAGGTGAAGGTGCCGGTGCTCGGCATCGTCGAGAACATGGCCACGCACGTGTGCTCGCATTGCGGCCACGAGGAGCACGTGTTCGGCGAGGGCGGCGGCGCGCGCATGGCGGCGCAGTACGGCGTGCCGCTGCTCGGCAGCCTGCCGCTCGACATCCGCATCCGCGAGCAGGCCGACGGCGGCACGCCGACGGTCGCGGCGATGCCGGACTCCGACCTCGCCGCGCGCTACCGGCAGATCGCGCGCAACGCCGCCGCGCAGCTCGCGCTGCGCGCGCGCAACAAGGCGATCGCGTTCCCGAAGATCGTGGTGCAGAACACCTGAGAGCGGGAAATCGGGAATCGGGAGTCGGGAATCGCGAGGCAGGTCGCGTCGAGTCCCACCGGTTCCGATTTTCCGCGACGTTCAATCCGTTGGCTTTGCCCTTCCCCAATCCCGATTCCCGATTCCCGTCTCCCGATGACCATCAAGAGCGACAAGTGGATCCGCCGCATGGCGGAGCAGCACCGGATGATCGAGCCGTTCGAGCCCGGCCAGGTCAAGCAGCGCGGCGGCGAGCGGCTGATCTCCTACGGCACGTCCAGCTACGGCTACGACGTGCGCTGCGCCGACGAGTTCAAGGTGTTCACGAACATCAACTCGACGATCGTCGATCCGAAGAACTTCGACCAGCGCAGCTTCGTCGACGTGAAGTCCGACGTCTGCATCATCCCGCCGAACTCGTTCGCGCTGGCGCGCACGGTCGAGTACTTCCGCATCCCGCGCCGGGTGCTGACGATCTGCCTGGGCAAGAGCACCTACGCGCGCTGCGGCATCATCGTCAACGTGACGCCGCTCGAGCCGGAATGGGAAGGCCACGTCACGCTGGAGTTCTCCAACACCACGCCGCTGCCGGCCCGGATCTACGCCAACGAGGGCGTCGCGCAGATGCTGTTCCTGGAGTCCGACGAGGACTGCGAGACCAGCTACAAGGACCGCGGCGGCAAGTACATGGGCCAGACCGGCGTCACGCTGCCGCACGCCTGAACGCGCGTGCCGGCGCGGTGAACCGCCGCTGACGACCGTCGTGCCGGCGGCGGGCGCAGGTGGTAACCTGTGCCTTTGCGCACTCTCTGGAGCAGATCCGCCATGCGGAGCCTTTCGATCGCCTCTCTCCTCAAACTCGCGGCGCTGGTCGCGGCGGCGGCGCTGATGTCCGCCTGCTGGCGCGGCGGCGGCACGAAGGACCACGTGGTGCAGCAGGCCGCGAACATCCCCGCCTCGTTCGACGTGACCGTGCTCGCCGACAAGGACAACCAGTTCGACTTCGACGGCGCGCCGCTGACGAGCGAGGACCTCAAGAGCGCGTTCCGCTACCGCCAGGAGGAATCGCTGCCGATGTCCAGCGTGCTGCTCAAGCGCGGCGAGAAGCAGAAGGTCAAGAAGGAGCACGAGGCCGCGCTCGCGCGCATCGCCGAGCAGATGCATTTCAAGGCGTACGTCGAGGACAGCGACGGCGTGATCTCCGAGCTGCAGCTCAGCGGCTCGGCGAGCGAGTCGAAGTAGCGGCCGGGCGGACCGGCGACCCTTTTCCACTGGAGACAAGGCTATGAAGAACCTCATCTGCGGCATGGCCCTCGCGCTCGGGCTCGTGGTCGCCGGCGGCGCCGCGGCGCGTTCCGACGTGCGCGACGGCAACGCGCTGGTGCAGCCGGCGAAGAACGAGAAGTATTCGATCGACGGCTTCACGATGGGCAAGGCCGAGCTGTTCGGCTACATCAGCGACCTCAAGGACCGCGAGCACCTGACCGGCATCGTGCTCAAGCGCGGCGGCGACGACGAGCAGCGCAGGGTCATCGGCTCGATCGCCAAGACGCTCTCGCTGAAGGCGTTCGAGCAGGACGGCGGCGAGCTCAAGCCGATCGACCTGCCGGCCACGACGCCGCCTGCGCCGCCGATCGAGAACAAGTCCGACGCGGCGCCGGCACAGGCCGCCGAAGAGCACCCGGCGCGCTGACCTCGCGCACCCGCGCCTGCGCCGCGGCGGCGCAGGCGCGTCGGGCGCGGCGCGCGCCCGCGTTCCGCCCGGCGCACCGCGCCGGCGCGGCATTCCGTTCTCCGCGAAACTCCGATGCTCCGTTTCCGCCTCCTCGTCATCGCCGCGCTGGCCGTGGCCGCCGCCGATGCGCTCGCCGTCAATCCGCTGGACTTCATCGGCGAGACCTATTCCGAATGGAAGGACCGCCTGTTCGGCCCCGGCCATCCGGCGCCGGCCGTCGTCGACGCGCCGGCCGAAGGGCCGATTGCGCTGCCGCCGGGACAGCCGCTGCGCCTGCGCGTCGACGACAAGGCGCCCGAACGCGACTTCCCCAAGGGCACGAGCCGCTATCGGCTGGTCGAGCTGCCCGAGCGCCTGGAGCACGCCGCCGTGCGCGTGCAGGTGCTCGCGACGGCGAACCCGAAGGGCCGCGGCAAGGTCGTGTTCAAGCCGCTCCTGTACGTGCTCGACGACGACGGCGGCGTGCGCAAGCCGGTCGAGGCCAAGCCGCTCAACCTGGACATCCGCCCGTTCCGCCGCACGCGCCTCCTCGCCTGCGTCAAGCTCGACGGCGTGCGCCGCTTCGCGGTGGCGACGACGCCCGACGCAGTCGGCAAGTCCTACGAGTCGGAGCTGCGCGAGGCGGTGAAGGCGCCGACGCAGGGCGGCTTCTACTACACCACCGAGGCACTCAAGACGAAGCTGCCGTTCGCCGCGAGCGGCGAGCTGATCATCGAGGTCACGGCCGAGAGCGCCGCCGGGCAGGGCTGCTGATCCGGCCGCCGCCGGCGGCCGCGCCGCACGGGTCCTGCGCGCTCAGGCGATCGCGCCGCCGGCGACGCGCAGGTCGTCCACCGTCGCCAGCGCGCACTCCAGCGCCGCGCGCACGCCGGCCACCATCGTCTCCAGCGCCATGCTGGGCTCGCCGCGATGGCGCGCGGCCTGCTCCGGCAGCCACGGCACGTGCACGAAGCCGCCGCGCGCACGGCGGTGGTGCGTGGCCAGCAGATGCGCCAGCAGGAAGAACACCTGGTTGCAGACGAACGTGCCGGCGCTCAGCGAGCAGGCGGCGGGAATGCCCAGGCCGCGCAGGTGCGCCTCGATCGCCTTGACCGGCAGCGTCGAGAAGTACGCCGGCGGCGCGTCCTCGATCACCGCCTCGTCGATCGGCTGCAGCCCGGCGTTGTCGGCGATGCGCGCGTCGATCAGGTTGACCGCGACGCGCTCGAGCGAGAGCGCGCTGCGCCCGCCGGCCTGGCCGAGCGCGACGACGAGCGAGGGCCGGTGCGCCTCGAGCAGCGCCTCGAGCCGCGCCCGCGTCGCGGCGAACGCCACCGGCAGCAGCGCGCCGGCGACGCGGTGGCCGCCGAGCGCCGCGCCGTCGAGCGCGGCGACGATCGCCTGCGAGGGATTGACCGGCTCGCCGCCGAACGGCTCGAAGCCGGTGAGCAGGATCGTGTTCGTGTCCATGCGCGCGCCTCAGCGGAAGGCCAGCAGCCAGAGCAACATCAGGTTGACCGCGAACAGCGCCAGCGCGGTCGGCAGCTGCGCGCGGATCACGCCGTACGGGTCGGGCAGCTCCAGCAGCACCGCGGGCACGACGTTGAAGTTCGCCGCCATCGGCGTCAGCAGCGTGCCGCAGTAGCCGGTCAGCATGCCGATCGAGCCGAGCACGGCCGGCTCGGCGCCGTGCCGCACCACCAGCAGCGGCAGGCCGATGCCCGCCATCATGACCGGGAACGCGGCGAACGCGTTGCCCATGATCACGCTGAACAGGGCCATGCCGAACGCGAACGCGAGCAGGCAGGCGAGGCGGCTGTCGGTCGGGATCGCCGCGTCGACGAGGCTGGCCAGCGCGTCGCCGACGCCGGTGGCGGCGAACACGCTGCCGAGCGTGGCCAGGATCATCGGCAGCAAGGCCGCGCTGCCGAGCGTGTCGAGCAGGCGGCGGCCTTCCTGCAGCGCCTGCGGCGGCGTCGCGCGCGTCGTGCGCAGCGCCGCGGCCAGCGCGGCCAGGCAGGCGAGGCCGAGCGCGACCAGGGTCGGCTGCGCCGGATCGATCAGCGCCGCCTCGCCCCAGCGCAGCCACGGCGCGCACAGCACCAGCGCCAGCGTGCCCAGCGGGATCGTCAGCGCCGGCGCGAACAGCCGGTTGCCGAGGCGCCGCGCGCGGGCGCCGCGCACCGCCGCGGCGGCGGGGCTCGTGGCGCGCGGCGCGGCGGTGGCGCGCCCGGCGAGCAGGCCGAGCGCGATCACGCCCAGGCCCATCGCCTGCGCCGGCCAGCGCACGCCGGCCGCGCTCATGCCGAGCACGCGCTCGCCGAGCAGGAACGGCAGAGCCAGCACGAACCAGAACGCCGCCGCCAGCCAGCGCCGATCGCGCAGGTTGAAGCCGGCGCCGACCAGCAGCAGCGCGCCGACCAGCCAGTAGACGTGCTCAATCCGCAGCATCGGCCGTCTGCGCCGCCGCGCCGCGTCCGCGCCGCCGCTCGAGCGCGCGCTGGAACAGATGGATGCGCACGGCGTGGATCGCGAACGCGGCCAGCGCGGTCGGCAGCGCCCACAGCGCGATCGCCAGCGGCTCGAGATGGATGCCCTGGCGCTCGTAGAAGCCCTGGATCAGCAGCACCGCGCCGAACGCCAGGAAGACGTCCTCGCCGAAGAAGCGGCCGACGTTGTCGGTGGCCGCGGCGAGCGCGCGCACCTTGGCGCGCTCCTCGTCGCCGAGCGCGCCGCCGCCGCGCTCGGCCGCCGCTTCGCTCATCGGCGCGATCAGCGGACGCACCGTCTGCGCATGGCCGGCGAGGTCGATCAGGCCGAACATCGACAGCAGCTGGCGCACGCCCAGGTAGCTGACCAGCAGCCGCGCCAGCGACAGCCGGCGGAAGCCCGCGATCCAGCGCTGCGCGCGCTCGCGCAGGCCGTAGCGCTCGAGCAGGCCGATCACCGGCAGCGTCAGCACGAACAGCAGCAGCGCGCGGTTGCTGACGAACGAGGTGCCGAGCAGGGCGAGCAGGTCGCCGAGGTCCATGCCGGCGGCGAGCGCGCTGATCACGCCGGCGGCGACGACGATCAGCACCGGATTGCGCTTCAGCGCGAAGCCGATCACCACCGCGGCGACGCCGAGCAGCGGCCAGTAGTTCATGCGCGCCGCTCCGCGCCGGGCGCGGCCACGGCGAAGCCGGCTTCGGTCAGCGCGGCGCGCAGGCGGCGCGCGAACGCGCCGGCGTCGGCGCGGTCGCCGTGCACGCAGATCGTGTCGGCGCGCAACGCCAGCGGCGTGCCCTGGCGCGTGACCACGCCGCGGCCCGACGCGACGGCGACCGCCTGGGCCACGGCCGCCTCGATCTCGTCGATCACCGCGCCGGCCTGGCGGCGCGGCGTCAGCGTGCCGTCCGGTTCGTAGCGGCGGTCGGCGAACGCCTCGTGCGCCACCGCGAGCCCGGCGCGCTCGCCGGCCTTCGGCAGCTCGCTGTCGGCCAGGCCGACCAGCACCAGGCCGGCGTCGAAGTCGCGCACCGCCGCGGCGATCGCGTCGGCCAGCGCCGCGTCGCGCGCCGCCATCGAGTACAGCGCGCCGTGCGGCTTGACGTGGCGCAGGCGCAGGCCGGCGGCGGCGGCGAACGCGGCCAGCGCGCCGATCTGGTACAGCGTCATCGCGTGCGCCTCGGCCGGCTCGACCTGCATCGCGCGGCGGCCGAAGCCCTGCAGGTCCGGCAGCGACACGTGCGCGCCGACCGCCACGCCGAAGCGCGCGGCCAGCGCGACCGTGCGCCGCATCGTGTCCGGGTCGCCGGCGTGGAAGCCGCAGGCGACGTTGGCCGAGGAGACGCAGGCCAGCACGGCCTCGTCCTGGCCCATGGTCCAGGCGCCGTAGGATTCGCCGACGTCGCTGTTGAGGTCGATCGTGGGCGTCATGAAAACAGGCGCATGGCGATGGCTTCGGTCAGGCGCGCGAGTTCGCGCTCGCGCGCAAGATAGCGCGTTTGCGCATCGTCCGGATCGCACGGACGGAAGCGCACGCCGGCGCCCGGCGCGCGCTGCGCGAGGCGCGGCAGGTCCACGGCGGCGACCTGGCCGATGCGCGGGTAGCCGCCGGTGACCGGATGCTCGGCCATCAGCGCGATCGGCTCGCCGCCCGGCGGAAGCTGCAGCGTGCCGAACGCGGCCGGCTCGCTGACGATCTCGACCGGCGCCTGCAGCGCCAGCGGCGCGCCGGCCAGGCGCACGCCGACGCGGCTGCCCGCGCCGACGCGGAACTCGGCGCCGAACAGCGCCGCGCGCGCGGCCGGCGCCAGCGCGTCGCGGTGCGTGCCCGGCATCAGGCGGATCGGCCGCGCCGGCTCGGCATCGAACCAGGGCCGCGGATCGAGCGACCAGTGCGCGCGCCGGCGCAGCCGCAGCGCCGGTGTGCCGCAGGCGAGCACGTCGCCGGCGGCGAGCGCGCGGCCGCCGAGCGGGCCGAGGCGCGCGTTGACGTCCACGGAGCGGCTGCCGAGCACCGGCGCCGCGGCGAAGCCGCCGGACACGGCGAGGTACGCGTACGCGCCGCGGCGTGCGCGGCCGACGTCGAGCACCTGGCCGGCGCCGACCGCGAACGGGCGCCAGGCGTCCACGGCGCGGCCGTCCAGGTGCAGCGGCAGCTCGGCGCCGGCGACCGCGACCACCGCGTCGCGTTCGAAGCGCAGGCACGGTCCGGCCAGCGCGATCTCCAGCGCCGCGGCGTCGTCCGCGTTGCCGGCCAGCGCGTTGGCCAGGCGATGGCAGACGGCGTCCATCGGGCCGGCGCAGCCGACGCCGAGCGCGGCGTGGCCGAAGCGGCCGCGATCCTGCAGCGTCGTCAGCAGTCCCGCGCGCAGCACGGCGACGCTCATGCGCCGGCCGCGGCCAGCGCGGCGAACTCGCCGGCGTCGATCGCGCGGAAGCGCACGCGATCGCCGGGCGCGAGCAGGCACGGCGGCTCGCGCGCGGCGTCGAACAGCGCGAGCGGCGTGCGTCCGACCAGCTGCCAGCCGCCGGGCAGCTCCGCCGGATAGATGCCGGTCTGCGCGCCGCCGATCGCCACCGCGCCGCGCGGCACGCGCCGGCGCGGCGAGGCGCGGCGCGGCACGTGCAGCGCCGCGTCCAGGCCGATCAGGTACGGAAAGCCGGGCGCGAAGCCGAGCATGGCCACGCGGTAGTCGCCGCCGGCGTGGCGCGCGACCACCTCGGCCGGCGCCAGGCCGCAATGCGCCGCCACCGCGTCGAGGTCCGGGCCGTGCTCGCCGCCGTAGCAGACCGGGATCGTGAGCGCGGCGGCCGATGCGCTCGGCTGCGGCGGCGGCGCGGCGAACACCGCGTCGAGCGCGTCGGCGAGGTGGCGCCACGGCGGCAGGCCGTCGCGGCCGGCCCAGAACGCGGCATCGTAGTGCAGCGCCAGCGCGGCGTAGGCGGGCACGAGGTCGACCAGGCCGGGCAGCTCGACCGCGCGCAGCAGCTCCGCGGCGGCGTGCACGCGCGCGTTGGTGGCCGCGTCGATGCGCGTGCCGAAGCGCAGCAGCAGATGCGTTTCGCCGAGCGGCTCGACCGCGTACGCGCGCTCGCCGCCGGCCGCGCGCATCAGCCCAGCATCGGCTCGAGCGCGGCGCGCAGCTCGGCGATGCGCGCCGCGCGCGCGCCGCTGTCGTAGGGCACGCGCTCGCCGACGCCCCAGACCGGCTGCGGCCACGCCGCGTCGGTGGCGTAGCGCGCGATCAGGTGCACGTGCAGCTGCGGCACGACGTTGCCGAGCGCGGCGACGTTGAGCTTGTCCGGCCGCAGCAGCGCCTCCAGCGCGCGGCCGGCGCCGGCCAGCTCGGCGAGCAGGCTGCGCTGGTCGGTCGCGTCCAGGTCGATCAGCTCGCGCGCGCCGGCGATGCGCGGCACCAGGATCAGCCAGGGGAAGCGCGCGTCGTCCATCAGCAGCAGGCGCGACAGCGCGAGCTCGCCGACGAGGTGCGTGTCGGCGGCGAGGCGCGGATCGAGCGCGAAGCCCGAGGTCATGCCGCCAGCACGCGGTCGAAGAAGGCCAGCGTGCGCTCCAGCGCGAGCTTCGCGCTGGCCGCGTCGTAGGCCTTCGGGTCGACCTCGCGGTCGAACGCGTGTCCGGCGGGATAGGTGTGGATCGCCGCGTCCGGCATCGCCTGGCGATGCCGCTCGACGGCCGGCGGCGGAATCGACGCGTCGCGCTCGCCGAAATGGAACATCACCGGCGCGCGCGGCTTCTCGTCGAGGAACTGCGTGTTGCGCGCGCCGTAGTAGCTGACCGCGGGCAGGCCCAGGCGCGTCGCCGCGAGCAGCGCGACCGTGCCGCCCCAGCAGTAGCCGACGCAGCCGATCCTGCCGGCCGAGGCGATCGATTCGGCGGCGCTGGCGACGTCGTCGAGCACGACGTCGAACGAGAGCTCCTGCACCAGCTCGCGGCCGCGCCGGTAGCCGGCCTCGTCGTAGCCGAGCTCGACGCCGGTCTCCAGGTGGTCGAAGAACGCCGGCGCGATCGCCGTGTAGCCGTGGGCGGCGAAGCGGTCGACGACGCTGCGCATGTGCGCGTTGACGCCGAAGATCTCCTGCACGACCACCAGGCCGCCCTTCGGCGTGCCCTGCGCCCGCGCGAGATAGGCGCCTATGCAGTGCATGCGCGAGGTGTTGAGCTGGATCTGCTGTCCCACGGCCGTCTCGCCTGGTGCGGAAGGCTCCAAGCCTAAGCGCCGTGCCGCGCATGTCAATCCGCGCGCGGCGCCGGCGCGGGGCTGCGTTCAGGCGTGGCGGCGCACGCGGTTGCGGCCTTCGCTCTTGGCCGCGTACAGCGCGCGGTCGGCCGCCTCGAGCAGCGCGCCGGCCGGCGCCTGCGCCGGCAGCGCGGCGAGGAACGCGACGCCGACGCTGATCGTGGCGCTGCGCTCGGGCGCGAGTGCGGCCAATGCCTCGCCGACGCAGGCACGGATGCGCTCGGCCAGCGCCATGACCTCGGCGCCGTCGCGCTCGCGCGGCACGACGACGAACTCCTCGCCGCCGATGCGGCCGAGCAGGCCGTCGGCGCCGATGCAGCCTCGCATCGCGCGTGCGCCCTCGACGAGCGCGCGGTCGCCGAATGCGTGGCCGTGGCGGTCGTTGATCTCCTTGAAGTGGTCGAAGTCGACGAGCAGCAGGGCGAGGTCGGCGCCGTCGCGGCGGCACTCGGCGATGCGCCGGTCGAGCACGCCGAGCAGGTGGCGGCGGTTGGCCGCGCCGGTGAGCCAGTCGGTGGTCGCGGCCTGGTACAGGTCGCCGGCCTGGCGCGCGAGCTGCGCGTTCGCTTCGGCCAGCGCGGCGCGCTGGCGCTCGATCTCGCCGTTGCGCGCGGCGAGCGCGCGGTAGAGCCGGTGCACGCCGACGTGGCGCCAGACCAGCGCGATCAGCAGGACCGCCAGCGCCGCCGCGGCGCCGGCGTAGAGGCGCCGCTGCAGCTGCTGGCGCTCGGCGCGCGCGGCGTTGAGCTCGGCGTCCTTGGCCATCAGCGCCAGGCGCTGCTCGGCGTCGGCGCGCGCGTGGCGCGCCTCGAGCATCGCCAGCTGGCGGCTGGCGCGCACGCCGAGCAGCCGCTCGCGCTCGTCGGCGTGCTTGTGCGCGAAGCGCAGCGCCGCGGCGTCGTCGCGCTCGGCGCGCGCCAGCTGCTCGCGCAGCGCATAGGCCTGCACCAGCTGCGGCCGCAGGCGCGAGGCCTCCAGCCCGGCGATCGCCTCGTCGAGCAGGCCGCGCGCGCGCAGCAGGTCGCTGCCGGCGAGCGCGACCTCGCTGGAGGCGAGCAGCGTGCGGGCGACGATCTCGCGCTGCCCGAGCGCGCGGCCGAGCCGCAGCGCCTCGTCCAGGTGCGGCTCGGCCTCGTCGGGGCGGCGCCGGCCGATCAGCGCGCGGGCGATCTCCAGGTGCTCGAGGCCCTGGTGCGGCAGGTCGCCGAGCGCGGCGTCGATCGCCAGCGCCTCCTCGGCCGCGGCCAGCGCCTGGTCGTGCTCGCCGACGTCGTTGAGTAGGCTGGCGTACGAGCCGATGACCGGCGCGTAGGCCGAAGGCACGCCCTTGCGCGCGGCGGCGTCGAGCGCGCGGCGGAAGTAGCCGCGCGCGGCGTCGGTGTCCTCGATCTCGCGGTAGAGCAGGGCGAGGTTGCGGTAGGCGTTCTCCAGGTTGTCGCCGGAGCGCTCGCGGCGGGCGGCGACCTCGAGCGCGGCATCGAGCGCGCGGGCGAAGTCGCCGCGGTCGCGCCACAGCGTGCCCAGGTCGGCGAGCGCGCGCGTCGCGCCGGCCGCGTCGCCGGCTTCGCCGAAGCGCGCGAGCGCGGCTTGCTGGCGCGCCAGCGCCGCGTCGAGGCGGCCGCGGCGCCGCTCGACGACGCCGGCGACGTTCTCGGCGAGCCCCTGCGCGGCCGCGTCGCCTGCCGCGCGCGCCAGCGCACCGAGCCGGCCGGCCAGCGCCAGCGCGCGCTCGTAGTCGCCCAGCCCCAGCAGCACGTCGGCCTGCGCGGCCACGGCCGCGAGCGAGGCGTCGCGGTCGCCGCGCGCGGCGGCGGCTTCGCCGGCGCGCGCCCACTGCCGCTCGGCCGTCGCCGGCGCGTCCATCGCCGCGGAGAAATGCGCCAGCGCCAGCAGCAGGTCCTGGCGCGCCGCCGCGCCGCCGAGCGCCTGCACGAGCTCCGGCAGCGCCCCGCTGCCGGCGGCCGCGTCCACCGCGCCGGCCAGCGCCTGCGCGCCGGCGGCGAGCCGCGCCAGCGGCGGCTGCGCGGCGGCGAGCGCCGTCGCCGAGACCAGCGCCGCGAGCCAGGCCAGCGCCGTGCCCTCGCTCCAGCGCGGTCGCACCGCGGCACGCAGCGCCGGCCGGCGCCGGCGCGGCAGGTGCGCGGCCTGTGCCGCGGCGCAGCCGCGCCAGTACAATAGGCGGTTCTCCCGGCGCTGGATCCCCATGTCACACCGCAATCCCAAGGTCGGCTTCGTCAGCCTCGGCTGCCCCAAGGCGCTGGTCGACTCCGAACGCATCCTGACCCAGCTGCGCGTCGAGGGCTACGACATCGTGCCGAGCTACGACGCGGCCGACGTGGTCGTGGTCAACACCTGCGGCTTCATCGACGCGGCGGTGGCCGAGTCGCTCGACGCGATCGGCGAGGCTTTGGAGGAGAACGGCAAGGTCATCGTGACCGGCTGCCTGGGCAAGCGCGCCGAGCTGATCCGCGAAACGCATCCGGACGTGCTGTCGATCTCCGGGCCGCAGGACTACGCCAGCGTGATGAACGCGGTGCACGCGGCGCTGCCGCCGAAGCACGACCCGTTCCTGGACCTGGTGCCGCCGCAGGGCATCAAGCTGACGCCGCGGCACTACGCCTATCTCAAGATCTCCGAAGGCTGCAATCATCGCTGTACCTTCTGCATCATCCCCTCGATGCGCGGAGACCTGGTGTCGCGGCCGGTCGACGACGTCCTGGCCGAGGCCGAAAGGCTCGTCAGGGGCGGCGTCAAGGAGCTGCTCGTCGTCTCGCAGGATACCAGCGCCTACGGCGTGGACCTGAAATACGCCGAACGCGCCTGGCGTGAACAATCGTATCCCACGCGCCTGACCGGCTTGTGCAAGGGCCTGGCCGAGCTCGGCGCCTGGGTGCGCCTGCACTACGTCTATCCGTATCCGCACGTCGACGACGTGATCCCGCTGATGGCCGAGGGCCGGGTGCTGCCGTACCTGGACGTGCCGCTGCAGCACGCCAGCCCGCGCATCCTCAAGCTGATGAAGCGCCCCGGCGCGGTGGACCGCACCTTGCAGCGCATCCGCGCCTGGCGCGCGGTCTGCCCGGAGCTCACGATCCGCAGCACGTTCATCGTCGGCTTTCCCGGCGAGACCGAGGCCGAGTTCGAGGAACTGCTCGACTTCCTGCGCGAGGCCGAGCTCGACCGCGTCGGCGCGTTCGCCTACTCGCCGGTCGACGGCGCCAAGGCGAACGAGCTGCCCGGCGCGCTGCCCGACGAGGTGCGCGAGGAACGGCTCGAGCGCTTCATGGAGGTCCAGGCCGAGGTCTCGGCCGCGCGCCTCGCGCGCAAGATCGGCACGCGCCAGCAGGTGCTGGTCGACGAGGTCGACGAGCACGGCGCGATCGCGCGTTCGCGCGCCGACGCGCCGGAGATCGACGGCATCGTGCGCATCGACGACGGGCAGGCGCTCAGGCCCGGCCAGTTCGCCGAGGTCGAGATCGTCCACGCCGACGAGCACGACCTGATCGGTCGCCTGGCGGCCTGAGCGCGAGGACATCGTTTTTCTTGCAGGGCGTCGGACGCGCCCTGCAGACGCGGTCCGGGTGAGGGCCGCGTGCGGGGGCGCGCGCACCGGCGGCGCTCCGCGAGCGAGGAGGCGCGGCTTCGAGCCGCGCCGCAGCAGCCGCAGCGGGCGGGGAAGGCCTGCCGCGGCGATACGACAGGGGATCCATCCAAGATGTATGCAAGCAGCATCAAACGGGGGCTGACCGCTCTCGCGGGCGCACTCGCGTGCGCGCAGGCCTGGGCCGCGGTGCCGAACGACCGCTGGGCCGACCGCATCGCCATCGGCGCCTTGCCGTACGGCGTCGAGCAGGCCGACGTCGGCGGCGCGCTGTTCAACAGCGACGAGCCGATCGCGCCGTGCTTCCCGAGCACGCTCAACCCGGGCAACGGCGTGTGGTACGCCTACACGACCGGCAGCCAGGCCGAATACCTCAACCTCGACACGCTCGGCTCGAGCTACGACACCGTGCTCAGCGTGTGGACCGGCACGCCCGGCCATTTCGAGCTGGTCGGCGGCGGCTGCAACGACAACGGCAACCTCGACGGCACGGCCGCCACCGCGCGCATCGCCGGCCTGCGCCTGGCGCCGAACACCGACTACTCGATCCTGGTCTCGCGCGCCACGCAGGGCAGCGGCAGCTACACGCTGAAGCTGGCCGTGGCGCCGGCGCCGGTGTACCGCGTGACGACGCCGGCCGACCGCGCCGGCGGCGTCTGCGCCGACGGCGACTGCTCGCTGCGCGAGGCGATCTCGGCGGCCAACGCCGCGCCGGGCGCGGTCGTGCTGCCGCCCGGCACGTTCCGCATCGAGATCGCCGGCACGCTCGAGGACGCCAACGCCAGCGGCGACTTCGACCTGCGCGCGCCGATGGGCGTGTACGGCGCCGGCACGAACGAGACGATCGTCGACGGCAACGCGCTCGACCGCGTGTTCCACCTCGACCCGAGCGGCAGCGGCGTGACCCAGGGCCGCATGACCGCGCATTTCGCCGACCTCACGGTGCGCGGCGCGAAGGGCTCGTCCGGCGCCGGCTTCTTCAGCAACAGCGCCGGCAGCTTCCTCAGCCTCGAGCGCGTGGCCGTGCGCGACAACGAGTCGTCCGGCAACGGCGGCGGCATCGCCGTCGGCATGCGCGGCTTCCTGCGCGAGGTGCTGATCCGCGACAACGTCGCCAGCGGCAACGGCGGCGGCATCAATCTCGGCAGCACCTCGGCGAGCTGGAACTTCGACATCGTCGCCTCGGCCATCGTCGGCAACCGCGCGGCGGTGGCCAGCGGCACCGGCGGCGGCATCCACAGCACGCAGCTCGTGCGCATCAGCAACTCGACGATCGACGGCAACGAAGCCTACAACCACGGCGGCGGCATCAACGTCGACGGCTCGAGCGGCGAGCTGTCGCTCTACAGCAGCACGGTGGCGCACAACCGCTCCGACGCGGAAGGCAACGGCACCGGCTCGGGCGGCGGCCTGCGCTTCAACGGCGGCAAGACCTCGACGATCCGCAACACCGTCTTCGCCTACAACGTCGACCCGACCAACCCCGGCGCGGCGATCTTCGGGCCGGACTGCTCGAAGAACAACACCACCACGCTCGCCATCGCCTACACCCTGGCGACGGACACGCACGGCAGCTGCAATTTCGCCGCCGCGACCAACCTGCGCGACGCCGATCCGGGCTTCGACGGCGGCCTGGGCGACCACGGCGGCCCCACGCCGACGCTGCTGCCGCTCGCGACCAGCGCGCTGGTCGACGCCGGCGACGAGGCCGGCTGCAGGGACTTCGCCACCGGCGAGCGCGCGTTCGACCAGCGCGGCGCCGGCCATCCGCGCGCCGTGGACGGCGGCAGCGGCGCCGCGCGCTGCGACATCGGCGCGGTCGAGTACGCCGCGCCCGTCGTCGAGCCCGCGGCCGGCGCGCCGGCGCTGCTCGCCGCCGACGACAGCGGCATCTCCGGCAACGACGGCATCACGCAGGTGACCACGCCGCGCTTCGCCGGCCGCTGCCGCGCCGGCGCCGTGGTGCACCTGCAGGTCGACGGCGTGCGCCAGGAGGCGGGCGTGGCCTGCGCCGACGGCCGCTACGAGGCCGGCCTCGCCGCGGCGCTCGACGACGGCGTGCACCAGGTCGCCGCGCAGGCGTTCCTCGACGAGGCCTGGGCCGAGCCGACCGCCGCGGTCGCGGTCACGATCGACACGCGCGCGCCCGCCGTCACGTTCACCGAGACGCCGCCGCCGGGCATCACCGAGAACGAAGCGCAGTTCCGCGTCGCCGTCGACGAGGCGGTGCCGGCGCTGTGCAGCCTGGACGACGAGGCGCCGGTGGCCTGCCGCAACCCGCACCGGCTGTTCCTGCTGACGCCGGGGCCGCACCGCTTCGTCGCCGAGGCGACGGACCTGGCCGGCAACCGCGGCCGCGCCGAATACGCGTTCGAGCGCGTCGAGCTCAGTCCGCTGGATGCGCCGTTCCTCGACCCGTCCACCGACACCGGCCGCTCGGACAGCGACGGCGTCACCCGCGCCGACCCGATCCTCGTCGTCGGCACCTGCCGCAGCGGCGACCTGGTCAAGGTCTACGACGTCGACGAGTACATGGACGCCTCCGGCACCTGCAGCGGCGGCGCGTTCTCGATCGCCGTGGCCGGCGCGCGCGAGGGCCTGCGAGTGATCGCGGTCAGCGCCACGCGCGCGGGCCTGGAGACCGCGCGCAGCCCGGGCGCGTTCGTGCTGGTCGACCGCACGCCGCCGGCCGCGCCGGTGATCGCGCCGCCGGGCGCGGTCGCCGACACGCACCTCGCGCTCGCCGGCACCGCCGAGGCGAACGCCGACGTCGCCGTGCGGGCCGGCGCGCAGCCGTTCTGCACGGTGCGCGCCGACGGCGACGGGCGCTGGACGTGCAGCGGCGAGCTCGGCGGCGAGCGCACGCTGAGCGCGACGGCCACCGACGCGGCCGGCAACACCGGCCCGGTCTCGGCGCCGGTCGAGGTGCAGCCGCTGACCGCGCCGGACGCACCGTTCCTCGACGCCGCCACCGACACCGGCCGCTCGGACGCCGACGGGGTCACCCGCGCCGATCCGATCCGCATCGTCGGCAACTGCCGCAGCGGCGACCTGATCAAGGCCTACGACGTCGACCAGTACCTCGGCGCCGCGGCCACCTGCGGCGGCGACGGCCGCTACGCGATCGACATCGCCGACGCGCCGGAGGGCCTGCGCGTCATCGCCGTCAGCGCGTCGCGCGCCGGCGCCGAGTCCGCGCGCAGCCCGGGCGCGTTCGTGCTGATCGACCGCACGCCGCCGGCGGCGCCGAGGATCGACGCGCCGGCCGCGGTGGTCGATCCGCACGTCACGCTGACCGGCGACGCCGAAGCGGATGCCGACGTGGCCGTCGTCGCCGGCACGCAGCCGTTCTGCACGGCGCGCGCCGACGCCGCCGGGCGCTGGAGCTGCAGCGGCGACCTCGGCGAGGCGCGCACGCTGCGCGCGAGCGCGAGCGACGCCGCCGGCAACGCGAGCGCGCCGTCGGCGCCGGTCGAGGTCGGCTCCGATCGCGTGTTCCGCGACGGGTTCGACGGCTGAGCGCAGGCGCCTGCGCCTGCATCGCAAGGGCGCGGCCGCTGCGGCCGCGCCCGCCACGATGAGCCCGCGCCTGCGCTTCCACGCCCCGCCCAGGGCCGAGGTCGGCCGCGACCTCGTGGCGCGGCCGCCGTTCGACCGCTGGAGCGACTGCGCGCCGCTGCTGACCGACGCGGCGTGGCCGTCCTGCGCCGAGCTCGACGCCTGGCGGCGCGCGGCGAGCGCGCGCGACGGCATCGCCCGGCCGGCGTTCGTCGCGCAGACGCCCGGGCTCCTCGCCGACGGCCTGCACTACGAGCGGCGCATCGCCGAGCGCGGCCTGCTGGCCACGCGCGAGGGCAACTGGCACGACCTCTTCAATGCGCTGGTCTGGCTGCGCCAGCCGCTGACCAAGCGGGCGCTCAACGCGCGCCAGGTCGCCGACCTCGCCGTCGCAGGCCCGGCGCGGCGCACGCGCGCGCAATGCGCGCTGACGCATTTCGACGAAGCCGGGGTGCTGGTCGCCTGCGCCGATCCGGCGCTGCTGGCGCAATGGGACGCGCACGACTGGGAAGGCCTGTTCGGCCGCGAGCGCGCCGCCTGGGGCGGGCGCATCGCCGTGCAGGTGTTCGGGCACGCGCTGCTCGAGCACGCGCTGCGGCCGCGACAGCTGGTCGTGGCCAAGGCGCTGGCGTTCGCGGCCGAGGCCGGCTTCGTCGCCGCGCTCGCCGCCGGCGAGGCCGCCGCGGTGCGCCGGCTCGACGCCGCGGCGGCCGCGCGCATCGAGGCCGGCGCCTGGCTGGCCGATCCGCAGGAGCTGCGGCCGCTGCCGCTGTCGGGCATTCCCGGCTGGCATCCGGGCCAGGCCGAGGAGGGCTTCCTGCGCACGGCGCCGTGCTTCCGCCCGCTGCGCCCCGGGCGGCGCTATCCGCCGCCGCCGCGCCTGCAAACGGGCGGTTTTCGCGCGGGAACTTTCCGTTAAGCTTGCGGTATCTTCTCGGACGCTTCAGGTTCCCGCCGCCTCGCAGGCGGCCGGCGGCACGCGCGTTCCGCCGGCCGGGGAGCGCCTGCGGCGTCTCTAGCGTGAGGCCATCAGCCCGTGCGACTGCCGGTCCGCGGGACTTCGTGCATTTTCCGAAAGGTGCATAGACGACGATGATCGAAACCCGACAGATCACCAAGCGCTACGGCGACTTCACCGCCGTGGACGGCATCAGCTTCAGAGTCGAGCCCGGCCAGGTGCTCGGCTTCCTCGGCCCGAACGGCGCCGGCAAATCCACGACGATGAAGATGCTCGCGGGCTTTCTCGCGCCGACGTCGGGCAGCGCCACGGTCGCGGGTTTCGACGTGGAGAAGCAGCCGCTCGAGGCCAAGCGCGCGCTCGGCTACCTGCCGGAAGGCGCGCCGAGCTACGGCGAGATGAACGTGCGCGAGTTCCTCGAGTTCGTCGCCGACGTGCGCGAGCTCGACGGCGAGCTGCGCGACAGGCGCCTGGACGACGTCATCGAGCGCCTGCACCTCGAGCGCGTGCTCGAGCAGCCGATCGACACGCTGTCGAAGGGCTTCAAGCGCCGCGTCGGCCTGGCGGGCTCGATCCTGCACGACCCGAAGGTGCTGATCCTCGACGAGCCGACCGACGGCCTCGATCCGAACCAGAAGCAGGAAGTGCGCACGCTGATCAACTCGATGGCGCGCGACAAGACGCTGATCATCTCCACGCACCTGCTGGAGGAGGTCCACGCGGTGTGCACGCGCGCGATCATCATCGCCGGCGGGCGCATCCTCGCCGACGCGACGCCGGCCGAGCTCGAGGCGCGCTCGCGCTACCACCAGGCGGTGTCGCTGACGGCGGCGAACGTGCAGGAGGCCAAGGAGGCGCTGTCGCGCGTCGCCGACGTCGCCGCGATCGAGGTCGACCCGCAGGACAACCGCATCACCGCGTTCCCGAAGCCGGGACGCTCGATCTTCGTCGCCGTGGGCGACGCGCTGAAGGCGCGCGGCGTGGAGGTGCGCGAGCTGGCGCTCGAGGCCGGGCGCCTCGACGAGGTGTTCCGCACGATCACCCAGGGCGCGGCCGGACGGGAGGCGCGCACATGAAAGGCACGCTGACGATCTTCAAGCGCGAGCTGCGCAGCTACTTCGCCACGCCCGTCGCCTACGTGTTCATCGTGATCTTCCTGCTGCTGTCGGGCGCGTTCACGTTCTACCTCGGCAACTTCTACGAGCGCGGCCAGGCCGACCTGCAGCCGTTCTTCAGCTTCCATCCGTGGCTGTACCTGTTCCTGGTGCCGGCGGTGTCGATGCGCCTGTGGGCCGAGGAGCGCAAGAGCGGCACGATCGAGCTGCTGCTCACGCTGCCGGTCACGATGTGGCAGGCGGTGCTCGGCAAGTTCCTCGCCGCGTGGGCGTTCATCGCCATCGCGCTGCTGCTCACGTTCCCGATCTGGATGACCGTGAACTACCTCGGCAGCCCGGACAACGGCGTGATCTTCGCCAGCTACCTGGGCTCGCTGCTGATGGCCGGCGCGTTCCTCGCGATCGGCTCGTGCCTTTCGGCGACCACGCGCAACCAGGTCGTCGCGTTCATCCTGACCGTGGTGATCTGCTTCCTGCTGCTGCTCGCCGGCTACCCGCTGGTGCTCGACGCGATCGGCGCCGTCGCGCCGCAAGGCGTCGTCGACGCGATCGCGGGCCTGAGCTTCCTCACGCACTTCGCCTCGATCAGCAAGGGCGTGATCGACCTGCGCGACCTGATCTATTTCGTGCTGATGATCGGCGTCTGGCTGTACGCGACGGCGGTCGTCATCGACATGAAGAAAGCCGCCTGAGGAGGGACTCACGATGACATTCAACCGCAAGGCGCTTTCCGGTTCGGCGCTCGTCGTGCTGGCGGTGCTGTTCGTCGCCGTGATGCTGCTGGTGAACGTGGCGTTCCGCGGCGCGCGCGCCGACCTCACGCAGAACCACCTCTACACGCTGTCCGACGGCACCAAGAAGATCCTTTCGTCGATCGACGAGCCGATCAACCTGTACCTGTTCTTCTCCGACAAGGCCACCCAGGACCTGCCGCAGCTGCGCACCTACGCCGCGCGCGTGCGCGAGATGCTGCAGGAGATGGCGGCGCGCTCGGGCGGCAAGCTCCGCCTCGAGGTCATCGACCCGCTGCCGTTCTCCGAGGACGAGGACCGCGCCGCGGGCTTCGGCCTGCAGTCGGTGCCGGTGTCGGCGGCCGGCGACAAGGTGTTCTTCGGCCTGGCCGGCACGAACTCGACCAACGGCCAGGCGGCGATCCCGTTCCTGCAGCCGGACAAGGAGGCGTTCCTCGAATACGACGTCGCCAAGCTGATCCACGAGCTGGAGACGACCAAGAAGCCGGTCGTCGGCCTGCTCTCGGGCCTGCCGATCGCCGCCGGGTTCGATCCGGCGACGCGGCAGATGCGCCAGCCCTGGGCGGTCGATCAGCAGTGGACGCAGCTGTTCGACATGCGCAACGTCGACGCGGCCACGCTCAAGGCGGTGGACAAGGACATCGACGTGCTCGTGGTCGTGCAGCCCAAGCAGCTGTCCGACGACGCGCAATACGCGATCGACCAGTTCGTGCTGCGCGGCGGGCACCTGATCGCGTTCGTCGACCCGAGCGCCGAGCTCGACACCGCCGGCGCCGACCCGAACAACCCGATGGCGGCGATGATGGCCGACAAGTCCTCGGACCTGCCCAAGCTGTTCAAGGCCTGGGGCATCGAGTACGACCCTCACAAGGTGGTGATCGACCGCGCGCGCGGCCTGCCGATCAGCATGGCCGAAGGCCAGGCGCCGGTGCGCCATCCGGGCATCCTCGGCCTGACCGCCGCCGACCTCAACCGCGACGACGTGGTCACCGCGAACCTCGACAGCATCAACGTGTCGTCGGCCGGCTACTTCGAGCTGGCCAAGGACGCCAAGGACGCGAAGCTGACGCCGCTGATCCAGACCACCTCCGACGCGATGAGCGTGCCGAGCGACCGCCTGCGCATGCTGGGCGATCCGAGCGCGCTGCTGACCGGCTACCAGCCGGCCGGCTCGCCGTTCGTCATCGCCGCGCGCCTGACCGGCAAGTTCAAGACCGCGTTCCCCGAGCGCAGCGAGGCCGGCGCGCTCAAGGAGTCCAAGGACGAGGGCCAGATCGTGCTGGTCGCCGACACCGACATCCTGAGCGACCGCCTGTGGGTGCAGTTCACGCCGTTCTTCGGCCAGAAGATCATGAACGCGTTCGCCAACAACGGCGACTTCGCCGTCAACGCGCTCGACAACATGGCCGGCTCCGGCGACCTGATCTCGATCCGCGGCCGCGCCACCTCGCAGCGGCCGTTCACCACGGTCGAGGCGCTCAAGCGCAACGCCGACGAGCGCTTCCGCGCCAAGGAGCAGGAGCTGCAGCGCGAGCTCGGCGAGACCGAGCGCAAGCTCACCGAGCTTCAGAGCGCCAAGAGCAAGGACCAGGCGCAGATCCTCTCGCCCGAGCAGAAGGCCGAGCTCGACAACTTCCTCAAGCGCAAGCTGGAGATCCGCAAGGAGCTGCGCCAGGTGCGCCGCCAGCTCGACGCCGAGATCGAGACGCTCGGCACCCGCCTCAAGATCGTCAACATCGTGCTGATGCCGCTGCTGGTCACGCTCGCCGCGCTCGCGTTCGCGTGGTGGCGCGCCCAGCGTCGCCGCACTGCGCAGGGAGCCCGTGCATGAACCAGAAGACCCTGATCGGACTCGGCCTCGCCGCGCTCGTCGCGCTCGTCGCGGCGGTCGTGCTGAACCAGGCCAACAAGCCGCGCAGCGAGGCCGGCGGCGAGAAGACCGCCTACCTCGTGCCGGAGCTGCGCGACCACGTCAACGACGTGGCCAAGGTCGTCGTCACCGGCGCCGAGAACAAGACGCTGGCGACGCTCGAGCGCACGTCCGGCGGCTGGACGCTGGCGGAGAAGGGCGGCTATCCGGTCGACACCGGCAAGCTGCGCGAATTCCTGCTGAAGCTGGCCGACGCCAGGCTGCTCGAGGAGAAGACCTCGAACAAGGACAAGTACGCCACGCTCGGCGTCGGCGACGTCGCCGACAAGGACGCCAAGGGCCTGCAGGTCGAGCTCGGCGGGCTCGCCGCGCCGGTGAAGCTGATCGTCGGCAGCACGAACGCGCGCGGCGGCGGCACGTTCGTGCGCCGCGCCGGCGAGGCGCAGAGCTGGCTGGCCTCGGGCACGCTGACGGTGGAGAAGAACGCCGCCGACTGGCTGCGCAAGGACCTGGCCGACATCCCGGCGAGCCGCATCGCGTCGGTGACGATCACGCATGCCGACGGCAAGCGCGTGCGCGTCTACAAGGACGCCGAGGGCGACGCGAACTTCAAGGTCGCCGACGTGCCCAAGGGCCGCGAGCCCGGCTCCGAGTTCACCGCCAACGGGCTCGCCTCGACGCTGGGCGGCCTGCGCTTCGACGACGTGCTGCCGGCCAAGGACGCCGCGCCGGGCGACAAGCCGGTGAAGGCGCGCTACGCCACGTTCGACGGCCTCGTCGTCGAGGCGACGGCGTGGGAGAACGATGGCAAGCACGACGTGCAGTTCGTCGCCTCGCTCGACGCGGCGCAGGCCGACAAGGGCATCGCCGCGGCGCAGGCCAAGGCCAAGGCCGACTACGACACCGCCGCCGCGGCCGCCGAGGCGGCGAAGAAGGAAGGCAAGTCCGGCGACGCCGCCGCCGAGCCGGTCAAGCCGCTGGCCGTCGGCGATCCGGCCAAGGACCGCGAGAACCGCCTCGCCGCGCTCGACAAGGAGGTCGCCGACCTCAACGCGCGGTTCGGCGGCTGGACCTACGTGCTGCCGGCCTACAAGTACGCCAACATCGACAAGTCGCTCGACGACCTGCTGAAGCCTCTGGACGACAAGAAGCCGGCCGAGGCGAAGAAGCCCGCGGCCAAGCCGGCCAAGCCCGCCAAATAGGTCCCGCGCCGGGCGCGCGACGCGCCCGGCCGGAGTACGATCGCAACGGACGCGGCGCTCCGCACGGAGCGCCGCGTCGTTTCCGCCACCGCCGTCCGCGCACGGCCCGCCAGGCAGGACCCGATGACGCTGTCGCGCTGCTCGCTCGTCGCCGCCTCGCTCGCCGCCGCGCTCGCGGTGGCGCTCGGCGCGTTCGGCGCGCACGCGCTGCGCGGCGCGCTCGACGAGCGCGCGCTCGCGCTCTGGCACACCGCCACCAGCTACCAGTTCTGGCACGCGCTCGCGCTGCTCGCCGTCGGCGTGCTGGCGCGCACGCGCGCGACGCCGGCGCTGCGTTTCGCCGCGATCGCGTTCGCCGTCGGCATCGTCGCGTTCTGCGCCAGCCTCTACGCGCTGGCGCTCGGCGCGCCGCGCGCGCTCGGCGCGGTGACGCCGCTCGGCGGCCTCGCGTTCATCGCCGGCTGGCTCGCGCTCGCGCTGCATGCGTGGCGCGATGCTGCGGCGCAATGACGATTTTCCTTTCGGGCGCGTGACGCGGCTCGCATAATCCGGCCCGAACGCTCGAACGGACGTTCGTTTGGCTGCGGACGTCGCCTGATCCGGAGGAGAACCCATGTCGCGTCCATCCCGCGCGCGCCGCTGCCGCGCCGCCCTGCTTCCGCTGGCCGTCTCGCTCGCGCTCGCCCCGATCGCGCCCGCCTTCGCCCAGGCCATCTCCGCGCCCGGCCTGATCGCGCCGGGCAAGATCTCCTACGACGCGCGCGGCATGCCGACGATCCAGGCCGGCAACGACGACGACGCGGCGTTCCTGCAGGGCTACGCGCACGCGCAGTACCGCTTCTTCCAGATGGACCTGACGCGCCGCCAGGTCAGCGGCACGCTGGCCGCGCTGGTCGGCGCCTCGCAGCTCGCCAACGACGTGCAGGCGCGCACGCTGGGTCTGCGCCGCGCGGCCGAGAAGAGCTGGGACGCGATGTCCGACGACATGCGCGGCTGGCTCGCCGCCTACGCCGCCGGCGTCAACCACTGGCTGGCGACCAACCCGCTGCCGCCCGAATACCAGGCGCTGGGCCTGACGCGCGCCGAGCCGTGGACGCCGGTCGACTCGCTGGCAGTCGGCAAGGGCCTCGCGTTCCAGCTTTCGTTCGACCTGGACATCGACGCCACGATCCAGCTCGGCGCGTACCAGCAGGCCGGCGCGGCCGCCGGCTTCGACGGCACGAAGCTGTTCTTCGGCGACCTGCACCGCTCCGCGCCGATCGACGACCGCGTGACCGTGCCCGGCTTCCAGCCGGGCGGCGCGAAGGCCGCGCCTGCGACCGCCGCCGCCGCGCCGGCGGCGCTGCCGCACGTCGATCCGGACACCGTGGCGCTGGCGCGCGCCTACCGCGACCGCGTGCGCGACAACCCGCTGCTGGCCAAGGCGCTGGCCGGCCGCGACACGCCGGTCGGCAGCAACGAATGGGTGATCGGCGGCGCGCTGACCGCCTCGGGCAAGCCGATCCTGTCCAACGATCCGCATCTCAGCCTGGCGCTGCCGCCGGTGTTCACCGAGCAGCACGTGCTGTCCACCGACGCGCGCTACGCCGCGCCGATGGACGTGACCGGCGTGACCGTGCCCGGCGCGCCCGGCGTCATCCAGGGCTGCAACCAGCGCGTGTGCTGGGGCACGACGACGAACTCGCTCGACGTCACCGACGTGTTCCAGGAGACGCTGGTGCTGAACGGCTACGGCCTGCCGGTGGCGATCGTGCACGACGGCGTCGAGGAGCCGGTGCAGTGGCTGTTCCAGAGCTACTACGTGAACCAGCTCGACGGCACGCCCGACCACGTCGTGCGCGACAACTCGATCGGCTACGCCAACGGCGCGGTCACGGTGATCGTGCCGCGCCGCAACGACGGCCCGCTGGTGCAGATCGACGCGGCCAGCGGCAAGGGCCTGTCGGTCGCCTACACCGGCTGGGGCGCGACCAAGGAGATCGAATCGTTCCGCCGCATCAACCGCGCCGGCAACCTCGACGAGTTCCGCGAGGCGCTGACGTACTTCGACTTCGGCTCGCAGAACTTCGCCTACGCCGACGTCGACGGCAACATCGCCTATTTCACCAGCGCCGAGGCGCCGGTGCGCACCGACCTGCAGACCGAGGGCGCGCCGGGCGGCGGCGTGCCGCCGTGGCTGATCCGCGACGGCTCCGGCGCGCTCAAGCACGACTGGATGCCGGTGCAGCATGCGCAGCCGAACCAGGCCACGCCGTTCGAGATCCTGCCGGCCGACGAGATGCCGCACGTCGTCAATCCCGAGCAGGGCTATTTCGCCAACGCCAACAACGATCCGATCGGCTTCTCGCTCGACAACGACCCGCTGAACCAGCAGCGCCCGGGCGGCGGCGTCTACTACCTGGACTGGGGCGGCGCGTCGTCGCTGCGCATGGGCCGCATCGATCGCGAGATCCAGGCGCACGTCGCCGCCGGCCACAAGATCACCGCCGAGGACATGCAGGCGCTGCAGGCGAATACGAAAGCGCTGGACGCCGAGCTGGTGCTGCCGTACCTGATCGCGGCCTACGACGATGCGCGACAGCCGGGCGCCTGGGCGCCGCTGGCCGAGCTCGCCGGCCGGGACCGCATCGGCCAGGCGATCGAGCGGCTGGCGGCCTGGGACTATTCCACGCCGACCGGCATCGCGCAGGGCTTCGATCCGGGCGACGATCCGTCGGCGCTGCCCGAGCCGAGCCAGGCCGAAGCCGACGCCAGCGTCGCCGCCACGTTGTGGGCGATGTGGCGCAGCCAGGCGCTGCGCGACACGATCGACGCGACGCTGGACGGCGTCGGCCTGGGCGACTACCGGCCGAGCGCGAGCCTGGCGTTCACCGGCTTCAAGTTCATGCTCGACCAGTTCGGCGCGCTCGGGGGCAGGGGCGCCTCGGGGCTTTCGTTCTTCGCGCCGGCGGATCTGCCGTCGGGCGCGCCGGATGCGGCCGCGGCGCGCGACTACGTGCTGCTGGCGAGCCTGGCCAAGGCGCTCGACCGGCTCGCCAGCGCCGACTTCGCGCCGGCGTTCGGCGGCTCGACGGATCTGGCCGACTACCGCTGGGGCCGCCTGCACCGCATCGTCTTCGAGCATCCGCTCGGCGGCCCGTTCAGCATCCCGGGGCAGGGCGCGCCCAGCCCCTACGGCTTCGCCGATCTGGGCGAGGGCCTGCCCGGCATCGCGCGCGGCGGCGCCTGGGAGACGGTGAACGTCGCCAGCTACGACCTGCGCGCCGACGGCGTCAACGACTTCATGTTCGGCTCCGGCTCCGCGCGCCGCTTCGTCGGCGAGATGTCGCCGACGATCGCGGCCAGCGAGGTGATCCCCGGCGGCAACGCCGCGGTGATCGGCAGCCCGTTCTACGCCGACCAGCTGCCGCTGTGGCTGACCAACCGCTACCACGCGCTGCCGATCTCCGCCGCCGCGGCGCTCGCGCAGAGCGGTTCGACGCTGACGTTCACGCCGTAGTCGCGCGCGCCGTCGTGCCCTCCCATGGGGGAGGGCACGCGCGCGCTTGGCGAGCGGCCTTCGCGAAGGCAGCGCCGCCGCCGCGCGGGTCGTGCGTTCGCCGGGTGGAACGCACGCCGCCGGCCGGCGCCGTCATCCGGCGAAGCGCGCCGCGCGAGTCACGACGCCTGCCGGCTCATGCCCGGCGGTGCCAGCACCAGTGCCAGGGTTCGTAGGCGATGCCGTGCGGGTTGCCGCGCGGATACGACAGCCGGAAGCCGAAGCCGGCCGCCTGGACGCCGAGCCAGGCGAACGCCGGCGATTCCTCGAAGACTTCTTCCAATGCCGCGTAGCCCGGCGTGGTCAGGTCGACGACGCGGCCGGAGTGGTGCTCGCTGTAGCCCGGCGCGGCGCTGACCGCGAGGATCTCGTCGATGGTCTGCCCGCGCTCCAGCTTGCGCCGGAGGATGCCGAGCTGGTACGCCGCCGAGCGGAACGCCGAGACCAGCTGCAGCTCGACGCCGTCGCGCAGGGCGGCCGCTTGCATGCGCGCGAACGCGCGCGCCGCCGGCGGCGCGAGCCATTGCGCGCGGCCGTGGACGTCGATGCCGGCGAACGCGAGCGCCGCCGGCTCGCGGACCAAGCGCAGGCCGCGCGCGCGGCCGTAGTCCGCCGGCACGCCGAGCGCGCGCGCCTCGCGCAGCACCGCACGGCGCTCGGCCGCATCGCAGCGCGCCGGCGGGGAGGGAAGCGGCGCGTTCACGCTGCCGGCCGCCGCCACGGGCAGCCTGCCGCGCTCACGGCTGCGGCTGCGGTTGCGGCTGCGGCTGCGGCAGTTCCAGCGGCTTGACGTAGAAGCCGGCGATCAGGCCGTCGCTGCCGCAGGCGACCTGCGCGTACAGGTTCGCCTTCTCGAAGATCAGCGGCACCGCCACCGCGATGTAGCCTTCGCCCTTCATCGGATGCGACTGGCCGCGTGCCTGCAGCGCACCGAACTGCGAGAGCGATTCCCAGGCCTCCTTGAACTTCGGCTGCGGCAGCGCCGAACGCATCTTCGCGTCGAAGTCGCGCGTCGCGGTCTTGTAGTCGCCCTTCTGCGCCGCATCCAGCAGGCTCTTCGCCCGCGCCTCGCAGGCTGCGGCCAGGTGCCGTTCCGTCCCGGTCGTGTCGGCCGGCGTCGGCTTGCCCATCTGCTCGGCGTTCCCGGCCGGCTTTTCCGCCGCCGGGGCGGGGGTTTCCACCGGCGGTTCGGGCGGCGCGTCCGACGCCGCCTGCGCGGCTTCCGCCGGCGCCGCCTCGGCTGCCGCCCCCTTCTCCTTGGCCGGTGCCGCCTCAGCCGCCGCGCCCTCGGCCGGCGGCGTCGCCGCGGCATCCTTCGCCCGCGCCATCGCATCCACGTCGATGTCCTGCGGCGGCGTCGGATCGGCCTTCTTCTCGGGCGGCGCCGCCTGGGCGCAGCCGAGGCCGAGCAGCAGGGCGCAGGCGAGCGTGCGGATCGTCATCGGAATGTCCTCGGAGGAAACCAGGGCGCGAACGCTAGCACGGAGGAATGTACCCGGGCTGAGCCGGCATGCCATGGCGATTCGCCCGACCGCCGCGGCTTCTTTCGCGAGACCGACGTGCTCCGCCGCCTGCCGACCGAAGCGGCCATCCCGACCCGCTTCGAATCGCGCTTGGTCGCCGCGCCGCGCTACCGACGATAGCGCGCGGGCACCTCGCTGCGCGAGAGATTCGGCGCCATCGCAAGGCGCGCCTGCTGCAGGGCGCGGAACTGCCCTTCGTCCGGCAGCGGCGGGATGGTCACCGTCTCGCGCCGGTCGAAGCCGACCAGCGCGGCGTCGACCATGTCCTCGACTTCCATCAGGAAGCCGGGCGGGAACTCGTTCACGTCGCGGCCCGCCTTCTCCCACAGCTCCGTGCGCGTGGCGCCCGGCAGCACCGCCTGCACGTAAATGCCGCGCGGGCCGAGCTGCGCCGCCATCGCCTGGCTGAGGTTGAGCAGGTAGGCCTTGGTGCCGCTGTAGATCCCTTCGAACATCTCCGGAGCGAGCGCCAGGACCGAGGACAGGTTGACGATGGCGCCCGCACCGCGCTCGACGAACGCCTTGGCGGCAGCGGCGGACAGGCGCGTCGGCGCCGTCACGTTGAGCGCGATGATCCGCTCGAGAGCGGCGGGCTCGTTGTCGAGCAGGCCGCCTCTCAGCGACATGCCCGCATTGTTGACCAGCAAGGTGACGTCGCCGGACCGCAGGCGCCGCTCGATGCGCGCGACGTCGGCATCCTCGGTCAGGTCCGCGACGGCGACCTCGACGGCGACGCCGGTCGCCGCGCGCAGGCGTTCCGCCACGGCGTCCAGCCGCTGCGCGTCCCGCGCCACCAGCACGAGCGCGTAGCCGCGCCTGGCCAGGCGGTCGGCATAGACCGCGCCGATGCCGGTGGAAGCCCCGGTGACCAGGGCGACGTTCGTGGGAGCGTTCATGATGCGTACCTCGTCGATGGGCGTGAAAATCCGAAGGACGGCCGGGGCTACCGGTTCACGTCCACGAGCACCCGGCCTTTGCTCTTGCCCTGGCGCATGTCGGCTGCAACGCCGAATACGTCCGCCAGGCCGATCTCCCTGACGGTCGTCTCCAGCTTCGCCGGATCCAGGTTCTCGGCGAGACGCCGCCAGGCTTCGACGCGAAGCGCGCTCGGCGCATCGACCGAGTCGATGCCGGCGAGCGTGACGCCGCGCAGGATGAAGGGCAGCACCGTCGCCGGCAGCTCCACGCCGCCCACGAAGCCGCAGGTGGCCACGGCGCCTCGATACGCCGTCTGCGCCAGCACGTTGGCCAGCGTGCGGCCGCCCACCGAATCGACGGCGCCTGCCCAGCGTTCGGGCCCGACGGGCTTTCCTTGCGCGGACAGCAGGGCGCGGTCGAGGATCTGGGCCGCTCCGAGGTTCCTCAGATAATCCGCCTCGTCCGGCTTGCCGGTGGACGCCACGACGCGATGGCCCAGTGCCGCGAGCAGGGCGACGGCGATGGAGCCGACGCCGCCGGAGGCGCCCGTGACCAGGATGTCGCCGCGTCCGGGCGCGATGCCGGCATGTTCCAGCGCCAGCACGCCGAGCATGGCGGTGAAGCCCGCCGTGCCGATGGCCATGGCGTGCCGCGTGCTGATGGCGGTCGGCAGCGCGATCAGCCAGTCGCCCGGCACCCGCGCGCGCTGCGCGTAGCCGCCGTGATGGGTCTGGCCGAGTCCCCAGCCCGTGGCGACGACCTCGTCGCCGGGACTGAATCGCGCGTCTTCGGACGCGACGACCGTGCCGGCGAAATCGATGCCCGGCACCAGGGGGAACGCCTGGATGACCTGCGGCCCGGCGAGGGCCAGCGCATCCTTGTAGTTGAGGGTGGACCACTCGACGGCCACGGTCACCGCGCCGTCGTGGAGGGCGTCGTCGTCCAGCGTCCGGAGCGAGGCGCCGACCGCGCCGTCGTCGGACCGGGTAGCGAGGATTGCGCGGAACGGCACGGCACCATTTCCTTCCGGGAGAGCGGGTGCGACTATAGGTCCGTGCTGCGTTCGGCGTAAGAACGCACAATTATCGCCGGTACTATCAACGATGTGCCTGCCGGCACCTGGTGAGCATCGACATGCGCCCGAAACGCCTCGACCCGAAAAGCGGCTGCGCCGTGGAGTTGACCCTCTCAATCATCGGCGGGATCTGGAAGCCGCTCCTGCTGTTCCACGTGCTCACCGGCAAGAAGCGCTTCATGGAGCTGACGCGGCTGATTCCCAGCGCGACGCAGCGCATGCTGACGCTGCAGCTGCGCGAACTGGAAGCCGACGGCCTGATCGTCCGGCACGTGCATGCGGAAGTTCCGCCGCGCGTCAAATACGAAGCGACGCCGCTGGCGCGTACGCTGGCGCCCGTGATGCGCAGCCTGCGCGAGTGGGGCGAGCACTACCGTGCGCATCACCAGCAGCTGCCGCCCATGGAGATGCAATGCGACGCGCAGGCGGGTTCCGTGCCGCCTTCCGCGAAGGCCCGGCCCGGCAGCAGAAACAGGAGTCGCGAGGCCGTCGCGCAATGACGACGGGATCGCCTGCGCCGCTGGCCGGAGACGATCGCATTTCGGTTCGGCAGGCCTAGGGCGATTCCTCTTCCGCGGCGTCCGTCCGCTGCGGCCCCTTCAGCCGCCCGGCCTTCCTCAACGCCTCGCGCAACACGTATTCGATCTGCGCGTTCAGCGAGCGCAGCTCGTCGTCGGCCCAGCGCTGCATCGCCTCGAGCACGGGGGCGCTGATGCGCAGCGGATAGGCTTTCTTCTCGCCCGCCATGCGTCAGGGCGCGGCCGCGGGGCGGAAGGAACGGAACGGCGAGGGCGCCACGGCGCGGCCTAGTACAGCGTGCCGGCGTTGACCACGGGCTGCGTGGCACGCTCGCCGCAGAGCACGACGAGCAGGTTGCTGACCATCGCGGCGCGACGCTCGTTGTCCAGGTCGACGACGCCGCGCTTGCCGAGCTCCCCCAGCGCCATCTCGACCATGCTGACGGCGCCTTCGACGATGCGCTCGCGCGCGGCGACGATCGCGCCGGCCTGCTGGCGCTGCAGCATCGCCTGGGCGATCTCCTGGGCGTAGGCGAGATGGCTGATGCGCGCCTCGACGACGTGCACGCCGGCCTTGCCCAGGCGCGTCTGGATCTCGTTGCGCAGGTGCGCGTTGACCTCGTCGCCGTGGCTGCGCAGCGAGGGCGTGCGGGCGTCGTGGCCGTCGTAGGGATAGCTCTGCGCCATCTGGCGCAGCGCCGATTCGGACTGGATCTGCACGAAGTTCTCGTAGTCCTCCACGCAGAACGCGGCCTCGGCGGTGTCGACCACCTGCCAGACGACGACCGCGGCGATCTCGATCGGGTTGCCGTCGCTGTCGTTGACCTTGAGCTTGCCCGATTCGAAGTTGCGCACGCGCAGGCTGATCGGATGGCGCGAGTAGAACGGATTGGTCCAGCGCAGCCCTTCGGCGCGCACGGTGCCGGCGTAGCGGCCGAACAGCTGCAGCACCTGGCCCTGGTTCGGCTGCACCTGGAACAGGCCCTTGGTGGCGAAGGCGATCAGCACGGCGAGCACCGCGGTGACGCCGACCTGCTGCGGCGCCGGGCCGTGCGCGGCGCCGGCGGCTGCGTGCACGAACCAGGCGGCCAGGGCGACGGCGATGACGATCAGGATCAGGACGACCGGAATGCCGGCCAGCGAAAACCCGTTGCGCTCGTTCATGGAGGACCCCTCGTGATGTGCGGCGATGATATCAATTCGATATCAAATTTGAAGTCATGTCCGCTGCCTCGCTGTTTTTACCCGGATGATATTGACGCGCCATTTTCATCCGGGTAAAAATCCGGCCATGACCGCGACGCCCCTGCCTGTCCGCTGCACCGCCTTTGCCGGCACGCGCCGCCTCGCCGCCGGCGCGCCGGCGGAGGTGGCGGTGGCGGTCAGGGCGGCGCTGGACGCGGGCGAAACCGCGGCGGTGCTGGTGTTCGACGACGACAGCGGCGCGCCGGTCGACTTCGACCTGCGCGGCGACGTCGCGGCCGTGCGTGCGCGCTACGCCGCGCAAGGACCCGCCGCGGCGGCGCCGGCGGCGAAGCGCGGTCCCGGCCGGCCCAGGCTCGGCGTCGTCACGCGCGAGGTCGGCCTGCTGCCGCGGCACTGGGACTGGCTTGCGGCGCAGCCGGGCGGCGCGTCGGCGGCGCTGCGCCGGCTGGTCGAGCAGGCGCGGCGCAACGGCGCCGACGCCGATCGCCGGCGGCAGGCGCGCGATGCGGCCTACCGCGTGATGGCGGCGATCGCCGGCGACCTGCCTGGCTTCGAGGAGGCGGCGCGCGCGCTGTTCGCCGGCGACCCTGCGCGCTTCGCGCAGGGCATCGAGGCCTGGCCCGGCGACGTGCGCGCGCACCTGGCCGCGCTCGCCGCGGCCGGGTTCGACTGAAAGCTCCGATCCGCATCGCGCGGCACCGGCCGCGGCGCTGCGCCTTGCCACTGGCGACCTCAAAGGACTCCTCGACGATGCGCGACCTGACCCAAGGCTCGATCCCGCGCCACCTGCTCGCGCTGGCGCTGCCGATCGCGGTCGGCATGCTGTTCCAGATGCTGTACTTCCTGATCGACCTGTACTTCGTCGCGCGGCTGGGCGACGCGGCGGTGGCCGGCGTCGGCGCGGCCGGCAACCTGCAGTTCCTGGCGATGGCGCTGACGCAGGTGCTCGGCGTCGGCACGATGGCGCTGATCGCGCATGCCTGCGGGCGCAAGGATGCCGAGGATGCCAATCGCGTGTTCAACCAGGGCGTCCTGCTCGCGCTGGCCTGCACCGCGCTGACCCTGGTCGGCGGCTACGCCGGCGCCGCCGCCTACGTGCGCGCGATCGCCGCCGACGCGGCGACGGCGCAGAACGGCGTCGCCTACCTGCACGCCTACCTGCCGGGACTGGCGCTGCAGTTCGCTTCGGTGACGCTGGGTTCGGCGCTGCGCGGCACCGGCATCGCGCGGCCGGCGATGCTGGTGCAGGTGGCCACCGTGCTGCTGAACGCGCTGCTCGCGCCGGTGCTGATCGCCGGCTGGCTCACCGGACACGCGTTCGGCGTCGCCGGCGCCGGCTGGGCCAGCTCGCTGTCGATCGCCGCCGGCGTGGCGCTGATGGTCGTCTACTTCGCGCGGCTGGAGAAATTCGTCGGCTTCGACCGCCGCCTGCTGCGCGTGCACCTGCCGACCTGGGGCCGCATCCTGCGCATCGGCCTGCCGCCGGGCGGCGAGTTCGCGCTGATGTTCGTCTACGTCGGCCTGGTCTACTGGCTGGTCCGCGGCTTCGGCGCGGAGGCGCAGGCCGGCTACGGCATCGGCATGCGCGTCATGCAGGCGATCTTCCTGCCGGCGATGGCGATCGCGTTCGCCGCCGCGCCGCTGGCCGGGCAGAACGCCGGCGCGGGCCGGCCCGACCGCGTGCGCGAGACGCGGCGCCAGGCGCTTTCGATTGGCAGCGCGCTGATGCTCGCGCTGACGCTGCTGTGCCAGTGGCGGCCGGAATGGCTGCTGCGTCCGTTCACGGACGCGCCGGACGTGGTCGCGGTGGCGGCGGAGTTCCTCGGCATCGTGTCGTGGAACTTCGTCGCCTCGGGCGTCGTGTTCACCTGCTCGGGCCTGTTCCAGGCGCTCGGCGACACGCGCCCGGCGCTGTACGGCAGCGCCTCGCGCCTGCTCACGTTCGCCGTGCCGGCGCTGTACCTGGCGTCGCTGCCGACGTTCGCGCTGCGCCAGCTCTGGCTGCTGTCGGTGGCGACGACGTGGCTGCAGGCGGCGTTCAGCCTGGCGCTGCTGCGCCGCGCATTGCGCACGCGGCTGACGGCCGCGCCGCTGCCGGCGGCGGCGTGAGCGGCGGCGCTCAGCGCACGGCGTCGGCCTGGCGCAGCTCGATGCGGCCGAGCATGTCCAGGCCGGAATAGAAGCGCCACGGATCGCCGTCGCCGACCGACAGCGCGATGTGGCCGGCATCGAAGCCGGGCAGGGCGGCGTCGAAGCTCTGCCAGCGGCCGTCGACGTAGGCCTGCGCCCAGGCGTGCGGCACGAACACGCGGTCCTTGCCGGCGAAGCCGGGCGAATAGGCCAGGCCGTCGACCACGCGCGTGGCGATGCCGAGCGCGCGGCCGAGCGCGGCGACCAGCACGGCGTGCTCGGTGCAGTCGCCCTCGGGCTTGCGCGCGACTTCCAGCGCCGAGGCGTAGCCGACGTCCAGGCTCTTGTCGCGGATGTAGCCGCGCACGAACGTCTCGATGCGCTGCATGCGCTCGCGCGGCGTCTTCGCCTCGCCCGCGGCCTGGCGCGCGAGGCGCTCGATCTCCGGCGCGGTGCTCTGCAGCCAGTCGTTCGGGCGGACGTCGTCGGCGTCGGGCTTGGCCTCGCCGCGACCGGCCTCGCGGCGCACGGTGACGATCCACTCGCCGTTGCGGCGCTCGACGCGCTGCTCGTCGGTCTGCGGCAGGCGCAGCGCGGTGCCGGCCTCGCGCGGCGCCAGCGTGTAGCGCATCGTGCCGGCCAGCTCGGCGGCGGAGAGCGGCCGCGGCGACGGCATCAGCGTGCGCTCGAACACGTCGCTGCCCTGGTTCGGCGCGGTCGCGCAGGCGCGGTCGCAGGCCAGCAGCGTGAGCTCCACGCCCATGATCGGCATCGTCAGGCGGTAGATCGTCTGGTCGGCGTCGACCCAGGCGCGCGTCTTCATCGGCGCGCCGGGAAACGCCAGCGTCTGCTCGACCGGGCTCAGCCGGCGCCGGCCGCCGGGCAGGTCGACGTCCTCCGGCGCGTGCACGACGCTGACGACCTCGGCGGCCTCCAGGCTCGACGGCTGGAACGCCAGCGCGGTGTAGCGCGCGCCCGGCGCGAGGCCGGCGCGCAGGCCGGCCAGGCGCAGGCCTTCGGGCAGCAGCGCGCCGGCCGGCCAGGGCATGCGCCGCTGCCGCGCGCTGCCGCCGCTGCGCGTGACGACGTGGATCTCGCCGCCGCGCACCGTGCCTTCGATCGTCGTCTCGCTGCCGGAAAGCTTCGACAGGCTGCGGAACGCGAGCGGCTTGCCGTCCGCGGTCTCGGTGGAGATCTCGGCGCTGCGCAGCGCCACGCGCGTGCCGGCGCGGTCGAGCTCGACGTCGAGCGTCTGCGCGGTCACGACCTCGCCGTCGCGCACCTCGCGGCGCGACTCGAACGAGCCGATCTTGCGCCCGTCGAGCAGCACGGTGAACCACTGCTCGACGGGCGGTGCGGCCTGCGCGAGCGCGGGAAGCAGGAGCAGCAGGGCCCAAAGGCCGGAGCGGAGGCGGGGCATCGGGGACGTCCTTTTCGATGAGCGGCTATTGTGCCACCCCGGGCGCCGGCGCCGCGGCGCCGGCGGGAAGCGCCCGCTGCACCGCTTCGGCCGCGCAGCGCCGGCCGGCCGCATGACGCCGGCGGCGCGATGCGCCGCGCGGCTTTCATTACAATCGCGGCCCGCTTCCGACGAGCCCGCGCATGAAACCCTTCGGCACGCCCCATACCGACACCGCGATCCGCGTGCTGCTGCTCGGCTCCGGCGAGCTCGGCAAGGAGGTGGCGATCGAGCTGCAGCGGCTGGCGGTCGAGGTCATCGCGGTGGACCGCTACGCGAACGCGCCGGCGATGCAGGTCGCGCACCGCGCGCACGTGATCGACATGCTCGATCCGGCCGAGCTGCGCCGCGTCGTCGCGCTCGAGCGGCCGGACTGCGTCGTGCCCGAGATCGAGGCGATCCACACGCCGACGCTGGTCGAGCTGGAGAAGGAAGGCCTCGTCGTCGTGCCGACCGCGCGCGCGGCCTGGCTGACGATGGACCGCGAGGGCATCCGCCGCCTGGCCGCCGAGGAGCTCGGCCTGCCGACCTCGCCGTACCGCTTCGTCGACACGCGCGAGGACTACCTCGCCGCGGTCGCCGAGATCGGGCTGCCGTTCGTGGTCAAGCCGGTCATGAGCAGTTCGGGCAAGGGCCAGAGCACCGTGCGCGACGCCGCCGCGGTCGATGCGGCGTGGGACTACGCGCAATCCGGCGGGCGTGCCGGGCGCGGGCGCTGCATCGTCGAGGGCTTCGTCGACTTCGACTACGAGATCACCCAGCTCACCGTGCGCCACGCCGGCGGCACCAGCTTCTGCGCGCCGATCGGGCACCGCCAGGAGCACGGCGACTACCGCGAGTCGTGGCAGCCGCAGCCGATGAGCGCGCAGGCGCTGGCCGAGGCGCGCCGCCAGGCCGAGGCGATCACCGGCGCGCTCGGCGGGCGCGGCGTGTTCGGCGTGGAGTTCTTCGTCAAGGGCGATGCGGTGATCTTCTCCGAGGTCAGCCCCAGGCCGCACGACACCGGCCTGGTCACGCTGATCTCGCAGGACCTTTCCGAGTTCGCGCTGCACGCGCGCGCGATCCTCGGCCTGCCGATTCCGGCCATCCGCCAGCTCGGGCCGTCGGCTTCGTGCGCGGTGCTCGCCTCGGGCGAGGGCGAGCGCCCGCGCTACCACGGCGTCGCCGCCGCGCTCGCCGAGCCGGACACGATGCTGCGCCTGTTCGGCAAGCCGTCGGTGCGCGGCCAGCGCCGCATGGCGGTGACGCTGGCGCGCGACGCCGACGTCGACTCGGCCGTGGCCAAGGCCGTGCGCGCGGCCGCGCAGCTGCGCGTCGAGCCCTGATCCGCTTCGTCATCCTTCCGCCATTTCCCGCGAGGTCCGCCGATGAACGGCACGCCGAACTACGCCGTGTTCCTCTTTCCGCAAGCGCTGGAAGCGCTGGGCGAGCCGATCAAGCCGTACCTGCGCGACGCGCCGGGCGGTCCGCACATCGTCTGCTCGGAGATCGACTCCTCCGGCCCGCTGTTCGGCATGACGCTCGCCGGCAAGGGGCCGCGCGGCGAGTCGCTGGCGCTGGAGATCATGGTGCCGACCTCGATGGTCCGGCTCGTCATGTCGATGCACGGCGAGCACGAGATCGGCTTCGTCTGACCCGTGCGAACGCCGCCGTGGCCGGCGGCGTTCGCGTCGGGTCCCGCCGGCGTCAGCGGGTGGCGCCTTCGAAGCCGTTGCGGAAGATCGCATCGCCCGGCCCAGCCGTCACGGTGAACGCGACCGGTACCGCCAGCAGCGGCTGGCTGCGGTCGTTGCTGCTGATGCACACGTTCGCCGCGTAGCTGCCGGCGGCAAGGCCCGCGGCGTCCAGCGTCAGCGCGACCGGCGACTGCTCGCCCGGCGCCGTGCGCCCGGCGTCGACGTCGCTGCGCAGCCAGGCGATCTCGCCGGGGAACGCGCATTGCCCGCCGGCGCGCGCGATGCCCAGCGCGTCGATCTGCAGGTAGCCGCGGTTGTCGCGGCTGAGCGGATAGTGGGCGAGCCGGCGCGCCAGGCCGGTGACGAGGTCGATCGTGTAGATGCCGCCGGAGTCGGGCACGTCGAATTCGGCGAAGTGTTCGGCGGCGAGATACAGCACGCCGCTGACGTCGTCGAAGTCGATGCTGTTGACCTCCCTGAGGTCGACGCCGAGCGAGCCGATCGCGGCGGCGCGCCCGTCGGTCTTGTCGATCGCGAGCAGCGCGTCGTTGAGCAGGTCGATGCCGTACATCTGCCCGTCCGGCGAGATCGCGATGTCGCTGACGCACAGGGGACTTTCGTCCGCGAAACGGATCTCGCCGACCGGCGTGGTCTTTCCGCTGCGCCTGTCGACGACGTACAGCGACGAGCCGGCCGCGCCGCCGTAGGCGTTGCACGGCTCGCCGTGGTCGCCGTAGGCGGCATTGGCGACGAACAGCGTGTCGGTCGTGCGGTCCCAGGCCATGCCGCTCCAGCGCCTGAGGTCGATCTCCGGCATTTCGCCGATCGGGGTGTAGCCGCCGCCGACCAGGTCGGCGACGCCGAGGAACGGCGTCACGTCCAGGCGGAAGACCACGTATTCGCGGGTGAAGTCGTCGCCGACGAAATCGCCGGCGAACACCTCGTAGGCGGTGGTCGGCACCGGCACGAAGGCGTCCACGCGCGCGGCGTCGAAGCCGACGAACCAGTTCGGCGGCGGATAGCCGGCGACGTTCTCCAGCATCGCGCCGTAGGCCGGGACCTGCAGCGCGCCGCGGCTCGCGTCGCCGCGCGCCGGATCGCCCAGCGCCGCGTCCGGCAGCGGCGAGCGGCCCGCCGCCTGCGCGTCGACCGCGGCGATCCAGCGCGGCTCGGCGGGGAAGTGCGCCGCCGCCGGTGCGCGCGCCAGCGACCATTCCAGCGGCAGGTTGCCGGCGTTGCCGATGCGCACCGTGCTCGTCGCGCGCGTGCCCGCGGCGGCGCTGGCGTTCACCGCGGCCGGCGTGGCCTGCACGCGCGGCGTGCCGACGCGCAGGTGCGTCTCGGCGGTGGCGACGTGCGGCGCCAGCATCGGCGTCCACGCGATCGCCTGGCCTTCGCGCAGCGGCGGCGTCGCGAACGCGCCGTGCACGACGTCGTTGCCGTACAGACCGATCGTCGCCGAGCCGCCGTAGTTGAGCGAGGGCGCGAACGGCACGTCGAAGTCGAGGTCGCGATAGACGAAGACCACGCGGCTGCCGGCTTCCTCGACGATCGCCTCGAACGTGACGCCGCCGGCCGGGTTGGGCTGCGTGAAGTGGTCCTTGTCCTGCCATTGCACGATCAGGCGCCGGTTCGGCGCGCTGCCGACGGTCTGCACGTAGACCGTGCCGTTGTCGCCGAGCGCGTCCCAGTACGGCAGGATGCCGTTGGTGAACTCGCCGCCGAGCGTGCCGTTGTCGCCGCGGAAGTACGGCGGACAGTAGGCGTTGTCGCTGAGCGACAGCACGAGGCTGCCGTCGTTGTTGACGCACAGGTGGTAGCCGCCCTGCGGCGAGACCGGCATGCCGTAGAAGTTCCACGCGAACGGCAGGTCGACCGCCGCGGTGCCGCCGTTCATCGCCAGTGCCTGGCCGGTGGCGGAGATGTCGACGAACGGCTCGTCGGCGTCGGCGTCGACCGCGTAGCGCGGCAGGTCGGTCAGCGCGCTCCAGGCGTAGCGCTCGTCGACGCTTTCGGTGCCGGCCGCCATGACCTTGTTGTAGCGGTAGGTGCCGCCCGGCGCGATCGGGACCGGCTGCAGGTAGAGCGCGTGGTCGTGGTCGCGCACCCAGAAGAAATGCAGCGGCCAGCGCTCGAGCGTCTGGTAGTTCAGCGCCAGCGGCCCGTGGTTGACCACGGTGAAGCAGTAGTTGACCGGCGTGCCGGCGGCGACGTCGAGGCGGGTCGCGCTGCCGCAGGCCGGCGGCGGATCGGTGCTCATCGTCACGCTGAGCTCGAGGTCGCCGCCGCTGGGCGCCTCGTTGCCGAGCGTGAAGTAGACCGGCTGCGCGATGCCGTCGACGCGCGCCTTGACCGCATAGCCGCCGGGCGTCGCGTTCGCCGTGGCGGTCACGCGCGCCTCGCCGTTCGCGTCGGTGACCGCGGTCGGCGAGGACAGGATCGCGCTCGGTCCGCCGGCCGGCGCTTCGAAGCGCACGGTGACGCCGGCGACCGGGCGGCCGTCCCACAGCGTCTGGCTGGTCACGCGCACCGCGAGCGGCGCGGCGAACGGCGCGCCGACGGCGGCCGACTGCTGCGAGCCGCCGGTGGCGACGAGCCCGGTCGGCGCGACGAACTCGGCGACGAGCGTGCAGTCGGCCGAGACCGGCACGGTGGTGAACACGCTGCCGTTCAGCGTGCCGTCGCAGCCGGAGACCTTGCTGTAGTAGTAGCCCGGGCTCGGCGCCAGCGTGAAGCTCGCCGTCTGGCCGAAGCGCACGTTCTGCGGCTCGGCCGGCGCGATCGAGCCGTAGGAGGCGATCGGCGTGACCGTGAACGCCTGCTCGGGCTCGGCGAAGCTCGCCGTGACCGTGCAGTCCGCAGCGATCGGGCCGGTCACGTAGTACGCGCCCTGGACCGCGCCGCCGCAGCCGCCGATGCTGTCGAGGCGGTGGCCGGCATCGGGCTGGATGACGAAGCGCGCCGTCTCGCCTTCGCGCACGGCCTGCACCGTGGACGGCGACAGGCTGCCGCCGGCGCCCGGCGCCGGCGTGACGCCGTGCAGCGGGATGTCGACGCGGCCGTCGGCGCCCAGCCGCGCGAGGTTCCTGCGCGGATAGCCGCCGATCGTGTCGAAGTAGCCGCCGACGAGCACCTTGCCGTCGGCCTGCGTGGCGAGCGCATGGGCGACATAGACCAGCGGCTGCTCGGCGAAGCTCGCGTCGCGCGAGCCGTCGGCGTTCAGGCGCGCGACGCGCCCGCCGTTCGCCTCGGATCCGCCGACCAGCAGGCGGCCGTCCGCCTGCAGCGCGATCGTGGAGACGGCGAACGGCAGGCGCGCGCCGGCGTCGTAGCTCGCATCCAGGCGCCCGTCGGCGTGGTAGCGCACCAGATGCGGGTAGGGCGTGGAGAACTGGCCGACGGCGAGGATGCCGCCGTCGTCCTGCACGCGCACGGTCCTGACCACGCCGTCCAGGCCGCCGGGCTGGAAGCTGCCGTCGAGCGAGCCGTCGGCGTTCAGCCGCCGCAGCACGTATTGCGCCTGGCCGATCAGCATGTAGCCGCCGATGACGATCTTGCCGTCCGCCTGCACGGCGGCGGTGAACACCGGCGCGGACTGGTCGCTGGGGTCGAGCGCGGGCACGAAGCTCGCATCGAGCGAGCCGTCGGCGTTCAGGCGCGCGATGCCCGGGCGCGACTGCCCGTCGATCGTGGTGAAGCCGCCGTTGACCGAGCCGGCGACGAGGATCTTGCCGTCGGGCTGCAAGTGGATCTCGCCGACGCCGGCGGCGTAAAAGGGGCCGGCGGCGAACGCGGGCGCGGCGAAGCTCGCGTCCAGGCTGCCGTCGGGGTCCAGGCGCGCCAGCGCGCGCCGCGGCACGCCGTTGACCGCGCTGAAGTCGCCGCCGATCAGGATCTTGCCGTCGGGCTGCCGCGCGATCGCCCAGACCGTGCCGTTCGTGCCGGCGCCGAAGGCGTCGTCGCCGCTGCCGTCGGCGTTCAGGCGCGCGACGTAGAAATGCGGCGCGCCGGCGGCCTCGGTGAAGTCGCCGCCGACGAGGATGTCGCCGTCGGGCAGCTCCAGCGCGGCCTTCACCGCGTAGTTGGGGTCCGGCGCGAAGGCGGCCGCGCCGGCGGAACCGGCGAACGCGCTCGCCGCCGCGGCCAGGGCGAAGCGAAGGAACAAGGTGCGTTTCATCTTAGAGATCGTCTCCCCGGAGTGGTCGCCACGTGGCGAGCCGGGCCTCGAAACGGCTCCCGCCGGCCCGGCGCGCCAGTATGTGGACGGATCCGGAGGCGGCGCGTTACGCCCGATCGGGATCGCCTTTGATTCGTCTTTGAATCGTCTTCGAAATGCCTCCGGAGCCCGCCCCGAAGGGTCCGGAGAGGCCCGGCACGGCGGCCGAGGCGCAAGCGGCCGTCCGCCGCGACCGTTCCGTGCCGCGCCGGCGCGCGGCCGTCTAGCCGTCCGCCGCGTGCAGCGGCACCCAGGCGTTGCCGCGCAGCACCTCCAGCGAGCGGTAGCGCGACTTGTAGTGCATCTTCGGGTGGTTCTCGATCCAGAAGCCGAGGTAGACGTGCGGCAGGCCGCGTTCGCGCGCCAGGCGCAGCTGGCTCAGGATCGCGAACGTGCCGAGGCTGCGCGCATGCGCGTCCGGGTCGAAGAACGTGTAGACGGCCGACAGGCCGATCGAGCAGAAGTCGGTCACGGCGACCGCGAGCAGGCGCTCGCCCTGGCGAAACTCGACGAAGCGGGTCGGGCTCCAGGCGGTGTAGAGGAAGCGCGCGAAGTCCTCCGGGCGCGCGTCGTCCATGCCGCCGTCCGGGTGGCGCGCGCGCAGGTAGCGCCGGTACAGCGCGAAGTATTCCTCGTTGTAGACCGCCGGCGCCGTGCGCACGCGCAGGTCGGCGTTGCGCGCCAGGCAGCGGCGCTGGCTGCGGTCGGGGCGGAACGCCGCCGTCGGAATGCGGCAGGCGACGCAGGCGCGGCAGCCGTTGCACTGCGGATGGTAGACGTGGCCGCCGGCGCGCCGGTAGCCGCGCTGCACGGCCAGGTCGTAGATCTGCGGAAGCTGCGGCGCGCTCGGGTCGATGACGATGTTCTGCGCGGTGCGATCGGGAAAGTAGCCGCACGGGTGCGGCAGGGTCTGGAACAGGCGGACGACATCCGAGCGCATGAGGCCATCTTAGGGGCTGCGGCCCGTCCTGCAACCTGCCTCGGCGGGCACGGAGCGCATCGCGTATGGCCTCCGGTTCAGCCGCGCCACGCTCGAACGGCTGCCCCAGCCGGTCTTCCTGTTTCCGCGACCTGCGACTGGACCCGGCGACGCGCCAGCTTGGCGCGGCGGCGAGCGTCGCACTGCCGGCCGCGACGAGCGGATCGCGGCCGTCTGGAGTGGCGAGCCACTGGGACGCCGAAAGCCAGCTGTGCGCATCGGCAGGCTGCCCGATGCGGCCTGGCAGGGCGGGTGGGTCAGCGTCGCCTTCGGCCTCTGCGACGAGCCGTGCGTGATCGGTTCGCCAACGCTGCCGGGCAGCGCCCGGTGGCGTTCGAACGATCGCCGCGCGCGGCATCAGCGGCGCCGGCCGCGCATCGGCGACTGGGGCCAGCACGAAGGTCGTTTCGATTCGTTCGTGATCGACCTGCCGGACGAACCTGCGGCGCCGGCCGGCGCCGCAGCAGCGGCCGGCGCGGGCACGCGGCCCCCCGACTGATTCGACGCGTCAGTGCGGCAGCTGGGTGAACGCGAGCAGCACGATGCCGACGATCAGCGCGAGCACGACCAGCTTGATGCGCGCGGAGGCGCGCCGGTGCGCGGTGACGTCGCCGATGCCGCGCGACGCGGCCAGCTCCTCGGCGAAGCGGGTCGCCGGCTCGATGCCGGCCTCGCGCAGGATCTGGCGTGCGCGCGTCTGGTCCTCGGAACGCACCACCGAGACCTGCGGCCAGGCGTCGCGGTCGCCGCGGGCGGTGTAGCTGAAGCGCTTCCAGTCCGCGCCCTGGTAGGCGCGGCGGTTGCTGACGGAGGTCTCGATGCCCTGTTCGGCCATCAGGGCGACGACGCGCTGGATGTTCTCCATGCGGGGCGATGTGTAGATCTGGCGCATGCCGCCAGTCTAGCAGGGCGCCTGCGGCCGGCGCGCGGGCCGGCTAGGTTCGGCTAGGGCTCGGCGCGCAGGCGCACCAGCCCTTCCTGCGCGGTGGAGGCGACCAGGCGGCCGTCGGCGCTGTAGATCATGCCGCGCGCCAGGCCGCGTGCGCCCTGCGCCGTGGGGCTGTCGCACGAGTACAGCAGCCAGTCGTCGACGCGGAACGGGCGGTGGAACCACATCGCATGGTCGAGGCTGGCGACCTGCACGTTGCGCTGCAGGAACGAGATGCCGTGCGGGAACATCGTCGTGCCGATCAGGTGGAAGTCCGAGGCGTAGGCCAGCAGCGCGCGATGCAGCGCCGCGGCGTCGCCGATGCGGTGGCCGAGGCGGAACCAGACCTGCTGGAACGGCGGCCGCTTCGGCGGGTTGAGCTCGTCGCGCGGATAGACGTGGCGGAACTCGAACGGGCCGGAGCGACCGAACCAGCGCTGCAGCTTCGGCGGCAGCTTGGCCAGCTCGTCCGGCGGCAGCGGCGCCGGCGGCTCGATGTCGTCGGCCTTCGGCACCGACGGCATCGGCAGCTGGTGCTCGACGCCGCTTTCCTCGACCTGGAACGAGGCGGCGAAGTTGAAGATCGGCTGGCCGTTCTGCACCGCGGTGACGCGGCGCATCGAGAAGCTGCCGCCGTCGCGCGTGCGCTCGACGTGGTAGACGATCGGCTTTTCGATGTCGCCGGCGCGCAGGAAGTAGGCGTGCAGCGAGTGCGCGCTGCGGCCCTCGTCGACGGTCTGCTGCGCCGCCGACAGCGCCTGCCCGAGCACCTGGCCGCCGAACACGTAGCGCGTGCCGATGTCGCGGCTCTGCCCGCGGAACAGGTTGTCCTCGATGCGCTCGAGCTGGAGCAGGGAGAGCAGTTCGTCGACGGGCTGCGGGGTCATGGAGCGGACGCGCTGGAAGGGGCGCGCAAGTATAGCCGCGCGCATTGCCGCACTGCGGCATCGCGGCGCGCTGCCGCCCGCCGCAGCTACGGCGCGGCGGCCTGCGCGGGCTCGTACAGGCGCTCCAGGCCGCTGCCCGCCAGCACCTCGGGCCAGGGGAACAGCGGCCCGGGATCGAGGCGGCGCCGCAGCAGCGTGCCCGGATCGTCGCTGGCCGGCTCCATGCGCCGGTCGAGGTCCTCGTGGCCGGCGATCCAGCGCAGGTTCGCGTGCTCGCGGCGCAGCCGCGCGAGCAGCGCGCGCAGCGAGTCGATCTGCTCGCGCGTGTACGGCGCGGTGAACGCCTGGTGGCGGCTGTCGGTCCAGTTCGGGTAGCGGCCGACGTTCACCAGCTCGATGCCGATCGAGCGCGGGTTGTAGCCGAAGGTGTGGTGCGCGACGCGCGTGTCGGCGACGAAGCGGAACACCCGGCCGTCGAGGTCGACGTAGTAGTGGCCGCTGTTGCCGGTCTGCGTGGCCGGATAGCGGATGTGCTCGCCGAACTCGCGCGCCATCCGCATGTCCGGCAGCTCCGTGCAGTGGATCACCACGAGGTCGATCGCCGCCGAAGGCCGCTCGGCGAGCCGGGCTTCGTAGGGCAGGGGCCAGTCGTCGATCGGGAGGGGGGGCATGAGGCCGGGAATCGGGAATCGGGAATCGTCAGGCGAGAGGCTACAGGCTAGGCGCCGCCGGCGAAACGGCGCATCGCGGCAGCGCCGGTCAGCGGCTATGCTTCCCCGATTCCCGATTCCCGATTCCCGATTCCCGATTCCCGATTCCCGATTCCCGATTCCCGATTCCCGATTCCCGATTCCCGATTCCCGATTCCCGATTCCCGATTCCCGATTCCCGATTCCCGATGAAAGGCACCGTCATCCTCTCGCACGGGCTGGAAAGCGGCCCGCAGGCGACCAAGGTCAGCGCGCTGGCCGATGTCGCCCACGGCGCCGGCTGGACGCCGGTCAAGCCGGACTACCGCGACATCGACGCGCGGCGCGATCCGGCGGCGATCGGCGAGCGCGTCGCGCGCGCGCTCGCGCATGCGCCGGCGCAAGGCCGCGTGGTGTTCGCCGGCTCCAGCCTCGGCGCGTTCATCTCCGGCTTCGCCTCGCTCGAGCGCGCCTGCGCCGGGCTGTTCCTGCTGGCGCTGCCGACGGCGATCCCCGGTTATCCGCGCGCGTTCGCCGCCGCCGCCGTGCCGACCGTGCTGGTGCACGGCTGGCAGGATGCGCTGTGCCCGGCCGACGCGGCGATCGCGTTCGCGCGCCTGCGCGGCGCCGGCCTGTACCTCGTCGGCGACGACCACAGCCTGGCCGCGCACGTGGCGTTCTGCGCCGATGCGTTCGTGCGCTTCCTGGCGAGCCTCGGCTGACGTGCCGGCGCTGTTCGCGAGCTGCCCGAAGGGGCTGGAGTACCTGCTGCGCGACGAGCTGCGCGCGCTCGGCGCCGAGGACGCGCGCGAGGCGCTGGCCGGCGTGCATTTCGGCGGATCGGTCGAGCTCGCCTACCGCGCCTGCCTGTGGTCGCGGCTGGCCAGCCGCGTGCTGCTGCGCCTGGCCGAGTTCGACGCCGCCGACGCCGACGCGCTCTACGCCGGCGTGCAGTCGGTCGACTGGGCCGAGCACCTGGCGCCGGACGGCACGTTCGCGGTCGACGCGGTCGGCGGCGGCGAGGCGCTGCGGCATTCGCAGTACGTCGCGCTGCGCGTCAAGGACGCGGTCGTCGACCAGTTCCGCGCGCGCTTCGGCACGCGGCCGGACGTCGACGTCGAATGGCCGTCCATCCGCCTGAACGTGCGCATCGCGCGCGGCCGCGCGACGCTCTCGCTGGACCTGTCCGGCGCGCCGCTGCACCGGCGCGGCTGGCGGCAGGGCCAGGGCGAGGCGCCGCTCAAGGAGAACCTCGCCTGCGCGATGCTGCTGCGCGCCGGCTGGCCGGCGATCCACGCCGCCGGCGGCGCGCTGGTCGATCCTATGTGCGGCGCCGGCACGCTGCCGATCGAAGCGGCGCTGATGGCGGCCGACGTCGCGCCCGCGCTGCGCCGCACGTACTTCGGCTTCCTCGGCTGGCGCGGCCACGACCCGGCCGCCTGGCAGGCGCTGACGGCCGAGGCGCAGCAGCGCGCCGAGCACGGCCTGCGCGCGCTCGCGCCGACGTTCTTCGGCTACGACCACGATCCGCAGGTGCTCAACGAGGCGCGCCGCAACGCGCAGGCGGCCGGCGTCGCCGGCTTCGTGCACCTGGCGCGGCAGTCGGTCGAGCACCTGCGCCGGCCGCCGGGCGAGGCGCCGGGCCTGGTCATCTGCAATCCCCCCTACGGCGAGCGTCTCGGCGAGCGCGGCCAGCTCGCCGCGCTGTACCACGCGTTCGGCGAGCGCCTGCGCGGCGAGTTCGCCCACTGGCACGCCGCGGTCATCGTCTCCGACGACGAGCTCGGCCATGCGCTCGGCCTGCGCGCGCAGAAGCGCTACGTGCTCTACAACGGCGCGCTCGAATGCCGGCTGCTGACGTTCGACCTGGCGCCGGCGCAGCCGCACGAGCACGCGCCGCGGCCGCTTTCCGCCGGCGCGCAGGCGGTGGCCAACCGCATCGGCAAGACGCAGCGGCACCTGCGCAAGCGCCTGGCGCGCGAGGCGGTGTCGTGCTATCGCGTCTACGACGCGGACATTCCCGAGTACGCCGCCGCGATCGACGTCTATACGGCCGTCGGCCGCGACGACGGCCTTCCGACCGAGGGGCGCGGCTATCCGCAGACCTGGCTGCACGTGCAGGAATACGCGCCGCCGCGCGACATCCCCGAGCAGGCCGCGCGCGAGCGGCTGCGCGACCTCGTGCGCGCCGCCGGCACCGCGCTGGAGGTGCCGCGCGAGCGCATCGCGGTGAAGACGCGCTACCGCGCCAAGGGCGGCTCGAAGTACGGCCGCTTCGACCAGCGCAACGAGTTCCTGCTGGTGGAGGAGGGCGGCCTGAAGCTGCGCGTGAACCTGTTCGACTATCTCGACACCGGGCTCTTCCTCGACCATCGTCCGGTGCGCGCGCGCCTTCGCGCCGGCGCGCGCGGGCTGCGCTTCCTGAACCTGTTCTGCTACACGGCGACGGCGAGCGTGCACGCCGCCGCCGGCGGCGCGGCGGCGACGACCAGCGTGGATCTTTCCTCGACCTACCTGGAATGGGCGGCGCGCAACTTCGCGCTGAACGGATTCACCGGCCCGCGGCACCGGCTGGTGCAGGCCGACGCGCTGGAATGGCTGCGCCACGATCGCGGCGCCTACGACCTGATCTTCGTCGACCCGCCGACGTTCTCCAACTCCAAGCGCGCGGAGGACTTCGACGTGCAGCGCGACCACGTGGCGCTGCTCGCGCTGTGCGGCGAGCGGCTCGCGCCGGGTGGCCTGATCGTGTTCTCGAACAACGCGCGGCGCTTCGCGCTCGACGCCGCGGCGCTGCAGGCGTTCGACATCCGCGACGTCACGCCGGCGACGATCCCGTTCGACTTCGCGCGCAACACGCGCATCCATCGCTGCTACGAATTGAGACGAGCCTGAACGCCCGGCGTCCGGACGCGTCTTGCGCCCGGCGCATTTCAGTCCCGATTCAGCCACCCGAACGCAGCATGCGACCCAAGGTTTTCGGAGGGCGTGCCCCATGCGCAACAAGCTTCGCTACGCATTCGCGGGATTGCTGGTCGCGGCCAGCCTCGCGCTCGCGCCGGCGGCCTTCGCGCGCAGCCACTGGAGCGTGGGCGTCAACCTCGGCTTCCCCGGCGTCAGTCTCGGCTACTCCGATTGCCGCCACTGCGGCTGGGGCGGCAACTACCTCTACGGCGGCTACTACGGCGGGTACTACGCTCCGGCGTACTACGGGCCGGTCTACCGTCCGGTGTACTACGACTATCCGGTGGTCTACTCGTATTCGGCGCCGGTGCGCCGCGTCTACCGCACGACGACGCGCTACTACGAGACGGACCGCTACTACGAGACGGACCGCTACTACGACCGCGACCGCTATTACGACCGCGACTACGATCGCGGCTACGGCAGCCGCAGCAGGGCCACCTACTACGATCGCGGCTACAACTCCCGCTGATCGACCGTCAGCGCTGGCGGCGCACCCCTCCCCCTTCCCCGCCGTCAGCGTCTCCGCCCCGCGACGATTTCCCCTGATCGTCGCGGGGTTTCTCTTTTCCGCCTCCGCAAGTCCGCCGTCCCCGGTCCTTCGCCGCGCGCCATGCGGCGAGCTTCCCTGAGCGTCCATCCGCACGCCAGGCGGCGCGGCAGCGCCAAGGAAGCCGGCACGAGGCTTCGCCGGCGGCCGGGCCCGCGAGCGGGAGAGGGCGGCCGGCGCGATGCCTGCGCGGCGTGGCCGCGCCGCCATGCCGCGGCAATGGTTCGTCGCTTCGCCGGGTTATGATGCCTCGTTGCGCTTTCCGACTTGGCTTCTGCATGAACGACGAATCCCGGCGACCGGACACCTCCGCGCCTCACGACACCCCGGCCGCCTGGACGTTCTTTCGCCAATGGCTGAAGAACCCGCGTGCGATGGCGTCGCTGGCGCCGTCCAGCCGGCAGCTCGCGGCGCAGATGGTGGCGCAGCTTCCGAAAGGCGCGCGGCGCATCGTCGAGCTGGGCGCAGGCACGGGCGTGTTCACGCGCGCGCTGATCGAGCACGGCATCGCGCCGGGCGACCTGCTCGTCGTCGAGCTCAACGCCGAGCTGTACGCGCTGCTGCGCCGGCGCTTTCCCGAATCGAACGTGGTCCACGGCGACGCCTGCGACCTCGCCGAGATCGCGCACACGTCGGGCTTCGCCGAGCCCGGCGGCGTCGACGCGGTGATCAGCGGGCTCGGCTTCCTGGCGATGCCGCGTTCGCTGCAGAAGCGCATCCTGCAGGCGGTCTTCTCCGTGCTCGGCGCGGACAAGCCGCTGATCCAGTTCACCTACGGACCGTCCAATCCGCTGCCGCGCGATCTTCTGACCGAGCTCGGCCTGGGCGTGCGCCGCGGCGGCTTCGCCTGGAGGAACGTTCCTCCGGCGACCGTCTACGTCTACACGCGCAACCGCTCCACGCCGATCCGCGCGGTGCGTCCGGGCGAAGCCGGCTGAGGCACGCCGTGGCGTCATGCGGCCGCGCTATGATGGGCGGCATCTGGCCTGAGGACGTGCCGTGGGTGAACTGCCGAATCCCGATTGGATGAATCAGTGGCAGGCGCTGTCGCGCCAGTACCTGAATGCCTGGCAGGAGGCCGTGCGGGGCGCGCAGCGGCCTCCGGCCGACGCGTCCGCGCCGCTGCGCGAGGGCTTCGAGCAATGGGCGAAGCAGTTCGCGCCCGGCGCGCAGAGCGAGACGATCGAGCGGCTCGTCGACAGCGCGCGGCGCTATGCCGCGTTCCTGCAGGCGGCCATCGCCGCCGGCCAGGGCGCCAGGAGCGACGGCGCCGCCTGGAGCGAGGCGCTGCGCCAGGCGTTCGCCGGCCTCGGCGCCGGCGCCGCGCCGTTCGAGCAAACCTGGCGCGATGCGGCCGGGCAGGGCCTGGCGCCGCTGCTGGCCGCGCTGCGGCAGGTGCCCGGCGCCGACGCGGCCGAGCTCAAGGCCTGGCTCGGCATGCCCGCGTTCGGCTACCTGCGCGAGCACCAGGAGCACTATCAGAAATCCGCGCTCGCCTGGCTCGACTACCAGGAGCAGCTGCGCCGCTACAACGCGCTGATGCTGAAGGCGGCGCAGCGCGGTTTCGAGCTGTTCGAAGGCAAGCTCGCCGAGCGCGAGCAGCCCGGCCGGCAGATCGAATCGCTGCGCGCGCTCTACGACCTGTGGGTCGACGCGGCCGAGGAAGGCTACGCCGAGATCGCGCTGTCGGCGGAGTTCCGCGACGCCTACGGCGCCCTGGTCAACGCGCAGATGCGCGTGCGCGCGCACCTGCAGCAGGAAGTCGAGCGCATCGCGCGCGACCTCGGCATGCCCACGCGCAGCGAGATCAACAGCCTCGGCGAGCGCCTGCAGGCGCTGCGCCGCGAGGTGCGCGGCCGCGGCGACGGCGCGCTGGCGGCCGAAGTCGCGGCGCTGCGCGACGAGCTTGCGGCCTTGAAGGCGGCGGCGGTCCGACCGGCGGCGCCGCCGCGCCCGGCCGCGCCCGGCCGCGCGAACGCGCGCAAGCGCGCCGCCGCCGAGGCGAAACGCGCGCCCGCCAAGCGCGCGCCGCGCAAGGAGGCGCCGCGCGGCAGGAAGAACGCGCGCGGTGGCGAGCGCGCGGTGGCCGCCGTCGCCGCCGGCAACTTCGCCTCGCGCATCGCGCGGTTCGCCAACGCCTCGCTCGGCGCGGGCGCGCCGAAGGCGGCGCGCAAGGCGCGCGCGCCGCAGCACGCCAAGAAGCGCTGAACGCCAAGGGGGCATGAATGGGACCGATCAGGATCGAACCTGCCAAGGCGCTCGACGAGGCGCTCGCCACGCAGCGCAAGCTCGCCGCGGCGGTGAAGACGCTGCGCGAGATGGACGACGTCGCCTTCGGCGTCACCGACAAGGAGGCGGTCTACCGCGAGGACAAGCTCGTCGTCTACCGCTTCAGGGGCGACCGCCCGCCGACGGCGAAGGTGCCGATCCTGATCGTCTACGCGCTGGTCAACCGGCCGTACATGGTCGACCTGCAGGACGACCGCTCGCTGGTCAGGAACCTGCTCGCGCGCGGCGAGGACGTCTACCTGATCGACTGGGGCTACCCCGACGGCGCCGACCGCTGGCTGACGCTGGACGACTACATCAACGGCTACATCGCGCGCTCGGTCGACGCGGTGGCACGCCGCGCCGGCGTCGACCGGATCAACCTGCTCGGCATCTGCCAGGGCGGCGCGTTCTCGCTGTGCTTCGCGGCGATGCACCCGGAAAGGGTCAGGAACCTGATCACGATGGTCACGCCGGTGGACTTCCACACGCCGGACAACATGCTGTCGAACTGGACGCGCCAGCTCGACGTGGACCTGTTCGTCGACACGCTCGGCAACGTGCCGGCCGACCTGATGAACCTGTGCTACCTGATGCTCAAGCCGGTGCGGCTGAACCAGCAGAAGTACGTCGGGCTCGTCGACATCCTCGACGACAAGGCCGAGATGGAGAACTTCCTGCGCATGGAGAAATGGATCTTCGACTCGCCCGACCAGGCCGGCGAGGCGTTCCGCCAATTCATCAAGGACTTCTACCAGGGCAACAAGCTGGTCAAGGGCGGGCTGACGATCGGCGGGCGCGAGGTGCACCTCGGCAACGTCACGATGCCGGTGCTGAACGTGTTCGCCGAGCAGGACCACCTGGTGCCGCCGTCCGCCTCGCGCGTGCTCGGCGAGCACGTCGGCACCGAGGACTACACGCAGATCGCGTTCCGCGGCGGCCACATCGGCATCTACGTGTCCGGCCGCGCGCAGCGCGAGGTGCCCGCGGCGATCCACGACTGGCTCGCCGCGCGCTAGGCGCGGCGACTTGCCGCAGCCGGGGCGCGAACCTCCGCGCCGCGAAACGGTCCCGAAAGGGCCGCGCGGCAAGCTGCGCGACCGTATCCCGCCACCGCTGTGCGAGCCTGCACCCATGAACGACGTACTGATGACCCTTCACGGCGTCACGATCACGCCCTGGAAGCTGGTCGGCTACCTCGGCGTGTTCCTGTTCACCAGCCGCTGGTTCGTGCAGCTGTACGCGACCAAGAAGCTGCGCCGCGTGCACATGCCGCGCGCGTTCTGGTGGCTGTCGGTGTTCGGCAGCGTGCTGCTGGTGAGCTACTTCACGTTCGGCAAGAACGACTCGGTCGGCGTGCTCTCGAACCTGTTCCCGGCGTTCGTCTCGGTCTACAACCTCGTCGTCGATTTCCGCCATCGCCGCGACCGCAGCCTCGAGCGCGAGGCGAACGCGAGCTGAGCGCGGCTGCGCCGCCGGCCCCTAGAACGCGACCGAAGTCTTCAGCCCCAGCACGAGCGCGTCGTCGTTGGCCGCCGAGCCGCCCGGGTGGCGGATGTACTGCAGGTTCGGGCGCAGGTGCACCGAGCGCAGCGGCCGCCAGTCGTAGAACAGCTCACCGACGTACTCGTCGCCGCGTCCGACGTGGGTGCGCGTATCGGGCTGCCAGTCCGATCCGTGACGCTGCACGTAGGCGTCGCGGTAGCGGCCATTGTTGTGCGTGGCGCCGAGCGCGAAGCCGACGGCGTCGTCGGCCCGGCCGGCGAGCCCCTGGTACTCGAGGCCGGCCGCGACCTGGCGGTCGGTCCGCGACGTGGCGCGGTCGGCCACCGCGGCGTTGAGGAACACGGTGAGCCCTCCGCCCGCGGCGGCGCCGGTGAGCTGCTGCTGCGCGCTCACGTACGCGCCGTGGCGGCTGCCGTGCATGCGGGCGGGAAGCCCGCTCGCCGCCGCCGATCCGTGCTCGACGTCTTCGTAGAGGTCGGGCGCCGCGCCGCTGCTGCGCCATGCGCCGAGCTTGTAGACGCCCGGCCGGCCGCCCGGGGCCGGCGTCCAGCCGGCTTCGAGCGGCACCAGCCAGCCCGTCGTGCCGCCCGGAACGTACGGCTTCCAGGCATTGCGCCGCGCCCACCGCACGTCCACGTAATTTGGATCGACCTGGTAGGCGCCGACCTGCACGTACGCGCCGCTGGCGGCGCGCAGCTTGATCCTGGTCGCCCAAGGGCTGACCGGCCAGTTCAGCCAGTAGTCGCCGACGAGGTTGCCGGGCTGGGCGCCGCAGAACGTCAGGTTCTGGAAATCGCAGGAGAACGCGGCGAAATCGGCGCCGGCGGGCATCTTGCCGACGCGCCAGTCGAGCGCGCCGTCGAGCCACGCCTGGCGGTAGGCGAACGTGGACAGCCACCAGGTCTGGCCGCGCCCGTAGATTTCCTGCACGAGCAGGCTGTTGCCGAGACGGGCGTCGGCGCCGAGGTCGCGGCCGTTGCGCTCGGAAACGGCGATCTGCAGGCCGGCGCCGCGCCAGCCGAAGCGCTTGTCCAGGTCCAGCTTCGCGCCGAGCGTCCACTGGTCCGCGTAGCGCGTCAGGCGCGCGCTGCCGCCGCGGGCATTGTGCGCGAGCTCGCTCGTGTAGCCCAAGTCGAGCTCGATGCCGCGCTCCGCCCATGCGCTGCGCCGCCCGTCCCAGTCGCCGAGAAGGTACGGGCTGGAGGCGTCGAACGCGCCGGCGCCGGAGCAGGGCGCGTACGCCCATGCGAGCAGCGCCAGCAGGGCCGGCAACCATGCGTGCGTGCGCGAGCTTCCGGTGAGGGTCATTGGAGCCTCGATGCGGACCCGAGGTGCGCCGTCGCCGCGTCGAGCGGGATCCACGCGCGAACGCCGCGAAGATAGTCCCGTGGTGCCGCCCGGGACATGAACGCAGGCTGTGCGCCGCTGCCGGACGAGCGGTTTCCTTTTTCCCGCATTCGCCCGATGCTAGGCCCGACGCCGACGCCGGGCTGCTTCACGGACCGGCTTCGCTTGCGGATTCGGAGCCGAAGGAGTTGGCCATGCGCGTGATCGCTGCGTTGGTCCTTTCGCTGTTCGCGTTGGCGCTCGCCGTCGGCGGCGGCTGGCTGCTGGGGCTGCACGGCAGCCCGTTCTACCTGCTGAGCGGCCTGGCGCTGCTCGTCGCGGCCAGCGGCTTCTGGCGGCGACGGCCGTGGTCGATCGCGCTGTACGCGCTCTGGCTGCTGGTCCTGCTCGCCTGGTCGCTGTGGGAATCGGGCCTGTACTGGTGGCCGCTGGCGACGCGCCTCGGCGTGCCGGCCTTGCTGGGCCTGTGGCTGGCCTCGTTCCGCCTGCGCGGCGGCGACGGCGCGCTGCGCGGCGGGCTGGCGCTGGTCGCCGTGCTGGCCGCCGCCGTGGCCTTCGCCGGCCTGCCGCGGCATCCGCACGAGATCGACGGCACGCTGCCGACGGCGCTCGTGAACCCCGGCGCCGACAGCGGCGACCGCAGCCTGCCTCCCGGCGACTGGAACGCCTACGGGCGCACCGTCTTCGGCCAGCGCTATTCGCCGCTGGACCGGATCAACCCGGGCAACGTCGCGCGGCTTCGCCTGGCGTGGTCGATGCAGACCGGCGACGTGCGCCTGGCCGACGACGTCGGCGAGACGACCTACGAAGCCACGCCGCTGAAGATCGGCGACACGCTCTACCTGTGCACGCCGCACAGCTGGGCGCTGGCGCTGGACGCCGACACCGGCGCCGTGCGCTGGCGCTACGACCCGGCCGCCGGCGCGCAGCCCGAGCGCCAGCACCAGACCTGCCGCGGCGTGTCGTATTTCCTCGACGCGAACGTCGAAGCGGGGCAGGCCTGCAAGGCGCGCATCTTCCTGCCGTCCGCGGACGCCAAGCTGCACGCGCTCGACGCCGCGACCGGCAGGCCCTGCGAGGGCTTCGCCGACCACGGCGTGATCGACCTCATGCGCAACATGCCGTACCCCGCGCCGGGCTACTACTACTCGACCTCGCCGCCGCTGGTCGCGGGCGGCAAGGTGATCGTCGCCGGCGCGGTCAACGACAACTACGCGATCAATTCGCCGTCCGGCGTGATCCGCGCCTACGACGCGCACGACGGCAGGCTGCTGTGGAACTGGGACTCGGGCAACCCGGACCAGACCGCGCCGCTGGATCCCGCCGATCCCGCGCAGAAATACACCACCAGCTCGCCGAACAGCTGGTCGGTCGCGAGCGCGGACGAGGCGCTCGGCCTGGCCTATTTCCCGATGGGCAACCGCACGCCCGACCAGCTCGGCATGTTCCGCACGCAGGCCGAGGAGACGTACTCGAGCTCGGTCGTCGCGCTGGATCTCGCCAGCGGCCGCGTGCGCTGGGTGCGCCAGTTCGTGCACCACGATCTGTGGGACATGGACACGCCCGCGCAGCCCACGCTGCTCGACCTGGACCTGCCCGGCGGCCGCACGCCGGCGCTGGTGGTGCCGACCAAGCAGGGCGACGTCTACGTGCTCGACCGGCGCGACGGCCGTCCGCTGCTGCCGGTCGCCGAGCGCCCGGCTCCGCAGGGCGACGACGTTCCCGGGCAGCTCGTCGCCGACCGGCAGCCGTACTCGGCGCTGAGCTTCGAGCCGCCGCCGCTGCGCGAGGCGGACATGTGGGGTGCGACCCTGATCGACCAGATGCTCTGCCGCATCGCGTTCCGCCGGCTGCGCTACGACGGGCGCTACACGCCGCCGACGCTGCAGGGCTCGCTGATCTATCCGGGCAACTTCGGCGTGTTCAACTGGGGCGGCATCGCGGTCGACCCGCAGCGCCAGGTCATGTTCGGCATGCCGACGTATCTGGCCTTCGTCTCGCAGCTGATCCCGAAGGAGCGCATCGACGTGCGCACGGCCAACGCCGGCGAGCACGGCGTCAACGCGAACGAGGGCGCCGACTATGCGATCAACCTGACGCCGTTCCTCTCACCGCTCGGCGTGCCGTGCCAGCAGCCGCCGTGGGGCACGATCGCGGCGGCGGACTTGCGCAGCGGCAAGATCGCCTACCAGCACCGCAACGGCACGATCCGCGACCTGTCGCCGCTGCCCGTGCCGATCCGCATGGGCGTGCCCGGCATCGGCGGGCCGCTGCTGACGGGCGGCGGCGTGGCCTTCCTCGCCGCGGCCGTGGACGACGATTTCCGCGCCTACGACCTCGCTACCGGCAAGGTGCTGTGGGACGTGCGCATCCCCGCGGGCGGGCAGGCGACGCCGATGACCTATCTCGACGGCAAGGGCGAGCAGGTCGTGCTGCTGGTCGCCGGCGGACACGGCTCGATCGGCACGAAGCCCGGCGACTACGTGCTGGCCTACAAGCTCGCGCCCTGAAGGGACGCCGCGCGCGGCGTTCAGTCCGGATCGTAGTCGAGGTTCGGCGCCAGCCAGCGCTCGGCCTCGGCCACGCTCCAGCCCTTGCGCCGCGCGTAGTCCTCGACCTGCTCCTTGCTGATGCGGCCGACGACGAAATACTGGCTGTCCGGGTGGGCGAAGTACCAGCCCGAGACGGCCGCCGTCGGCAGCATCGCGAAGCTCTCGGTGATCGAGATGCCGGCGTTCGCGGTGGCGTCGAGCAGGCCGAACAGCGTCGCCTTCTCGGTGTGGTCGGGGCAGGCCGGATAGCCGGGCGCCGGGCGGATGCCGCGGTACTTCTCGGCGATCAGCGCCTCGTTGTCCAGCGCCTCGTCGGGCGCGTAGCCCCAGTATTCGCGCCGCACGCGCTCGTGCAGGCGCTCGGCGAACGCCTCGGCCAGGCGGTCGGCCAGCGCCTTGAGCAGGATCGCCGAATAGTCGTCCTGCTCGCGCTCGAAGCGCGCGACGTGCGCGTCGATGCCGATGCCGGCGGTGACCGCGAACGCGCCGATCCAGTCCTCGAGTCCGGAGTCCTTCGGCGCGATGAAGTCGGCCAGGCAGAAGTCCGGGCGCTCGACCGGCTTGTCGGCTTGCTGGCGCAGGAAATGCAGTGAATGGGGAATCGGGAATCGGGAATCGGGAGGCGCGGAACCGGCTTCGTCCGATTCCCGATTCCCGGCTGCCGATTCCCCGTGCTCCGTCAGGAGCACCACGTCGTCGCCGACCGAGTGGGCGCGCCAGAATCCGATCACGCCGCGTGCGGTCAGCCATTTCTCCGCGACGATCTTCTCCAGCATCGCGCGCGCGTCCGCGTGGAGCTCGCGCGCCTGCGCGCCGACGACCGGATCGTCGAGGATCGCCGGATAGCGGCCGGCGAGCTCCCAGGCGTTGAAGAACGGCGACCAGTCGATGTAGTCGACCAGCTCGGCCAGCGGGTAGTCGTCGAACACGTGGACGCCCGGACGCGCCGGCGCCGGCGGCCGGTAGCCGGCCCAGCCGCCGTCGAAGCGCTGCGCGCGCGCCTGCGCCAGCGGCACCAGGCGCTTGGCGCCGCCGCGGTCCTTGTGGCGCTCGCGGATCTCGGCGTATTCGGCGCGCACCTTCGCCATGAACGCGTCGACCAGGTCCTTGGAGATCAGAGACTGCGCGACGCCGACCGCGCGCGAGGCGTCCTTGACCCAGACGCAGGGCGCCTTGTAGTGCGGCTCGATCTTCAGCGCGGTGTGCGCGCGCGAGGTGGTCGCGCCGCCGATCAGCAGCGGGATGCGGAAGTCCTGCCGCTGCATCTCCTTGGCGACGTGGCTCATCTCCTCGAGCGAGGGCGTGATCAGGCCGGACAGCCCGATCATGTCGGCGTTCTCCGCGATCGCCGTGTCGAGGATCTTCTGCGCCGGCACCATCACGCCGAGGTCCACCACGTCGAAGTTGTTGCAGCGGAGCACCACGCCGACGATGTTCTTGCCGATGTCGTGCACGTCGCCCTTGACCGTGGCCATGACGATCTTGCCGTTGGAACGGGCGGCGTCGCCGCTGCGCGCCTTCTCCGCCTCGATGAACGGCAGCAGGTAGGCCACGGCCTTCTTCATGACGCGCGCGGACTTGACCACCTGCGGCAGGAACATCTTGCCGGCGCCGAACAGGTCGCCGACGACGTTCATGCCGTCCATCAGCGGGCCTTCGATGACGTCGAGCGGCCGCGCGCTCAGCTTGCGCGCCTCCTCGGTGTCCTCGTCGATGTAGGCGTCGATGCCGTGCACCAGCGCGTGCGCGAGGCGCTCGCGCACCGGCAGCGCGCGCCAGGCGAGGTTCTCGGCCGCGGCCTCGCCCTTCTTCGCCTTGTAGCGCTCGGCGATCTCGAGCAGGCGCTCGGTGGCGTCGCGGCGCCGGTTCAGCACGACGTCCTCGACGCGCTCGCGCAGCTCCGGGTCGAGGTCGTCGTAGATCGGCAGCGCGCCGGCGTTGACGATGCCCATGTCCATGCCGGCGCGGATCGCGTGGTAGAGGAACACCGCGTGGATCGCCTGGCGCACGGTCTCGTTGCCGCGGAACGAGAACGACACGTTCGACACGCCGCCGGAGACGTGGCAGCCCGGCAGCGTCCGCTTGATGATGCGCGTCGCTTCGATGAAGTCGACCGCGTAGTTGTCGTGCTCCTCGATGCCGGTGGCGATCGCGAAGATGTTCGGGTCGAAGATGATGTCTTCCGGCGGGAAGCCGACCTGCTCGGTCAGGATGCGGTAGGCGCGCGTGCAGATCTCGACCTTGCGCGCGCAGGTGTCGGCCTGGCCCTGCTCGTCGAACGCCATGACCACCGCGGCGGCGCCGTAGCGCAGCACCTTGCGCGCGTGCTCGACGAAGGCTTCCTCGCCTTCCTTCAGCGAGATCGAGTTGACCACGCCCTTGCCCTGCAGGCAGCGCAGGCCGGCCTCGATGACGCTCCACTTCGACGAGTCGACCATGATCGGCACGCGTGCGATGTCCGGCTCGGCGGCGATCAGGTTGAGGAAGCGCACCATCGCCGCCTCGGAGTCGATCAGGCCCTCGTCCATGTTCACGTCGAGGATCTGCGCGCCGTTCTCGACCTGCTGGCGCGCGACCTCGACCGCCTCGGCGTAGCGTTCTTCCTTGATCAGCTTGCGGAACTGCGCGCTGCCGGTGACGTTGGTGCGCTCGCCGACGTTGACGAACAGCAGCTCGGGCGTGATCAGCAGCGGCTCGAGTCCGGAAAGGCGGGTGGGGCGGATGGCGGTCATGTACGGATGAGCGAAGGGTCCATGGCACGGGGCGCCGGTGCGATGCGCGGCGCTCCGGAATCCGGAGAAGATCAGGCCGCGGCGTCGAGCCGGCGCGGCAGCGCGCGCGGCGCGACGCCTTCGACCGCCTCGGCGATCGCGCGGATGTGCGCCGGCGTCGTGCCGCAGCAGCCGCCGACCAGATTGACCAGCCCGGAGCGCGCGAACTCGCCGATCAGCACGGCCATGTCCGCCGGCGTCTCGTCGTATTCGCCGAACGCGTTCGGCAGGCCGGCGTTCGGATGCGCGCTGACGCAGCAGTCGGCCACCTGGGCCAGCACGGCCACGTACTGGCGCAGCTCCTTCGCGCCGAGCGCGCAGTTGAGCCCGACCGACAGCGGACGGGCGTGGGCGACCGAGGCGTAGAACGCCTCCGCGGTCTGGCCCGACAGCGTGCGCCCGGAGAGGTCGGTGATCGTGCCGGAGATCATCACCGGCAGGCGGCCGCCGCGCGCGTCGAATTCCTCCTCGATCGCGTACAGCGCCGCCTTCGCGTTCAGCGTGTCGAAGATCGTCTCGACCATCAGCGTGTCGGCGCCGCCGTCGATCAGGCCGGCGGTCGCCTCGCGGTAGGCCAGGCGCAGCTCCTCGAAGCTGGTGTTGCGGAAGCCCGGATCGTTGACGTCGGGGCTGATCGAGGCCGTGCGGCTGGTCGGGCCGAGCACGCCGATGACGAAGCGCGGCCGGTCCGGCGTCGCCGCCTCGGCCGCGTCGCAGCAGGCGCGGGCCAGGCGCGCGCCTTCGCGGTTGAGCTCGTAGACCAGGTGCTCGAGCGCGTAGTCGGCCTGGCTCACCGAGGTCGCATTGAACGTGTTGGTCTCGACCAGGTCGGCGCCGGCGTCGAGGTAGGCCGAATGGATCGCGCCGATCACGTCCGGCCGCGTCAGCGTCAGCAGGTCGTTGTTGCCCTTGAGGTCGCGGCCGGGCGCGGCCGCCGGGTCGCGCGAGGGCTCGTGGCGCAGGTCGAAGCCGGGCGCGAAGCGCTCGCCGCGGTAGTCGGCCTCGGCCAGCCCGTAGCTCTGCACCATCGTGCCCATCGCGCCGTCGATGACGAGGATGCGCCGCGCCAGGGCGTCGTGCAGCGCGCGCACGCGCGCGGGGTTCAGGTAGGGCGAACGGATGCTCATGGCTTCCTCGCAAGCAGGCTCAGGACTTCGAAATGCGGCGGGCGGCGCTCGCGCGTGAGGCGCTCGCAGGCGACGACCTCGAGCCCGGCCCGGCGCGCGAAGTCGCCGAGCTCGTCGATGCCGAAGCCGAGGTTGCGGTGCTCGAACGGCTCGACCACGTTGCGGTGCGCATGGCGGCCGAGCGTGGCGGCGAGCAGGCGCCCGCCCGGGCGCAGCACGCGCGCGGCCTCGGCGACCACCGCGGCCGGCCGCTCGCTGTAGGTGAGGGCGTGCATCAGCAGCACCAGGTCGAAGCGCGCCGCCGGCAGGTCGAGCGCGTGCATGTCGCCGACCCTGACCTCGACGTTGGCGAAGCCCTTGAGGCGCTGGCGCGCCGCCTGGGCGACGCGCTCGCTGGCGTCGATGCAGACGATCGAGCGCGCGCGCGGCGCGAGCAGCTCGGCCAGCACGCCGTCGCCGGAGGCGACGTCGAGCACGTCGCCGGTCTCGACCAGGCGCGTCATGCCGCGCGCGAGCGTCTCCCAGGTGCGCCCGGGCGAGTAGTGGCGCTCCATGTCGCCGGCCACGGTGTCGGCCCAGCCCTCGGCGCGCGCGCGCTTGGCCAGCACGCCGGGCAGGCGGCGCTCGTCCTCGCGCAGCAGCGCGTCGTCGACGTTGTCCTTGAGCGCGCGCAGGAGCGCGCTCTCCTTGGGATCGAGCTCGCCGTTGTAGCGGTAGTACGACGACACGCCGGCGCGGCGGTCGCGCACGAGGTCGGCCTCCTTGAGCTTGGCCAGATGCGTGGACACGCGCGGCTGGGCCAGGCGCAGCACGGCGGAGAGCTCGGCGACGGTGAGCTCCTCGCGCTCGAGCAGGGCGAGCAGGCGCACGCGCGTCGGGTCGGAAAGCAGTCGCAGCAGCGCCGATGTCGCGGCGAGATCCAAGATTTATCCTTTCATCTTGATCAAGAGATGACCGGGAAGGTTAGTCGCGTGCGGCGGTCGCGTCAATGGCGCCTGCGCCGGCCGGCGCGGGCAGGTATGCTGTCCGGATGCCTGGATCGTCCCGCGCGCTGGCGCGTCTGCCGTTCGTCGCCTTGCTTGTTTCGTTCCTGCTGCCGCCGGCATGGCCGGCGCGGCCGGCTGCCGCGCACGCGCTCGAGGACGCCGAGCTGGCGAAGGTCTGGACCGCCGACGCGCTGCACGTGCCGTACCGGGCGGTCGAGACGCCCGGCCGCAAGGGCGGCGAGCGGCTGCCGCTGTTCGTGTTCCTGCACGGCGACTGGCAGGACGGCACCGACAACGTCGCGCAGCTCGCCGGCCGCGGCAACGGCTCGTTCGAGCTGGTCGATGCCGCGCGCGAGGCCGGCATCCCGCTGGTCTACGTCGCGCCGCAGACGACCGGCGCGTACTGGCCGCCGGACCGCGTCGTCGCCGTCGTCGCCGACGCGCTGGCGCGCTGGCCGATCGACCCGCGGCGCGTCGTGCTCACCGGCATCTCCGACGGCGCCACCGGCGTCTGGGACGCGCTCAAGGCCTATCCGCGCTGCTTCGCCGCCGGCGTGCCGATGTCGGGCATGACCGAGCTCGCCGGGCTCGCCTCGATCCGCGACGTGCCGCAGTGGGTGTTCCACGGCGAGAAGGACGACGACACCGACGTCGAGACCGGCTACGACGGCGCGATGGTCGGCTCGCGCGCCGTCGTGCGCGCGCTGCGCGCGCTGGGTGGGCGCCCGCGCTACACCGAGTACCCCGGCGAGAAGCACGTGATCTGGGCGCGCGCGTACGCCGAGGACGCGCTGCTGCCGTGGATGCTCGGACAGCGCCTGCGCACGCCGCCGTGCGATTTCGCCGCGCTCGCGCGCCGGGCGGCCGGCCGATAGAATTGATCCCCCTTTACTTGCCACGTCCCGCGCCGCCGCGCATCGCGCCGGACGCGCCGCCGCTCCCGCCTGCGCGGGAATCCATCCGGCCTTCGATGGATGCCGCTCGCGCGGCCGGCCGGCGCGGACGCACGAGCCGCCGGCGTCCCGGCTGAGGAGCCCGCATGGATTTCCGCTTCACCGACGACCAGCTCTCGATCCAGTCCATCGCGCGCGATTTCGCCCAGAAGCGCATCGCGCCCGTCGCCGCCGAGTTCGACCGCAGCGGCGAGTTCCCGCTGGAGAACATCCGCGAGATGGGCCAGCTCGGCCTGATGGGCATCGAGGTGCCGCACGAGTACGGCGGCGCCGGCATGGACGCGATCGCCTACGCGCTGGCGATGATGGAGATCGCCGAGGCCGATTGCGCGCACTCGACGATCATGTCGGTCAACAACTCGCTGTACTGCAACGGCATCCTCAAGTACGGCACCGAGGAGCAGAAGCAGAAGTACGTGCGCGCGATCGCCACCGGCGAGGCGATCGGCGCCTACGCGCTCACCGAGCCGCAGTCCGGCTCCGACGCCTCGGCCATGCACACGCGCGCGACGAAGAACGCGAACGGCGACTGGGTCATCAACGGCAAGAAGAGCTGGATCACCTCGGGACCGGTCGCCAAGTACATCGTGCTGTTCGCGATCACCACGCCCGGCATCGGCGCCAAGGGCGTGTCGGCGTTCATCATCGACACCTCGCGCCCGGGCTTCCACGCCGGCAAGACCGAGCCCAAGCTCGGCATCCGCGCCTCGGCCACCTGCGAGATCGAGTTCAGCGACTACGTCTGCCCGGCGTCGGACATGCTCGGCCCGGAGGGCAAGGGCTTCGCGATCGCGATGGGCGTGCTCGACGCCGGCCGCATCGGCATCGCCTCGCAGGCGGTGGGCCTCGCGCGCGCGGCCTACCAGGCGAGCCTGGCCTGGGCACGCGAGCGCAAGGCGTTCGGCCACGCGATCGGCTCGTTCCAGATGATCCAGTCGAAGATCGCCGACATGAAGTGCCGCCTCGACGCGGCCACGCTGCTGGTGCTGCGCGCGGCGTTCGCCAAGGACCAGGCCGAGAAGAACGGCGGGCGCTTCAGCACCGAGGCCTCGGTGGCCAAGCTGTTCGCCTCGGAGACGGCGATGTTCGTCACCCACCAGGCGGTGCAGATCCACGGCGGCATGGGCTACTCGAAGGAAATGCCGCTGGAGCGCTACTTCCGCGACGCCAAGATCACCGAGATCTACGAGGGCACCAGCGAGATCCAGCGCCTGGTCATCGCGCGCAACGAGACCGGCGTGCGCTGAAGCGCGCGCGGCCGGCCGCGCGCGAGCCGCGGCCGGCGCAGCCTCAGGCCGCCGTGCGGCCGACCACGTCGTCGGCGCCGAGCGGCGGCAGGCCGTGGCGCAGGCGGGCACGGTCGCACTGGTCGTCGCCCGGCTGCAGCTCGCGGCACGGCGAGGGGCGCTCGGCGTACACCGTGCAGGCGACCTCGCCGCCGATCGTGCCGCGCAGCGCGACGCAGCGCGGCGCGGGGCGGCTGGTACCGGCCATGCAGCTCATCCAGGGATCGAGCTTCTCGGTGAGCGCGTCGGGCAGGCCGCGGGCCGCGGCCTCGGACCAGTAGAACGAAACGCGGTACGTCGCGCAGCAGGCGCCGCAGCGCACGCAGGGATTGGCGTTCGGATCGGGATGGGTGGCCATGGCCGGCGCATCGGCGCCGGCGTGGTGGAGGGTCCGGCGCGGCGCGCGACTTTTCCAGAAACGCCGGCTCTCCCGCAAGTACCCGCCGCGGCCGCCGCGCTCAGTCGACGTAGCCGACGGCCATGACGCGCTTGCCGTGGAGCAGCTGCTCGTAGGCGTTCTGCGGCGGCGGCAGCAGCTCGACGCGGGCGAAGCCGATCTTGCGCATGATCCAGACCAGCGCCTCGACGCTCGGTACCAGGCAGATGCCGGTGGTGCTGGCTTCGGGGCCGTGCGTGTCGTCGGTCTCGTCGATGATGCCGAACGAGCCCTTGAGCGGGCGCACGAAGCGGTAGCTGCCGTAGTCGACCATGCCGCTGAGGCCGGGCACCACCTGCGTCTCGACGACGCAGACCCCGCGCGTCAGCGCCCGCGCCTGGCGCAGCGCGCCGACCGGGTTCTCCAGGTGGTAGATCAGGCCGAGCATCAGCACCAGGTCGAAGCGGCCGAGCGCGGCCGGGTCGAGCGCGTGCACGTCGGACTGCACGACGCGCAGCGTCGACAGGTTCAGCGCGTCGCGGATCAGCGTGGTGTCGGCGACGTGCTCGGCGCGCGCGTCGACGGCGAGCACGTCGTCGGCCTGCCATTCGGCCAGCTTGGTCGAGAACCAGCCCTGGTGGCAGGCGATGTCGATGGCGTTGCGACCGGCGAGCGTGCCGCCGAAATGCCCGTCGATCACCTGCCTGAGCATGGCCAGGCGCGTGTCGTGGATCGCGTCCAGCGCGCCGTCGTCGTAGGTGGAGGTGACCGCGCCGCTCGGCAGGCGGAAGCGGTAGAACCAGGTCTTGTCGAGGATGCGGCGTTCGGTCGCGCTCATGGCGGCTGCAATCGTGGGCAAACCGCGATTCTAGCCGTTCGCGGGCGGCGGGCGCCTACTGCGCCGGCTCGAGCTGCGCCGGCAGCGGCGCCAGTCCCATCGCCTTGCGGTAGCGCGCGTACAGCGCCTGCACCTTGGCCACGTATTCCTGCGTCTCGGCGTACGGCGGCACGCCGCCGTACTGCGCGACCGCGCCGACGCCGGCGTTGTAGGCCGCGGCGACCAGCGTCAGGTCGCCCTCGTAGCGCGCCTGCAGCGCCTTGAGGTGGCGCGCGCCGGCCATGATCGACTCCTTGGCCGAGAACGGGTCCTTGACGCCGTAGTCGCCGATGACCTCGGGCATCAGCTGCATCACGCCCTTGGCGTCCTTCGCCGAGACCGCCTTCTCGTCGTAGGCGCTCTCGGCGTGCGCGATCGCGCGCAGCCAGGCCTCGTCGACCCCGGTGGCCTTCGCGGCCGCCTTGAACTGGCGCGGAAACGCGTCCAGGCGCGGCCGGCCGACCTTGCCCAGGCCGACGTGCGCCGGCGAGCCCGGCGGCGTCTTCACGGTGAACGCCAGCACCTTGGTCGAGCCGGGCAGGTTGCGCGTGCTGTAGACGATCCTGCCGTCCTGCATGCGCTGGTAGAGCGTGCCGTGCACGACGCCGAGCGAGCCCCAGAGGTTGGGCACGAGCGCGGCATTGTCGTCGAGCTGCTTGGCGAAGCACTGCGAGCCCGGCTCCGGCGCCGTGGCCAGGCTCACCGTGCCGTCGCGCACGCAGCGGTAGACCGTGCGCGCCTGCGCCGCGGGGAGCGGCGCCAGGGCGACCAGGAGCAGCAGGACAGGGGCCGGCCGGATCATCGGCGCGATTGTAGGCCGGCTCCCTGAATGCGCCTTGCATCTCAGTTGAACGTCTGCAAGGCATCGGGGACGACGTATTTCCGCCCGTCGTAGTGCAGCGTCGTCCGCGTGACCCCGGCCGGACGTTCGACTTCCTTGCAGCCGCCGTCGCTGCCGTCGCCTTTTCGCATCTCGCGCTCGGTGACCTTCGAGGTGACGACCAGATCGGCGAAGCCGTGGCTGAGCGTCGGCGCGATGTCGATCGTCCGTTCCAGCGTCGTGCTCGAGCCGCTGCAGTCGTCGTCGTATTCCCCGCGCACCGCGTACGCCAGCAGGCCGAGCACCCGGCGCAGCCGCTTGCCGTCGCGGACGTAGAGGCTGAGACCCGTGTCCATGGCCGGCGAATAGCGCGACGAACCGCCCCAGCCAGCGCGGATGCCGAATGCGCGCACGTCCTTGGCGAGGCGGTAGCGGCCGGTGTCGATGCTCACGCCATTGAAGCGCCACGCGTCCGAGGCGAACGCGGCCTTCTCCAGCGAGCGCGCAAGGACGTGGCGCGTACGCGTGTCGACGACCGACACGTCGAGGTCGTACAGGCCGATCTCCCGATCGGCCGGTTCCTCGCCGCGTTCCTGCGCGATCGCCAGCGCGACGATGCTGGCGTCCGGCTGGTCGGGCATCGCCTTGCACAACATGTAGCTGTCGGAGTCCCAGCCCGACACCGCGTAGCCGAGGTCGCCGGCGACGTGCACGGCGAGGCTGGCCCGTCCGCCTTCGCAATCGAACGGGACGATGGGCGCGGGCTGGCGGTAGCCGATCTCGATCTGCTGCACGACCTGCGGGCCTTTGTGGATCGTGTAGGTCTCGCCGGTGAGCATGTCCGCGCAGGTGGACGGGTCGATCGGCTTCTCCATGTGCCACGCACGGCGCGCTTCGTCGATCGCGGCACGCAGCTCCGCCATGGTGTAGCGCGGGAACTGCGGCGCCTCCTTGTCGAGCACGCCGCGATTGGCCTCGAACGCGTTGCCGCTGCGCTCGAGCTGCCAGGGTATCGAGCGGCCGTGCTTCCAGTTCGCGAGCACCAGATCGCCGCCGCACACCATCGACGAGTTCACGCGCACGTCGATGGCGTAGTCGGCCGCCGTTCCGTTCCTCGGTTCGATGACGATCCTCGACACCGGCGCATCGCCGAGCGCGCCGGTGCTCCATTCGGCGTCCGGCGTGGCCGGCACGCGCGCGAGCAGCGTATCGCTGGCATAGAGCGTGACGCCGGCCAGCGGCTGCTTCTCGATGCGCGCCAGCATCTCCTTGGCGCAGGCGCGCAGCTTGCCGAGATCGGCGGCGCCGAGCTGGAGCGTGCGGTCCAGCAGCGTGCCGCCGGAGGCGAACGGCGCCAGCTTGGCGAACCGGGCGTCGGTGGCGGTGTTCACGGCGACGAAGCGGTCGTCCTTGAGTACCAGGAACGGCACGTGGTCGTCGAGCCGCGCGTTCAGGTCGATCTCGCGCCCGCACGACGCGGTGGATGGAATCGCGGCTGCGATCGGCGCCGAGGCGCGCTCGCCGTACGCGGGTTCCTCGTGGTCGAGTGCGTACAGCGCGACCACGTCCAGGGTCATGCGCGTATAGGCGTCCTGGTCGTGGATGTCCTTGTCGACCTTGCCGCTGGCGCGCGTCACGACGTAGGCGGTCTTGCCGTCGGTGACCAGCTTGCCGACCAGATACTGCGCGACCTCGCCGGGCAGGCGCGCGCGCGCGTCGGCGGCGTCGGCGGCGCTGCGGTCGAGCACGCGCACGTCGCCGTCGGCGACGTCGAAGGCGTGCGACGCGCCGTGGTTCGTCGTGAGCGCGGTGCCGTAGCCGTCGTAGCCGCGGCAGCGCAGCGCGCCGTCGACCACGGCGCAGGTCACGCCGTCGGCGACCGCGACCGCGCTGACGCCGCGCGGAATGACGGTTTCCGGCCTGGCGACGGACGTGGCGTTGCCGGCGCGGATGTTGCCGTTGCTGCTGTAGCCCCAGCACTGCATCGCGCCGTCGACGATGGCGCAGACGTGCGCCGCGCCGGCCGCGACCGCGGTGACGCCGGCGGCGATCACGGTTCCGGGCACGAGCAGGCGCCGTTCCGGCTCGAGCGCTCGGCCGATGAAGCCGTCGCGGGTGCCGCCCCAGCATTCGAGCGCCTTCGCCACGACCGCGCAGACGTAGCCTTTGCCGACGGCGACCGCTTCCACGTCGCGCTCGATCACCTTGAACGGGCGCTCGACGGGCGCTCCCGCCAGGCCGTTGCCGACCTGGCCGCTGCGGTTGTCGCCCCAGCACCAGAGGGCGCCGCGCACGATCGCGCAGGTGTTCTGCGCCTGCGCCGAAACCGCGGTCACGCCGCTTTCGAAGATGCGCGCAGGCTCCTGCGTGCAGCAGGCTCCGCCGTTGCCGATCTCGCCGTTGCCGATCTCGCCGTAGCCGTTGTCGCCCCAGCACAGCAGCGCGCCGTCGACGACGGCGCAGGTGTGCATGCCGCCGGCGGCGACCGCGCTCACGCCGCGGTCGATCACGCGCGTCGGCGTCAGCACCGGATCGCTGCCCTTGCGCGTGCCGACCTGGCCGGAGGCGTTCCAGCCCCAGCAGGACAATGCGCCGCCGGCGACGGCGCAGACGTGCGCATAGCCGACCGAGACGGCGCTGACGCCGCCCGGGACGACCTCGATCGGGTACGGCTCCTTGTCGGCCTTGCGGCCGGCGCCGACCTGACCGTTCTCGCTGCGCCCCCAGCAGAACAGCGCGCCGTCGCCGCGCAGCGCGCAGGCGGTGTTTTCGGCTGCGCTGATCGCGCGAATGCCGGACGCGGCATCGGCCGCGCCGGCCGTGCTTGCGAGTGGTGCCAGAACGCATAGGAGCAGTGCGAAGCAACGACGGCTGTAGCCGCGCATGGATGAATCCCCCTGAGACGAGGCCGCACGTCCGAGCATCCCGCCGCGCCTCGAGACGGCCGGATGCATGCGCAGTGTCGCCGGCGATACCGGCGAATTTCTGGCGCGTTCGGGCCGGACCGGAGCGCGACGGCCTCGCTCCCGGCCGTACGCCGCCGCGTCAGAGCGTCAGGCCGACGAAGAACGTCACGTCTTGCGCATGGCGCGGGATCGCATCCTCGACCAGTCCGGCGCGCAGCATCCAGCCGGACGCGGCGCGCCAGCCGGTCGACAGCGTCAGCGTCGCAGCGCAGGCGAGGAACGGGATCTCGCTGTCGTACGGCGCGCCGTGCCACTGCAGCTGCGCGGCCACGTCCCAGCCGGGGTGCAGCACGTAGCCGAGCGCGGCATCGGCGAACGGCACCCGGTCCTCGGCGCGGCCGGGCAGCAGGCGCGTATTGCCGCGCTGCATGACGCCCACGCGCGCCCCCCAGGGCAGGCGCGTCGCCGCGTCGGCGGACTGCGCGGCGAGCCACAGGCTGACGTCGGTGGCGCGGTCGTCGATCAGCGGATGCGCGTGCGAGGTCGGCAGCTTCAGCGTCGCGCCGGCCAGCCATTCGTGGTTGCCGGCCGGCATGCGCCAGGCGAGGTCGAGCATCAGCGGGGCGATCCCGCGCTGGCTGCGGTCGAGCAGTACGCGTTCGCGGCCGTCGTCGTAGCGAATCGCATGGCCGTCGGTGCCGAGGCGGCCGCGGTCGCCGTTGCCGAAGCCGAACGCGCGGTGGAAGTCCTCGATGAAGCCGTCGAGGAAGCCGCGGTCGAAGCGCACGGCGCCGAGCGAGGCGCGCAGCAGCCAGCGCTCGCCGAGCGCGCGCGTGACGGCGACGCGCAGCTCGTGGATCTCGGCGTCGTAGACCAGGTGCTCGGCGCCGCGGTCGAAGGCGAGCTCGGTGTTGCTCGCCTGCAGCAGCACGTCGACGCGCCAGCGGTCCGGCGCGGCGGCCGGCGGCGCGAACGGCAGGCCGCCGGCGGCGACGAACGGATTGGCGTCGCGGTAGGGCAGCCAGGGTGCCGCGGCCGGGTCGGCCGCGGCCGGCAGCGCCGCCGCGGCCAGCAGCGCGGGCAGCGCCAGGCGCACAGCGAAACGCCCGGCCTGGGCCGGGCGTTTCGTGCTGCGGGCGCCGTGCGGCGCGCGCCCGGCCGGGCCGGCGTCAGAAGCCGGCATGCTGGCCTTGCTCGATCGCCTTGGCGGTCTCTTCCGGCGGCTCCATGCGGTCGCCGAGCAGGCGGCGCACGAAGACGTAGAAGATCGGGATGAACAGCAGGCCGAAGAACGTCGCGAACAGCATGCCGCCGATGACGCCGGTGCCGATCGCGTGGCGCGAGTTGGCGCCGGCGCCGGTCGAGATCGCCAGCGGCACGCAGCCGAGGATGAACGCGAACGAGGTCATCAGGATCGGCCGCAGTCGCAGGCGGGCGGCGTCGACCACGGCCGCGCCGAGGCCGCGGCCGGCGCGCTGCTCGGCGACGGCGAACTCGATGATCAGGATCGCGTTCTTCGCCGCCAGGCCGATGATCGTGATGATGCCGATCTTGAAGTAGACGTCGTTGGACAGGCCGCGCAACTGCGTGGCGAGCACCGCGCCGAGCACGCCGAGCGGCACGACCAGCAGCACCGAGAACGGGATCGACCAGCTCTCGTACAGCGCGGCCAGGCACAGGAACACGATCAGGATCGACAGCGCGTAGAGCATCGGCGCCTGGTTGCCGGAGATCAGCTCCTGCAGCGACTGGCCGGTCCAGTCGAAGCCGAAGCCGTTCGGCAGGTCGTTGCGGATGATGTCCTGCATCGCGTTCATCGCCTCACCGGAGCTGCGCCCCGGCGCCGGCGAGCCGACGATCTCGATCGCCGAGTAGCCGTTGTAGCGCACCAGCGTCGGCGGGCCCATCGACCACTGCGTGCTGACGACGTTGGACAGCGGGATCATCGCCGGCAGCGTGACCGTGCCCTTGCTGGTGGTCACGGTCTCGGTCTGCGTCGAGCTCGGCACGAAGAAGCGGTTCAGCGCGTCGGGATTCATGCGGAACGGCGCGTCGGCCTGCATGTTCACGCGCTGCACGCGGCCCTGGTAGAAGAAGTCGTTGACGTAGACCGGCGCCAGCATCAGCTGGATCGCCGTGTAGACGTCCGACAGCGACAGCCCCATCGACTGCGCCTGCACGCGGTCGACCTTCATCGCCAGCTGCGTGGTGTCGGGCAGGCCGTTCGGGCGCACGCCGGTGAGCACGTCCTTCTGCTCGGCGGCCTTGCCGAGCACGGTGTTCTGCGCCTCGACCAGTGCGGCGTGGCCCTGGCCGGCGCGGTCCTGCAGGTACATGTCGAAGCCGCCGAACTGGCCCAGGCCGCGGATCGTCGGCAGGTTGACGACGAAGGCCTGCGCGTCGCGCACGCCCATGAAGATCGCGCCGTTGAGCTGCTGGATCACCTGCATCGCGGTTTCCTTGCGCTCGTCCCACGGCTTGAGCCGGATGAAGGCCATGCCGGTGTTCTCGCCGTTGCCGATGAAGCTGAAGCCGGACACCGCGATCACGCCCTCGACGGCCGGGTTCTTGCGCACGATCTCGCCGATGTCGCCCATGACCTTCTTCGTGCGCTCGATGCTGGCGCCGGACGGCAGCTGCACGACGGCGAAGGCGAAGCCCTGGTCCTCCTCCGGCACGAAGCTCGACGGCAGGCGCACGAACAGGAAGCCGCACAGGATCGCCACCAGCGCGAACACGCCCATCCAGGTGGGCATGTGGCGGATCGCGCCGAGCACGTGGCCGGTGTAGGTCTTCTGCACCCAGTCGAAGACGTTGTTGAACCAGCGGAAGAACGCGTTCTTCTTCGTCTCGTGGATGGGCTTGAGCAGCGTCGCGCACAGCGCCGGCGTGAACGCGAGCGCGAGGAACGCCGAGAAGCCGGTCGACAGCGCGATGGTCAGGCAGAACTGGCGGTAGATCGCGCCGACCGAGCCGGACTGCAGCGCGCTGGGGATGAACACCGCCATCAGCACCACCGCGATCGCCACGACCGCGCCGGAGATCTGGCTCATCGCCTTGCGCGTGGCTTCCTTCGGCGACAGGCCTTCCTCGCCCATGATGCGCTCGACGTTCTCGATGACCACGATCGCGTCGTCGACGACGATGCCGATGACCAGCACCATGCCGAACAGGCTGAGCTGGTTGATCGTGAAGCCGACCGCCCACATGCCGAGGAAGCCGCCCATCAGCGCGACCGGGATCACCAGCAGCGCGATGATCGTCATGCGCAGGTTCTGCAGGAACACCAGCATGACGATGAACACGAGGATGATCGCCTCGACCAGCGTCTGCACGACCTCCTCGATCGAGATCGTGATGAACGGCGTGGTGTCGTAGGGCACGAACCAGGACACGCCGTGCGGCAGGCTCGCCTGCAGCTCGTCCATGCGCGCCTTGACCGCCTTGGCGACCCCGAGCGCGTTGGCGCCGGTCTGCAGCTGCACCGCGTAGCCGGCGACCGGCTGGCCGTTGTAGGTGACGCTGACGCCGTAGCCGAACGGGCCGAGCTCGACGCGGGCGACGTCCTTGAGGCGCACGGTCGTGCCGTCGGGATTCGCGCGCAGGATGATGTTCTCGAACTCGGCGGGCGTGGAGAAGCGGCTCTCGGCGCGGACCGTGGCCGAGAAGCCGTTGCCCGGCACGGCCGGCTCGGCGCCGAGCGAGCCGGCGGCGACCTGGATGTTCTGCGCGCGCACCGCGGCCAGCGCCTGCGCGGCCGAGAGGTTGTAGCCGTGCAGCTTGTCGGCGTCGAGCCAGATGCGCATCGAGTATTCCGAGCCGAACTGGCGCACGTTGCCGACGCCCGGAATGCGCTGGATCTGCGGGATCACGTTCGCCGCCAGCATGTTGTTCAGCGCGTAGGAATCGTAGGCGCCGTCGTCGGACTTCAGCATCGCCACCATCAGGAAGTCCGGGTTCTGCTTGGCGACGACGATGCCCTGCTGGGTCACCTCGGTCGGCAGGCGCGGCGTCGCCAGCGAGACCTTGTTCTGCGTCTGCACCTGGGCGATGTCCGGGTCGGTGCCCGGCTCGAACGTCAGCGTGATCGTCGAGCTGCCGTCGGAGCCCGAGGTGGAGCTGAAGTAGGCGAGGTTGTCGATGCCGGTCAGCTGCTGCTCGATGACCTGGGTGACGGTCTTCTCGACGGTGTCGGCGTCGGCGCCCTGGTAGCTGGCGCTGATCGCGACCTGCGGAGGCGCGATCGACGGATACGATTCGATGCCGAGCCCGGTGATCGCGATCGCGCCGCCGAGCGTGATCAGGATCGCGATGACCCAGGCGAAGATCGGGCGGTCGATGAAGAAATTGGGCATGGTTCGGGAATCCTCGGGCTCGTGTCGCTGCGCCGGCGTTCAGGCGCCGGCCGCTTCCTTGTCAGTGCGGTGCGGCCGGCGCCTGCGGCGCGGCGCCGTCCGCCGGCGCCGGCTGCCACGGCGTCGCCTTGGCCGGCGCGCCGGGCTTGGCCTTCTGCAGGCCGCTGACGATGATCTGGTCGCCGTCGGCGAGGCCCTCGGTCACGATCCAGCTGTCGCCGCGCAGGCTGTCGGCCTTGATGCGCTTCTGCACGACCTTGCCGTCGGCGCCGACGACCAGCACGTAGGCGCCGTTCGTGTCGCGCTGCACGGCGCGCTGCGAGACCAGCCAGGCGTGCTTGAGCTCGCCCAGCGTCAGGCGCACGTTGACGAACTGGCCCGGCAGCAGGCGGTGCTGCGGATTGGGCACCGTGCCGCGCAGCGACACCGCGCCGGTCGCGGCGTCCACGGCCTGGTCGGAGAAGTCCAGCGTGCCCGGGTCGCTGTAGGGCGTGCCGTTCGGCAGCAGCAGCTCGAGCTTGGCCTTGTTCTGCTCGGCGAGGTCGACGCTGCCGGACGCGGCGGCGGCGCGCAGCGCGTCGAGCTGGCCGACCGCCTGGGTGAAGTTCACGTAGAGCGGATCGATCTGCTCCACCGTCGTCAGCAGCGTCGCCTCGCCCTGGCCGACCAGCGCGCCCTCGGTGACCTGCTGCTGGCCGGCGCGGCCGGAGATCGGCGCGGTCACGTTGGTGTAGCCGAGGTTGATCTTGGCCGCCTCCACGTTCGCCTGCGCCTGCTTGACCGCGGCAGCGGCGGTGCGCTCGGCGGCCTCGGCGTTGTCCAGGTCGGCCTTCGACAGCAGGCCCCGGGCGGCGACCGAGCGCGCGCGCTCGGCGGCGACGTGGCTGTTCTGGTAGGTGGCCTGCGCGGAGGCGAGGTTGGCCAGCTGCGCGTTCAGCGTGGCGCGCAGCGGCGCCGGATCGATCTGGAACAGCACCTGGCCTTCCTTGACGTCGGTGCCCTCGGTGTAGACGCGCTTCTGCAGCACGCCGGCGACGCGCGCGCGCACGTCGGCGGTGCGCACCGCCGACAGGCGCCCGACCAGGTCCTGCACCAGCGGCACCGCCTGCGCCTTCGCGACCACGACGCCGACTTCCGGCGGCGGCATCTGCTGCTGTTGCTGCTGCTGCGGCTTGCCGCAGCCGGATGCGGCCGCAGCGAGCGCGGCGGCGCCGATCCAGGTCAATGCGCTGTGCACCTTCATCGTCAAGTCTTCCTGTCTGTTTTCGATACGGAGATGCCGCGCGACCGGCGCAGGACATCGGGTGAAGGAACGCACGCCGGGATGCGTCGACAACGCAGGCCGCCGCGCGTCCACGCCAGACCGTTCCGGGTGGTCGGATTGTCGCCACGAACGATGAAAAGGCCGCGCGCCGTCCGCGCCGCCGGAAGACCGGCGGTGGACGGCGATGCTGCCTCTGTCCGTCGATGATAGTACACCGAGTGGTTTAGAAATAGTCGGACGTCACGAATTCTCGCAAAAAGGCCGCGTGCGCGCTGCGGCGAGGGCGATCCTGCGCGCGCGTCGCGAGGCTGTCACGCGCGGCGCGCACGCTTGCGTAAACGGGAGCTGTCCGATGCGCGCGTGCGCGCTCGCGCCGCGGCGCGCACGGCGCCTCGCGTATGGATTCCGCTGGGGGGCGGGCGTATCCTTCCGCATTTCACACGTTCCCCTTCGATCTCCTTCTTTTTTCGGACTTCTTCATGACCTTCCAAGGTGCCGTGGCCGGTACGCTCGTCGATTCGATTCTCGTGCATCAATCCAGCCGCCTCGCCGGCGCCGAGCTGCGCCACGCGCAGGCGTTCGCCGGCGAGTTCCTGCGCCGCGTCCCCGGCGACGAGCTGGCCGCGCGCAGCACGGAGGAGTGGGCGTCGCTGGTCCAGGACGCGCTCGACTTCGTGCGCCAGCGGCGCGCCGGCGAGGCCAAGGTGCGCGTGTTCAATCCGGCGGCCGCGGCCCAGAAGGGCGCCGCCTCGCGCACGGTCGTCGAGGTCGTCACCGACGACATGCCGTTCCTGGTCGACTCGGTCAGCATCGCCGTCGCCAACGCCGGGCTCGCGATCCATTCGATCATCCATCCGGTGCTGCACGTCGCGCGCGACGCGGACGGTCGCCTGCTCGGCTTCGAGGACGCCGGCAGCGCCGCCGGCACGGCCGAATCGGTCATGCACTTCGAGATCGACCGCCTCGCCGACGCGGCGCAGGTCGAGCGGCTGCAGCGCGCCGTCGCCGACGCGCTCGACGACGTGCGCGCCAGCGTCTCGGACTGGCAGGCGATGCGCGGGCGCATGCTCGCCCTCGCCGACGAGCTGCCCGGACGCACGATGCCGATCGACGCCGCCGGCGTCGCCGAGGCGCAGAGCTTCCTGCGCTGGGCCGCCGACGACAACTTCACGTTCCTCGGCTACCGCGAGTACCGCGTCGTCGAGTCCGGCGGCGACGAGGTCCTGCAGGCGGTGGAAGGCTCGGGGCTCGGCATCCTGCGCGGCTCGGAGCGCTCGGTCGCGCCGCGCTCGCTGCGCACGCTGGTCGCCAAGGACCTGCCGCAGTCCGGCTCGATGGACGCGATCATCCTGACCAAGACCAACGCCCGCGCCAGCGTGCACCGCCCGGGCTACATGGACTACATCGGCGTGCTCAGCTTCGACGCGAACGGCGTGCCGGTCGCCGAGCAGCGCTTCCTCGGCCTGTTCACGACCAACGCGTACATGGCGCGGCCGCAGGACGTGCCGCTGGTGCGGCGCAAGTTCGAGACGGTGATGCAGCGCTCGGGTCTGCGCCGCGACTCGCATTCGGGCAAGGCGCTGCGCCACGTGCTCGAGCTGCTGCCGCGCGACGAGCTGTTCCAGTGCAGCGAGGACGAGCTGTACGCGACCGCGAGCGGCATCCTGGCGCTGCGCGAGCGCCCGCGCACGCGCCTGTTCGTGCGCCGCGACAAGTACGGCCGCTTCTATTCCTGCCTGGTCTACCTGCCGCGCGACCGCTTCAGCTCGGAGGTGCGCGAGCGCATCGAGGCGGCGCTGAAGCAGGCGTTCCACGGCGAGCGCATCGACTCGTCGATCCAGGTCGGCGAGTCGCCGCTGGCCACGCTGCACATCGTCGTGCGGCCGAAGCCGGGCGACCATCCGGCCTACGACGCCGCCGAGCTCGAGAGCGCCGTCGCGCACATCGTGCGCAACTGGCACGACGAGCTGCGCGACGCGCTGGTCGAGCGCCACGGCGAGGACGAGGGGCTCAAGCTCGCCGCGCGCTACGCGGGCGCGCTGCCGGCCGGCTACATCGAGGAGAGCACGCCGCACGTGGCCGCGGCGGACGTGGCGCTGGCGGCGAGCCTGGCCGGCGACGACGACATGCGCCTCAGCCTGTACCCGTCGCAGAGCCGCCCGGGCACGCTGCACTTCAAGGTGTTCCGCCAGAGCGGCGACATCGCGCTGTCCGAGGTCATCCCGCTGCTCGAGAACATGGGCCTCAAGGTGCTCACCGAGCAGCTCTACGAGCTGCACCCGGGCGATGCGCGCCTGTACATCCAGGACATCACCGTGCAGCCGGCGACGCGCTGCGCGTTCGACATCGACGAGGTGCGCGGCGCGTTCCAGGACGCGTTCGAGAACATCTGGCGCGGCGCCGCCGAGAACGACGCGTTCAACAAGCTGATCCTCGGCGCCAAGCTCGACTGGCGCCAGGTCAGCGTGCTGCGCGGCTACTGCAAGTACCTGCTGCAGACCGGCGTGCCGTTCTCGCAGAGCTACATGGAGGAGACGCTGAACCGCTACCCGGTGCTGGCCGGGCTGCTGGTGGAGCTGTTCGAGGCCGGCTTCGACCCGAAGCGCGAGAGCGCCGACGCGGCCACGATCGAGGCGGCGCGCGCGCGCCTTTCCGGCGAGCTCAGGACGCTGGTCTCCGCGGCGGCGCTGAAGGCGCATCCGCAGCTCGTCGACGAGCTCGTCGCCGCGCGCGGCGGGCCGCGCGCGGAGCAGATCGCCAGGACGATCGCGACGATCAAGGTGCTGCTCGAGGACGTCGGCAGCCTCGACGAGGACCGCATCCTGCGCGCCTACCTCGGCGTCATCGGCGCGACGCTGCGCACGAACTACTTCCAGCGCCGCAACGGCGCGCCGGCGCCGTACATCAGCTTCAAGTTCGATTCGGCGCGCGTGCCGGACCTGCCCAAGCCCAGGCCCTACCGCGAGATCTTCGTCTACAGCCCGCGCGTGGAGGGCGTGCACCTGCGCTTCGGTCCGGTCGCGCGCGGCGGCCTGCGCTGGTCCGACCGGCGCGAGGACTTCCGCACCGAGGTGCTCGGCCTGGTCAAGGCGCAGATGGTCAAGAACACGGTCATCGTGCCGGTCGGCTCGAAGGGCGGCTTCTTCGTCAAGCGGCCGCCGGAGAGCGGCGACCGCGACGCGGTGCTGGCCGAAGGCATCGCCTGCTACCAGATGTTCATCAACGGCCTGCTCGACATCACCGACAACTTCGTCGAGGGCAGGGTCGTCCATCCGCAGGACGTCGTGCGCCACGACGGCGACGATCCGTACCTCGTCGTGGCCGCCGACAAGGGCACGGCGAAGTTCTCCGACATCGCCAACGCGATCAGCGCCGAACACGGCTTCTGGCTCGGCGACGCCTTCGCCTCCGGCGGCTCGGTCGGCTACGACCACAAGGGCATGGGCATCACCGCCAAGGGCGCGTGGGAATCGGTCAAGCGGCACTTCCGCGCGCTCGGCCGCGACTGCCAGACGCAGGACTTCACCTGCGTCGGCATCGGCGACATGTCCGGCGACGTGTTCGGCAACGGCATGCTGCTGTCCAGGCACATCCGCCTGGTCGCCGCGTTCGACCACCGCCACATCTTCCTCGACCCGAATCCCGACGCGGCCGCGTCGTTCGCCGAGCGCCAGCGCATGTTCGCGCTGCCGCGCTCGTCGTGGGAGGACTACGACGCCAAGCTGATCTCCAAGGGCGGCGGCGTGTACTCGCGCGCGGCCAAGTCGATCGCGCTCACGCCCGAGGTGCGCGAGGCGCTCGGCATCGCCGCCGACGTGGCCTCGCTGTCGCCGAACGAGCTGGTCAGCGCGATCCTCAAGGCGCCGGTCGACCTGCTCTGGAACGGCGGCATCGGCACCTACGTCAAGGCCGAGAGCGAGAGCAACGCCGACGTCGGCGACCGCGCGAACAACGCGCTGCGCGTCAACGGCCGCGACCTGCGCTGCAAGGTCGTGGGCGAGGGCGGCAACCTCGGCTTCACGCAGAAGGGCCGCATCGAGGCCGCGCTGCACGGCGTGCTGCTGAACACCGACTTCATCGACAACTCGGCGGGCGTGGACACCTCCGACCACGAGGTCAACATCAAGATCCTGCTGAACAGCGCCGTGCAGAGCGGCGAGCTGACGCTCGAGCAGCGCAACGCGCAGCTCGCGGCGATGACCGAGGAGGTCGAGCGCCTCGTGCTCGCCGACAACTACCGGCAGAACCAGGCGCTGACGGTCATGGAGCACATGTCGGCGCAGCGCCTCGGCTCGAACGCGCACTTCATCCGCACGCTCGAGGCCGAGGGCCTGCTCGACCGCCAGATCGAATCGCTGCCGAGCGACGCCGAGATCGCCGAGCGCAAGGCGCGCCACCAGGGGCTGACGCGGCCCGAGCTGGCGGTGCTGCTGTCGTACTCGAAGATCAAGCTCTACCAGCAGCTGCTCGATTCGGACGTGCCGGAGGATCCGTACCTCTCCAAGGAGCTGGTGCGCTACTTCCCCGAGCCGCTGCAGGCGGTGTACGCCGACCACATGCAGCAGCACCGCCTGAAGCGCGAGATCATCGCGACCGCGGTGACGAACTCGATGGTCAACCGCATGGACGCGACGTTCGTGCTGCGCATGCAGGAGGACACCGGCCAGTCGTCGGCGGCGATCGCCAAGGCGTACTCGGCGGTGCGCGAGGTCATGGACGCGCGCAGCCTGTGGGCGGAGATCGAGGCGCTCGACGGCCGCGTCGCCGAGGCGGTGCAGGTCGACGCGCTGCTGAAGATCTGGGACCTCCTGCGCAACCTGACGCGCTGGCTGCTGAACCATCGCGGCGCCGCGCTGGACATCGCCGGCATCGTCGAGCGCTACACGCCGGGGGTCATGCAGCTGCGCGGTGCGCTGCCGCGCGTGCTCACGCCGACCGGCCGCGCCGCCTACGACGTGGACGTGGAGAAGTGGCAGGGGCTCGGCCTGCCCGAGACGCTGGCGCGGCGGCTGGCGGCGATCCCGGTGCTCGGCGCCGCGTTCGACATCGTCGAGGTCGCGCTGGAGAGCGGCCGCGGCGTCGACCGCGTCGCCTCGGTGTTCTTCGAGCTCGGCCAGGCGCTCGACATCGACGGCCTGCGCCGCCAGATCGAGAACCTGCCGGTCGAGAGCCGCTGGCACGCGCAGGCGCGCGGCTCGCTGCGCGACGAGCTGGCCGCGCAGCACCGCGCGCTGGCCACGCAGATCCTCGGCGCGAGCCCGGAGGCGGTCGAGCACCCGGTGGCACGCTGGCTGGAGCGCGAGGATCCCACGCTGAAGTTCACGCTCGGGCTGCTCGACGAGATCCGCACGCAGCACGTCGACTACCCGATCGCCTCGGTCGCGCTGCGCCGCTTCGCGCAGCTCGTGCAGGCGGGCGCGAAGGCCTGAGGCGGCGGGCAGCGGAAAAGCGCGGCGGGAAACGGTAACCTTCCCGCCGTCCCGGCTTCCACCGTCCCGCCATGCCGCAGCGCATCGCCTTCGTAGCCAGCCAGACCGAGGAAGCGCAGACGGCGCGCGTCAAGCTGGCGGCGCACTACGGCGACGCGCCGCTGGACCAGGCCGACGTCATCGTCGCGCTGGGCGGCGACGGCTTCATGCTGCGCACGCTGCACCGGCACATGGCGCGCTCGCTGCCGGTGTACGGCATGAAGCTCGGCACGGTCGGCTTCCTGATGAACCAGTACCACCTGGCCGAGCTGCCCGAGCGCATCGCGCGCGCGCAGCCGACGGTGCTGCATCCGCTGCTGATGGAGGCGGCGACCGAGGCCGGCAGCAGCGCGACGGCGCTGGCGTTCAACGAGGTGTCGCTGCTGCGCCAGACCAAGCAGGCGGCGCACCTGCGCGTGTCGCTGAACGGCGTGGTCAAGATCGACGAGCTCATCTGCGACGGCATCCTGGTGTCGACGCCGGCCGGCTCGAGCGCCTACAACCTGTCGGCGCACGGCCCGATCCTGCCGCTCGGCTCGCAGCTCCTGGCGCTGACGCCGATCAGCCCGTTCCGGCCGCGCCGCTGGCGCGGCGCGATCCTGCCGGCGGTGACCGAGGTGCGCTTCGAGATCCTCGATCCGTACAAGCGGCCGGTCAGCGCCACGGCCGACTCGCACGAGGTCCGCGACATCGTCGACGTCAGCATCCGCGAATCGCGCGAGCGCTCGATGACGCTGCTGTTCGACCCCGAGCACAACCTCGAGGAGCGCATCCTCAACGAGCAGTTCGAGCTGTAGCCGCGCCGCGATGCCGGCTGCACGCGTCCGCGACGGAGCCTTGCGCGCGCTGCGCGCGTGCGTGCTGGCGCTGCTGTGCGCCGGCGCGGGCGCGTGCGCCTCGCTGCGCTACTACGCGCACGTGGCGCACGGCGAGCTCGGCCTGCTCGCGCAGCGCCGGCCGGCGGCGGCGATCGTCGACGACCCGCACGCCGACGCCGCACTGCGCGCGCGCCTGCGCCAGGCGCTCGACGCGCGCGCGTTCGCTTCCGAGCGCCTGCTGCTGCCGCGCAACCGCAGCTACACCAGCTACGTGGAGCTCGGGCGCCCGTACGTCACCTGGAGCGTGTTCGCCGCGCCGGAGTTCTCGGTCGAGCCGGTCACGCACTGCTTTCCGTTCGCCGGCTGCGTCGCGTATCTGGGCTTCTTCGACCGCGCGCGCGCCGAGCGCGCCGCCGCGCGGCTGGCCGCGCAGGGCGACGACACCGCGATCGAGGGCGTGGCCGCGTACTCCACGCTCGGCTGGTTCGCCGACCCGATCGTCTCGAGCATGCTGCGCTGGAGCGACGACGAGCTCGACGGCGTGATCTTCCACGAGCTCGCGCACCAGAAGCTCTACGTCAAGGACGACACCGCGTTCAACGAGTCGTACGCGACGTTCGTGCAGCAGGAAGGCCTGCGCCAGTGGCGCGCCGAGCGCGGCCTGCCGCCGCCGGACGCGCAAGCCGCCGCCCGCGACGACGCCTTCACCGCGCTGGTGCTGGACCTGCGCGACCGGCTGCGCGCGCTGTACGCGCGCGAGCTGCCCGCCGCGGCGATGCGCGCGGCCAAGCGCGCCGAGATCGAGGCCTTCCGCGAGCGCTACGCGAAGCTGCGCGACGGCGCCTGGCACGGCGATCGCCGCTACGACCGCTGGGTCGACGCGCCGATCAACAACGCGCGCCTCGTGCCGTTCGGGCTGTACGACCGCTGGACCGGCGCGTTCGCCTGCCTGTTCCGCCAGGCGGACGGACAGTGGGCGGCGTTCCACGCCGCGGCGCGCAAGCTCGCCGCGCTGCCGCGCGCGGAGCGCGACCGCCGCCTGGCCGAGCTCGCGTGCATCGATTAAGCTGAACGCCCGCGCGAGCGAGCGCGGCATGTGCTTGAATCGCAACGCTCAGCACGCATTTACGGGTCAGGGCGTATCGTTGCGCCGTCGACGGCCGCAGGAGGCCCGCGCCATGAAAACCTTCATCAAACTCGGCATCGCGCTAGCGTCCTTGCTCGCGCTCGGCGGCTGCGTGTACGGCCCCGAGTACGGCTACGTGCGCGGCGACGGCTACTACGGCGACGCCTACTACGGCGCGCCGGTCTACTACGACGATTATTACAGCCCGGGCTACTACTACAGCCCCGGCTACTACTACGGGCCGGCATTGGGCCTGGGCATCTACTACAGCGACTACGGCCACCACCACCATTGGAACCACGGCGGCTCGTGGAACGGCGGCGGCGGCTGGAGCGGCGGTGGCGTGACGCGGCCGTCGACCTCGGTACCGCGCCCGTCGTACAACCGCTCGCCGGCACCGGCGCGGTCCGCGCCGATCCGGCCGAACAGCCGCCGCTGAGGCGCGCCGCTCGTCGAACGCGAAGCCGCCGGCGCTCGCGCCGGCGGCTTCGGCGTTCATGGGCTTTTCGCGTTCCGTCGCGAATCGTCCTCCTCGCCCGGCGCGGTGCGCGCCGGCCTCCCCGCAAGCGGCAGAGGCGCGTGTCTCGGTCGTGGGATCGACGGCGCCTCCGGCAAGCGCAGGCGCCTCGAGAGGGTGCGAGGGGGATTTGCCGCAACGCGCTCGCGATCCCGCTCGCGCGCCGTGCGGCGCATGCCGGCTTTGCGAGGAGAAGAGAACGCAGGCCTAGTACCACTCCAGCAGCGACACGCCGATGCCGGCGTACCAGGCGTCGTGGTTGTAGTCGATGAGGCTCTGGCCGTAGCCGCGGAACAGCTGCAGATGGCCGCGCAGCTCGCCGACCAGCGGGAACGCCCAGTCGAACTGCGCCGCGCCGCGCGAGCGGTCGCCGCCGCGCAGCGAATGGCGCAGCATCAGCGCGAACTCGTGGCCGCGCCAGACGCGCACGATCTGCACGTCGCCGCGGCCGACGTAGTCGGAGATGTCCGGGTTGTCGTCGTTGTCGTCGTGGATGCGCCACCACGGCCGCAGCATCACCGACCAGCCCTCGCGCTCGAAGCCGACGTTCAGCATCGCGCGGTTCCAGCTGCGCGAGAGCGGCTGGCTCTGGCCGTTGGACTGGTGGTTGATCGTGAAGCCGAGCAGGCGGCCGTTCCAGCCGAGCACGTCGTAGTCGGTGCGGAACGCGAGCGTCAGTTCCGGCTCGTAGTTCGTCTCGCTGAACGGCCGCGAGATCTTGCCGTTGTACACCTGCCAGTGCGAGGTCTGCGTGTAGCCGGTCCACAGGTCGCCGTTGTCGCCGAAGACGTTCTCCCAGAGCTTGGTCTTGAGGCTCAGCTGGTAGACGGCCTCGCTCTTCTGCAGCTCGCGCGACTCGCTCACCGTGCGGCCCTCGGCGGGGCTCGACGGCGTGCGGTTCGTCCGGCTGGTGAAGAAGAACGGCAGCAGGTAGACCGGCTTGTAGGCGCGGATGTGGAACTCGCCCTGCTTGCTGGCCTCGTCGAGCTCCCAGCGGGAGTCGAGCAGGGACGGATGCGCGGCCGGCGCGGCCGCGGTGTCGCGGTCGTACACGCGCGTGCGCGCGCCGGGGGCGGGCGAGGGCACGGGCGGCGAGGGCGATGCCACCGCGTCCGACGGCGCGCGGCGCAGCGCGCGGTCGTAGCAGGCGAGCCGCGCCGCGTCGTCGCCGATGGCGGTGCAGCGCGAGGCATCCGCCGCCGGATCGACCTCGGCCCGCGCCGTCGCCGCGCAGGCGAGCAGCGCGAGCGCGAGTCCTTTCAGCCGTCCCGTTCCGTCGTCGATTCGCATGCGCGCCGCCTTCGCGATCCGTCATCTTCGGATCGCGAAGGGTCGCACAGCGCCGGCGCGGCGCAAACCCTTTCGGTTCAGCGCGGCGAGCGCGCCCAGCGCTCGTACTCGGCGCGGCTCACGCGGCCGTCGCGGTTGGAGTCGGCGTAGATGAAGTCGTTCGCCAGCGGCGGGTAGGCGTCGGCCTCGTCGGCGGTGACATAGCCGGCATGGCGGCGGTCGATCTGGTCGAACGACGGCGGCGGGCCGAACTGCCGCGGGCTGGGCTGCCCCCAGTGCACGACCAGGGGGCCCTGCGGCGTCTGGTAGGTGGTCGTGTTGGTCGCCGCGCCCTCCTGCGCGAAGGCCGGAGCGCAGCACAGGAGCAGCGGAATCAGGGCATGCATCGGACGTTTCATCGTTCTCACCGTTGGGATCTTGTCTGGACGGATGCCCGCGGCGGGCGGTCTGCGGCGCGCCCGTGGGCGAGCGGGGGAGATGATCGGCCGGGCATTCTTAACGCCGCCGAACCGCGCGCCCGCTTCGCCGGCGGAACGGGCGACCCTGTGCCCGGACGGGCGCCGGGCGCCTGGCCGGAGAGGCAAGTCCGCGCCGCTGCGGTATCGTGTGCGTTCGAATTCCGTCCGAGGTCGTCGATGTCGCCGGTTCCGCCTGGCACGCCCGTTGCCGCGCCCATGCCCGCCGCGCAGGCGCGGCCGCGCGCGCTCGCGCTGATCGCGCTCTACAAGCTGGCCAAGACGGTGGCCTGCATCGCGCTCGGGTTCGCCTCGCTGCATCTCACGCGCAGCGACGTGGTCGTGCGCTTCGACGGCTGGCTCGAGTCGCTCGCCTGGGCGACGCGCCACGGCCTCGCCATGCACGCGGTGGACTGGCTGCTCGGCATGGGGCCGCGCCAGTACCGCCTGCTGGGCCTGGCCGCCTGGGGCTACGCGCTGCTCTACGCGGTGCAGGGCGTGGGCCTGTGGTTCGGCCGGCGCTGGGCCGAGTACCTGGTCGTCGTCGAGACCGGATTGCTGCTGCCGCTGGAACTGTGGGAGCTCGCGCGGCGCTTCTCGCCGCTCAAGCTCGGCGTGCTGGCGGTCAACGTGGCCGTGGTGGCGTACCTGGTGTGGCTGCTGCGCACGCGCGCCGCACGGGAGCCTGCGGCATGAATGCGGCCGTCGTCCGCATGGCGGCGCGCGCGATCCTGGCGGCGCTGCTCGCCGCCTGCGCGCTGACGGGCTGCGGCCGCGAGCCGGCCGCGCCCGCCGTCACGGCCGCGCCGGCGCCGAACCCGCCCGCGGAGGCGGCGCCCGCCGCGCCGCCGGCGCCGGTCCCCGCGCCGGCCGCGCCCGTGCGCGACCGCGCCGAGCCGGCGCATGCCGCCGAGCACCTGCCGGCGCAGAGCGCGGCGTGCCTGGCGCAGACCGCGCCGGCTTCGGCGCAGCGCGAGACGGCGGTGCACCGCTGGACCGACGCCGCCGGGATCACGCACTACGCCGACCGGCCGCCGTCCGGCGAGGCGAAGGACCACCGCGTCATCGCCGTGCACGGCCTGCCGCCGGTCTCGGTGGAGGCCTCGGGCTACGACGTGAACCTGCCCGACCAGGTGCAGCAGCGCGCCGTAGCCGACGCGCTCGGCGTGCAGCGCGTGCTGCGCGACGCGCTGGGCGTGGCGGCGCCGCCGGTCTCGGTGCTGCGCGTGGTGTTCGTGCGCGACGCCGATGCGTACGCGCGGCTGATCGGCGAGCCGTCGCTGGCCGCGTCGGCCGGCGCGTACTCGACGGGGCAGCGCACGATCTACGTGCGCATGCAGGCGCAGGAGGAGGCCGCCTTCGCCGTGCTGCGCCACGAGATCACCCATGCGCTGGTGCACGAATCGATCGGCAACCTGCCGACGCCGCTGAACGAAGGACTGGCCGAGTACTTCGGCCGCTACCGCAGCGGCGGCCTCGGCGGCCAGGTCGACGTCGGCGCCGACCGCGCCATGCTCGCCGCTGCGGCGCCGGACGGCGACGGCACCGAGGCGCTGGTCGACCTGCTCGCGCGCGACGGCGCGGCGTTCTACGCAGCGGCCGGCGCCAGCACGCGCGAGCAGCGCTACCTGCGTGCCTACGCGCTGGTCGCGCTGCTGATGCAGGACAAGCCCGGACGCGAGGCGCTGGCCGCCGTGCTCGCCGCGCAGCGCGCCGAGCCGTGCCGCCCGGTGGCTGCCGAAGGGGTGCTCGACGAACGCTATGCGGGCGGCCTGCCGGCGCTGGCGGCGAAATGGGCGCAATTCATGCGTTCGGCGCCGGCGGCGGTGCAGGCCTATTAGCGCCGCTCATTAGGCCGGTGAAAATCGCCGGCCGGCCATGCCGAACCGGGCCCCGATCGGCCGTATCACGTCGGATTAAAATCGCGACGCAATTCTCATTTTGCGCCGCCATGACGGGCGGCCGCATTCGGCCCTGCGGCGCCGGCCGTGGGCGGAGCGAATCGGCCTTGCGGCGGCTGTTGCGCGGCCTTTGCAATCGGGTAGACTCGAAGCGCTGTGTTTGCACGGTCACCGCAATTCGTGACCCGATGCAGCGCCGATCCACGATCCGCTCCATCGCTTCACCGTAAACCCTGCATACCCAGTGTTCGACATGCCCTCGAGGGGATGGCACATTCAACTAGTCACGTGGAGAAAGTTTCATGTCGGATCGACAGGCGGGTACTGTGAAGTGGTTCAACGAGAGCAAGGGCTTCGGTTTTATCAGCCGTGAAAACGGCCCCGACGTATTCGTGCATTTCCGCGCGATTACCGGCACCGGCTTCAAGACGCTGGCCGAAGGGCAGAAGGTCACGTTCCGCGTCGTGCAGGGCCAGAAGGGCCTGCAGGCGGAGGACGTCACCCCGGCCTGAGAGCCGCTCCCGATCGAAGCGAAGAAAAGGCCGCGGCGTGCTCGCCGCGGCCTTTTTCGTGCGCGGCCGTCAGGACGCCCCGCGGGCGAGCCACAGCAGCATGCCCTGGGCGTTGAGCTCCGCGTCGATCGCCAGCAGGCGGCGCGCGTCGGCCTCGCCGATCGGCGCGCCCAGGCGCCGCGCCTCGTCGACGTACAGGCGCTGCAGCCGCTCGACCAGCGCCTCGCGCGCGTCGTCGCGGCCGAAGCAGGCGCGCGCGCAGTCGACCTGGGCGTCGAGCAGGCGGATCAGCGCCCGCGCGCGCTCGGCCGGCCGGTCGACGCGGCCGTAGTGAGTCAGGAACATCGCGCGCGGCTCGCGCGCCAGCATCCGCGCGATCGTCGCCTTCATCGCCTCCGGTTCGAACTGCACCGGGCTAGTGGTCGGAAAGATCAGCGGCGCGGCGCCGCCGTCGAACTCGCGGTAGGAGATGCCGAAGCAGTCGCCGGTGAACCAGCTCGCGCTGGCCTCGTCGTACAGCGTCAGGTGGTGGCGCGCATGGCCGGGGCTGTCCATGGCGTGCAGCCGGCGGCCGTCGAGGTCGACGCACTCGCCGTCGGCGAGCGCGCGCAGGCGCGACGCGGGCACGGGCACGATCCGGCCGTAGGTCTTCTCGACCACCTCCGCGCCGTAGACCTGCTCGGCGCTGGCCTGCAGCGCGGACGGATCGAGCAGGTGGCGCACCGCGCGCGGATGGGCCAGCACGTCGGCGTTCGGCAGCGCCTGCAGCAGCGCGCCGACGCCGCCGGCGTGGTCCAGGTGCACGTGGCTGGCGATCACGTGGCGCACGGCGGCCGCGTCGATGCCGCGCGCCGCCAGCGCGGCCAGCACCAGCGGCACGCTGTGGCGCGTGCCGGCGTCGAAGACCGCGGCCGCGCCGCGCGATTCGATCAGGTAGCACGCGGCCATGCCGGGTCGCTCGAGCGCGACGTCGACGAGCGTGATGCCGTCGCCGAGGTCCTTGAAGGGCGGAAAGTCGGGCATGCCGGGTTCTCTCTCCTCGAGCGCCCTATGATGGCATCATGGGCCGCCCCACGTTCGCCGGCCCGCCGATGTCCCTGGAAACGCCCCTGCTGATCGAACCGCGCCTGCATGATCTCGGCGACGGCTTCACCGTGCGCCGCCTGCTGCCGTTCCGCCTGTGCCGGCACGTCGGCCCGTTCGTGTTCTTCGACCACATCGGCCCGGCCGACCTCGCGCCTGGCCGCGGCCTCGACGTGCGCCCGCATCCTCACATCGGGCTGGCCACGGTCACCTACCTCTACGAAGGCGCGCTGACCCACCGCGACAGCCTCGGCTCCGAGCAGGTGATCCGCCCGGGCGACGTGAACTGGATGACCGCCGGCCGCGGCATCGTGCACTCCGAGCGCACGCCGCAGGCCGAGCGCGCGCGCGGGCACCGCATGCACGGCATCCAGACCTGGGTCGCGCTGCCGCAGGCGCACGAGGAGGCCGAACCGGAATTCCTCCACTATGCCGCCGCGACGCTGCCCGAGGACGAGCGCGGCGGCGTGCGCCTGCGCGTCGTCGCCGGCCAGGCGTTCGGCCTGCAGTCGCCGGTGCGCGTGTACGCGCCGACGCTGTACGTGGACGCGCGCTTCGCCGCCGGCTCGTCGCTGGTCCTGCCGCCCGAGCACGCCGAGCGCGGCGTGCACGCGGTCGAGGGCGAGGTGCGCGTCGGCGGGCTGGTCGTGCCGGCCGGCCAGATGCTGGTCCTGCCGCCGGGCGGCGACGTCGAGATCGCGGCCGCAGGCGCCGCCCGCGCGCTGCTGTTTGGCGGCGCGCCGCTCGATGGCGAGCGCTTCCTGTGGTGGAATTTCGTCGCCTCGAGCAGGGAACGCATCGAGCGCGCCAAGGCCGACTGGCTCGCGCAGCGCTTCGGCCACGTTCCCGGCGAAACGGAATTCATCCCGCTGCCCGAGCGCTGAGGGCCGCGACAGGAGGCCACGATGTCCCGCTACGCCAGCTTCCGCGAGTTCTATCCGTTCTATCTTTCCGAGCACTCCGACCGCAACTGCCGCCGCCTGCATTTCGTCGGCAGCACGCTGGTGCTGGCCGTCGTCGCGGTCGCGGCGGCGACGGGCGATGCGCGCTGGCTGCTGCTGGCGCCGGTGTTCGGCTACGGCTTCGCCTGGGTCGGCCATTTCGCGTTCGAGAAGAACCGCCCGGCGACGTTCAAGCAGCCGCTCTACAGCCTGGCCGGCGACTGGGTGATGTACTGGGACATCCTGCGTGGACGCGTCAGGCTCTGAGCGCGCGGGGCGCGACGCGGGCGCCGCGAGGCCGGCACACGCCGGCGCGGCCGAGCCGCGGCTGCGCCACGTCGACGCGCTGCGCGCGATCGCCGCGCTGCTCGTGCTGTGGCTGCACGTGGCCGAGGCCTACGTGCCGCTCGACCCGGCGGGGCGCCACGGCGGACACGGCCTGTACGCGTTCGCGCATTTCTTCGACGTCGGCCGCGTCGGCGTCGTGCTGTTCTTCCTGATCAGCGGCTTCGTCGTCCCGTTCAGCCTGCGCGGCGACGGGCCGGCGCCGGTCGCGCGCTTCGCGATCAAGCGATTCTTCCGCATCTACCCGGCGTACTGGCTGTCGGTGCCGCTCGGCGTGCTGACCGGCTTCTGGCTCTGGGACCGGCCGTTCGCCCTGCGCGACTTCCTGCTCAATCTCACGCTGCTGCAGGACGTGTTCGGCGCGCAGCCGGCGCAGGGCCTGTACTGGACGCTGCTGGTGGAGCTGGTGTTCTACGCATTGTGCGCCGTGCTGTTCCTGACGCGCAGCCTGGATGCGCCGCGCCGCGTCTGCGCGCTGGCGATCGCGCTCGGCGCGCTGCATTCGCTGGCGATGCTGATGCGCTGGCTGGGCACGCCGCTTCTGTCCACGGTTGCGGCGTTCTGGCTGCTGAACCTCTCGATCATGCTCTGCGGAACGCTGTACCGGCGCTGCGTCGTCGAGGGCGAGGCGGCGCGCGATCCGCTGCTGCGTGCCGGCGTCTACGGGCTGTTCGCCTACTACCTCGCGGTCTTTCCGCTCTGCACCGTGCTCGCCGTCGGCATCGAGCGCAATGCGGCGGTGTGCTACGCGCTCGGCACCGCGCTCTTCGTCGCCGGCATCAGCGGCGTGCGCATCGCCAGCCGGCTGACCGACTGGCTCGGCCGCATCAGCTATTCGATCTACCTGTTCCATCCGGTCGTCTTCCTGGCGCTGCTCGCCTGGCTGCAGCGTCAGCCGGCGGACAGCGCCTGGCGCACGCAGCCGCTCTACGTCTACCTGCTGGCCAACGCGGCGCTGACGGTCGCGCTCGCCTCGCTGGTCTACCGCTTCGTCGAGAAGCCGGGCATGGCGCTCGGCCGCCGCTGCGCCGGGCGCTGGGTACGGCGCCGCCTCGGCGCCGGCGCCGACGCGGTCGCGCGGCCGCTCGCGCCGTAGCGGTCGAGGCGACGGACGGATCGGCCTCCGTCTGTCGCATGACTTTCTTCCCATCGCTAAGCGGAGCCGCATTCGCTAGGCTCGGAGCCTCCATGTCCGGACCCCATGGGCGACGTTGCGAATCGGCCCGCGGTCCGGCCCGAGCCGGGAGCCTTGCATGTCCATCCGATCGAAGTGCGGCCTGATCGTCCTTGCGCTCGCCGCGGCGAGCGCGCAGGCGATGACGGCCGACGAGCTGATAGCCAGGAACCTCGAAGCGCGCGGCGGCGCCGACAAGCTGCGCGCGATCAAGACGCTCAAGAGCGAAGGGAAGCTGCTGTTCGGCGGCCAGTTCGAGCTGGGCTTCGCGCAGTACCAGAAGGCGCCGCAGTCGATCCGCAGCGAGGCCAGCCTGCAGGGGCTGACCGCGGTGCAGGCCTGGGACGGCAAGGAGGCCTGGCAGATCTCGCCGTTCCAGGGGCGCAAGGATCCGGAAAAGATGAGCGCCGACGACGCCAAGGCGCTCGCCGACGACGCCCCGATCGGCGGCCAGCTGCTGGACTGGCAGGCGCGCGGCAGCCAGGTCGCGTACCTGGGCACCGAGGACGTCGACGGCACCGAGGCGCACAAGCTCAAGGTCCGGCTTTCGAACGGCGACGTCGAATACGTCTACCTCGACCCGGACCATTTCCTCGAAATCCGCGTCGTCAGCCAGCGCAGCGTGCGCGGCACGCAGGTGGAGACGGTCGCCGACTACGGCGACTACGAGCAGGTGGCCGGCGTGTACTTCCCGTTCTCGATCTCGAGCGAGAACAAGGCCGACGGCAACCGCACGCAGACCACGATCGAGCACGCCGAGGCCAACGTCGAGATCGACGACGCCTCGTTCGCGTTCCCGGCGCCGCGCGCCGGCGCCGGCAAGTGATCCGAAGGGGACAGACCATGACATCGCCCATCCACGTCTCGCTGGCGGCGCTCGCCGTCGCCTGTTCCGGCGCCGTCGCCGCGCCGGCGCCGCCGGCGCAGGCCGGCGCGCCGCGCTTCGACGCCGGCGTCGTCTCCGGCCTCGGCGCCCGCAACATCGGCTCGGCCGCGATGAGCGGCCGCATCGCCGCGCTCGACGCCGTGCGCGAGAAGAACGGCAAGACGACGCTGTTCGTCGGCGCCGCCTCCGGCGGCGTGTGGAAGTCGACCGACGGCGGCACGACGTTCAAGCCGGTGTTCGACAAGCAGCCGGTGCAGTCGATCGGCGCGATCGCGATCGATCCCACGCGCCACGACACGATCTGGGTCGGCACCGGCGAATCGTGGACGCGCAATTCCGTGTCGGTCGGCGACGGCCTGTACAAGTCCACCGACGGCGGCGAGACCTGGACGCGCGTGGGTCTGGAGAAGTCCGAGCGCATCGCCAAGATCCTGGTCGACCCGCGCAACGGCGACACCGTCTACGCCTGCGTGCCGGGCAGGCTGTGGAGCGACTCGGCCGACCGCGGCCTGTACAAGACCACCGACGGCGGGCGCACCTGGAACCTCGTGCTCAAGGGCCCGAACCTGTCCACCGGCTGCGCCTCGATCAGCCTGGACCCGAGCGCGCCGGACGTGGTCTTCGCCAGCCTGTGGGACTTCCGCCGCAAGGGCTGGACGTTCCGCTCCGGCGGCGAAGGCCCGGACAAGCCGTCCGGCAGCGGCCTGTTCCGCTCGGCCGACGGCGGGCGCAGCTGGACCGAGGTCACCGACGCGGCCAGCCGCGGGTTCCCGGCCAAGCCGTACGGCCGCATCGCGGTCGCCGTCGCGCCGTCGGCGCCGAACGTCGTCTACGCGTTCGTCGAGTCGACCGACTCGGCGCTGTACCGCTCCGACGACGGCGGGCGCACCTGGGACAAGCGCGACAAGAGCCAGTCGATGGTCTGGCGCCCGTTCTACTTCGCCAACCTGATCGTCGATCCGAAGAACCCCGACCGCCTGTTCAAGCCGAACCTGTCGCTGATCCAGAGCCTGGACGGCGGCAAGAGCTTCGCCAACGTCGGCGGCGGCACGCACGGCGACCACCACGTCGTGTGGATCGACCCGGACGACACGCAGCACGTCATCACCGGCGACGACGGCGGCCTGTGGCAGTCCTACGACGGCGGCAACAAATGGTGGAAGCAGAACAACCTGCCGGTCTCGCAGTTCTATCACGTCAGCGTCGACCAGGCCGATCCGTTCCGCGTCTACGGCGGCCTGCAGGACAACAGCTCCTGGGTCGGCGACAGCGCCTATCCCGGCGGCGTGACGAATTCGCGCTGGGAGAACATGTACGGCGGCGACGGCTTCTGGATGTTCGAGGATCCCGCCGATCCGAACTACATCTATGCCGAGTACCAGGGCGGCACGATCGGCCGCGTGAACCGCCACACGCACGAGATCCGCAGCATCCAGCCGACGGCGAACTACGGCGAGAAGCTGCGCTGGAACTGGAACACGCCGATCGCGCTGTCGCCGAACGAGAAGGGCGCGATCTACATCGGCGCGCAGTTCCTGTTCCGCTCGCGCGACCACGGGCAGAGCTGGGAGCGCATCTCGCCGGACCTGACGACGAACGATCCGGCCAAGCAGAAGCAGGAGGAGTCCGGCGGCATCACCGTCGACAACTCGGCGGCGGAGATGCACACCACGATCTACTCGATCAGCGAGTCGCCCAAGCAGGCCGGCCTGATCTGGGTGGGCACCGACGACGGCAACGTGCAGCTGACGCGCGACGGCGGCGGCCGCTGGAGCAACGTGATCGGCAACGTCAAGGGCGTGCCCGCGCGCTCCTGGGTGTCGTGGGTGCAGGCCGGCAGCTTCGACGCCGGCACCGCCTACGTCGCCTTCGACCGGCACACGTTCGGCGACATGGCACCGTACGTCTACCAGACGCGCGACTACGGCAAGACCTGGCGCGCGCTGGTCTCGCCGGCCGACGACAAGGGCGTGCGCGGCTACGTGCACGTGATCAAGGAGGACCCGGTCAAGCCGGGCGTGCTCTACGCCGGCACCGAGTTCGGGCTGTGGATCTCGATCGACGACGGCCGCGAATGGGCGCAGTTCAAGGGCGGCGACTTCCCCGCCGTCGCGGTGCGCGATCTCGCGTTCCAGAACCGCGATGCCTCGCTCGCGCTGGCCACGCACGGGCGCGGCATCTGGATCATCGACGACCTGACGCCGCTGCGCGCGCTGGACGCGAACACGCTGGCCAGCGAGGCCGCGTTCCTGGCCACGCGGCCGGTGCAGCAGCGCATCAACGCCTACGGCGGCTGGGCGGAAGGCGACGCCGCGTTCACCGGGCCGAACCCGCCGCAGGGCGCCGAGATCACGTACTACCAGAAGACCCGCCACCTGTTCGGCAAGCTCAAGATCGAAGTGCTCGACGCGAACGGCCAGGTGCTGGACACGATCCCGGCCAGCGTGCGGCGCGGCATCAACCGCGTGACCTGGTCGATGCGCGTCAAGCCGCCGCGCGTGCCGCCCGCCGCGCAGGTCGCGTTCAATGCGACGCAGGGCCCGCGCGTGCCGCCGGGCACGTACACCGCGCGCATGACCAAGGGCAAGGAGGTCTACGAGACGCGCTTCGAGGTCGGACCCGACCGGCGCGCGACCTACACGGCCGCCGACCGCAAGGCGCAGTACGACGCGGCGATGCAGGTGCGCGCGCTGTTCGGCGAGATGAGCGACCTCGTCTACCGCATCAACGCCGTGCGCACGCAGGCCGACGCGGCCGCGGCGAAGCTCGCCGAAGGCGACGCGACGCGCAAGTCGCTCGCGGCGCTCAGCGCCAAGGCCGACGCGATCCGCAAGAAGATCGTGGCGACGAAGGAGGGCGGCGCGATCACCGGCGAGGAGCGCCTGCGCGAGCACACCGACACGCTCTACGGCGCGATCATGTCCTACGACGGCAAGCCCACCGACTACCAGCTCGCGCGCATCCAGTCGCTCAAGCGCGAGCTCGGCGACGTCGAGAAGGCGTTCGCCGACTTCCGCGAGCACGATCTCGCCGACGCCAACGCGAAGCTGCGCGGCGCGCAGCAGCCGGAGATCCGCGTGCCCGAGGAGATCCCGGTCGCCGCCGAACCCGCTTCGACCGAACGCGAAGAGGCGCATGCGCCCTGGGAGCGCGACTAGCCTGGAGCGCCGGCGACGCTGCCGGACCGGCACCTCTCCCGCTCGCGGGAGAGGTCAGCGCGCACCGCGCGCCGGGTGAGGGCGCGTCGCGAGAGGCATCGCCGGAAGCGCCCTGATGCTCCCGTCGGGGGCACGCTCGATCGCTCGAGACGACGCGGGCCCGGCGGCGGGGAAGGGCGGAGCAGCCGGCGTCGCAATGCCTTCCTGCGGCGCCTGGCGGTGGTATCGTGCCGCCATGCGAGCCGGCTATCCGGAACCGATGCGCGGTGCGGCAGCGCAGGCCTTGTTCCTTGCGGGCCTGTTCGCCGGCGTTTTCGGCGCCGCACCGACCGCCGCCGGCGGGCTTTCCGGCGACGTCGTCTTCACCGAGTACTCGCCGCTTTCGCGCACCGCGGAGCTGGCGCGGCGCCTGTCCGTGCCCGAGCCGCCGCGCCGCGGGCCGGCGGGCGACCAGCCGGTCGATCTCGCCGCCGAGCGCTTCGCGCTCTACGTGCCCGACGAGCCGCCGCCGCCCGCGGGCTACGGTCTGCTCGTCTTCGTACCGCCATGGCCGGAGGCGAAGCTGCCCGCGCGCTGGTCGCGCGTGCTCGACAAGCGCCACATGATCTTCGTCAGCGCGGCCGGCTCGGGCAACGACGCCAACGTGCCGGCGCGGCGCGCGCCGCTGGCGCTGCTCGGCTACGAGAACGTGCGCCGGCGCTACCGCATCGACCCGCAGCGCGTCTACGTCGGCGGCTTTTCCGGCGGCGCACGCACCGCGCTGCAGATCGCGCTGGGCTATCCGGACGTGTTCCACGGCGTGCTGCTGAACGCCGGCAGCGATCCGGTCGGCGAAGGCTACGTGTCGCTGCCGCCGGCCGAGCTCTTCGGCCTGTTCCAGGCCTCCACGCGGCTCGCCTACGTCAGCGGCGAGCGCGACACGTTCTACGTGCGCGCCGACATCGTCAGCCGGCGCTCGATGCGCGAACACTGCGTGTTCAACGTCTCCAGCGACGTGACGCCGCGCGTGGGGCACGAGGTCGCCGGGCCCGCCGCGCTGGATCATGCGCTCGACGCGCTGGACGCGCCGCCCGCGGCCGATCCCGCCGAACTCGAGCGCTGCCGCGCGCGCCTCGCCGCGGGCGCGCGCTAGCGCATCGGCCTCAGTGCCCGCCGGGGCCCGCGGCGACGTTGCCGAACGGCGGCTTGGCGAACCAGATCACCGGGATCATCGCCAGGAACAGGAACGTGCACAGCAGGAACACGTCGTTCACGGCGAGCGTCAGCGCCTGGCGCGTGACCAGCCCCTCGACGATGCTCCACGCGCGCACCGCCGGCCCGCCGAGCGCGCTCAGGCCTTCCAGGTAGCCCGTCGCCGCGGCGCTCGCGTTGTTGAGGTGCTCGGCGAGCACCGCGTGATGGTAGTCGCCGCGGTGCTGCCAGACCGTCACCGTGACCGCGGTCGAGATGCTCGCCGCGAGCGTGCGGCAGAAGTTCGCCAGGCCCGAGGCCGAGGCGATCTCGTGCGGGCGCAGGCCGGACAGGAACACCTGGTTCAGCGGAATGAAGAAGCACGGGATGCCCATGCCCATGATGAAGCGCGGCCAGATCAGCTGGCCGAACGCGGCGTCGTCGGGGAAGCTGGCGAACCAGTACGAGGTGAACGCGAACACCAGGAACGCGAACGTCACCACCGAGCGCAGCTCCAGGCGCTGGATGTTGCGGCCGATGATCGGCGAGAGCAGGAACGCGAGGATGCCGACCGGCGCAGTCGCCAGGCCTGCCCAGGAAGCGGTGTAGCCGAGCACGGTCTGCAGCCACAGCGGGTAGACGACGTTGATGCCGAAGAAGCCGACCATGCCGAAGGACATCGCCGCGACGCCGATCGTGAAGTTGCGCTTGCGGAACAGCGTGAGGTCGACCACCGGATGGCGGTCGGTCAGCTCCCAGGCGACGAAGAACGTGAGGCAGACGATCGCGATGATGAACAGCGTCAGGATCAGCGGCGAGGCGAACCAGTCCTTGTCGTTGCCGTTGTCCAGCATGAACTGCAGGCAGCCGACGCCGACCACGAGCAGCACCAGGCCGACGGCGTCGATCGGCGCCTTGACGATCTTCGACTCGCGATGGCGCAGCAGCGTCCAGGTGATGATCACCGCGAGGATGCCGACCGGCATGTTGATGTAGAAGATCCACGGCCAGGAGAAGTTGTCGGTGAGATAGCCGCCGAGGATCGGCCCGAAGATCGGCGCCACCACCACGGTCATCGCCCACAGCGCCAGGGCGAGGCCCTTCTTCTCGTTGGGGTAGTTGTTGAGCAGCAGGCTCAGGCTCAGCGCCACCATCGGGCCGGAGCCGGCGCCCTGCAGCAGGCGCGCGATCACCAGCATCGGCATGCTGGTGGCGATGCCGCACAGCATCGACATCACGACGAACAGCAGCGCGGACACGCAGAAGCTGCGCACCTCGCCGAAGCGGCGGCCGATCCAGCCCGACAGCGGCTGCATGATCGCGCTGGCGAGCGAGTACGAGCTGATCGCCCAGGTGCCTTCCTGCGGGCTCACGCCGAGGCTGCCGGCGATGTGCGGCACCGACACGTTGACGATCGTGATGTCGAGCACCTCCATGAACGTCGCGAACGCGATCGCGACGGTCAGGAGCGCGAGCGGCGCGCCGTGCAGCGGCGGCAGCGGCGCTCGCTCGTCCGGGGCGGCGGCCATGGTCCGTGCCTCAGCGCGCGGCGGGCAGGTTGGCGGCGACGATCGCGTCCGCCTCGGCCTCGGCCTTGGCGATGTCGCGCGCGTAGACGTCGGTCTGCGCGACCGGCGCGGTCGCCGGCGCCTCGGCCAGCACGCGGCCGCCGCGGTCGTGCGTGTCGACGGTCACCGAGGTCGACAGGCCGACGCGCAGCGGATACTTGTCGAGCTGCTGCGGATCGAGGCTGATGCGCACCGGAACGCGCTGCACGACCTTGATCCAGTTGCCCGAGGCGTTCTGCGGCGGCAGCAGCGCGAACGCGCTGCCGGTGCCGGCGCCGAGGCCGACCACCTTGCCGGTGTATTCGACCTTGCCGCCGTACAGGTCGCTCTCGATGCGCGCCGGCTGGCCGATGCGCACGTGGGCGAGCTGGCTTTCCTTGAAGTTCGCGTCGACCCACAGGTCGTGCAGCGGGATCACCGTCAGCAGCGGCTGGCCGGGCTGCACGCGCGTGCCGACCTGCACGCTGCGCTGGGCGACGTAGCCGCTGACCGGGGCGACGATCGCGTTGCGCTCGGCGTTGATCCAGGCCTCGCGGAACGCCGCCTTGGCCTGCAGCACCGAGGCGTTCTGCGCGATGTCGGTGCCGTCGACCAGCGCGTGCGACGCGGCCGCCTGGCGCTCGGCGAGCTGCAGCGCGGCCCGGGCGGTGTCGACCGCCTCGCGCGCGTGCGCCACTTCCTCCGGCGCGATCGCCTTGTCGGCGAGCAGCGGCTGGCGGCGCTGGAGGTCGGCCTCGGCGCGCGCCAGCTCCAGGCGGCGCGCGACGATCGCGGCGTCGTACTGCGAGGCCATCTCGGTCTGCTGGCGCACCTGGCGCACGGCGTTGGCGAGCGTGCTCTTCGCCCGAGCGAGCGCGAGCTCGGCGTCGGTCGGGTCGAGCTTCACCAGCACCTGGCCGGCGTCGACGCGCTGCGTGTCGTCGGCGAGCACGGCGATCACCGTGCCGGCGACCTGCGCGGACACGGCGACCTGGTTGCCGCTGACGTAGGCGTCGTCGGTGACCTCGCGCAGCGAGAACACGAACAGCCAGAGCAGGTACCAGCCGATGCCGGCGAGGACGAACGCCGCGGCGATGACCAGCAGGATCGCGCGGCGCTTGCCGTTTCCGTTTCCGTTCGGCTGCGCGGCAGGGGAGGCGGGAGTGTCGCTCATCGGGATTCGGCCTTTTCTGCATCGATCGGGGAAGAAGCCGCGGCCGCCTCGGGGCGGCCGGGCTGCGCGGGCATGTCCTTCAGGCGGTAGCCGCCGCCGAGCGCCTTGGTCAGCGCGATCTGCGTGGAGATCGCCTGCGCCTCGAGCGCGACGGCAGCGTCGCGCTGCTCGAGCACCTGCGCCTCGGCGGCGAGCAGGCTGCGGTCGTCGGCGACGCCGCGGCGCACGCGCGCCTCGGCGGTGCGGCGCAGCGCCTCGGCGGCCTCGAGCTGGTGCGCGCGCTCGCGGCGGCGCGCCTCGACCTGGGCCAGGCCGAGCGCCTGCGTGGCGACGTCGCGCGCGGCATCGACGACCGCGGCGTCGTACTGCGCGGCGGCCGCGGCGAGCTGCGCCTGCGACACGCCGTAGGCGGCGCGCAGGCGGTCCAGGCCGAACACCGGCAGGTGCAGCGCGGGGCCGAAGCTGGCGACGCGGCTGCCGGCGTTCAGCAGCTTGTCCAGGTCGATCGACGACAGGCCGACCATCGCGCCGAGGCTGATGTCCGGGTAGAACTCGGCGCGCGCCTCGTCGACGCGGCGCATCGCCGCCTCGACGCGCCAGCGGCTGGCGGCGATGTCCGGCCGGCGCGCGAGCAGGTCGATGCCGACGTCGTCCGGCAGCGCCGTGTCCACGGCCGGCAGCGGCCGCGGTTCGAGCGCCGGCAGCTCGGCCGGGGCGACGCCGAGCAGCGCGGCCAGCGCGGCCAGGCGGATCGGCGCCGAGCCGGCGTAGCCGGCCTGCGCCTCGCGCGCGGCGGCGAGCCGCTGCTCGGCCTGGTGCACCACGTCCGGCGCGTCCACGCCGCGCGCGACGCGCTTGGCGGCGAGGTCGCGGCTGCGCTCCAGCGCCTGGACGGTGCGTTCGGCGAGCGCGAGCCGCGCGCGGTCCGCCTGCCAGGCGAAGTACGCGTCGGCCACCGCGGTGGTCAGCATCAAGGCGGCCGCGCTGCGCTCGGCTTCGGCCGCGTGCGCCTCGTCGACCGCGGCGGCGATCGCCGCGCGGTTCTTGCCCCAGAGGTCGAAATCGTACTGGAACTGCAGGCTGAGGTCGCCCTGGTTGTACCAGGTGAAGCCGAGGAACTGCGACGGGATCAGCCCGTGCTCGCTCAGGCGCAGGCGCTGCACCTGCGCGTTGGCCTGGATCGATGCGCCGCCGGCGGCGCGCGCGACGTCGATCGCGCTCACGGCGGTGCTGAAGCGCTTGTGCGCCTCCTCGATCGACGGCGACGCGGCGATCGCCTTCTGTTCGAGCGCGTCGAGCTGCGCGTCGCCGTAGCGCTTCCACCATTGCGGATCGGGCCAGGCGCCGCCGTGCGCGGCGGAGACGCCGGCGAGCGGCGCCTCGTCGCGCAGCCTGGGCTGGTCGGGCTTGGGCGGAATCGAGCAGCCCGCGATGGCGAGCACGGCGGCGATCGCGACGAGCGGACGAACGGCGAATGCGGTCATCGGGTCGGTTCGGGAGTAGCGGGGGAATGGCTCGGGTGGGCGGTGCGCCGCGGCTCGGAGCGTGCCGGCCGCCGCGTCCGAATGCGGGATCGGACGCCGGCGGCGCTGTCCGGCCGGGCGCAACGCGCTGCCTATATCCATACTACTCAGTCTTGTAATTGGCCGCAATGCCCGGATGCGGCGGCCTGCGCCCGTTCAGCGATAGTCGCGGTGGCAAGCGTCGCAGGCGTTCGCGACCGCGGTCAGTGCCTCGCCCTGGCGCGCACAGTCGGCGCCGGTGTCCCACTGCGCGACCGTCGCGCGCAGGTCGGCGGCGTACTGGCTGAACACGCGGTCGCGCGCGTCCGGGGCGAGCAGCGCCGGCTCCAGGTCCTTGGCGAGCAGCCGCAGGCGGGCCGCCGCGTCCGTCACGTCCGGCGTGCGGCACTGGCCGGTCTGCGCCGCGGTGCGCGCCGCGCCGAGCTCGTGCTGCATCACGGTCATGAGCGCGCGCGGCCAGGCGTGCCGCCGCGACAGCGCCTGGCCGGCGCTGCCGGCGACGATCGCGCCGGCGATCAGGCCCACGATCAGGCAGAGGAGATAGCGCATGGAACGGACCCGGGCGCGGAACGCGAAAGGCGCGATTGTAGGCGCGCGCCGCGGGGCGAAACAGGGTACCCTGCGCGCCCCGCGCGCGGCGCCTCCGCCGCGCCGCGGTCACCGGCGATCCGCCCGCGCGCGCCTCGCGGCCGCGCTCGCGGCGGCGTGCGGACGAAAAGCGACGAGAAACGTGAGCGGCATCGACGAACGGTTCGGCGGCATCGACCGCCTGTACGGCAGTGGCAGCGTGGCACGCCTGGCGCGCGCCCGAGTCGCCGTGATCGGCATCGGCGGCGTCGGCTCCTGGGCCGCCGAGGCGCTGGCGCGCAGCGGCGTGGGCCGGCTGACGCTGATCGACGCCGACGAGGTCTGCGTCAGCAACACCAACCGCCAGCTGCATGCGCTCGACGGCACCTACGGCCGCGCCAAGGTCGCCGTCATGGCCGAGCGCCTGCGCGCGATCAATCCCGCCATCGAGGTCGACGCGATCGAGGAATTCCTCACGCCGGCGAACCTCGCGCGGCTGCTCGACCGCGGCTACGACCTCGTCATCGACGCCTGCGACGCGTTCCGCGTCAAGGTGGAGACGGTCGCCTGGTGCCGGCGCCGCAAGCTGCCGCTGATCACCTGCGGCTCGGCCGGCGGCCGCACCGACCCCACGCTGATCGCGGTGCGCGACCTGTCCCGGACCGAGCACGACGCATTGCTCGCGCTCGTGCGCAAGAAGCTGCGCGAGGAGTTCCGCTTTCCGCGCGGACCCAAGCGCTACTTCGGCGTCCAGGCCGTCTACTCGCACGAGAACGTGCGCTATCCGCAAGCCGACGGCAGCGTCTGCGGCACGCGCCCCGAACCCGGCGCCGCGTTCAAGCTCGACTGCGGCGGCGGGCTCGGCGCGGCCACGCACGTGACCGCCGCGTTCGCGTTCGCGGCGGTGTCGCGCGCGCTGGCGAAGCTGCTGGCCGAGCCAAGATAGCCGGCCTTCGGAACGGTCGAACCTGTTCGCCGAAGGTGCGTGCGCGGCGAGGCAGGATGGGTCCGAGAACGATCCGCCTTTGAGCGCCTCCATGGAGCGCCCGAGCGGATCTGTAGGAAATTTCCTACGTGCCGCAGCCACGCTTTCTTACAGGTCCAGCCTCCGGGCTGCCCTTTTTGCCTTCTACAATCCGGCCCCGGCGATCGGCGGAATCGCCCGCAAGCACGGAACGTCGCCGTACCGGACCGCACGGTGCATCGAACCAGGGGCAAGGCATGAAGGGCTGCAACACACCGCACGACGGCGCGCCTGCGCGCGCGGGCACGGAGCGGACATCGGCATCGTTCGGGGCGAAGGGCGGGACGGCGGCGGCGCTGCTGGCCATGCTGCTGGCCGGGGTCGCGCTCGCGCAGTCGACGGGCGATCCGGCGCCGCCGGACGGCAACGACGAGCCGGGAACGACGCCGCCGATTCTGACGAACGCGCAGAGCGTGCCGGTCTATGCCGAGTACGACAAGAAGATCAAGGCCGCGCAGCAGGTCGAGCCGCTGGGCTCGGAGCTGTTCGGCGACCAGGTGTCGCTGTACACCGGCCAGACCGAGTTCGATCAGGTCGACATCGACATTCCCGGCAACAGCGCCTTGCCGGTCCAGCTTCGGCGGCACTGGGTGATCTCGCCGCTGACCGAGGGACAGCGATGGGCCCGCGCGGCCTCGCCGAGCAATTCGCTCGGCGGCGCGGGCGACTGGGACGTGGATGCGCCGTACATCACGGGCGTCTACGACGGCATTGAAGGCTGGGGCCCGGCGGACACGCGTTGCTCGACGCCGACGGCGCCCGCCTTCACCAATCCCGACAATGCGATCTCGCTGTCCGACGTCTGGTCCGGCATTACGATCCATCTTCCCGGCAAGGGCGACAAGTCGCTGTTGAAGCGTACGTTCACGTACCTGCCGCAGCCGCCGTACCCGGCCGAGCAGCGCTGGGCGACGAAGGATTTCGACCAGATCACGTGCACCCGGGCCTTCGACCAGAACGGGGTCGAGAAGGGGCAGGGCTTCATCCTGACCACGACCGACGGCGTGCGCTACGTGTTCGACCGGTACATGGAGCGCGACCATCCCTCGGTCACCCGCAAGTACGTCAATCTTTCCGATCCCACGTTCGAGCACGACGCGACGACGCCGCGCATCAAGATCTATTTCCTGGCGACCCGGGTGATCGACCGGTTCGGCAACTGGGTGAAGTACGAGTACAACGGCTACGGCCAGCCGAGCAGGATCACGTCCAACGACGGCCGCCAGATCGACCTGACCTATAATCCGCCGATCGGAGCCACGCCGCCGTTGCTGAGATCGGCGCAGTTCAATGTGACGGTGGGCGGTGTCGTGACGCCCCGGATCTGGAAATACGACTACACCTCGTCGCCGCGCGACGGTTATCCGCAGCTCACGAAGGTGACGCTGCCGGATCAGTCGACCTGGACGTACGCCTACGCCGGCAGCACCTATGTCGTCTACGACAACCCTGATACGACGGCGGGCACGTGCTCGCGGCCGCGCCGGGGGTCCGGCACGGACAGCCTGACGCTGACGATGAAGCACCCGGCGGGTGCGAAGGGCGAGTTCCAGTTCGACTTCAGGCAGCAAGGCCGCATCGGGCCCGTGCAATCGTGCCCGAGGGGCGGGCCGCCGGACACGCCGAACTACAACAACGTGTATTCGCTGACGTCGAAGAAGATCTACGCGGCCAGCGCGAGCGCGTACGACGGGTGGACGTATCAGTACGCCCAGCCCAGCGATCTGACCGATGCGGTGAAGACGATCGTCAACCAGCCGGACGGCACGGCCGAATACGAATTCTCGGCGCGCCACGACGCGATGCTCGTCTCCGGCGTCGCCGAGGGGCGGCTGCTGCGCACGCGCATCCTGGACAAGAACGCGCAATTGCTGCGGACCGAGCTCAACACCTACATCAAGGGGCCGAACGTCTACCCGGGGCCGTTCACCGACCATGCGTTTCCTTCGATATACGCGGAGGCCTGGGTCATCGACGATCCGTCGTCGCTGGCGCTGCGACCGCTCGAGTCGACGCAGATCACGCAGCAGAACGTGACGTTCACGCGCAAGCACCTGGACTTCGACGCGTACGGCCGGCCGACGGAGACGAAGAAATCCAGCAGCCTGAACTACCTCCAGACGCCGACGACGCGCACGGAGACCACGGTCTATTCCGACAACACGGACCCGGACGTCTGGGTGCTCGGCCAGATCGCCTCGGTGACGGAGACGGGGACGACGCCGAACCAGCCGATCGTGGAAAACACCTACAGCGCCGACAAGGCCACGTTGAGCAGCGTCAAGGAATACGGGCGGCTGATCCGCACGATGACGTATGCCGACGACGGCACGCTGTCGACGATCACGGACAACGCCAACCACAAGACGACGCTGCAATCGTTCATGCGCGGCATTCCGCAGAAGGTGACGTACGCGGACGGCACGTACATCGAGGCCACGGTCGACGAGGCCGGCTCGATTCTCTCGGTGAAGGACGAGAACCGCGCCGAGACGATCTACCACTACGACGCCATGGGGCGCCTCGAGCAGATCGACTACCCGGCGGCAGACGCGCCGACCGGGGGCTGGGATTCGACGTACATCGACTACGATCACGACGTCCAGACCGTCGAAGACGGCGTGTCGCTGCCGCACTGGCGGCAGACGACGACCACGGGCGATGCGCGCAAGGTCGTCGTCTACGACGGGCGCTGGCGGCCGGTGCGGACGACCGAAAGCGACATCAACGATCCCACTGCGACCACGCGCAACGTCGTGCGCCGGTACGATCACGCCAACCGCGAGACGTTCGCCTCGTATCCGTACGGCCAGGTTGCCCCCGACCCGCTATTGGGCGTGACGACGAGCTACGACGCGCTCGGCCGGGTCACGCAGGTCGCGCAGAACGCCGAAGACGGCACGGTGCTGAACACGCTCACCACCTATCCGGACGGTTTCTTGAAGCAAGTCGTCGATCCGCGCGGCCAGATCACGACGACGCGGTTCCAGGCGTTCGACGAGCCGAGCGAGGAGGCGCCGGTCCGCATCGACCTGCCCGAGAACGTCACGGCGACGATCGACCGCGACCGGTTCGGCCATCCGACCGTCATCCAGCGCAGCAGCACCTCGGGCCTGAACGGCATCCTGCCTGTGCGCAGGTACTACTACGACACCTACCTGCGCCTGTGCGCGACGGTCGAGCCGGAGTCCGGCACGACGCTGCAGGACTACGACGCCGCCGGCAACGTGAGCTGGATCGCCAAGGGGCTGGCGCCGGTCTCCTCCTGCGATCGCAGCGTGGCCACGGCCGGGGACAAGATCACGTTCAACTACGACCTGCGCAATCGCCGCAAGGGCATCGTGTATCCGGCCGGCAGCAACACGGCGGACGTGTCGTGGACCTACGATCCGAGCGGCCGGGTGCTGAGCGCCGCGACGAACGGCGCGACCTGGAGCTACGACTACTACGACCGCGGCCTGCTGAAATACGAATGGCTGTCCTACGACGGCCAGGACTTCCGGCTGGACTACCTGTACGACCCCGACGGCTTCGTGAAGCAGCTGATCTATCCGGACAACACGGTCGTCGCCTTCGCGCCGAACGCGCTCGGCCAGCCGACGCAGGCCGGCACCTACGCGACGGGGGTGACCTACTACCCCAGCGGTGCGATGAAGGGCTTCACCTACGGCAACGGCATCGTGCACAGCCTGACGCAGAACACCCGCCAACTGCCCAGGCAGAGCAAGGACGGCGGCGTGATCGATCTGACGTACGCCTACGACGGGAATGCGAACGTGACGTCGATCACCGACGGCGTGTCGCCCTACGTCGAGACGCGCACGATGACGTACGACGGCCTGAACCGGCTGAAGACGGCGAGTGCTCCGCAGCTGTGGGGCGATACGACGTTCACGTACGACGTTGCCGACAACCTGAAGCGCAGCGTCACGCAAGGCCCCCTCGGCACCGCCGATTGCGCGTATACGCTCGACAGCGCGAGCCGGCTGAAGACGATCTCCGGCCCCAACTGCCGGGCACTGAGCTACAGCTACGACACGCGCGGCAACGCGACCGCGCGCGGCAGCCAGGCGCTGGTGTTCGACCGCGCCGACCGGCTGGTCCAGGCGGCGGGCGAAACGACGGGCACGGAGCGCTACAGCTACGATGCGCACGGCCGCCGCGTGAGCGTGCAGCAGGTCGGCGACACCGACAAGCGGTACCAGGTGTACAGCAAGGACGGCCAGCTGCTGTTCGCCCTGGACGGGAACACGGGCGAGACGACGAACTACGTCTATCTCAACGGCTCGCTGGTGGCGCGCCTGGGCAGGGGTACGGACGGCAGTGGCGGTGGCGAGGTGCCGCCGCTGCCGGCCGCGCCGAGCGTGATTCCGGCGGTCAGCCCGACCGGGTCGTACCGGGTGGCCTGGACGCCGGTCCAGGGCCTTTCGTACATGCTGCTGGAATCGGTGAACGGCGGCGCGGCGACCCCGGTCGACTACGACCCGGCGACGTGGACCTTCTCCGCATCGAACCGTCCGAGCGGCCGGTACACCTACCAACTGCGCGCCTGCAACGGCAACGGCTGCAGCGATCCGGGCGGATCGGCGACGGAAGTCGTCGTGCGCACGCCGGGCGGCCTGGCGGCGACGCCGGCCTCGGTCGGCGAGAACGCGCCGTTCACGGTGCGCTGGAACGCGGAATCGACCGCCTCGGCCTACCAGCTGGAGGAGCTCGCCGGCGGCAGCTGGAGGACGCTCTACAACGGCCCGAACACCAGCCTGTCCGTGGACGGCCGTCCGGCGGGCAGCTACGGCTACCGCGTCTCCGCCTGCTTCGACCAGACCTGCACGGTGCCGAGCGCGACGCTGACGATCAGCGTGACCACGCTGGCGCCGTGCCAGCCGACGAACCTGAGCGTGCCGGCGACGAGCACGACGGGCGTCTACACGGTGAGCTGGACGCCGTGCGCGGGCGCGGCGTACTACGCGCTGCAGGAGCGCTACAACACCGGCAGCTGGAGCAGCCCGGTGACGGTGACCGGCGGGGCATGGTCGCCGGACCCGAAGACGCGCTCGGGGACGTACGCCTACCTGGTCGCCGGCTGCAACAGCGCCGGCAGCTGCACGGCGCCGGTGGGTCCGGTCAGCATCCAGGTGACGGTGCCGAACGACA
>Ga0180222_1000192_pt1 | contig 106888 bp, 90 predicted proteins | sample eDN5th37CKraftOP_FD_151336 | JGI IMG/M metagenome (GOLD analysis project Ga0180222, IMG submission 151336) | Enriched Organic Plus compost microbial communities from Emeryville, California, USA - eDNA 5th pass 37_C Kraft OP (version 2) (version 2) ... | reverse complement strand
GCCCCGGCAACACCGATCCGCGCGTGCTCGAGCGCTTCGCCAAGACCGGCGTCGCCGACCACATGCAGAAGGACGTTGTTCGCGGCATGCTCGAAGCCAAGGACATGCTGCGCGATCTCTGGGGCACGAAGAACGTCTACACCTACGGCGTCGCCGGCACGGGCTTCTCGGGCCTCGATTGCGTGCTCTCGCTCATCCTGCCGGGCGACACCGTCGTCGCTTTCCCGAACGGCACGTTCTCGGGCATCGACAGCCTGACCATCCGCATGAAGGCCGCTACCGCTGAGGAGCTGGCCGCCGATCCGCTGAACCCCAAGGCTTCGAGCGTCACCATCGTCGAGACCCCGCACGGCCAGGCCGTGACCGGCGAGCTCGTCGACAAAGTGCTCGGCGAGAAGAAGCCGATGTGGGCGTTCATGGCGCACTGGGAGACCGGTTCGGGCCGCATCAACGACATCAAGGGCTTCTCTGACGCCTGCCTGAAGCATGGCGTGATGGGCATCGTCGACGCCGTTTCGAGCCTCGGCGTCGCCGACTTCAACATCGACGACTATCCGGGCGTCGTCGCCTGGGCTTCGTGTCCGCAGAAGGGCGTGCTTTCGCTGCCGCTCACCTATGCGCCTGTCAGCTTCACCGACAAGGCCATCGAGATGGTGAAGAAGCGCGGCTGCCCGACCTACGTCCATCACCCGATCCTCAATGCCCGCCACTGGGGCATCGTCGACGGCAAGGACGTTCCGAACGCCGCCTATCACCAGACGCACTCGTGCTACGCCGTCGCCGCGTTCCACGAGGCACTGCGCATCATCCTGGGCTACGGCCGCCGCCGGAAGGCTTCGGACTACGCCTACCACGAGAAGGCGCTGCGTCAGGCCGTTCAGGCCCTCGGCTGCGAGGTCACCTCGGACATGACGAGCCTCGTCGTCCTCAACCTGCCCGCCAACCTGCGCGGCAAGGAAAAGGACCTCGTCGCCAACGCCCGCGCCAAGGGCTTCGGCATCTGGCCGACGCTGTCGGAGCCGGTGCAGATCCGCATCGGCATCCTGAACCAGCTTTCGCAGGAGCAGATCGCAGAGATCGTGAGCCGCTTCGCGGATGCGATGGCGGAGATCGGCGCCGACGTCGACAAGGCGAAGGTTCTCAACGGCCTGAAGTCCTATTACGCGCAGGCCGCGTAAGCGGCTTTTCAAGCACGACTATCGCGGGGCCGGACGCAAAAACGTCCGGCCCTTTTTCTTTGCTCAGGTGCTTGGCTCACGTGCTTGCTTTCCCGGCATTCGCTGGTTGCCCCGACGTACGTGCCAACGTTCTGCGACCCAACCGGACAGGATGCTTGTCCGCCTCGGGAACCGCAGCGAGACGCGGCTTCATCAGTACGTCGATGATTGGAAGCAGCAGCTCGAAGGGCAGAGCGCGGATCGTCCACGCGATGAAGCTGTTGACGATGCCGGGTACGACCACGCGCCGTCCCATGCGGTAGGACCGCCAGGCGAGCCGTGCCATCCGGTCGGCGGAATCGCTCGGCAGCAGCGCGCGATAGATGGCACTGGATGCATTCATCTTGCGGTGGATGCGGGTTTCCAGCGGCCCGCACGCAATGGCACATACCCTCACCCCTTCACCGGCACACTCGCCTCCGATCGCGGCGGTGAGCGAGAGGACATAAGCCTTGCTGGCGAAATACGGCGCCTGCCACGGTCCGGGCGCGAAAGCCGCCAGGGATGCGAGGTTCATGATACCGCCGCGCGCCCGCGCACGCATGGCCGGCAGATAGTGGCGCGTCAGCCGCGTGACCGCGCCGATGTTGGTGGCCACCAGCTCATCGAGCTTTTCGGGATCGAGTTCGGTGAAGTTCCCGCCAATGGCGATGCCGGCGTTGTTCACCAGCACGTCGAGGTAGAGACCATGCTGCGCGAGCAGCTCGTCCAGGTGCGCGGGCGCATCGATCGCGCCGACGTCCAGGGGCGCGGCGATGACGGTTGCCGCAGGATAGCGGGCGGAAAGCCCGGTCGACGCTTCCGCCAGCGCGTCGGGCGTGCGCGCCAGCAGCACGATGGCGCGGCCCTCGTGCGCAATCCGCAGCGCCAGCGCCAAGCCCAGGCCCTCGGACGCCCCCGTGATGACCGTGGCAGGGGCCAACCGGGAGACCGCCGCCAAGGCGGCCGGGTCGGGTGATGCGCGGCGGCGCACCCACAAGTCGCCGACCTTGAGCAGGATATCCATCGGGGCTCCGCAGGGTTTTTCGCTGCAAAGGCAACGTTCGGGGCCGTCCAAACGTTCGCCTGCCGAACAGGGAGCGCGGCATGCTGGAGCAGGAATCGCTGCTGACCTGGACGATCATCGGCGCCGTGGCCGGCTGGCTCGCGGGGCTGATCGTCGAGGGCTATGGCTTTGGCCTTCTGGGAAACGTCGTGCTCGGCATATTGGGGGCAGTCATCGCCGCCTTCGCCGCGGGGGTGCTGGGGATGCATGTCGAGACGACGCTCGGCATCACCGCCGCCGCGACGATCGGAGCCGTCGCCCTGCTGCTGCTTGCCCAACTCCTGCGGCGCTACTCTTAGAGCACGATCGATGATCCATCGCTTCGGACTGGTAGGTCCGAAGCGATGGATCATCGATCTAACGGTCTAGCGACCGCAACGGCCACCTTCAGCCCTTGTGCAGCAGCGCGGTGTTGTCGTTGAACGCGTCGGCGATGATCGCGTGATACCAGGCGAGGCTTTCCTCGTAGTTCCGGCGGCGGACTTCGGCACTCTCGCCCGGTAGCGAAATGAAAGAATGGCTCGGCGCCAGAAACGGCTTTCCGTCCCGTTCGCCCGGGGTGTAGTCGGCACCGATCTTGATCGTGTCGTCGGCCGCCAGCAGCGACCAGCAGGTGTTGCGATAGCGCGCGGCGGCCTTCTCTCCACCCGCCAGCGCCGCGAGGATATCCGCCGCGACCACCTTGCCGTGGCTGTTGGCGGTGAACGCCGACTTCGGCATGTCGTTGGCGATGGCCGCATCGCCGATGACGTAAACGTCCTTCACTTTGGCGGACGTGAAGTTCTGCGGATCGATCGGACACCAGCCGCCCTCGGCACAGCCTGCCGCGATGGCGATATCGCCGGCCGTCTGCGGGGGAATGACATTCACCACCGCACCCTTCGCCTTGATACCCGCGGCGGTCTCGATCTCCATCGTTTTCGGATCGACGCGCACGGTGCGGAAATCGTCGATCTCGTTGCTGAGATTGAGGTCGATGATGCCGTCGTAGTAGCGCGCGAAAGCCTCCTCGAACGCCGGCTGCTTGGAGAAATGCGGCTTGGCATCGAAGATGACGAGCTTGGAGCGCGGCTTATGCGTCTTGAGATAATGCGCGATCATGCACGCGCGCTCGTACGGTCCCGGCGGACAGCGATAGGGGTTGTTCGGCACCGTCATGACGACGACCCCGCCGTTGTCCATCGCCTCCAGCTGCCGCATCAAGAGCAGGGTCTGCGGTCCCGCGATCCAGGCGTGGGGCATGATCTCGGCGGCCAATGCCGAATAGCCCTCGATGGCGTCGTAGGTGATGGAGATGCCGGGCGCGAGCACCAGGCGGTCGTAGGGAAGCTTCGTTCCGTCGGCCAGCGTGACGCTCTTCGCACCGGGATCGACGCCCGTGGCGCGCTCGTTCACGAGATCGATGCCAAGCTTGCGCAAGCCGTCGTAGCTGTGCTGCAGCGAGGCGAAGGTGCGGAAGCCGCCGAAGTAATGGTTCGAGTTGAAGCAGGTTGTATAGATCTGACGCTTCTCGACCAGCTTCACGTCGAGCTGCGGCGCCTCGGTTTTCAGGATACGCGCAACGGTGCCACCGCCCGCCCCGCCGCCGATGATGACCACCCTGCCCCGCCCCTGGGCCAGCGCCGGCCTCGCGATGGAAAGTGTACCCGTTCCAGCGCCCGCCAGCGCGGCGCCCGCGACGAGCCGGCCGAATTGCCTACGATCCATCATCCCGGGGGTGCCTTGTTGCCGGCCCTGCGATACCGATATCGTAAGCCTTACCGGGAAGTGTCGGCAACACGCCGGTGACGCTCACGCGGCCCCCGTTCGTAACATCATGGCTAAGATGCTCGATCGACGCACATTTCTGCTCACAGGCACCGCGGCAACGGCGATCGCCTCCTTCATCGGGGAGGCGGCTGGCGAAGATGCCGCCGGCGAGAGTGCCGAGTTCAAGCACGTCCTCGAGGCAATCCTCAATGGCGCCACGCCCACGGAAACGGGGCTGGTGCTCGACTTGCCCGAGCATGTCGAAAACGGCGACTACGTGCCGGTGGCGCTCGAGGTCGACAGCCCGATGACGTCCGAGGACCACGTCAAGGCAATCCATCTCCTCTCGACCGCAAATCCGCGCGCGAAGGTGGCGACGTTCCACTTCACGCTGCTTTCGGGCAAGGCGCGCGTGACGAGCCGCATGCGGCTCGCGCACACGCAGGACGTGGTTGCCGTTGCCGAGCTGAGCGGTGGGCGTCTGCTGGTCACGCGGCGCAAGGTCGATGTGCGCATCGGCGGATGCGATATTTAGGGAAGCGGACACGCCATGATGAAGAAGCCGCCACGCATCAAGCTTCCCGAGACGATCAACCCCGGCGCGATCATCGAGATCAAGACGCTGGCGACGCACGTCATGGAAACGGGCAATCGCAAGGATGGCTCCGGCAGGGTCATTCCGCGCGACATCATCCACACGTTCACCGCGCGCTTCGAGGGCGAGGACGTGTTCTCCGCCGAGCTCAATTCCGGCGTCGCCGCCAATCCCTACATCGCCTTCTACATGCGGGTGACGGGTCCCGGCACGCTGACGCTCACGTGGCAGGACGACGGCGGCACGACGACGGTCGAGAAGGTGCCGATCGTCACGAGCTAGACCATGATCGCTTCGGACCCTACCAGTCCGAGGGTCTCATCAAAAAACGAAAGCCGCATCGCGATGCGAAGAAAAGCGATCGCGCTCTAGCGGCGGACGTCGGATTGCGGATCGTGCTGCGCAGCGGGCTCCGGCGCGTTCCGCGATGCATCCGGCGGCGGCAGCAGCCGCGGCGGCTCGTTGCAGTGTCTTTCGCCGCGCCACAGCGTTGCCATGCGCGCGTACGCGGTGCGCGCAAACGTGCGCACCTTTCCGGCCGCGCGATCGATCGCAGGTTTCATGTCCTGCCAGAGGCGCAGCAGCAGAGGACGCCAGCGTTGCCACGCATCGCGTAGTGCGTGCTTCGCGCGCCACTTGATGACGCGGCCGACGCGCCAAACCCACGAGGCACGGATATAGGCGAACAGCCGATCCTTCCACGGCATGAAAGCTTCGTAGGCCCGGGCGAACCAGCCGATCTGCATCAACGCAGGCTTGGTCAGCAGGAAGATGCGCGCGATCAGCGCCGTCGAGGCTACCTTGGCGAGAAAGATCACCACCATCGCCACGAAGAAGTGACCGGTCACGAACAGGTAGACGCCGATGAGCTTTGCGGGAACGAGCACTGCGCTCGGCACGGCGAGCACGAGCAGCGCGCCATAGGGCGGCAGGCCGGCGATCATGCGCTCGGTCATGGCCCAAAGCGGGAAGCGTGCGAGGCGCGCGAGAAGATTGGAGAGCGGCTGCCAGCCCCATTCCTCGAACAGCAGCAGCAGTGCGGCCAAGACATTCAGCGCGAAGAGGAGCCCCGGGCGAACGAGCATCCATAGCGCCGCGAGCGCGCGCACGGTTAAGCGGGCGCCGGACTTCAGCCCCCGTGTGGCGGCCTCGATCCATGCTGCGATACGCGCTTTCAGCGGGTCCCCCATCGGTTCGCCTCCCGGCGTCCGCGTCGGCGGCGCCCCTGGAAGACTAGCGCGGGCTTAACTGCCGCCAGGCTAACGCTGCCACTTTTGCATAGCTGAATTGCACGACGGCCTAAGGGTCGCAGTTGACGGGCCCCGCGTGTTTCTATACTTTCGCCGTAAAGAATAACGAAGCACGCCACGGGGAAACACCGAATGAGGATTGCAACGCTCGCTTCCTTCGCCGCCGCTCTGATGATCGGCCTTGGAGGCGCCGCGCTCGCCGCTGAGCACGAGATCAAGATCAAGAACACCAATGGCAAGGGCAAATTCATGGTGTTCGAGCCCGACTTCCTGAAGGTCGAGCCGGGCGACACCGTTCGCTTCGTCATCGTCGACAAGAATCACAACGCCGAGGCCATCAAAGAGGTCTGGCCCGAGGGCGTCGAGCCTCTCAAGGGCGAAATGAACGAGGATGCCGAGTTCGTGGTCGAAAAGCCCGGCTACTACGGCATCAGGTGCCTGCCGCACTACACCATGGGCATGGTGGCGCTGATCGTGGCGGGCGAGCCGACCAATCAATCTCAGCTCGACGCCTTCAAGGCTCCGGGTGGCGCCAAGAAGCGTTGGGACGAACTTTTGGAGCAGGTGAAAAAGTAATCGGGCACTACCGCCGCTCCCCGCAAAGGGGCAGGCGACGATCCCTGGATGGCACCCGTGTCGTCGCTGCGCCCATGCCGGCCGCTCCCCAGGCGGCCGGCACTTTTTTTATCCAGAGTTCGATCGCCTTTCTTCGAATTCGGACTGACAGTGCCCGGAACAATCATGTTGTCTTTGACGAGACCGATGATCGACGCTTCGGACTGGTAGGGTCGGAAGCGATCATGGTCTAAGTCACTTCACCGTCATGAGGCGGATGTCCTCGGCGCGCAATGCGCCGGACCGCTCGGCATCTTCCAGCGCGTGGGCGAACTCCTCGCGCGCCTTCTCCGCCTGCCGCTGACGGGTCCACAGGCCGGCATAAAGCCCGCCTTTCGCAATCAGCTCCGCGTGCGTGCCCTGCTCGACGAGACGCCCCTTTTCGAGGACGAGGATGTTGTCGGCATGCACGATGGTGGAGAGCCGGTGCGCGATGACGAGCGAGGTGCGCTCGCGCGCGACCTCATCGAGCGCATCCTGGATCTCCCGCTCGGTGTGGCTGTCGAGGGCGCTCGTCGCCTCGTCGAGAATGAGAATCGGCGGCCCTTTGAGAATCGTGCGCGCGATGGCGACACGCTGTTTCTCCCCGCCCGACAGCTTCAGGCCGCGCTCACCGACCATCGTCTTGTAGCCCAGCGGCAGCGAGCGGATGAAGTCGTCGATCTGTGCAAGTCGCGCGGCGGCATAGACCTCCTCGTCCGTCGCATCGGGGCGGCCGTACTTGATGTTGTAGAAGATGGTGTCGTTGAACAGGACGCTATCCTGCGGGACGACGCCGATCGCCGCGCGCAGGCTCTTCTGCGTCACGTCGCGGATATCCTGGCCGTCGATCGTCACGCGGCCCGATGCGATGTCGTAAAAGCGGAACAGGATGCGCGCGAGCGTCGACTTGCCGGCGCCGGTCGGCCCGACGATGGCGACCATCTTCCCCGCGGGCACGGTGAACGAGACATCGTGCAGGATCTCCCGGCCGTCCCGATCATAACGGAAGCTCACGTTCTCGAAGCGGATTTCACCTTTCTCGACCCGGAGCGGTTTGGCGCCGGGGCGATCCTCGATCTCCGGCGACTCGCCCAGCAGCGCGAACATCGATTCCAGATCGACCAGCCCCTGCTTGATCTCGCGGTACACCATGCCCATGAAATTGAGCGGCATATAGAGCTGGATCATCAGCGCATTGATCATCACGAACTCGCCGACCGAGTGCGTGCCGGCCATGATGCCCCGCGCAGCGAGAAGCATGCAGGCCGTCATGCCGACGGTGAAGATGATCGTCTGGCCGGTGTTGAGCACACCGAGGGAGCGGAACGTCTTGATCGCGGCCTGCTCGTAGCGCGCCATCGAAACGTCGAAGCGGCGCGCCTCCAGCTCCTCGTTGCCGAAGTATTTTACCGTCTCGAAATTGAGCAGGCTGTCGATGGCCTTGGTGTTCGCCTCGGTGTCGCTCTCGTTCATCTCGCGGCGAATGGCGATGCGCCGTTCGCTCGCCGCGAAGGTGAACCACATGTAGACGGCCACCGTCGCATACATGATCGCCACGTAGCGCCAGTCGAAATAGTAGAGCAGCATGCCCGACATGAGCAGGAGCTCGATGGCGGTGGGCACCACGTTGAGAATGCCCATGCGGATGATGAGCTCGACGCCACGCGTGGCGCGCTCGATCACGCGCGAGAGCCCGCCCGTGCGCCGCTCGAGATGGAAACGCAGCGAGAGCCGGTGCAGGTGACGGAACGTGCGGTTGTTCAGCTCGCGGACCGCGTTCTGCCCCACCTCGGTGAAGATGATGTCGCGGATCTGGGTCAGCCCCATCATCAAGACGCGGCCCGTTCCGTAGGCGAGGATCAGCATGACGACCGCCACGCCAAGCCCCTGCGCCGTCGCCCCGGTGTCGCCCGTTGCGGCGGCGGCGAGCCTGTCGGTCGCGTCCTTGTAGAAAACGGGCACCGCTACGGTGACGAGCTTGGCGACCAGCAGAACCGCGAACGCTAGCACGACGCGCATGCGCAGATCGCGGCGGTTCGCCGGCCACACCAGCGGCAACAGCCCGCGGAATGCATCCCAGTGGCTCGACCGCGGACCGAGGTAATGTTCCTCGCGCGCATCGGCGGGGGCAGCCGGGATCGCTGGTGGAAAGGACATGGAACCTTCTGGGTTTGACTGGCGGATCGCCGCTTTGCACGGCACGAAACGCAAGGCAGCGCCGGTCCGATACCCGGCGCCGCGCCTGCAATGCAGGGTCAGGAGACCTTAGCGGATATAGTGGCGCTTATGCCAATGGCTAGTCCGCGGCCGCTGTGGCCCAAACGTCTTGGCCCGGTGATGCTTCTTCGCCTTGACCCTTCGCGGCGCGCCGCTGTGCCACACGATGCGGCTGCGCTTGCGGGGCCGGGCATGGATGCTACCGCACGGGCAGTCGCACCAGCGTACCATCATATGCCTTATGCCAGCGGGGCCCGCGTGGTGGCGGCGCAGCCTCGGCGGGTGCCGATGGAGCTTTGCCGGGAGTTGAGCATAGCGGGTGCGCTTGCGGTAGGCGTGGGCCTTCTTCTTGCGCGGACTGACCTTCGCAATGGCGCCTTTACGCTGCTTCTTCTTGACCGCGGGCGGGGCGACCTCGGCCGCAGCCGTTCCCTCGCGCGCCTTGGGCGAAGCGTCTTTTTCTTTATCCGATGATGGCGAACGGGGCGCGCGGTCGCCCTCGGCTTTACGTGTTGGCAGCGCCACGCCGGAATTCTCGGCCGTCCCCGCACCCGGAGGCGCAACGCGCGGTGCTTCGGCTTTCGGTGCCTGTGCAGACGCGGGCGGCAGCGGCGAAAGGTCGACGGCCGGCGGCGTTGGCGCCGTGTAGCTCCGCTCGCCGCCTGTTTGCGGCTGGGGTGGCGATGATGGCGTGGGCGCGAGCGGTGGAGCTTGATCGGCGCGTGCGAGGCGGTCGCTCTCGATGCCCTTTGCGCGCGCGGCCGCTTCCTGGCGGCGGGTTGCCTCGGCCTCGATCTCGGCTTTGCGCTTGGCTTCCGCCTCGGCCTCGGCGACCGCACGGCGCTCGGCGGCGTCGGCCTCCTCGGCCTGACGCTTGGCTTCCTCCGCCTGGCGCTTGGCTTCCGCCTCGTCCGCCTTGCGCTTTTCCTCGGCGGCCCGCTTTTCTTCGGCAGCGCGGCGCTTCTCCTCGGCGAGACGCTCTTCCTTTACGCGCTGCCGCTCTTCGGCTTCGCGCTTTTCCTGCGCCAGACGCCTCTCTTCCGCGCTGCGCTTTTCTTCCGCCTCGGCAGCAGAACGCGCCGCCGCTTCGGCGTAGGCCTGGCCGCGCGCTTCGGCGGCATCCGCTATCTCTTTGGCACGGGCCTCGGCTTCCGCGCGTCGCCGGGCTTCGAGCGCTTCGGTGATCTTCCGGCGGTCCTCGTCGGCCTGTTCCAGCGCGCGCTTGTGTTGCTCCGCCAGGCGCTTGCGCGAAGCCGCTTCCTCATCGGCGCGCTGTTTTTCCGCTACTTCGGCCTGCCGCTTGGCCTCCGCCGCAGCTCGAGCTGCGCGCTCAGCTTCGGCAGCCTCTGCTTCACGCTTGGCCTTTTCTGCGCGCTCAGTCTCTGCGCGCCGAGCCGCATCCGCCTCGGCATCCTTTTCCGCCGAGGAGCTTGCCGCGGGCACCGACGCGCCGGAGCTTGCCTGCGACGGCACAGCAGCGCGCTGAGCGGGCACGTTCCTAGCCACTTCTGGCTCCGCTGGCGTTGCGCTATCCGGCGCGACGCGCAGCAGCTTGACGATCTCGTTCCGGTAGCTGCGGTTGGCGCGCGCGAGCCAATCGCGAACGCTCTCGACGAACCCGCCCCAGCCATGCGGCCCGGGTGCCTGCTCGCCGCTTGCCTGGCCGCCGGGAACCGCGGCCAACGTCGAAGCCGCGACGCCGGGGCGCGAGGCCAGCACGTTCAATCCTTCGCCGGTTTTCAATTGCGCGATGACGACGCCATCATAGGCCTTGGCGGCGCGCGCGAGCCAATCCCACACCGGGGCCATGGGCTCGCTTTCCGCTTCGGCAGCACGCGGCTGTTCCGCTGGCGCATCCGCAGCGCTCGACTGGCCGGTCGGGGCCTCGTTGCGCTCTTCGAGCAGGTGATTGAAACGCTCCGAAGCTGCGCGGGCGAGTGCTTCCGCCTGTTCCCTTACCGTAAGCGGTTTGTGCGGCTCGCTGTCAGCCGCAGCAAGGCCCGGCGTGCACAGCAGCGCCAGCACGAAGAGAAGACGCATACCCGTCATCAGCGTTTGTCCGCACCCGTTGGTCCCCGCTCGAACCGGCGGGTTATCCCTCGTCTGTGGCGGTTCTTGGAAGGCCGCCTAGCTTAGACAACCCATTAAGCACAACTCCGGCGGGCCTCCAAACCGACAACATAAAATCGGATAACGGGAAGCCCTCGGATTACGGGGCCGGTGTCATGCGGCTGCGGCGTCCCCATATTAGATATTCCTGCCCGAGGGGGATTTCTCATCAGCCACGGACTGTGAATGGATACGAAGAACTTCAACGGAAACAAGAACATCGCCTCTGCGGCGCGCAACGTGTGCGTCTACTGCGGCTCCGGCCTCGGCCTCAACCCGACCTATGCGGAGGCCGCCCGAACCCTGGGGGCCAACCTCGCCGTCAGCGGCATCGGCCTCGTTTATGGGGGCGGCAGCCTGGGTCTCATGGGTGAGGTTGCCCGCGCGACGCTCGCGCACGGCGGCCGGGTGACCGGGATCATCCCCAGCTTTCTCATCGAGAAGGAAGCGATGCTGAGCGCGGTGGACGAGGTGATCGTCACCGACAACATGCATCAGCGCAAACAGCTCATGTTCGACCGCTCGGATGCGTTCGTCGCGCTGCCCGGCGGGGTCGGCACCCTCGAGGAGCTGGTGGAGCAGCTCACCTGGGTGCAGCTCGGCCGCCACACCAAGCCGGTCGTCGTCGCCAACATCGACGGATTCTGGACGCCCTTCCTCAACCTGCTCACGCACATGAAGAAGGATACGTTCATTCGCGCCGGCCTCGACGTCCGCTTCACGGTCGTCGACGACGCGACGCAGATCGTTCCGGCGATCACCGGCGCATGGGAGCCGCGCCCTGCGCCGCGCGACGAGGAGCTGCTGGCAAAGTTCTAGGCGCGACGAACGCCCGGTACCCTTCCCCTCAGCGGTTCATCTGAACAGCTCGTAGTGGACAGGGTTGCCCGGGCAAGCGGAAAAACCGCATTCGGCGAACGCGCTGAAGGCGTTGAGAAGTGTCAGCGCGATGACGAGCCATACCGCGCCCGTCTCGAACCGGCTGGGCGCAGGCGCGGCCTCGTCCGCCATATCTTGGCCGGCGAACTGGCCGTTGAACATGAGCATCACGCCCGCTGCGAGGATCGCCACGGCAAATGCGATGAAGGCCCATGTGTAGAAGTGATATCCCCAAAACGCGGAGCCGAAGCCGGCGTCGCCCGGCATGACGTGCAACAGAACCTGTCGCCCGGCGACCGACGCGCCCAGCAGCGCTGCGACAATGACGAGACCATAGTGCAGCGGCTTGGGTCCATAGCGGATGGTGAGAACCGGGCCGACGGCGAGCGCCGTGAAGGCGACGCGCTGCAACAGGCACAGCGGGCACGGCAGCTCGTCGTATGCGAGCTGCCAATAGAACGCGACGAGCAGCAATGCCGAAATGGCATAAAGCGCGACGGCGTTGAGCCGGACAGCCAAGCTCGGGCCCATGTCCATGGCCGTCACCTCCTAGAACGATAGCGGAAGGGGATTGACGGCGTGCCGCAGGAAGATCGCGGCCGCGTATATCATCCCCGCAAAGAAGACGTAGAGGGCCAGCGGCGAGCGGCGGCGCCACGCGAGCCACATGGCGAGCGCGAAGTTGAAGAAGGCGATGAAAAATTCCATGCAACCGCGCGTATGTTAGTCTGTGGTGACAGATATGGCTTTCGCGAACGAACATAATCCGAGTCGGCGGATGGAACGCAGTACCGTTATCGCCAATGGACTGCAGGCCGCGATCCTGCTCGGCGCATTCGGCGCGCTGACCACCGCCATTCTCTGGCCGCAGCTCGGCAGCGGCGGCGCGCTCGTGGCCCTCGCGGGCGCTTTGGCCATCCTGCTCCTCGTGGTGTACGTGCCCCCGGCGACGCTGATGCGTATCTATGGCGCGCGCCCCTACGAAGCCGGAGACCTGGCCCAGTTCGACCGCATCACCGGCGAGCTCGCACGCCGGGCGGGCCTCGCCGCTTCCCCGCGCCTCTATGTCGTGCCCAGCATGCAGCTCAGCGCATTCTCCTTCGGCACGAGCCAGCGATTTGCGATCGCGGTGACAGAGGGTCTTCTGCGCCGCCTGACGATGCGTGAGGTGGCGGGCATTCTCGCGCGCGAGGTTGCGCATGCGCAGCGTGGCGACCTTCCTCTGTTCGGGATTGCCGACGTCATCTCGCGCTGCGCGCAGGGCTTCTATTACGCGGGACTGTTCTTCGCGGCGCTCAACGCACTGCGTGTCATCGGCCAGGCCGAGCCCGTCCCATGGGTAAGCGTCGTGCTTCTCGTCGCAGCGCCGCTGCTCATGTCGCTGCTGCAGCTTTCGCTCTCCCGTTCGCGGGAGGAGGCGGTCGACCGCGCGGCAGCTCTGCTGACGGGCGATCCGCTGGGGCTCGCTTCGGCCATCGCCCGCCTCGGAGCATCGCCCGGCAGCCCCCTCGACGACCTCCTGCCGCCCGTGCCGGCGCGCAAGGTGCCCCTTCCTTCGATGCTGCGGTTTCCCCCGCCGGCGGAGCGCCGCATCGCGTTTCTCAACGCTTTTCAGGCGCCGCCCATTCCTCCGCTCGATACCGAGGAAGCCCCGCGCATATCGCTCATCGGCGTGGGTCCGATCCAGATGCGGCCCCGCTACCGGCTGTCGGGGGTCTGGTTCTGATGCCGGCGCACGGGATGCAGCAGCGGGAAACGAGGCGCTTGGCCGCGCTTGCACTTGGCGCCCATTTACGCGTATCAGCCGGGCATGGCTGAGATGACGACCACCCGGGCGCGCCAGCGCATCGAAACGGATGCCGAAGCCGCGGACCTCGTTAAGCGCATGCGCGAGGGCGAGCGCCGCGCGACGGCGACGGTGATCACCGAGCTGGAGCGGCTGTCTACGTCGGCGCCGACCCTCTTGCGCGCGATGCAGCCGCATCTGGGCAACGCGCTCGTCGTGGGCTTCACGGGGCCGCCGGGCGCCGGAAAGTCGACGCTCGTCAATGCCGTAATCGCAGAGCTGCGCCGCGCCAACAAAACGGTGGGCGTCATTGCGGTCGATCCCTCGAGCCCCGTTTCCGGCGGCGCCATTCTCGGCGACCGCATCCGCATGACGGCGGCGCTCGACGACGACGGCGTGTTCGTGCGCTCGCTGGCGAGCCGCGGCTATCTCGGCGGCCTATCGCCGGCCGCCGTGCGGATCATCGATGCGCTCGACGCCGCCGGGCGCGATGTGATCCTGCTGGAGACTGTCGGCACGGGGCAGAACGAAATCGACGTCGCCGAGGTCGCCGACGTACGCGTCGTCATCTCTGCGCCGGGGCTTGGGGATGACATCCAGGCGATGAAGTCCGGCCTGCTCGAGATTGCCGACATCATGGTCGTCAACAAGGGCGACCGGCCCGGCGCGGAGCAGACGCTGCAGCAGTTGCTCGGCGCGCTGTCGATCCGCGCCATGCGCAATCAAAAAATCCCCGTGCTCAAGACGACGGCGACATCCGGGGAAGGCGTGTCCGAACTTGTCGCGACGGTGGAAACCGCGGGGCGCGCGCTGGAAGCGGCCGGCCCGCTCGCGCGGCGGCGGAGGCGCGCCCGCTATCTCATTGCCCGGGCCGCGTCCGACATCGTTGCCGAGCGCGTACGCGCCGGTGGCGCACGGACACTCGATACGCTGGCCGATCAGGTGCTCGCCGGAGATATCGGCCCGGAGGAAGCGGCAAAGCGCCTGCTCGGCGGCTAGCGGCGGGCGCAGCTCTTTCCCGCGCACTCCATGTGCATCGGCTGAAACGGAAAAGGGCGCCCGCAGAAGGCGCCCTTCCCTTTTTCGATTTGCGGCACCGGGCACGGATCGTCCACTCCGGCCCCGCAGACGCTCGCGTCAATCGTTCCCCGGAAACTCATCGGCCGGCACCTCGGCCGAAGTCCCGACACTGTAGCCCTCGCGGAGGACCTCGAAGCCATCGCGCGTCGTGGGGATCCGCGCCCGTGGACTGTCGTTCGCAGACGGATCCGACGGTGTTATGGGGTTGGGCCCGGGAATTGTATTCGCGGTGGAGTTCGGATCGCCCGGCAGGCCGTCCTGAGCCAGCGCCGCCGTGCCGTAGCCGCCGAGCGCGAGCACGGCTGCCATCACAGATATGGTCTTGGTTCTCATGGTCGGGATTCCTTCCTAAGGTTCCGCCGCGGTTCGAGCCGCTGCATCATGCAGCAATAAAACCCGCACATACCGCGCCTGCCGCGGATCCTGACCAGGGCGACTTGCAACGCCAACCGCCCATCGCCGCCATTGGTTCGTGCGCCGTAAAATTGCTTGGAGCTATTGTCCCGTTTGCAGGACTATCGACGCTGGGAAGAATAAGCAGCCGTACGGAAAAAACCGGAAAGGCCGGCGCAGGAATGACGGAGAGAAGCGCCGCGGAACAAGGTCGAATGGTGTTCGCGGGACAGCCGCAGGGGCTGCCGACGCTGTTCTTCACCGAATTGTGGGAACGCTTTTCCTATTACGGCATGCGTGCGCTTTTGACGCTGTTCGTCGTCGCGCCCGTTGCGGCCGGCGGCCTCGGATTTTCGACCGTCGAAGCCGCGCGCATCTACGGCAACTACACGATGGCCGTGTATCTCCTCTCGATCCCCGGCGGCTTCATCGCCGATCGCTACCTCGGCGCGCATCGGTCCGTCGTCATCGGCGGCAGCGTCATCGCGCTCGGACACTTCACGCTCGCGGTGCCCGCCGAAACGGCATTCTACGCAGGGCTCGCTTTCGTCGCGCTCGGCACGGGACTTTTCAAGCCGAACATGAGCGCGATGGTGGGCAATCTCTATGCGCCGGGCGATGAGCGACGCGACGCGGGCTTCTCCATCTTCTACATGGGCATCAACATCGGCGGGCTGACGGCGCCGCTGGTCACGGGATTTCTCGCCCAGAGCGCGCCGTTCAAGAATTGGCTCGCCGCCAACGGCTTCGATCCGGCAACGAGCTGGCACTGGGGATTTGCGGCAGCCGGCGTCGGGATGACGCTCGGCCTCATCGCCTATATGCGCCGCGCGTCGCTGTTGCGTTCCGCCGGACCGCCACCGTCGAAGCCGGATACATCGGCCTTGCCCAGCCTCCTCGTCATCGGCGGCACGCTCGCCGTTCTCGGGCTGACGGTTCTTTCTGACGATCCGCGCTTCCAATGGCTGCGCGCGGCCTTTCTGCTGGTGCCCATCGCCGCCATCGTCTGGTTCGCGATGCGCGGCGATATCGAGGGCCAGCACCTTGCCGCGGTGTTCGTGTTCTTCATTGCCGGAATGATCTTCTGGGCCATCTTCGAGCAGGCCGGCATCACCATCGCTCTCTTCGGTCAGCAGCTGACGCACAACGAGCTGTTCGGATGGAGCTTCCCCGCCGCCTGGTATCAATCGCTCAATCCGCTGTTCGTCATTCTGCTGGCGCCGCTGTTCGCGGCGTTATGGCTGCGGCTCGGCGCGCGTCAGCCATCGAGCCCGGTGAAATTCACGCTCGGACTGTTCTTCCTCGGCACCTCGTTTCTGTTGATGGTGCCGGCGGCGATGCTCACGGCGGATGGGCTCGTCAGCCCGCTGTGGCTCGTCGGCCTGTTCTTCCTGCAGACGGTGGGCGAATTGCTGCTCAGCCCCGTCGGCCTTTCGACGATGACCAAGCTCGCGCCCGCACGGCTCGTGGGCCTCGTGCTCGGCGTCTGGTTCCTCTCCATGGCGTGGGGCAACAAGCTCGCCGGTGTCCTGGGTGCCGGCTACGACGCGACAGATGCTTCCGCGCTCTCGACGTTCTTCCTGCAGCAGGCGCTGATGGTGGGTATCGCGACGGCTGCCCTCGCGCTGCTCACGCCATGGCTGAAGCGCCTGATGGGCGATGTGCGCTAGACCCCGCGAGCGTTAGAGGGGGTCGGGGACGCCTCGGCGTTGTCCTTCATCAGCTTGTAGTTGATGGAATCGAGCAGCGCCTCGAAGCTAGCGTCGATGATGTTCGGCGAAACGCCCACCGTGAACCAGCGGTTGCCGGTTGTCGTGTCGAGGCTTTCGACCAGTACGCGCGTTACGGCCTCCGTGCCGCCCGTCAGGATACGAACCTTGTAGTCGATGAGCTCGACGCCATCGATGTGCTTCTGATAACGGCCAAGGTCCTTGCGCAGCGCGCGGTCGAGGGCGTTCACCGGACCGTTGCCCTCGCCCACCGACCACAACGGCTCGTTGTCGCCGTTGATGAACACCTTCACGATCGCCTCCGATACGGTGACGAGCTTGCCGCGCGAGTTGTGCCGCCGCTCCACCATGACGCGGAAGCTGTCGACGGAGAAATAGAGCGGCACGCTGCCCAGCATGCGGTGCGCAAGCAGCTCGAAGGATGCCTCGGCCGCCTCGTAGGAATAGCCCGCCGCCTCGCGGCTCTTCACCTCGTCGAGAAGGCGCGTCACCCGCGCGTCGTCCTTGTCTATCGGGATGCCGAGCTTCTCAATGTTGGCGAGGATGCTGGAGCGGCCGCCCTGCTTCGACACCAGCAGCCGGCGCTGATTGCCGACGCTCTCGGGCGCGACGTGCTCGTAGGTCTGCGGCTCCTTGAGAATCGCCGAGGCGTGAATGCCCGCCTTCGTCGCGAATGCGCTCTCGCCCACGTACGGCGCATGCCGGTCGGGGTTGCGGTTGAGGATCTCGTCGAGGATGCGGCTCGCATGGGTGAGCGTGATGAGCCGCTCGGGCGTCACGCCGGTTTGGAAATGCTCGGCGAACTCGCTCTTCAGAAGCAGCGTCGGGATGATGGACGTGAGGTTCGCGTTGCCGCACCGCTCGCCGACGCCGTTGAGGGTGCCCTGGATCTGGCGCACACCCGCACGCACCGCCATCAGCGAGTTGGCGACGGCGTTCTCGGTGTCGTTGTGCGTGTGGATGCCGAGGTGGGTGCCCGGCACCACTTTCGACACTTCTCCGACAATGCGCTCCACCTCGTGGGGCAGCGTGCCGCCGTTGGTGTCGCACAGCACCACCCAGCGCGCACCGGCCTCATAGGCGGTGCGTGCCACGGCGAGCGCGTATTCGCGGTTGCCCTTGTAGCCGTCGAAGAAGTGCTCACAGTCGAGCATGGCCTCGCGGCCGGTCTCGACAATCGCCTTCATCGACTGCTCGACGGCGGTGAGGTTCTCCGCGTTCGAGATGCCAAGCGCGACACGCACGTGATAGTCCCACGCCTTGGCGACGAGGCAGATGGCTTGGCCCTGCGAGGCGAGCACCGCCTGCAGACCGGTATCGTTAGAGACTGACCGTCCGGCACGCTTCACCATCCCGAAGGCCGTCATCTTGGCGTGCGCGAGCGCGGGCGGCGCGCCGAGGAATTGCGTATCCGTAGCATTGGCGCCCGGGAAGCCACCTTCGACGTAGTCGACACCGAGATCGTCGAGCACCGCGGAGATCCGGCGCTTGTCGTCGACGGAAAAGTCGATGCCCGTCGTCTGCGCTCCGTCGCGCAGTGTCGTGTCGAACAGGTACAATCGCTCTTTCGTCATACGCGGGTTACTGCCGTGCTGGAGGACGGCATCCTTCCGTTTCGTTGGGCTCGGTGCTCGGCATGCAGCGCCGTTTCAAAACGGATGCAGCCATCCTAGTCATTCGTCTCGCTTCGTTCAGTGTGCCTCGGTCTTATCCGTGAGCTTCTTGGTCATTGTCGTGTTCGCCAGCCACTCGTCCTCGACGGGGATGAGATTGCGCTTTCCCGGCACGTAGCCGCGTTCGGCGAAGAACGGCTGCGCCGTCTCGCTCGCCTCGACGGTGATCTCCTTCGCGCCGCGGGCAGCCGCCAGGCGCTCCAGCGCATCGACGAGTGTCGTGCCGACACCACGTCCTGTCGCGTAAGGGTGCACGTAGAGCATGTCGAGAACGGTGTTGTTCTTCAGCGACGCAAAGCCGAGATATTCGCCATCCACCTGCACGATCAGCGTCACCATCGCCTCGAGCCTGTCGGCAAAGGCCTCGGCGTCCTCTGCCCGCGCGATCCAGGCAAGGCGCTGATCCTCGGTATAGTCGTCCGCTGTCAGCTCCTCAATGCTTTGCGCGTAGAGATCGCGCAGCGCCATCGTGTCGGAAGGCATGAACGGACGGATCGGATAGGACTGCGGTTGCATGGCGCGAGCTCACACGTAGCCGAAGACGCGGGCGGCGATCCAGAACGCCAACAGTGCAATGCCGATCTTCACCAGCATGTAAAACAGCCAGTGGCGCGGCTCGGGCGTATCCTTGCGCCAATCATCGCTCATCGTGCCAGCTCCCAGGTGGTTACGATCTCGCCGGTCTCGGGGTCCTTGGCATCCTTCAGCAGAACGCCGGACGCCGCCAGCTCGTCGCGGATGCGGTCTGCTTCCTTGAAGTTCTTCGCCTTGCGCGCTTCCCCGCGCTGCGCCACCAGCGACTTCACCCGTATGGCGAGGTCGGGATCGGTCACCTCGACCAGCTCGGAGCTTTGCGCGCGCCCATGCCAATGGGAGGCATCAAAGCCGAGGGCGGATGCGGACGCGAGCCATTTTTCGCCGGCTGCGATATCTCCACTCCGCGCGTCCTTCGCCAGCTCGTGCAGGCGCGCGATCGCCAGCGGCGTGTTGAGATCGTCCTTCAGTGCCGCGATCACTGCGCCATCGGGCTGTACGTCCTTGAGTAGCGCGCCGCCGATGCGATCGCTGATCTCGCCCCAGCGGTCGAGGATCGCTTGCGATTCCTCGAGGCCCTTGCGCGTCCAGTCGATCGGCTGGCGGTAGTGGGTGCGCAGCATGTTGAAGCGAATGACATCGCCGCGCCATTCCTTGAGCAGGTCGTGGATGGTGATGAAGTTGCCGAGCGACTTCGACATCTTCTCCCCTTCCACCTGCAGGAAGCCGTTGTGCAGCCAGTAGCGCGCCATCACCTCCGTGTTGTGCGCACACCGCGACTGCGCGATCTCGTTCTCGTGGTGGGGGAACACGAGATCGATGCCGCCGCCGTGGATGTCGAACACATTGCCCAGGTGCTTGCCCGCCATGGCGGAGCACTCGATGTGCCAGCCTGGCCGCCCGGGCTCGGCGATGCCGCCCGGCGAAGGCCACGACGGCTCGCCCGGCTTCGATGGCTTCCACAGCACGAAGTCCATCGGATCTTTCTTGTAGGGCGCCACCTCGACGCGCGCGCCCGCCGCCATCTCGTCGAGCGAGCGGTTCGACAGCTTGCCGTAGTCGGGCATGGAGGGAACGTGGAACAGCACGTGCCCCTCGGCGACGTAGGCGTGGCCGTTGGCGATCAGCGTATCGATGAGCGCGCGCATTTCCTCGATATGCTCGGTGGCGCGCGGCTCCACGGTCGGGGGCAGCACGCCCAGCGCCGCGATGTCCTCGTGGAACTGCTTTGCCGTGCGCTCGGTCAGCGTGCGGATCGAGACGCCTTCCTCGGCGGCCCTAGCGTTGATCTTGTCGTCGACGTCCGTGATGTTGCGCACATAGGTGACGTGCTTCTCGCCGTAGATGTACCGCAGAAGCCGGAACAGGACGTCGAACACGACCACGGGCCGCGCATTGCCGATGTGGGCGAAGTCGTAGACGGTGGGCCCGCACACGTACATGCGCACGTTATCGGCATCGAGGGGCACGAACTCCTCTTTGCGGCGGGTAAGGGTGTTGTAGAGCTTAAGTGCGTCCGCTTCGGCCATGACGGTCCCTGGTATCGTCAGGAGCCGCTGGCGGGACGATTTCTCTGGCTCAGAATTTGGACAAAGAAGCGCGCCACGCGCCAGCGGTTATTTGCTAGCTCGGAATAATGGTGATGCCACACAGGCCGGCGGCGTGCGAGGGCAGGTTGCGCTTCATGGCGACGTTATGCGCAATGTCTGCGTGCCTCGTCAAGCGGAGGGCCGTTAACGGGCGGGGACATCTGGACTTTCCCTTTCGGCGAGCGGCAGGCCGCCCCAATTGCTCCGCATTGACCCCCTAGCCGGTGGTGTCCATATTCGCCCTCCGACCGGCCCGGAATTGACGGCCGAACGGACACAGCCTCGGCAGGACCATTTTCACGATGCGTAAGGCACATGCCCGCCGTCAGGCTCTGGGCGCCGCGATCCTCGCCGCCGCGGTGATGGCGGCGTGCCCGGCGCTGGCACAGGGCTGGTGGCCGTGGAGCAGCTCGGAGCCCGAGCGCCCGCCGGTGCCGGACGAGCCCGTCTACCGCGAGCCGCCGCCGATGCAGGGCGAGCGACCCACCTATCAGCCGCGTCCCGAGCCGGCGCCCGGCGCGCAGATGCCTCCGCCGCAGGCTGCGCCATCCGTCAACTGGTCGACCAAGAACCCCATATGCCTGCAGCTTGAGCAGCGCCTCGTGCAGGACGGACAGCGCTCCAGCGGCATGCGCGACCGGCTTCCGGGCATCGAGGCGGAGATGGACAAGGTGGAGCAGGCATACGAGCAGAGCCAGGCGGACCTGGAACGCTCCGACTGCTATGAATATTTCCTCTTCTCCAAGACGCTGCGGCGCTCGCGGCGTTGTGTCGATCTCGCCCAGCAGCGCGATCAGGCCCAGCGCCGGCTGGCCGACCTCGACGCCCAGCGCCAGCAGATCGCCAATTCCGGCGTGCGCTCCTACCGCGAGGAGATCGTGCGCGAGCTTGCACGCAACAACTGCGGCGCCAACTACACGCAGGAAGCGCGCCGCTATGACCGCGGCAGCGATTCCTCCTCGATCTGGCAGGACGAGGACGAGGGAGGAAACTTCTCGAACAACTGGACGCCCTTCGGCGGCCATTCCTCGGCCACCTACCGCACCGTCTGCGTGCGCCTGTGCGACGGCTATTATTTCCCGGTGAGCTTCTCGACGCTGCCGAGCCACTTCGAGCAGGACGCCGAGGCCTGCCAGTCGCGGTGCGCCGCGCCGGCCGAGCTTTACTATTACCAGAACCCCGGCTCTGCGATGGATCAGTCGATCGCGTTCCGTACCCAGGAGCCCTATACCAGCCTCAAGACGGCATTCCGCTATCGCAAGGAGCTGGTGAAAGGCTGCTCGTGCAAAGAGGCCGAGTACGTCGCGCCCGATGCACCGGCGGGGGACAGCGGTCGACGCGCGGAAACGGGAGCGCCGCGCAGCGCGACGACCGGGTGGGAAGCCCGTTCCGAAGCAGAAGCGCAGAGGCAGCAATAGATAGCGCCGGAGGCTGCACCCGCCGCAAGACTGCGCGCTCCGGCAATACGACGCGAATACGAAAGCCGACGATGCGCCTCTCCGCCTCCGCCGACAGCCTGCTCGATATGCTGGAGATCCGTGCGCTCAGCGTCGACGCGATGTCGAACGCGCGCTATGTCGTGGCAAGCTCATTCGCGCGGGGCGCATCCGAGCACTATTCGCAGCCGCAGATCGACGCCTTCGTCGCGTTCGTACGCAGTCCGCAGTACACCGATCTGCTGGTCGGCAACCGCGCCTACGGTGCCTTCATCGATGGCGAGATGGTCGGCGTTGCCGCGTGGAGCATAGCCGAGATGAAAAGCCCGACCGCACGCTTGCTCGCGGTGTTCGTGCTGCCGCTGTTCGGCGGCAACGGCATCGGCACGCGCCTCGTCGAATATCTGGAGGAGGAAGCGCGCGCCACCGGCTACCGCGCTCAGGAGACGAGCGCGCTTCTCGGTGCGCGGGGCTTTTTCGAGCATCTCGGATATCACGAGACCGGCGCGGCGAGCTGGTCGCTGCCGTCGGGGCACACGATCCCGGTCGCGATGATGCGGAAGATGGGCGAGAGCCGCGCCGACGTGATGCACTGAGCGCGGCTGGCGGCTGCATGTGTTGATCGCCGCCTGGCGCCCTGATCCGGATCAGCCACCCGGCGTCACCCTACAGCGTCAGGCCCGGTGCCCCTTGAGGCGCGCCTCCGCCTTGTCGCGGCCGATGAGCCCCAGCAACGCCTTCAGCTCCGGCCCGTCCTCCAGCCCCGTGAGGGCAAGGCGCAGCGGATGGAACAGCGCGCGGCCCTTGCGTCCGCTGCCGCTCCTCAATGCTGCGATCCAGGCATCCCAGGTCGCGCCACCCCACGGCTCGGAGGGGAGCAAGGCAGCCGCCTGATCGGTGAGCGCCTGATCCTCGATCACCGGATCGATCTTGCCGGCGACGACATTCCACCATGGGCCTGCGTCGGCGAGCACGCTGAGATTGCCGCGCACCGCGTTCCAGAAATCATCCCCGCCGCCGATGTCGAGCTGCTCCAGGCGGCCGGCGACGTCCTCGTAAGGCGTCGCGTGGAGCTGGCGCGCATTCAGCGCTCTGAGTTCGTCGGCGTCGAAGCGCGCGGGCGCGGTGGAAATCTTTGCAAAGCTGAAGAGCTCCGCCAGGGCATCGAGATTGCGATGGGGCTCGATGGGGTCGGAGGTGCCGATGAGCGCGGTATAGCTCGCCAGCGCCATCGGCTCGATGCCCGCTTCGCGCAGGCTCTCGATGGAAAGCGCACCGAGCCGCTTCGAAAGCGCCGCGCCATCCGCGCCGACCAGCAGGCTGTGGTGGCCGAACGCGGGCGGCTCCTTGCCCAGCGCCTCGAAGAGCTGCACCTGCACGCCGGTGTTCGTGACGTGATCCTCGCCGCGGATCACATGCGTGATGCCGAACTCCGCATCGTCGACGACGCTCGTGAACGTGTAGAGGAAGCTTTCGTCGGCGCGGATGACGACGGGATCTGACAGCGATCCGACATCCACCGTCTGGTCGCCGCGGATGAGATCGTTCCAGGAGACGATTGTCGGCAGCGGGTTGAGCGTGCCGGCTTCGGAGTTGGCGAGCCGGAATCGCCAGTGCGGCCGGCGCCCCTCCGCCTCGAAGGCCGCACGCTCGGCACCGGTGAGCTTCAGCCCCGCTCTATCGTAGATCGGCGGCAGGCCGCGGGCGCGCTGACGCTTGCGCTTGCGGTCGAGCTCGTCCTCCGTTTCGTAGCAGGCATAGAGCCTTCCCGCCGCCTTCAGCGCCTCGGCGGCGGCGACATAGCGTTTGGTGCGCTCGGACTGGCGCTCCTCGCGCGTCCATTCGAGACCGAGCCAGGCAAGGTCGCGGCGGATGCCGTCTGCGAACGCGGCGGTGGAGCGCTGCAGATCCGTATCGTCGAGGCGCAGCCAGAAATCACCCCCCGCCTGGCGTGCGAACAGCCAGTTGAGCAGCGCGGTGCGCACATTGCCGACGTGGAGGCGCCCCGTGGGGCTCGGCGCGAAGCGTACGGTTACGGTCATGCCTGGAGCGTCACAATCGTTGAGCGGGTGGAACCAATTTCAGAAAACCGCGCCCGCTATAGAGCCGCCGGGAGCCTTCGTCAAAGCGGGGCACCTGCCTCAAACGCGAGCATGGAAGCGTTCGACGCAGCCGGCAATAAACGTTTGGCTCCTCTCGCAATAAAAGCGCAAAAGCCCGACACCGGACAGACGGGAACGTCCGGTGCGGGGCTCTTGGCGTCATACACGTTCTGGAAGCCCGCCGGGCGCGGCAGCCTCCGGCCACGCCCATCGCGCGAGACTTACCAGTCGACCTGGGCGCGAGCGCCGAAGCCCTTGATCGTCGCGCCGTCGTTGCGGTTCGAACCGGCAATATTGCCACCGCCGATGTCCGACTGGTTGTAGTTGAACATCAAACGGGCATTGTCGTTGAGATACCAGTTCACGCCGAGCTGCCACGTCTTCTGCTCTCCGCACATCGTGCAGGTCGGGATCAGCGTCGCGTTGTCACCGAGGTTCAGCACGTCATAGCGCGCGGCAAGCTGCCAGGCACCGTGTCCGCCCTCGAACACGGGGTTGAGCACCTTCACGCGGTCGAAGGCGCCGTTCTTGTAAGGGCGGGTCTCGCCGGTGAGGAACCAGCTGCCTTCGACGTACCAGCCGCGATACGTGGAATCCGGGCCGTTGAAGAGCGGGGAAACATCACCGTGGAGCTGGGTGTATTCGCCCTGGATCGACCACGGCCCGTGCACATAGGCCGCTTCGAGTCCCCAGAACGTATCGCGGTCGAAGATCTGCGGCGTTGCGATGAACCGGTTCGCCAGGTGCAGATCCGCGCCGCGGGCGCGGTAGCGGAAGAACTGGTCGTTCGCGACGGCGACGTTCGAGCGGTTCTCGGTGGCGCCGGCGCGGTAACGCCAGCTGCCGCCGAAGTGCAGAACGTGGCCGTCCTCGTTGATCGGCGCGAAGGTCGCGCGGGCGGAGCCCGTTTTCACGTCGCGGAACCAGATTTCTTCGTTACCCGTCGTCGGCCCGAACAGGCCCGCCGATACGGTGTAATGCTTATCGCTCAACAGCGCGCCGATACCGAGCTGGCGGTCGAGGCCGAAGGCCTCGACGAACGAAGCACGCTCCAGAAACTCGATATAGTTCGAGCTGGTCAGGTGCTCGAGCGAGTTGAAGGTCTTGAAGTTGCCGATCTGGACGGCGAAGTGCTTACCCCAGCCGGTGTACTTGAAGTAGGCGTCCTTCATCGAAACGGAATCGTTCGCGAAATCCGCTTCGAGGATGTAGTTTACATCGCCCCATACGGTGCCCTGAACGCCAAGGCGCGCCCGGCGCAATTCGAGCGCGCTCACGCTGGGGCTGCCGGTGATCGCCCGATCCTGGTTGATCGCGTTGTAATCGGTTTGGATACGGCCGCGCACCTTCATCTTGAAGTTGCCGTCCTTGCTGGACAGCTCCGGCGCGCCCTTCCATTTGACCTTGAGGTCGTTGTCGCTCTTTGCGGCCTTCTTGGTGGCCTCGACCTCGCGCTGCAATTCGCGGATCTGTGCCTGCATCGCTTCGAGATCGGCCTCGACCCGGCGCATTCCATCAGCGTGGGCGCTGAAGCTGGTGGCCAGCATCGACACGAGTACGCTGCCGACAAACACATTCCGTCCGGATTTAAGTTTCCAGTTCACCTTCGCTCTCCATGTGTGCCCGTTGCCGGGCCTTCGCCTTGGGAGCGCGGAAGGGAGGTGATTCCCAATACAGGTCTGTGTCAGTGAATTTCGTTCAGCAATGCATCAATCGTCATACGAATCAGGCGCTTGCTGCCGCGAATAAAAGTTCGACGACATACGGTTTGCGCACGGACGTTGCCGTAGGCGCAAGCAACCGGCGCGTTATTGCTTTTCGCGGAAACGATTGACGATCGGATAGCGGCGATCGCGGCCGAAGTTGCGGGCGGAGATCTTCACGCCGGGCGGTGCCTGCCGCCGTTTGTATTCGGCGAGGTACAACAGACGCTCCACACGCTTTACCGTCTCGGGCGCATGTCCGCGGGCGATGATATCGGCAAGCGGCATCTCCCTCTCGACGAGACACGCGAGGATATCGTCGAGCACATCGTAGGGCGGCAGGGAATCCTGATCGGTCTGGTTCGGGCGCAGCTCCGCCGTCGGCACGCGGGTGATGATCGCCTCGGGGATCACCTCGCCCGCCGGGCCCTTGCCGCCCTCCGGAACGCTGCGATTGCGCCAGCGGGAGAGGCGATACACTTCGGTCTTGTAGAGATCCTTGATCGGGTTGAAGCCGCCGTTCATGTCGCCATAGAGCGTCGCGTATCCGACCGACATCTCCGACTTGTTTCCCGTCGTCACCACCATGCCGCCGAACTTATTCGACAGCGCCATGAGGATGGTGCCGCGCACCCGCGACTGGAGGTTTTCCTCCGTGGTGTCCGGCACGGTGCCCGCGAGCGCCGGCGCGAGGCAGGCCGTCAATCCCTCGACGCCCTGCTCGATGGGCAGCGTCATATATTCGACGCCGAGCGCCTTTGCGCACGCGGCCGCATCGCGCACGCTCTCCTCGGCCGTGTAACGGTAGGGCATCATGACGGTGCGCACGCGCGCCGCGCCCAGCGCGTCGACGGCGATGGCGGCGACAAGCGCGCTGTCGATGCCGCCGGAAAGGCCGAGGATGACGCCGGTGAACCCGTTCTTGTCCACGTAGTCGCGCAGGCCCAGCACACACGCCTGGTAGGCGGCCGCATCGCCTTCCGCGACGATCGCGCGCTCGCCGGGGACGCACTGCCATCCGTCGCTGCCGCGCTCCCACGTGGTGAGCACGAGCGCCTCCTCCCAGGCGGGCAGCTGCACGGCGAGCGACTTGTCGGCGTTGAGCACGAAGGAGCCGCCGTCGAACACGAGCTCGTCCTGTCCACCGACGAGGTTGACGTAGGCGAGCGGCAGTCCGCTTTCGACGACGCGCGAGACGGCGATGTTCATGCGCACGTCGGGCTTCGACCAGTCGAAGGGCGAGCCGTTGGGCGAGATGAGGATTTCCGTTCCCGTCTCGGCCAGGCATTCGACGACGTCGGGCCCCCAGATGTCCTCGCAGATCGGAACGCCGATGCGCACGCCACGCACATTGATCGGTCCCGGCATCGGGCCCGGGACAAACACGCGTTTTTCATCGAATACGCCGTAGTTCGGCAGATCGACCTTGTAGCGCACCGCCTCGACCGCGCCGTTGTCCAGCAGCGCTACGGCGTTGAAGACCTCGCCGCCCTCTTCCCACACGGTGCCGGTGAGCACGGCGGGACCGTCCCCGAGGTCGGCAGCAAGCGCTTCGATGCTGACGCGCACCTCGGCGACAAAGGCCGACTTGAGCACCAGATCCTCCGGTGGGTAGCCGGTGACGAAGAGCTCCGGGAACACGACGACATCGGCACCAAGCTCGGCGGCGCGGGCGTGCATGACACGCAGCTTCGCAATGTTGCCCGCAATGTCGCCGACGGTGGGGTTGGCCTGGGCCAGTGCGATTTTGAGGATGGACGGCACAGTTTCCGCCTGGGAAGGGGTTCAGGATTTACGGGCCATGATTTAGGGCGCGACGCCGCTGCGGTCCAGCGGCTCGGGCCAGCCGCCGCACTACCCGCACGGCGGCTCGGTGCCTAACGGGCGTGCACGGCGCGCGGTATCGAGGTTTCGCCCGCATACGCCGCGCCGACACCGGAGCCGCGACTGCACAGATGGCAAACGCCTGGACCGCGACCCCTCCTCGCCCTATTCATCGACTTCAGCGGCGGGCTTGCCCCGCATCGCCCAACTCCGTGATCCCCTCCGGCTCGGCAGCAGTCTTCCAACGTGCTCTCTCTCATCACCATCGTCGTTCCGATCTTCGCGCTCATCCTGTGCGGATTCCTCGCGCGCCGGTGGGACTCGATCGGGGCCGCCGCGGTCTCGGAGATCAACAAGTTCGTCGTCTATCTCGCCCTGCCCGCACTGCTGTTCGACGTGATGGCGAACGCAAGCTGGCAGCAGCTTTACCAGCCGGGCTTCGTGCTCGCGTTCGGACTTGCGTGCGGCGCCGTCTTCTATGCCAGCGTCGTCGTCAGCCTGCTGCTGGGGCGCCCGCTCGCCGACTGCGGGATCGACGGGCTGCTCGGCTCCTACGCCAACACCGCCTACATGGGCTTTCCCCTCTTCATGACGCTCTACGGCGCGGAGGGGCTCGTTCCGGTGACGATCGCCTCGATCCTCACCGTTTGCGTGCTGTTCGCATCCGCCATCGTGCTGATTGAAATCGGCAGCCACGATGAGCCTCACCCCTTGCGGCTGGCGCTGAAGGTGGGTGGCGCGCTGATCCGCAACCCGCTGCTCGTGGCGCCCGTTGCCGGAACCCTTTACAACGCCACGGGCCTACTCGTGCCGCAGGCGGCTGAAACCTTCCTGAAGCTGCTGGGCGGCGCGGCGAGCCCGGCGGCGCTGGTCGTCATCGGGCTGTTTCTCGCGAGCCGTAGCCCGGTCTCCAGGCGCGAAACGGGCAGCGCCATAGCCTTGAGCGCGGTGAAGCTCATCGTCCATCCCGCGCTGACGTACGCCATTGCGCTGGCGCTCGCCCTGCCATCGAAACTCGCGGTCATGGCCGCCCTGCTCGCCGCGCTGCCGACGGGAACGGGGCCGTTCATGCTGGCGGAGCTTTACCGGCGTCCTGCCGCGGTCACCTCGGCGGTCATCCTGATCTCGACGCTCGCCTCGCTGCTGACGCTACCGGCGGTCATGCTGCTGCTCGGGGTCGAGGCAACGGTGCCCCGACCCTGAGTTGCAAAACGAAGCTTGTGTCAGCCGTCAGCCCACCGCCGTGAGGGGTGCAGGCGCGCGCAGCGCTTCCTCGCGCTCCTGCTTCAGCCTTTCGGCGATCAGGAAAGCAAGCTCCAGCGCCTGATCGGCATTGAGGCGCGGGTCGCACAGCGTATCGTAACGGTCGCTGAGCTGCGCCTCGGAGATGTTGGCCGCAGCGCCGCCGATGCACTCGGTTACGGGCGAGCCTGTCATCTCCACGTGGATGCCGCCGGCATGGGTGCCCTCGGCACGGTGCACGTCGAAGAAGCTCTCGGCTTCCTTGAGGATGCGGTCGAAGGGCCGCGTCTTGAAACCGCCGGCAGCGCTGATGGTGTTGCCGTGCATCGGATCGCACGACCATACGACCACGCGGCCGTCGCGCTTCACCGCCCGCACCAGCGCCGGCAGGTGCTTTTCCACCTTGTCGTAGCCGAAGCGGCAGATCAGCGTCAGGCGACCCGGCTCGTCAGTCGGGTTCAGGATGTCGATGAGGCGCAGCAGGCCGTCGGCGTCCAGCGACGGGCCGACCTTGATGCCGATCGGGTTGCGGATGCCACGGCAGAACTCGACGTGCGCATGGTCGGGCTGGCGCGTGCGGTCGCCGATCCACAGCATGTGGCCCGACGTTGCATAGGGCGCCTGGCTGCCGCCGGCCTCGTCCCGGCGCACCAGGGCCTGCTCGTAGCCGAGCAGCAGCGCCTCGTGGCTGGTGTAGAACGTCGTCCGGCCCAGCGCCGGCACGGTCTCGGCGGAGACGCCGCACGATTCCATGAAGCGCAGCGCGGTGTGGATCTGCTCGCCCATCTCGCGGTATTTCAGCGCGAACGGGCTCTTATTCTCAAAGTCGAGCAACCAGCGCAGCACGTTGTCGAGGCTGGCATAGCCACCCTCGGAGAACGCGCGCAGAAGGTTCAGCGTCGCCGCAGCCTGGCGGTAGGCCTGGAGCTGGCGGTTCGGATCGGGCACGCGCTCGGCTTCGGTGAAGCCGCCGCCGTTGATGATGTCGCCGCGGTAGCTGGGCAGCTCGATGCCGTCACGGGTCTCGGTGGGCGAGGAGCGCGGCTTGGCGAACTGGCCGGCGATGCGGCCGACCTTCACCACCGGCACGCCACCGGCATAGGTCAGCACGACCGCCATCTGCAGGAAGACGCGGAACAGCTCGCGGATGTGATTGGCGCCGTGCTCGGCGAAGCTCTCGGCGCAGTCGCCGCCCTGCAACAGGAAAGCGTTGCCGGCCGCGACGTCCGCCAAGGACCGCTTCAGCTTGTCCGCTTCCCCGGCAAAGACCAGCGGCGGGAAGGAGGCGATCTTTGCCTCGACATCGGCCAAGGCTGCCTTGTCCGGGTAATCCGGAACCTGAACGATCGGCTTGCTCCTCCAGCTGTCCGGGGACCACACTGCCGCCATTTCCAACACTCCTTCAGCACCAGCGCGGTAACGCAAGCGCATCGCTTTTTCAGGCATTATGCCAGTAGTCGCAGCATATAAGCTACCCCGGGCTGCATGACTAGCGTCCGGGTATTCCACCGTTGCATAGGTCGGCGAGCAAAGCCAATGGGTACCCATGAGCCATCATTCACCTTCGGGATCGAGGAGGAATACCACCTCGTCGACCTGGTGAGCCGGGGCTTTGCCTCGGCCCCGGCGGCGCTCATGCGGGAGTGTGAAAACACGCTCGGCCCAAAGGTCGCCCCGGAGTTCTTCCGCTCCCAGATCGAGGTCGGCACCGCGCCGCACCGGGATTTCACCGAGGCCCGGCGGGAGCTGGCTGGCCTGCGGTGCACCATCGCCGACATCGCCGGCCGCTATGCCATGGCGCCGATCGCCGCTTCGACCCACCCCTTCGCGGATCGCTCCAGCCTCGAGACGACCCCCAAGCCCCGGTACCAGTCGCTGGCCGAGGACTTCGGCGGCATCGGCCGGCGGCTCGCCATCTGCGGCATGCACGTACACGTCGCCATCGAGGACGACGACCTGCGCGTCGATCTGATGAACCAGGTGCGCTACTTTCTTCCGCACCTGCTGATGCTGTCCACCTCATCGCCGTTCTGGCAGGGGGAGGACACCGGCCTCAAGAGCTATCGCCTCGCCGTCTTCCACGAGCTGCCACGAACCGGCCTGCCGCAGCGCTTCGAAAGCTTCGCGGAGTATCAGCGCACGGTGGACGTGCTGGTGCGCAACGGCGTCATCGAGGACGCGAGCAAGGTGTGGTGGGACCTGCGGCCCTCGGCGCGCTTTCCAACGCTCGAAATGCGCGTCACGGACGTGTGCACGCGCCTCGACGATGCCATCTCCATCGCCGCCCTCTACGCCTGCACGCTGCGCATGCTCTACCGCCTGCGCCGCTCGAACCAGAAATGGCGCTCGTACCCGGCTTTCCTCGTCGAGGAAAACCGCTGGCGCGCGCAGCGATACGGTGTCGGCGAGACGTTGTTCGACTTCGGCAAAGGCACGCTGGTTCCGTTCGCCACGCTCGTCGACGAGCTGATCGAACTCATCGCAGAGGATGCGGCGGCGCTCGGATGTGAGCGCGAGGTGAAGCACGCGCATACCATCGCGACCGGCGGCACGAGCGCGGACCGGCAGGTGGCCCGTTACCGCGAATTGATATCGGCGGGTGCGGATAAGGAAGCGGCGCTGATCGGCGTTGTCGACGGGCTCATCGCCGAGACCGTGGCCGGCTGCACGTGAGGCCCAGACGGCCGAGCACGCGCTCAGAGCGCGGCTTGCATGCCGCCGTCGACGGCCAGCTCCGCTCCGGTGATGAATGCGCTTTCGTCGGAGGCAAAGAACAGGACCGCGCGGGCTACGTCCTCGCCGGTGCCGAAGCGGCGCAGGGGCGTCTGCTCCAGCAGCGCCTTGGAAAAGGCCTCGATGCGCAGGACGCGCTCGGTCAATGCCGTCTCGATGAAGCCGGGTGCGAGCGCGTTCACGCGAATGCCGAATGGCGCATACTCGACCGCGAGCCCGCGCGTCAGCGCCGAGATCGCACCCTTGGTCGCACCGTAAGCCGCCAGCGTGCGCATGCCGCGATGGCCCATGATCGACGCGAGGTTGACGAGCGAGGCGCGCCCCGAAGCCTTCATCAGCGGGAAGGCATCGCGTGCGATGCGAATGATGCCGTCGAGGTTGACCTCGCGCAGGCGCACCCAATCGGCATCCGTCATGTTGCGGAAGTCGGTGCGCACGTTGATGCCCGCATTGTTGACGACGACATCGAGGCGGCCATGCTGCTGTTCGATGGTGCGCATCAAAGCCGTCACGTCCTGGCCACGCGAGACATCGACGGCCATGGCGGACGCCTTGAGACCTTTCGCAATCAGGGCGGCGGCGGCCTTCTCCGCCCCCTCCCCGTCGACGTCGGTGATGTAAACATGCGCACCTTCCGCGGCGAACAGGTCGGCGGTCGCCAGACCGATACCCGCGGCCGAGCCGGTGATGAGCGCAATCTTGTCCTTCAAGCGAGACATTGAAAACTCCAGGTGGGCAATTGCGCGGTTGGGTCAGCCGGCCGCTTCCGTGGGCGCGATCCACTTCTCGCGCATGGTGACGAACTCCTCGGCGGCCGTCGGATGCAGCGCCATGGTGTTGTCGAAGTCGGCCTTGGTGACGCCGAGGCGAAGCGCGACGGCGGCCATCTGAATGATCTCCGCCGCACCCTCGCCCACCATGTGACAGCCGATGACCTTGTTGCTATCGCCGTCGACCAGGAGCTTCATGAAGATGCGCTCGTCGCGGCCGGAGAGCGTCGCCTTCACGGGCCGGAACGATGCCTTGTAGACATCGAGCTGGCTGCAACGTTCCGTGGCGAGGTGCTCGGGCAGGCCGACGCTCGCGATCTCGGGCGTGGAGAAGACCGCGGTCGGGATCAGCGTATGCTCGATCATGCGCGGATTGCCGCCGAACTCGGTGTCGGCAAAGGCGTGCCCTTCGCGGATCGCCACCGGCGTCAGAGCTGCGCGGTCGGTCACGTCACCCACGGCGAAGATGCTATCGACCGACGATTTGGAATATTCGTTGACGACGATATTGCCGTTCCAGCCCAGCTCGACACCGATCTTTTCCAGCCCGAGGCCAGCGGTGTTGGGCGTGCGGCCGATGGCGAACATGATCTGCTCGGCGCTGAGCGTCTTGCCGTTCGAAAGATGCCCGACCAAACCGTCGGCCGTCTTCTCGATGCGTTCGAAAATGGCGCCGTAGGAAAAGTGGATACCGCGGGTCTCGTAGGCGGCGATCAGACGGTCGCGCAGATCCTCGTCGAAGCCGCGGAGCACCTTGTCGCCGCGATAGAGGATGGTGGTATCGACGCCGAGCCCTGCAAAAATGCCGGCGAACTCGAGCGCGATGTAGCCGCCGCCGGCAACGATGATGCTCTTTGGCAGCTGCGGCAGGTCGAACGCCTCGTTCGAGGTGATGACGTGCTCCAGCCCTTCGATCTGCGGGCCGAGCGAGGGCGTCGATCCGGTGGCGATGAGGATTTTGCCCGCGGTGAGCGTACGGCCCGACTTCGCAAGGCGCACGGTGTGGGGCCCTTCGAGGGTCGCGCGCTCGGGGATCAGGTCGACCTCGGCTTTCGCGAGCGTCGAGCCATAGGCGGCTTCGAGACGCATCAGCTCGCGGTTCTTGGCCGCGACGAGCGAGGGCCAGTCAAACGACGTCTCGCCCACTGTCCAGCCGAACCCGGCGGCGTCCTCGAACTCGTGCGCGAAACGGCTGGCGTAGACGAGCAGCTTCTTGGGCACGCACCCGCGGATCACGCAGGTGCCGCCGACGCGATACTCCTCGGCGATCGCCACGCGCGCGCCATAGCCGGCGGCGATGCGCGCCGCACGCACGCCGCCCGATCCGGCGCCGATAACGAAGAGATCAAAATCGAATTCTGACATTTGCGACTGCTTCACAATCAACGGCGGGGATGGGAGGCGGGGACTGAGAACTATTCCTTGGCGCCTTCGAGGACCTTCTGGCTGTACTTCATACCGATCTGCGCCCCAGCCTGCATCAGCGCCGGCATCGCTTCGATGAATTTCTGCCCCGTTGGTGACTGATAGAAATCAGTCACGGCTTCCAACTCCTCAGCCGTGAAGCGTTGCGCGTAGATGACGGCAAAATCGTCGATCATCGCGTCGCGATACGACATCAGCCGCTTCATCTGACGGTCGAAGGCATCGCTCAGCTTATCGGCGTCGGCACCCTTGCGGGCATCGTTGGCGCCTTTGCGGAAACCTTCTCCCATGGCGGTGACCATGCCGTCCATCTGCCTGGTGACGCCGGTCACCTCCATCAGCTTTTTTGCCGCCGCTATGCGGGCCGGATCGACGCCAACGCGCCCGGCCTCCTCGGCCATCGCGCCGCCCGCGCACAAAAGCACGACCGCTAGGCTCGCCGCGGCGGATGCCAGGGCCGCCCGCAAAACATGTGCACGCCGGATCATGGAAGCTCTCCCTCCTCGGCGCCGATCACCGTGATGCCGTCGCTGCCGGCAACGATGGCGAGATCAGCGATGCCGATAAAAAGTCCGTTCTCGACCACGCCGGGGACGAGCTTCAGCGCTTCGTCCAGCTCCTCGGGCGCATCGATGCGGCCGAAGTGGCAGTCGAGAATCAAATTGCCGTTGTCGGTGATGTACGGCTTGCCGTCCGTCAGCGTGCGCAGACGCAGCTCGCCTTCACAGCCCGCGTCGGCCGCGAGCGCGGTGATCATGTTGCGCGTGGCGGCAAGGCCGAACGGCACGACTTCCAGCGGCAGGGGAAAAGCGCCGAGCGTCGCCACCTGCTTGGAGGCGTCGGCGATAACGATCATGCTGGCGGACGCGGTGGCGACGATCTTCTCGCGCAGCAGCGCTCCGCCGCCCCCCTTGATCAGCCGCAGGGCGCCGTCGAGCTCGTCGGTTCCATCGACGGTGAGATCCAGGAACTGCTGCTCGTCGAGCGTGGACATCGGAATGCCCAGCGCTTCGGCCCGCGCCTGGGTCGCCTGCGATGTCGCGACACAGACGACGTTGAGCCCGCCGGCCACCTTGCGGCCGAGGGCGTCGACGAACTTTGCCGCGGTCGAGCCGGTCCCCAGGCCGACCCGCATGCCGTCCTCGACGTATCGAAGCGCCTGCTCTGCCGCCGCAACTTTGAAGGTATCCTGGCCCATGGCTCTCCCGCTCTCCTGCGCTTGCTACCCGACGCTGCCGTACGCGCACCGCGCGCCGGACGCAAGGACGGTTGTTAGGAGAGCTCTAGAGGCCGCCCATCAGGGTGTACTTCGTCTCGAGGAACTCTTCGATGCCGTGGTGGGACCCCTCGCGGCCGATACCGCTCTCCTTGAAGCCGCCGAAGGGGGCGATCTCGGTGGAGGTGATGCCCTCGTTGACGCCGACGATGCCGTATTCCAGCGCCTCGGCAACGCGGAAGCAGCGGCCCATATCGCGCGAGAAGAAATACGCCGCCAGCCCGAACGGGGTGTCATTGGCCATGCGCACGGCCTCGGCTTCATCGGAGAACCGGAACAGCGGCGCCACGGGGCCGAAGGTCTCCTCGTGGGCGATGCGCATCTCATCGGTCGCGCCGGTGAGAACCGTCGGCTCGAAGAAGTTGCCGCCGATGGGTGCGACCTTGCCGCCGGTGACGACCCTGGCGCCGTGCGCAATGGCATCGGCGACATGCGCCTCCACCTTCTTGACCGCATCGTGGCTGATGAGCGGGCCTACGGTGACGCCGGTTTCGAGACCGGGCCCCACCTTCAGCTTTTGGACGGCCGCGACCAGCTTCTCCGTGAAGGCATCATAGACGCCGTCCTGCACGAGGATGCGGTTGGCGCACACGCAGGTCTGGCCCGCGTTGCGGAACTTCGATGCCATCGCTCCCGCAACGGCGCGGTCGAGGTCGGCGTCGTCGAAGACGATGAAGGGCGCATTGCCGCCCAGCTCCATGCCGACGCGCTTCACCGTGCTCGCCGCCTGGCGCATCAGGATCTTTCCGACCTCGGTGGACCCTGTGAACGTGATCATGCGAACGAGCGGGCTTTCGGTCAGCGCGCGCCCAACGGGTACGGGATCCTTCGCCGTGACGACGTTGAATACGCCCTTCGGCACGCCGGCGCGCTGCGCCAGCTCGGCGAGCGCGAGCGCGGACAGCGGCGTATCCTCCGCCGGCTTGACGATGACGGTGCATCCCGCGGCAAGGGCGGGCGATACTTTGCGCGTGATCATCGCGGAGGGGAAATTCCACGGCGTGATGGCGCCGACGACCCCGACGGGCTGCTTGGTGACGAGCACGCGCGCGTCCTGCTTGTGCGTCGGGATGATCTCGCCGTAGATGCGCTTTGCTTCCTCGGCGAACAGCTCCACGTAGGCGGCGCCGTAGAGGATTTCGCCGCGCGCCTCGGGAAGCGGCTTGCCCTGCTCCTTGCTCAGCAGCAGCGCCAGCTCGTCGGCGTTCTCGACGATCAGCTCATACCAGCGGCGGATGATGCGGGAGCGCTCCTTGGCGAGCAGCTTCGACCAGGCTGGGAAGGCGCGGTGGGCGGCCGCGATCGCCTTTTCCGTTTCCGCGGCGCCGAGGTCGGGCACCCGCGCGATCTCCTCGCCCGTCGCCTTGTCCGTCACCGCCATCCCCGGCGCCCCGACCCAGGCCCCGTCAATGAAGGCCTGCGTCCTGAGGAGGGTAATAACCTTTTTGTCCATGGCGGCACCGGCTAGCAACAGTAGGGCGGAATTCCATTGTCTAAGATGCACCCCCGGGGGTTTCAAGCTAGACAGCCCCGTCGCTTCGCCGCACCGGCGCGCAAACGCCAGCCGAGGACACATGCCCGATCTCACTCTCGTCTTCGATCTCGACGGCACGCTCGTCGATACGGCGCCCGATCTCATCGCTTCGACGAACCACGTGCTGGACCACCTTGGGCTGCCGCACGTGGATGTCCAAACCCTGCGGCCGTTCGTCGGTCATGGCGCTAAGCACATGATCGAGAAGGCGATCGGCGTCGCCGGCGAGGACCTGACACCCGCCGAGCACGAGGATCTTCTGCGGCTTTACCTCGATTTCTACGGCGATCACATCGCCGATGGCAGCCGGCCCTTCGAGGGTGTGGTGCCGCTGCTGGAGCGGATGCAGCGCCAAGGCGTGCGCATGGCCGTGTGCACCAACAAGATGGAGGGAATGTCGCGGCTGCTGCTCGATGCGCTGGATATGACGCGCTACTTCCATGCCGTCGCCGGCCGCGACACGCTCTCCGCCGCCAAGCCGCACCCCGACGCACTGCTCGGCACCATCTCGCTCGCGGGCGGAGACAGATCGCGTGCCATCATGGTCGGCGACAGCGGCGTGGACGTCGCCACCGCCAAGGCGGCGGGCGTGCCGGTCATCGGCGTGAGCTTCGGCTACACGGAAACGCCCGTAGGAGATTACGGTCCCGACGTGGTCATCGACCACTACCGCGAGCTGGAGCCGGCCATTGCCAGCATCCTGGCGATGGCGGCGTAGCGCTCGGAGGGCTTCTCCCTCAATCAGCCCGACGCACTTTCCTTGTGCGGCCAGAGCCGTCGCCCGACCAGGATCGTCGCTGGAAGGAAAACAAGATCTGCGAGCAGCGAAGCGAGCAACGTGAAGCCGCATACGAGGCCGAAGCTGCGCAGCGATGGAAGATCGGAAAACACCGTCACGCCGAGACCGAAGGCCAGCACGATCGTCGTCAAGATAATTGCCGGCCCCACCAGCACGCGGGCCCGGCGAATGGCCTGCTCCGCTGTCCCGCCCTTGCGCTCCTCCAGTTGCAGGCGATTGAGGAAGTGTATGAGCGCATCGATCCCGAGACCGAAGACCACCAGCAGCGCCACCACGGACGCGAACTCCAGGCCCGCATCGTCAGCCCATAGCAAGGCTCCCGACGCCAACACGGGAAATAGTCCTGGAAGCAGGCTGATGACGGCGACGAACGGAGAACGGAAAGCCATGCCCAGCAGAACGCCCGCGAAGGCGACGCAAATGGGAATGCTTTCCTTCAACTGATCGATCATGCGGGCGCTGTTGCGGGCTGCCACCGCCGGCAATCCCGTAACGGAGATTTCAAAGCCCGGATTGGCGGCGCGAACGGGATCGAGCGAACGGTCGATTTTCTCCACCACGGGCAGGATATGGCTGGAATCGACGTCGGGGAGACGTCCCGTCACGAGCACGGCGTTCTTCTCTTCGGCGACGAACCGGCGCACCAAATGCTCCGGCAGATACCCGACGAACTTCTCGATCGTCTCGATGCGGTCGTCGCCAGCATCGTGCAGCCAGCGCCTCAGGCTCTCGAGCGACCAGACGTTGCCAAGGCCCGCTTCCTTCTCGAGCGCATTGTGCACCTGGCCGATCACCGCGAGCGTTTGCGGCGAGTAAAGCGGCGTGCCGTCATGCCATTCGATCATGACGTGCACGGGATTGGCACCCGTCAACTTTTGATCGATGCGACCGGTCGCGGCGAGGGCCTGTTCGCGATCCGGAACCTGGTCGGCCAACCTGTACCTGGTCGGCAGATCTACGAACGCCGCCCCGAACATGGCGAACATCACGAGACCGACGGCTGAATAAAAATAAGGGTGCAAGGTTACACGATCGACGATCGCGCCGACGATGCCGCCGAGCCCGTCCATCAGCGCATCGGCCGGCGTGCGGTCCCTGGCCAGCGTATCTTCGTTGCGGATGAACTCGACCGCGAGGATCGGCAACACCAGGATCACGGCAACGAACGACACCAGAACGCCGATTGCACCGGCCATTCCGAACGTGCGGATCAGGCCGGATTCGGAGAGCAGAAGCGCAAGAAAGGCCAGCAGCGCGACACCGTGCGCAAGCACGCAGGCCGGCCCGACGATGGTGATTGCAAATTTGACGGCCTGATACTTGTCGTCCCCTTCCCGCAGCCGGATGCGGATAGCCGAGACCATCTGCATGCTGTCGGCAAACCCCATCACCATGATGAGCGGGGTCATGACATTGAGGAACAGGTTGAGCTTGAATCCGAGCCACCCGAGAATCCCGAGCGACCAGATCACGGCCAGCACCGGCGGCAGCGCCGCCACCAGCATCAGCGAGACACGGCGGAAGAAGATGACGGCGATAACGGCGCCGAACAGCAGCCCGAGGCCATTGTACAGGATCTGATCGCGCTCGACCGCATTACGGATTTCCAGCTGCATGACGGGCGCGCCCGTCGTCTTCGCCGTCAAACCGGTATCCTTCAGCTGCTCGTCGATGACAGCGTGGATGTTGCCGATGACCACTTTGGCGGTTTCTTTCTTCACCACCTTGCGATCGAGGGCGATGATGATCATCGCCAGCTGACCGTCATCGGAGAGGAACTTGCCCTTGACGATGTCGTTGCTCTTGAGCGCAGCGATCATCGCGTCGTAGGCGGGGCCGTCCTCCGGCATTTCGTCCGGCACGAGCGGCGCGGCATACCCTGTCGCGTCGGGCTTTCCTCGTGCCGAAAGCATCGACACGAGCCCGGACACGCCATCGACGAGTTGCAGCTCGGTCGTCAGGCTCCCGAACGCCTCGAGCTGCTTGCGCTTCAAGAGGTCGTGCCCCTCGACAACGACGAGAACGTCGTACTCGCTCGAGGGAAACCGCCGGTCGATGGCCTCGTAACGGCGGAACTCCTCGGTGTTCGTGCGGAACAGCTCGGCCAGCGAGTCATCGACCTGCAGCTTCAGCAGCCCCATCACGCCGAGCACCGTGGCGATGGCGATCAGTGCGCCAACCAAAAGCGGCGCGCGCAGTCCGACGAAGCCCAGACGCTCCAGCCCAAACGAAAACACGGAGTTCCGGTGATCGTCCTCGGCCATATTCCCCCCGTCAGCGCGATTCCTGCCGGCTTTCGCCTCGCAGCGCGGTTTCGATCTTTATATGTCTCGCACGACCGCCGCGTGCCACACGGAATCGGCTCACGTGGCCCGATGGTTGCATTTGCGGCACTGGCTGTGAAGAGCCCCCGCGGCGAGACTTCCCTGGAGGTGCCGGCGCCCCAATATGGCCCTATGTGAAGCGTCATTATCCGCCCATTCCTGCCATCGGATGGTTCCATGCCGCCGCCAACTGCGCCCGAGCTGACGAACGTGTGCCCTCATCGGCGCAGGGGAGCGTTGCAGTGGCGCCACGCTCTCGTTCTCGCATTTTCGGCACTACTGGCGTTTGCGGCACCCTCAGTGGCACGCGCGATCCAGCAGCAGGCTCCGAACAGCAGGGTCGTGCTGGACCTGCCGCCGGACTACGTCCCCTCCCCCCTCTTCTCCGGTTTCCAGAACGAAACGACGGGTGCCTCCTACGTCATCCTGGAGGCGCCGGCCGCCGAGTACGACAAGATGGCGCAGGGCTTCACGGCCGAGGAGCTCGCCAAGCGCGGGATCACCGACGTTACGAAAGGCAGCCTGCCGCGGAGCGATGCGCACATCTATATGCGTGCCAAGCAGACATCGGAGGCGGGCACGTACGGCAAGTTCTTCGTGCTCTTCCGCTCCGCCGATCAGACGGTGCTCGTATCGGTCAACGTACCCGAGCATGCGCTCTCCGACGGAAGCGTGAAAGTCCAGGACATCGAGAAGGTTCTGGCGACGGCGAAGACCACCGAGAAACCCGCGGTGCGCGATCTGTTCGAGCTGTCCTATCTCGGACCGTTCAAGGAGGCGGGCCGCATCGTAGGCACCAGCAAGGTCTATACCCTCGACGGACGGCTGGAGCCGGAGCGGGCGGGTGAGACACGTTCGGCCTTCATGGTCGCGCCTTCGATCGACAAACGCGCGGTCACCGAGCCGGAGAAGCAGGCGGTTGCGTTACTGGGCAGCCTTCCGGGCTTCAAGGATTTCAAGCCGGGCAAGCCGCGCGCCATCCGCATCGGAGGGCTCGACGGCGTCGAGGTCGAAGCGGACGCGGTCGATGCAGATGACGGCCGTCCGATCCATCTCTATCAGGCGATGCTGCTGGGCACGGGCGGCGGCTATTTCCGGCTGATCGGCATAGCGACGCCCAAGGACGCGCCCGCCATCACGCCGGAGTTTCCCAAGATCGCCCGCTCGTTCTCGCTGCTGCCTTGAGAGGATGCCGGACGGCACGGTGAATCCGGTCCCGCCCGCCGCGCGCGCAAATCCTGACGATGCCGGCGACCTGCCCACCGCCCCCTCCGCCGGATGCCTTGACAGTCGAGGCCGCAGCCTCGCATAAGTGCCGCCCGGATCGGCGCGGTGCTTCGGCACCGGACCGCGGTATTTTTCCGGCAGGGCGGGCGGTTAGCTCAGCGGTAGAGCACACGCTTCACACGCGTGGGGTCATAGGTTCAATCCCTATACCGCCCACCATTATTCCACTCACACGCCGAAGCGCTCCGCGGGAGAGCGGCACCCATCTCGGGTCGCCGTTACCAATGCCGCGACAGCGCTCCACCAAGAAGCGATTTGCCCTGAGGTTCGCCGAAGACGGCCCGCTCGACTACGCGCGGCGGCGCGCAGGCGTGCTCGCGACCTCCAGCCGGAAGCCGTCGAGGAGCATGTTGAGCTCCATCGTCTTCTCCGCCAGCGAATGACTTGCCGCCGTCGCCTGCTCCGCCATGGCTGCGTTCTGCTGCGTCACGCGATCGATCTCGCTCACCGCGCCGTTCACCTCCTGCAGCGCCTGCACCTGCTGGTGCGCGCCGTTGGCGATGTCGGCAACGACGCCGTTGATGTCGGCAACCTGCTCCACGATGCGCTCGAACGCGCTGCCCGTCTGCCCGACAAGATCGACGCCCGACTTCACCTGCGTCGCCGAGGTGGAGATGAGCGACTTGATCTCCTTGGCGGCATCGGCCGAACGCTGGGCAAGAGCGCGCACCTCGGAAGCCACCACCGCGAAACCCCGGCCCGCTTCGCCCGCGCGCGCTGCCTCCACGCCGGCGTTGAGCGCGAGCAGGTTCGTCTGGAAGGCGATCTCGTCGATCACCCCTATGATGCGGCTGATCTGCTCGGAAGATCTGTCGATGCTGCCCATGGCTTCGATCGCGGCCCGCGCAACCGTGCCGCCGCGCTCCGCGTCGCCCTTGGCCGTCGCCACAACGTTGCGCGCGTGCGCGGCGCCCTCGGCGGCGTTCTTCACCGTGGTGGTGATTTCCTCCAGCGCCGCCGCCGTTTCTTCGAGGCTTGCGGCCTGACGCTCGGTACGCTGCGAAAGATCGTCGGCAGCGGCGGAAATTTCGCGCGTGCCCGACGAGATGACCTGGGCGTTCTGGCGGATCGTCGCCATCGCGCGCTGGAGCTTCGTCACCGTCGTATCGAAATCGGCCTTGAGCTTGTCGAACTCGGGGGCAAGCGGCTGATCGATGCGGGTGCAGAGATCCCCGGCGGCGAGACGCTCCAGGGCATCGGTCAATGCCTGCAGCGCCGCGGACTGATTGCGCTCGGCTTCGAGCCGCGCTGCCTCGGCGCTCTGGCGCTGCTCCTCGAGCGCCTCCAGATACGTCGAAATCGCAAGATCCATGTCGAGCATCGCCGCCTTGACGAGCGCTGCGACCGCCTCCGACATGCCGCGCGGATTGGGGCGTGCCAGCTGCAGCAGCGTCGGCCAGCGGTCGGCGATGACGGCATGGATGATCTGCTCGGTGATGAGCGCGTAGCCCCCGATATACCAGCGCGGCTCGAGGCCCAGCCGGGCGTGCGTGTGCCCAATGGTGCGCACCCGCTTTGCGTATTCGCCGCCGAACTGCGCAGTCGCGAGTTCGCGCCAGTGTTCGGCCTGTTTGCTCCTGGCGGCGGCCATTTGCCTGCCGTCCGCGAAAAAGTTCGCAGTGGTCGAAAGATGGCGGACTTTTTCGTAAAAGACTTCGAGTGCGGGGCCGATGAACTCGGCGATCACCGGCTGCAGGCTACGCAGCGCCACCTTGCTGGCGTTGTCGAAACCCATGAAATCGAGGCGGTCGTGCAAATGGTCGTTGCCTGCCGCGCCCGTCATTCTTCCCCCTGTCGTCCGCACTGCGGCACCGGTGATCGTTTTTAAAATCGAACTGCGTTCACAGCTCCCTTGTGCCCGCCCTGCGCTAATTGCGAGTAAACGTCCCTCGCAAGGCGAGTTGCCAATTCGTACAAGAGCTTAGTCGGCGCGGCGGCGCCGAGGCCGAACGGTCGGAAATCAGTGCCGGGGCCTTACGAACGGTGCAGGTGGCGATACGCGTACCTGGGTGCGTGCATCGGCACTTCGAATGCCCCGGCAAGAGGACAGGCGCTCATGGGATTATACTTCGAGCAGCACTTGGGCTGTCCGGTCGTGGCATCGAGCGCCCGCTGGCCAGGAAGGTTGCAAGGGCCGCCGGCCTGTTCGGTCGCAAAATCCCAATTACCCGGATCGCCGTTGCCGTAGCCGAGATATGCGGCGCTCGCCGATGTCGCGACTGCCGCCTGCATCATGACGCCTGCAGCGGCGCAGATGCCGATCAGGAATGCTCGGTTCATGTTGTCTCTCCCTGGTAAGTGCCGCTCGCGACACCTGTCCCCAATGAGAGCGGACCGAACGGATATGGGACGGTCGCGGGTAAGCGGCAACAGCGGCATGGCGGGATTCGCACGCCGTGCCTTCCGCAAGGTTATGAACGTTGGACAGTGCGCTGCGGCGCACCTAGCCGTTCCGGTTCAGGTGGAAACGCAGAACGGCTCTAGACCATTGTTTGGTCGTGCTTCTTATCGGAAAACCGGTGCCCACTTTTCCGGAAGCACTCTCTGGTCGTGCTTCTTATCGGAAAACCGGTGCCCACTTTTCCGGAAGCACTCTAAAGCACGATCGCTTTTCTTCGAATCGCGATGCGGCTCTCGTCTTTTGATTAGCTTCGGACTGATAGGGTCCGAAGCGATCATGGTCTTTTGCTTAGACCGATGATTCACGCTTCGGACTGGTAGGGTCCGAAGCGATCATGGTCTTGCTTGGACCGATGATTCACGCTTCGGCCTGATGGGGGCCGAAGCGATCATGGTCAGGGGCGGACGAAGACCGCCCGTCTTTTTTATCGTCTCTATGCGGTCACGCTGCTGCGGATGTGAGAGCCGCGCTGAATGCCCCTGCGGTCGGTGAAGCCATATCCGTCTCGGCTGCTTCCGCGGACACCATGTGCGGATCGGCGATAGCGCGATCACGCAGCGGCACCGCGAGCGCCGCCTGCAATGCTTCGCGCAACGCATAGAACTCGTACTCCGCCTCCGCGAGGGCGCGATCGGCGGCGGCTTCGAGACGGTCGCGCTCGGCGGCCGCTTCGTCGTTATGGGAAACGGGATCACCGGCGGACATGGCCCCTCCAGGGTTGGTACGCCGGCAAGCTCAGACGACAGGTGTGGCGGATTGTGGACGAGGAGTGGACGGCCTGTGAAAAACAGACCGTCCAGCGGATGCGTGTTGCCGAAAAGTTAGCTTCGGCGCGCGGCGGCGACGTCCATCGCCTCTTCGCCGTACATGCTCAGCATCGGCGGATCGAGGAGGATCACCTCGTCGTACTCGCCATAGCCATTGAAGCGACCCGCAATTGCACGGGCGTAGGCGCCCATGTTGCCGATCTCGATATAGTCACCTTCCGCGATGCTGTCGGGCAGCATGAAGGGGCCCTTCATGTGGTCGATGGAATCGCAGGTCGGGCCCCACAGCTCGAACGGCACGAGCGGATCGCCCGGGTCGACGCTGCGCGAGATGAGCTTCATCGGGAAGATGAAGTTGAGGTGCGCGGCGTCGAACAGCATCCCGTAGGAGCCGTCGTTTATGTAGAGGTTCTTGCCGCGCCGGGCATCAACACGCACGATGAGGCTCTCCGCCTCGGAGACGAGCGCCCGCCCCGGCTCGCACATCAGCTTGATGTTCTCTTTCACCGGCAGCGCTTCGATGCCGGCGGAGATGACATCGATGAAGTCCTGCAGCGGCGCGGGATCACTGTCCGGATAGCGCGAAGGAAAGCCGCCACCGATGTCGAGCCGGTCGATCATCACGCCCGACTTGACGATGATGCGGTGCACCTCGCCCAGCGCCGTGACATATGCGTCGGGCGTCGAGGTCTGCGAGCCGACATGGAAGGTGACGCCGATCTCGGCCGCCACCTGGCGCGTTTTCACCAGAAGGTCGGCGGCTTCCGCACCGAAGGTGCCGAACTTGCGCTCGAGCGGGATCCGGCTGTTGATCGCGGGCACGGCGATGCGCACCCACAGAATCAAATCGCGCGCGCCGCCGGTCGCCTCGACGATCTTCCTGAGCTCGTCCTCGCTGTCGAGCGAATAGGAGCGCACGCCGAGATCGTAGGCGCGACGGATGGCGTGCCGGGACTTCACCGGATGCATGAAATGCAGGTGCGCGTCGGGGATGGTCGCCGCGTCCTCGATCTCCGGCAGGGAGGCCACGTCGAAGTGCCGGATGCCGGCGCCGTAGAGCGCTCCGATGAGAAACACCGAGCTGTTGGCCTTGTAGGCGTAGGCCACATCCCCCGGAAAGTTATCGAGGAACCATCGCGCTGCGCGTCCGGCGGCGTGCGGCCGCAAGCCGCGCACCGGGCGCTCGGGGCGGCATCTGTCGATCAGCGCAGATGCTGAAGAGTGCTTCTCCATCGCATAGGACCTCCACCGCCCGCGGCACACGCGGGTCCGAGCCAAAAGTAGAAGACCGCATAACCCGTGAAAGAGCGCTGCATTTAGGGTTGGTTCCACCCCCTGTAAAGAGCTTTCTTGTGACAATCCGTCGTGCTGGGCGAATAGAGGGTGCCGCGTCGGCCGCTCCCGGGCCATAAGGGCAAACCTGATGACAGCGCAACACCATGGCGGATCGGGCTGCAATCGTAACCGAACCGGCGCTTAAGGCTGTTCCGAGGTGCCGCCGCGCGCCTAAAACAGCACAGAACGAAAAAACGGCGAAGCCGGCGACATACGAGTGTAATGCGTACCGGGGGCAAGATCCTGATCGAGGGACTGGCGCGCGAGGGCTGCGGCACCGTCTTTACGGTTCCGGGTGAGAGCTTCCTTGCGGCACTCGATGCCCTTTTCGACGCCGCGAACATGCGCGCCATCATCTGCCGCCACGAGGGTGGCGCGGCCATGATGGCCGAAGCGACGGGCAAGCTCACGGGCACGCCGGGCGTCGCATTCGTGACCCGGGCACCCGGCGCCACCAATGCGGCAAGCGGCGTCTACGTCGCCCATCACGATGCAAGCCCGATGGTGCTGCTGGTCGGCCTCAATGAACGCGCGCACGAGGGGCGCGGCGCGTTCCAGGAGATCGACCTCGAAGCCACCTTCGGCTCGTTCGCCAACTGGGTCGGCATCGTGCGGGACCCAGCGCGCATTCCCGAATACGTCGCCCGCGCCTTCGCGGCCGCACGCTCCGGCCGGCCGGGCCCCGCCGTTCTCGGGTTTCCGGAGGACGTCCTGATGGCAACCGCCGAGGTTGCAGATGCGGGTTTGCCAGTCCTACGCAATCCGGCGCCCGCATCCGCCGAGATGACGAAACTCAAGGCCCGGATCGAGGCTGCCGAGCGTCCGGTGGTGCTGATCGGCGGCGGCGGCTGGAGCGCTGAAGCCGCCGAGAACACGGCTAAATTTGCCGCCGCCTTCGATATCCCCGTGGTCGCCGCGCTGCGCCGCCAGGACCATTTCGACAATCGCCATCCCTGCTACGTGGGCCATGCCGGCTTCGACATGGATGCCAAGATCGCTTCGGCGATCAGGGGTGCCGATCTTCTCATCGTCATCGGCGAAGGCCTCACCGAGATTACCACCGGCGGCTACAGCCATGTGACGCCGCCGCGGCCGTCGCAGTATCTCGTCCACGCGCATCCGTCGGCCACGGAGATCGGCCGCATCTTCCAGACGGACCTCCCGATCATCGCCGCGGCGGAGCCGTTTACACGGGCACTCGCGCGGATGAAACCGCCGATCAAGCGCCGATGGAGCCGTTTCCGCCGCGACCTGCGCGCCGCCTACGAGCGCTCGCTGAAGCCGGCACCGACAGCCGGGACGGTGCGCCTGGAGGATGTCGTCGGCGTGCTCTCACGCACCCTGCCGGATGACGCCATCCTCACCAATGGCGCGGGCAACTACGCCAGCTTCCTGCACCGCTACTTTCAATACAAAGCGTGGCCGACGCAGCTTGCACCGACCTCCGGCTCGATGGGCTACGGACTGCCGGCCGCCATCGCAGCCAAGCTGCAGCACCCCGAGCGCGCCGTCATAGCCCTCGCCGGTGACGGCTGCCTGATGATGACAGGCCAGGAGCTGGCGACGGCAGTGCAGTACGGTTTGCCGATCGTCGTCATCGTGGCGAACAACGGCATGTACGGCACCATCCGCATGCACCAGGAGCGGTGCTATCCGGGCCGGGTTGTCGGCACCACCCTCATCAATCCGGACTTCGTGGCGTTCGCCCACAGCTTCGGCGCGCGGGCAGAGCGGATCGAGATGACGGAAGCCTTCGAGCCGGCGCTCGCGCGGGCGTTGAGCGCTTCACGCCCCACGCTGCTGGAGTTGCGGCTCGATCCGGAGGCAATCAGCGTGCGCCAGACCCTGACGCAAATCCGCGGCAAGGCAGCCAAATAGTCCAGCTGCGATTGCTGCCAAAACTACATGGTAAATACTTCGTAAATTCGGTGCGGCGTCCGTTAGCCAATCGTTCGATTGATAGTTAGACTAACGAGGTCTTATCGGTTACAGAAGTCTCAACCCAATCGTGGACTCACCTGCTGGAAGGACACGGGACATGCGGAGCGCGAAATCAACGTACGGGGCCAAGGGCACATGGGCTCGCACCGGCGCGCTCATCCTGTTCCTCGTCAGCGCGATCCTTCTCCTGACCTCGCTCAACGAAAACCGCAGGCATGCGTCGGCGGACGCGATGCTGAAGGTGGGCACGGGCATCGGCATGATCCATCATTATACGAAGACGAAGTATCGCACCTAATCTCACTCACGGCACTCTCCCCCCAGAAACGACACATCTCCTAGGCCTCGGCTCCAGCGGACCCGAGGCCTTTTTCTGCGTGCCCGACAAGGGTGTGAGTGCTAAGCGCTCACCGGCTTCATGGAGACGAGCAATGGCGAAGGTCGCGTGGATCGGCTTGGGCGTGATGGGCTTTCCCATGGCGGGGCATCTGCTCACCAAGGGGAGCCACGACATGACCGTCTACAATCGCAACGGCGCGAAGGCGGAGGCTTGGGTCAGCCGATACGGCGGCCGCAGCGCACCGACGCCAGCGGCTGCGGCACTTGCCGCGGAGTGTGTCTTCTGCTGCGTCGGCAATGACGATGATCTTCGCGCCGTGACGACAGGCGCCGATGGCGCATTCCGCGGCATGGGCGCGGGCGCGGTGTTTGTCGACCACACCACCGCTTCCGCTCAAGTGGCGCGGGAGCTCAACGCCTCGGCGGCCGAGCGCGGCATCGCCTTCCTCGATGCGCCGGTATCCGGCGGGCAATCGGGCGCCGAGAACGGCGTGCTGACGGTGATGGTGGGCGGCGAGGAAGAGCCGTTCGCACGCGCCAAGCCGCTGATCGAGACCTACGCGCGCGCAGTGAACCGTATCGGCCCCGCAGGCGCGGGGCAGCTCGCCAAGATGGTCAACCAGATTTCGATCGCCGGCCTGCTCCAGGGACTTTCGGAGGCCATCGCCTTCGCGGAAGCGGCAGGCCTCGACCTCGACATCGTCATGCAGACGATCTCCAAGGGCGCGGCCCAGTCCTGGCAGATGGACAACCGCTGGCGCACGATGCACGAGGGCAAGTTCGACTTCGGCTTCGCCGTCGACTGGATGCGCAAGGATCTCGGCATGTGCCTCGATGAAGCCCAGCGCAACGGCGCGAAGCTGCCGGTGACGGCACTCGTCGACACCTACTACGGCGAGGTGCAGCGCATGGGCGGCGGCCGCTGGGATACGTCCAGCCTCATCGCGCTGTTGAAGGCGCACAAACCGACGGCGGGCTAGAACCCGAGGAGGCGCAGGCCATGCGGTCCTATCGCAAAGAGCTGTGGTTTGAGATCCCGCAGCGGCGCGCCTTCGTGAATATCACGCCGCAGGTCGAGGACTGCTTGCGAGAGAGCGGCATCGGCGAGGGGCTGGCTCTGGTCAATGCCATGCACATCAGCGCGTCGGTGTTCATCAACGATGACGAGCACGGCCTCCACCACGACTACGACGTGTGGCTGGAGAAGCTCGCGCCGCACGCGCCGGTGAGCCAGTACCACCACAACCGTACCGGCGAGGACAATGCGGATGCACACCTCAAGCGCCAGATCATGGGGCGCGAGGTCGTCGTCGCGGTAACGGAGGGGCGGCTCGACTTCGGTCCCTGGGAGCAGATCTTCTACGGCGAGTTCGACGGACGGCGCAAAAAACGCGTGCTGGTGAAAATCATCGGCGAATAGACGCCGATCGCCGGTATTGTCGCCGCAGGGCACATACGCGACGCACGGCCACACGGAGGAGCCAATGCTGCAGATCACCGCGTTCTACGCCGCGCTGCTTGCAATCCTGTTCCTGGTGCTGAGCGTACGCGTCATCACCTTGAGGCAGGAGAGCCGGGTGGAATTCGAGCACGACGGCGATCTGGAGCTGCGCAGGCGCATCCGGGCGCACGCCAACTTCGCCGAATACGTGCCATTGACGCTGGTGCTCATGGGGCTGGCGGAAAGCATGTCACCGCCGGATATCGTCGTGCACCTGTGCGGCTTGCTGCTGTTCGGCGGGCGGCTGCTCCACGCCTACGGAATCTCACGTACGCCGCCCGTCATGCGCTACCGCGTCTACGGCATGGTGCTCACCATGGCGGCGTTGGGTATTGCGGCGTTCGTCTGCCTAGCGCTTTCGGCGTTTTTCCTCGCCGTTTGAAAACGCGTTGGCCGGCTCCGGCGCGCCCTGACGGGCAAACTGCAGCGGCAGGGCGGTAGTGTATTTGATCTGCTCCATCGCAAACGCGGAGGACACCTTGGCGATTTCGATGCGGGCGATCAGCCGCTTGTAGAACGCATCGTAGGCGGCGATATCGGGCACGACGACGCGAAGCAGGTAATCGACATCGCCCGACATGCGGTAGAATTCGACCACCTCGGGAAAGTCGGCCACGGCGACGTGGAACCTGTCCAGCCAGTCGTGGCTATGCTGGTCGGTCTTGATCGACACGATAACTGTGACGCCCGCGTTCACCCGGTTCGGATCGAGCACGGCCACGCGCCGCTGAATGACCCCCTGCTCCTCGAGCTTCTGGATCCGGCGCCAGCAGGGCGTCGTGGAAAGTCCCACCTCCTTGCCGATGTCCGCCACGGGGCGCGTACAGTCTTCCTGCAGAATGCGCAGGATCTTTACGTCCATATCGTCGAGCATTACGGGCCTATTGAAAAAATGTTCCCCATATCGCGGATATCTAACCGTCCGGCGCCAAACCCATCTCAGATGGCGCCATCCTGTGTAATACTTTTCTAAGACCAGGGAAAGCGGCTCGACTCAGACCTCGAGCCGCAGGCCATCCTCGGCGAACAGCACCCGCGGGTCGCTCACCCGGCTGACGTGGGACAGCATTCCGCCGCCCATATGGGTCAGTAGCACCCGGCGCGCGGTGAGGCGGTCGAGGTTTTGTGCGATGTCGCGCCAGGTCATGTGATGACCGCCCTCGACGTCGTAGCCGTAGCATTCCGAGATGTAGAGGTCGGCGCCGGCGGCGGCCTTCAGCAGCACATCGACCCACTTGGTATCGCCCGAGAAGGCAAGCACCTTCCCGCCCGCCTCGACCCGCAAGGCATACGGCGGGGCGCCGCTGGGATGGCTCACCTCGAAGGGCGTGATGCGGAATCCATCGAAGTCTCGGGCAACGCCGCCCGCATGCGTAGCGAACGTCACCTCGAACCGGCGGTCGATCTTGGTCGACTGCGGGAAGAGCGCCTCGGCCGCGGCGGCGAACCGTTCCTCGATGCCCTCCGGGCCGACGATCTTCAGCGGCGCGGTGCGGCCTGTCACGTAGTGCGCATGCAAGAGGAACCAGACGAGCCCGGCGAAGTGATCCCCGTGGAGGTGCGAGATCGCGATGGTCGAGACGCGATCGGGATCGAGCCCGAGCCGCTGCATGCCGATGATCGCCGTGGCACCGCAGTCGAGGAGCAGCTCACGGCCATCCGCCTCGAGGTGGTAGCAGCTCTGCAGGCGCCCGCCGGAGCCGAAGGCATCTCCCGAGCCGACCACGGTGAGCTTCATGGGCACCCTGCCCTGGCGGCCATCACGGGAGCCGTGCCGCGGGTCACGCCGTTAAGATGTATAGGCGACATGGGCTGTCCGCAGCGGCATTCAGGTTTGAGCCATGGCTTGCGGAAGCCTATCTGGCGCTCGCGGCGCCGACAATGCCCGCCAATGCTGGGCTAGTGGACACTCTCTGCCGCCGAGCCTCTTCGACAATAATTTCATTACTAAACACTTAGTTAGTAACTCTTGCCGACATTTAAGAATAAGATAGCCGGCGAACGCGACGGCCTGCGTCGCATTTTTGGGCTCGACCCCATGACGATAAGCGCCATTCCAGACGAGGTCGCGCGCCGGCATAGCCGTCGCGAAGCGCGCGTGCGCGCCTTCCACGACCTCAAGGAGACACGGGCGCGGCTGGCCGCCGGCACCACGCTCAAGCCGGAGTTCGAATACGAGCTCCTCACGATGTTCGTGCGTAACGAGCTGGGCGCAGCGGTGACGATGCCTGCGCTCTACGCGCTCTTTGCCATTGCCTGCATGTTCTGGGCGCCGACGCTGGACGCTATCGTGTGGCTCGTCACCGTCATCGCCGCAAAGGTCGCGCTGCTCGACCAGGGTCGGCGTTTTCTGTCGGCTCCTCCGACCCACGCAAATGTGCGCAAGTGGAAGCGCCGCCTTACGCTGCTGGAGCTTCTCAACGGCCTGGCGCTCGCATGCTTCGCCCTCGTCGGCGTGCGCGAGACGATGTCGGCGCCTACGGAGATGGTGTTCTCCTCACACGTCTTCATCTTCGCAACGCTCATCGTGGTGCTGGCCATCCGCACGATGTTCGCCGCCACCATTCCGGCAATCCTCTATGCCGGCACGGTGCCGATGACGATTGCGATCGTCGGACGCCTGCTGATGCTGGACAACGCATTCTATGTGGCCCTCGCCACGATGGCGGTCGGCATCCACCTCTATTTCCTCTTCCTCTCCCGCGGCCTGCGCGCCACCACGCTTTCGATGCTCGAATACCGCACCGAAAAGGACGCGCTCATCGCCGAGCTGGAGGAGCAGAAATCCTTCTCCGACGAAGCGCGCCGCCGTGCCGAGGCGGCGAACATCGCCAAGTCGCGCTTCCTCGCCACGATGAGTCACGAGCTGCGCACGCCGCTCAACGCCATCCTCGGCTTCTCGGAGGTGATGAAGGAGGAGATGTTCGGCCCGCTCGAAAATCCGAAGTATCGCGAGTATGCCGGCAACATCCACGAAAGCGGCAAGCACCTGCTGCATCTCATCAACGAGATCCTCGACCTGACGCGCATCGAATCGGGGCGTTACGAGCTGCACGAGGAGCCGGTGCGCCTGGCGGACGTCATCGACGAATGTCACCGGCTGCTGAAGCTGCGCGCCGACGGCAAGGGCATCGAGGTGGTGGAGGAAGCCGATCCGGATCTGCCCGTGGTCTGGGCGGACCAGCGGGCGCTGCGGCAGATCTGCCTCAATCTGATGTCGAACGCGCTGAAGTTCACGCCGAAGGGCGGACGCATCACGCTCTCCGTCGGGCCGATGCCCGATGGCGGACAATACCTCTCCGTGCGCGACAATGGCCCGGGCATTCCGGCCGATGAGATCCCGAAGGTGTTGCAGGCCTTCGGCCAGGGTACGCTGGCGCTACAAACGGCGGAAGGCGGCGCGGGACTCGGTCTTGCCATCGTGCAGAACCTCATTGCGCTGCACGGGGGCAACCTCGATCTGCAATCGGAGCTGCGCAAGGGAACCGAAGCGAAAATCACGCTGCCCGGATACCGCGTGCTGCGCGCGATGGCGCCGCTGCAGCCGCTCGGCCAGGAGACTCACAGGCTGAGGGGCGTGGTATCGCGTCCGCCACGGCCTGCACGTTTGCGCCCGCGGCACCGGGAGAACGATACGGACACCGCAGCGGTCGGCTAAACCGCTCGGGTGCGTTGTGCTGGCCCCTTGCGAACGCTACATACGGACCGATACCGACATCGGAAACGGCCGTGATCGAATCTCCCTGCCCGAAGATCTGTGACATCGACCGCCCGAGCGGGTTGTGCCGCGGCTGCGAACGCACGCTCGCCGAGATCGCGCGCTGGTCCTCCTTCAGCCCGCTCGAGCGCCGCCGCATCATGGGGGAGCTTGCCTCCCGTCTCGCCGCACATTGCGGCGGCAGCGCGCGGAGCAAAATCCAATGAAGGCATGGATCGTCCTCGCACTCTTGGTCATCGCGGGCGCCGCTCTGCTGCTACGGGACGACGGCACGCTATTCTCCGACTTCGGCGCCGGCGAAATCATCTCGATCGTCGTGGGTCTGCTGCTGGTGATGTTCTACCTCTATGGGCTCTTCAGCGAAGACCGCACACGGCCAATGCAGGCCGTGCGCCACGTGCTCGTCTGGCTCGTGATCGGCTTTGCGCTCGTCGCGGGCTACTCCTACCGCGAGGAGCTTTCCGAGGTGGCGAGCCGCGTCGGCGGCGAATTGCTACCCGCGGGGCAGGTCGTATCGGTTGGCACCAATGAGGAAGGCGAGCGCGCGGTGCGTGTGCGCCGGCGCCTCGACGGGCACTTTGCCGTACGCGCCGCCGTCAACGGCCAGGCGATGACGCTGATGGTCGACACCGGCGCGTCATCCGTGGTGCTGAAGCCTGCCGATGCGGCGCGCGCGGGCGTGGACCTCGACAAGCTCTCCTATACGGTCGCCGTCTCGACCGCCAACGGCATGGCGTACGCGGCAGCAACACGCCTGCGCAGCCTCGCCATCGGACCGTTGGTGGTGCACGATGTCGACGCCCTCGTCGCCAAGCCCGGTAGCGTTAAGGAAAACTTGCTCGGTATGAGTTTCTTAAGGCGTTTGCGATCCTATGAGTTCGCCAAGGACTACTTGACGCTTAGGGGTTAGCGCGGCGACACGGAGCGGCACTCCGTGGGGCAAGTGCCGCTGGATCAGCAACATCCCGAGACACATGGCTTTGACTTCGGGCACCAGGCAATTCATGCGCGAGGCCGTTAGCTGGGGCGTTGTCGCCGTCATCGCGGTCGCCGCACTCACGCACTTCGAGACGCTCAAGATGGGCGCCGAGCGTATGCTCGGCCTGCCGACGCCGGCGGACGTTGCCGAGGTGCAGCAAGCTGGACGGCGAACGGCGCACACCGCCACGGCACCGCTCAATCGCGGGACCGTCGTCGAGATCGCCGCGCAGGACAACGGTCATTTCAACACCGAAGCCGACATCAACGGCCGCGCCGTCGAGGTGATGATCGACACGGGCGCGACCATGGTCGCGCTGTCCTATGAGGACGCGGAGCGCGCCGGGCTGTTCCTGCGGGAGAAGGATTTCACGCGCGCCGTCTCGACCGCCAACGGCGTGGCGCGCGTCGCCCCCGTCACCCTCGACCGCGTCACGGTCGGGCACATCACGGTGCGCGATGTTCCTGCGGCGGTCGCCGAACGCGGGCGCCTCAAGACATCGTTGCTCGGCATGAGCTTTCTGTCGCGGCTTTCGGGGTTCGACATGCGCGCGGGCCGTTTGATCCTGCAGGAATAATCCTTTTCGTTCAGCCCTTTCCCTGCCCCACTCGCATGTTTCTAAAGCGCCCTTAACTTGCGGGTTGCGGGATCGACTCGCGGCCCTGCCGCGTTTACACCTCCCGACCGATCCGTTGCCTGCCTCCTTTGCCTGCTAAGGGAAATCCATGCTGCCTCCGCCGCGCGCCGACCTGAAGCCCAACACCGCCGACTTCGAGCGCCTGCCGCTCGTCAAGCCCACCGGATTTCGCGAGTACGATGCGCGCTGGCTTTTCCCGCAGGAGATCAACCTGTTGGGGCTGACCGCGGTTGGCCTCGGCATGGCGACGCTGTTCGCCGAGCGCGGGGTGCCGAAGCGGCTCGTCACGGGGCACGACTACCGCTCCTACTCCGCATCGGTGAAGCAGGCGCTGGTCAATGGCCTGCTCGCGGGCGGCTGCGAGGTGCATGACATCGGTCTTGCGCTCTCGCCGATGGCCTACTTCGCCCAGTTCGATCTCGATGTCGAAGGCGTCGCGATGGTGACGGCCTCGCACAACGACAACGGCTGGACCGGCATCAAGATGGGTATGGCGCGTCCACTCACGTTCGGGCCCGACGAGATGAGCCGCCTCAAGGAGATCGTGCTGTCGGGCGCTTATAAGCCCGCAGAGGGGGGCCGTCTCATCTTCGTGTCCGACATGGCCGATCGCTACATGCGCGCGCTTGCGGATCGCCCGAAGCTGAAGCGCAAGCTCAAGGTCGTCGCCGCGTGCGGCAACGGCACGGCCGGCGCCTTCGCTCCGCAGGTGCTGGAGGCGGTGGGCTGCGAGGTGGTGCCGCTCGACACCGAGCTCGACTACACCTTCCCGCGCTACAATCCGAATCCCGAGGACATGGGCATGCTGCACGCGATCGCCGAAGCGGTCGTGAAGCACAAAGCGGATGTCGGCTTCGGCTTCGACGGAGACGGCGACCGCTGCGGTGTCGTCGACAACGAGGGCAACGAGATCTTCGCCGACACGGTGGGCGTGATGCTGGCGCGGGATATCTCCGCGCGCCACAAGGATGCGGTGTTCGTTGCCGACGTGAAGTCCACCGGCCTCTTCATGACCGATCCGGTCCTCAACGCGAATGGCGCCAGGACGCTCTACTGGAAGACGGGGCATTCCTACATGAAGCGCTACACCTTCGAGCAGAAGGCGCTCGTCGGCTTCGAGAAGAGCGGGCACTTCTTCTTCCAGCCGCCGCTGGGGCGCGGCTACGACGACGGTCTCGTCGCGGCGCTCGCGGTGTGTGACATGCTCGATCGCGCGCCCGACAAGTCGATGGCCGACCTGAGGCGCGCGCTGCCGAAGACCTATCAATCGCCCACCATGTCGCCCCACTGCGACGACGAGAAGAAGTACGGCATCGTCGACAAGGTGGTGGCGCACTACCAGCAGCTTGCGGCTAACGGCGGCACGGTCGCCGGGCAGAAGATCCGCGATCTCGTCACGGTCAACGGCGTGCGCGTTACGCTGGAAGACGGCACGTGGGGCCTCGTGCGCGCCTCCTCCAACAAGCCGGAGCTGGTGGTCGTGGTGGAGAGCCCGACATCGGAAGCGAACATGAAGGCGATCTTCGCCGATATCGACGGGCTGCTATCGCAGCATCCGGAGGTCGGCGAGTACAATCAGAAGATTGCCATCTGACAGGCGGAGCGATGCAAAGCCCGATACCGTCCCCAAACAGAAACGTTGAGGGGTAGACACGCTAAGCATCACTCCAATCGCGATAGAAGGCCATCGCAATCCAACCGTCAATCGATCTTACGATAAAAGGTCGATCAGGAAGCGCGTCGCGATCGTCGCCAGGAACGCGGCAAACGCGAGTTCCAGCGTTCGGCGCGGAACACGGTGCGCAATCCGCACGCCGTAGGGCGCAGCCCAAACGCTCACCGGCGCGACGATCGCCATACCGAGCAGGTTGACGAAGCCGATCGAGCCCGCTGGCAGTCCCGCGACACCCCAGCCCGCCCACGCGAAGCCGATGACGCCCGGTAGCGCGATCAGCGGCCCGACACCCGCGGCCGTCGAAACGGCCTGCAGGATCGGCTTGCCGAACAGCGTCAGCAGCGGCACGACGAACGTCGCCCCACCGATGCTCATCAGCGTCGAGATGAAGCCTACGCCCAGCGCACCGATCTGCGGCCACGGCGACGGCGGAAGGTGATCGGAAATCTTCCAATCCTCGCGCCCCAGCGCCATCTTCAGCGAGACGAAGCCGGCGGCGCACACCCACACCCACTTCAACACATCGCCGCTCGATGCCTTCGCCGCGAGCGTGCCGAACACGACGCCGAGCACGACGAAGGGCGCAACACGTTTCAGCAGCGCGATATCGACGGAGCCGCGTGCGCGGTGGGCGGCGAAGGATTTGAGCGAGGTCGGCAGGATGATCGCGAGCGTCGTGCCGAGCACCACGTGCATACGGATGGCTGGATCGACATCGAGGATGCGGAATACCTCGTAGAGCACCGGCACCAGCACGCCGCCACCGCCGATGCCGAGCAGGCCGGCAAGAAACCCTGCGACGAGCCCGGCGGCGAGCAGTCCCGCGGCGAGCAGCGCCAGATCGCCGACGGACAGCCCGAATGCCATGCGCGGACGGTTCCTTATTCGGCAGCCGTCAAGGAGGGACGCCGATCCTCTTCGACGAGCGCGAGCGCATCCAGAAGCGTTGCCAGCGTTGCAGTTTCCCGCGGGGCATTCTCGCTGAGGTGGCGGCGGAACAGCCGCGCCCGCGGCTCGCCGTGATAGAGCCCGAGCATATGGCGCACGACGTTGTTGAGGCGGCCGCCCGCCGCGAGATGCCGCTCGATGTGCGGAAGCATTCCTTCCACCGCCTCGCGGCGCGTCACCTTGGGCGCGTCATCGCCGAAGAAACGGCGATCGACATCCGCGAGAAGATAGGGCGTCTGGTAGGCCGCGCGCCCGAGCATCACGCCGTCGACATGACGCAGGTGCTCTTCCGCGGCGTCGAGATCAGAAATGCCGCCGTTGATGCTGATGGTGAGCTCCGGGTGCGCGGCCTTGAGCCGGTAGACGCGCGCATAGTCGAGCGGCGGGACCTCGCGGTTCTCCTTCGGCGAGAGGCCCTTCAGCCAGGCCTTGCGGGCGTGCACGATGAATGTCGTCACCCCTGCCCCGGCAACGACGTCGATGAAGCGCTGCAGATCGGCTTCGCTATCCTGGTCGTCGATGCCGATGCGGCACTTCACCGTCACCGGCACCTTGACTTGCTGCTGCATCGCCGCGACGCACCGGGCAACGAGCTCCGGCTCGGCCATGAGACAGGCGCCGAAGCGGCCTTCCTGCACGCGATCCGAAGGGCAGCCAACGTTGAGATTGATCTCGTCGTAGCCGAACGCTTCGCCGATGGCTGCCGCCTCGGCCAGCGCACCCGGATCGGAGCCGCCGAGCTGCAGCGCGACGGGATGCTCGTGCCGACCTGCCAACCCGAGCAGGCGGGCTCGGTCACCGTGCAGCACCGCCGGCGCCGTGACCATCTCCGTATAGAGCAGCGCATGCCGCGTGAGCTGACGGTGGAACGTCCGGCAGTGCCGGTCCGTCCAGTCCATCATGGGGGCAACGCTGAACCTATGGGGTTGATTTTTCACGTGTTCTAGGCACTCTCGATGGTAAACAGGGAGCGTGTGCGCTCAATTCTCGCGGAACGTCAGCCGAATTCCGTCACGACGCGGAATTCGCACGCGCGCCGAGTGAGTGCACACGACAGCCGCCTTCGCAAGACTGCAGTCTGTGTGCCGGCGTGCTCAAGTTCGTCGCAAGCCCTGCGGCCGTTGATTTGCGTGGGCATACGCGGCCGCCATCTCGGTTCCCCGGCAGCTTAAGGCCCCGTTGCATTCGCCAGCGAACGTTCCCCTTCGCGACGCAGGCCAAAGACCCTCATCACGACGACGTAAAAGACAGGCACGAACAGCACGGCCAGAATGGTGGCGGACAGCATGCCGCCGAACACGCCCGTCCCGATCGCATGCTGCGTCTCCGCGCTGGCACCCCTGGCCAGCATCAGCGGGACGACACCCAGCGCAAATGCGAGCGAGGTCATCAGAATCGGCCGAAGCCGCAGCTGCGCCGCCTCGACGACCGCTTCGATGAGGCCATGTCCGTCTGCGACCCGGCTCCTGGCGAACTCGACAATGAGGATCGCATTCTTAGCCGACAACCCGATGATGGTGATGAGACCAACCTTGAAGAACACATCGTTCTCCAGCCCGCGCAGGTGCACCGCGATGACAGCCCCGATGAGGCCCAAAGGCACGACGAGCATCACCGCGAACGGTATGGCCCAGCTTTCGTAGAGGGCCGCGAGCACGAGGAACACCACCAGCATCGAGAGAGCGAGCAGGATCGGCGCTTGCGATCCGGATTGCTTTTCTTGAAACGACTGCCCGGTCCACTCGATGGTGAATCCCGCCGGCAGTTGGCCGGCCAGCCGTTCCATCTCGGTCATGGCGTCGCCGCTCGAGACGCCCGGTGCGGCACTGCCGGCAATGCGTGCTGCGCGGAACCCGTTATAGCGCACCATTTGCAGCGGGCTCGATTCCCACACGGGTGTCACGACCTCCGACAGAGCAACCATGCCGCCGGCCGCGTTACGGACATAGAGTTTGAGGACGTCGTCGATCTGCATGCGGTTTGGCGCATCTGCCTGCACGATCACCTGCTGCAATCGCCCCGCATTGGGAAAATCGTTGATGTAGGTGGATCCCATGGCGGCCGTCAGCGTGTCGTTGATCATGGTGAAGGCTACACCGAGGGTTTCCGCCTTCTGCCGGTCGATCTGGAGCTTGACGCTGGGACCGCTCGGCAGGCCCTCTGGGTAAACGCCGGTGACGCGTGAGCTCTTTGCGGCGAGCCGCAGCAATTCGTCTTGCGCGGACATCAATGCTGCGTAGCCGCGACCGGCGCGATCCTCGAGCCGCAACGAAAAGCCGGAGGTCGTTCCCAGCGTATCGATCGCCGGCGGCTTGAGACTCATGATCATGCCCTCCGGCGCCGTGGCCATGGCCGCCGTCGCCGCTGCGATCGCATCGTCGACGGTGGTGCTCCGCTCGCCCCAGTCCTTCAGATTGGTGAAGGACATTGCTGCGTTGGGACCAGAACCCGAAAATCCAAAACCAATGAGGGAGGTGTTGCTCGCGACGTCCGGCTGCGACATGACGTGGTCGTCGTACTGCTTGACGATATTCCGCGTGCGTTCGGCCGTCGCATCCGCCGGCAGCGCGAAGCTCGTCATGAAATATCCCTGGTCCTCGGCAGGCACAAAAGAGGAAGGCAGGTGAAGATAACCATAGGCCAGCGCACCCACGATGCCCAGGTAAAGCACCATGATGCGGCCAGTCCGCTTCACGAGCGCCGAGACCGATCTTCCATAGCTCTCCGCCAACCGATCGAAGGCGCGGTTGAACCAGCCGAAAAATCCCTTCTTCTCGTGATGTCCCGGATCGATCGGCTTGAGAAGCGTGGCGCAGAGCGCAGGCGTCAAGGTCAGGGCGAGGAAGGCGGAAAAGAGGATGGACACGGCCATCGACAGGGTGAACTGGCGGTAGATGGCGCCCACGGAGCCGGTCGCAAGACCCATGGGAATGAAAACGGCGGACAACACCAGGGTAATGCCGATGACAGCGCCGGTGATCTCTCCAATCGCCTTTTGCGTCGCAGCCTTGGGCGGCAGCCCCTCGCTCGCCATGATGCGTTCCACGTTCTCGACCACGACGATGGCGTCGTCGACGATGATGCCGATGGCCAGCACCATGCCGAACATCGTCAGGACGTTGATCGAGAAGCCCGCCGCCCACATCACGGCGAATGTGCCGAGCAGTGCAATCGGGGCGACGATGGCCGGAATGAGCGTGTAGCGGAGCTTCTGGAGAAACAACAGCATCACAACGAACACGAGCGCCATCGCCTCGAGCAGGGTGTGCACGACCTTCTCGATCGATATCCTGACGAACGGTGCCGTGTCGAAGGAGATTCCATACTCCATCCCCTTCGGCATCGTCGTCGCGAGTTCCGCCAGCCGTGCGCGCACGGCAGCGGCGGTGCGAACCGCATTGGCACCCGGTGCCAGCTGAACTGCGGCTGCCGTTGCCGGTCTACCGTTCTCGCGGATGACGAAGCCGTGGCTTTGTGCACCGACCTCAACGCGCGCCACGTCGCCCAGGACAAGTTTCGAGCCGTCCGGCTCGGATCGCAAGACGATAGCCGCGAACTCCTCGGCGGTCTGCAATTGGCCCTGGACGGTGAGCGGAATGCTGACCTTCTGGCCTGGAACAGCCGGCTCCGCACCGACCCGCCCCGGTGCGATCTGCGCATTTTGCGATGCGATCGCGCCGGTGATGTGCGCGAGCGACAGCGAATATGAAACGAGCTTGGCCGGATCGACCCAGATGCGCATGGCCGTTTCCGAGCCAAACGCCTGCACCCTTCCCACGCCATCGACGCGTTGCAGCTCCTCGGTGAGATTGCGCTTCATGTAGTCGCCAAGCGCCAGCTCGTCGAATTCGCCACTGCGCGAGGTCAGTGAGACGATCATCAGAAACGACGACGACGCGGACTCCACGCTCACACCCATCCGGCGCACCGCTTCCGGCAGCCGTGCTTCCACCGCCTTCAGGCGGTTTTGCACATCGACCTGCGCCATCTCGGGGTTGGTGCCGGGCTTGAAGGTCGCGGTAATGCTGGCGCTACCCGACGTATCGGCCGTCGATTCGAAGTACAGGAGGTTCTTGACCCCCGACAGCTCTCTTTCGATTGGCCCGACCACGCTGTCGTTGATCGTCTGCGGGGTGGCTCCCGTATACGACGCACCGATGCTGACGCTCGGCGGGGCGATGTCCGGATACTGCGACACCGGGAGCTGCGGGATGGCGATTGCGCCGGCAAGTGCAATGAAAATTGCAATAACCCAGGCAAAAACGGGACGCTCGATGAAAAACTGCGGCATGCCAGCTCCTCCCGGTCAGCTCTTAGCTTGCATGCTTGATTGTTCCGGCCTGGCCGTTTCAACGGCGACACCATCCTGAACGCGCTCCTGGCCCTGCACGACGACCCTTTCGCCCGCCTTGAGGCCGGAGCGAACGATGTAGCGCCTCTCGACGATCTCACCGAGATCGACGAAGCGCCGCTCGGGCATGTTCTTTTCGCCGACGACGATTATTTGAGGCCGGCCTGCGATGTCGCGGATGACCGCCTCCTGCGGAACAAGCAGAGCGTTGCTGCGCACGCCGCGCGGCAGGCGAGCGCGAACATACATGCCGGGAAGCAACATCCTGTCGGAATTTCCGACCTGCACACGTACGGTGACGTTTCCAGTGCCGGGATCGACGCTGATGTCGGAAAAGAGCGCGCGTCCCGAGACGGGATAGGGTTTGCCGCTTGCATCGAGAATTACGACCGGCACCTTCGCCGCCGCTTGCAATTGTCCAGACTGCGCGGCCGCCCGGATGACGTCGATCTGCGCCGCCGGCTGACGGACGTCGACATACACTTGGTCGATCTGCTGAATGATAGCGAGGGCATTGGCACCGGCGGCGGAAACCAATGCGCCCTCGCTGACGAGCTCCGGTCCGATCCGTCCGCCGATCGGGGCGCGCACGGTTGCAAACTCGAGATCCAGGTGGCGGCGATCGAGTGTCGCCTGCGCCTCGGCGACTCCGGCCTTGGCGTCCGCAAGATCCGCCAGCGCATCATCGTAACCCGCGTGGCTGATGGCGTTGGTCGGCAGCAGCTTTCGCGCGCGATCGAATTTGGCCTGGCTACGGACGAGCCGCGCCTCGGCACGTTGCAGCGCCGCCGCGGCGCTTGCGACTTCGGCCTTGAAAGGCTCCGGGTTGATCTCGAACAGCGCCTGACCGGCCTTAACCTCCGATCCCTGCTCGAACCGACGCCGCTCGACGATGCCGCCGACCTGCGGTCTGATCTCCGCCGTGCGGAAGGCGGCCACACGGCCCGGCAGCTCGTCGACCAGCGTCACGGTTTCCGGGTTTACCGTCATTGTTGCGACGACGGCGCGCGGGGCGGCGTCAGCCGACGGCGCCGCTGATGATGTGCCCTTGCAGCCCGCGACGGCCAAGGCGGCGACCGGCAGAAGCCAAAGGCGACCAAAACGGTTGACCATTCATATGCTCCGATGGCGCCCCGATCGAGCGCGCAGCTTTCATTGTCGCCGATCGTTATCCAGACGTGCCGGTCGACAAGGGAGAATGTGTGGAGATTTGATGGAGAGCGTCGGGCCCATGACCTCGCCGCGGAGACAGACCATGCGTTGAGATCGCGCCGCTCGAAACCCGAAGCCGACAGCTGGCTACCCAGCCTCAGGAGCGCGGCGCAGAACCTCGATGCGGTTTTTGCCGGGCCCGCGACGATCGGCGCGCTCAGCGGCTCGCCGAATTCGGCGGTACATTTTTGATGGCAGCGCGCCGCGTCCTACCTCGTGCGCTCGCCCGGGATTATGTGCCCGAAGCCACGCACCCGGCCCCCTTGTTGGGCCCGACAATGCACCTTGCACGAAACCTCGACAAATCATCGACCGTGGCTTGCCCCTGTAACTCTTGAGCTGTGCTCCATAAAGAAGCAGGGGAGACATCATTGACGACCTCCACATCGCGGCGCAGCCAGCGCTGGCGTCCACTGCTGCTTGCAGGCATGACGATGGTTCCATTCATGTCCGGTGCGAGCGTTGCGGAAACGCTCCGGGACGCGCTGTCGGCGGCCTATGGTTACAACCCGCGGCTCGATGCACAACGGGCGTTCCAACGCGCGTCAGATGAGGACGTTGCGCGCGCCATGTCGGGCTACCGGCCGACGGTGACGGCCAGAGCCGACATCGGTATCGAACGAACGGATCAGCGCCCTTCCTCGGCGTTCGACGGTGTTACCACGCCACGCGGCTATAGCGTGCAGGCCGTGCAGCCGCTGTTTCGCGGCTTTCGCACCTACAATGCGGTGAACGAAGCCGAGGCCAACGTTCGCGCCCAGCGCGAGGTGCTGCGTGACGTGGAGCGCAACGTACTGCTGCAGGCGGTGACCGCCTACATGGACGTGGTCCGCGACCAGGAGCTCGTGCGCCTCAATGAGAACAACGTCAACGTTCTGTCGCGCGAGTTGAAAGCGGCGCAGGACCGTTTCGCCATTGGCGACGTGACGCGCACCGACGTCGCCCAGGCGGAGGCGCGGCGGGCCGATGCCGTATCGCGCCTCGATGCTGCGCGCGCCAATCTGCGCACCAGCCGCGGAAGCTATCAGCTGGTCATCGGCCATGCACCCAGCGGCCTGACGTGGCCGGGAGTACCCGAAGAGTTTTTGCCGCGCCAGATGCATGAGGCAACCGCGGTGAGCAACAATGAAAACCCCCTCGTCGTCGCCGCCCTGTTCCGTGAGCAGGCCGCGCGGTACGCTATCGAGCGTATTCGCGGCGAGCTTCTACCGACGTTCCAATTGGAGGCTTCCTACAACGATCGGTTCGATCCCTCGAAACGGATCGCGGAGTCCGAGACCGGGACACTCGTCGGCCGCGCGACCATACCGATCTACGAGGCCGGCGATGTCTATGCCCGCGTTCGCCAGGCGAAGCAGAACCACGTCGGAATTTTGCAGCAGATCGCGCAGGTGCGTACCGAGCAGACGCAGAACGTCGTCGCCGCGTGGGCGCAGCTCGAAGCCGCCCGCGGACGGCTCGAATCCGACCAGGTAGCGGTTAAGTCGAACAAGGTGGCGCTGCAGGGCGTGCGGGAGGAGGAGAAGGTCGGGCAGCGTACGCTACTCGACGTGCTCAACGCCGAGCAGGAGTATCTCAATTCGCAGGTGAACCTGGAAACGACGCGGCGCAATCTCGTCGTTGCCGCATATTCGGTGATCGCGTCCATGGGCCGTCTCGACGCCGCCCGGATCGGCGCCGCGGCCTATGTCTACGACCCCAACGTTCACTATGAAGAGGTGCGCCGGAAGTGGATCGGCCTCAGCATTACGTATGGGGACGGACGCACCGAGACCTTCGAGGCCGAGCCTGAGCAGGATTGGAAATCCCGCGTGTTCAAGTGATGGCCGGCGTGTTCAAATGAGGGTCAGGCTGGCACCTTAGAACGTGATCAACTGGAGTGCCGTCGCGCCGCGTCGCGTCGGCGCGCAAATGGCGCCGCCAATGGTACCTATCGAATGAAGGCCGCCAGAACCGCACCCGCGCCCATGAGAAGCGCGCCGCAAAGCAGAATCAAAAACACAGCGCGCGCGATGTCGAGGATCCGATTGCCCCGAGTTGGCAGATTGTCTTGCATGGCTTTTCCTCAGCGCCGCTCATACGACTGTCCACGGCTCACCGTTCGCGCCTCGGCAATTTTGCAGCCGCAGCTTCTCCACCGCGGTGCGCGACGCCGCGCATCTGCACATCCATGCCTGCTACGCCGTCTCCATGGACGAAGCGACGGCCCCCGGCCAAGGGCCCATGGTGAAGCTGCTAATAGCCGGCGCCCGTTCTGGCCATGGCGGCATTCCGGTCGATGGCATCCTAATCCGTCACGAAACCGGCGGTGGCGACCGGTTCGTCGGGGTAGGCGAGTTGCTCGCGGGCACGCCACTCGTCGGTCACGAAGTTGACGACCAGCGACTTCCGGATACCGGGAATTTTGCGTGCCTCGAAGCCGTGATAGGTGATGTTCGACGGCACGAAGATCATGCCGGCTCCGGAAGCGAACGGCGACCGCCCCACCCACTGCTTGTCCGCGTCATAGATGTCGGTCCCGAGATCAGCGTGGGCTGCATCCTGCGAAAGGTAGATGAGAAACGTGAATGCCTTAACGCCGATATCCGTATGCGGCTCGAGCCAGAAGCCGTCGACATCCTGGGCGAGCTCGACGCGTAAGTAGGTCCCGGCCAGATCGGCGCCAAACGTGCGCTCGATTGCAGAGGTCACTTGGCGATTCTGCAATGCGGCTGCCACTTCGGAGACGCAGTTAAACGCTCTTCTGTTCTCCTCGTTGAAATAATGACGGCGGGAGTTGTGCAGCTCACGCTTACCCGAGACGCCAGCGAGCTCGATGGCTTCGAACGGCAATTCGAGTATCTCTCGAATTGTCGACTGCGGTAGACAATCTGTGACAAGCCAATGCGGATATGGGCTCGATCGCCCGCTCGCGCGCGCGAAGCTGCGCAGGATAAAATCAATAATTTCCGCCTGGGATACGGCCATCGATCCATGCTCCACATTGAGGGCAGGTTACGAGTAGCCAGCGCTCGGATGCGGTGCACTATAAGAATTTGTAAACATGGGAAGTCGGCGACAAAGCCTTCGTTCTCGCGTTGAAGAGGCTGGTTGCGTTTGCGCCGATGGCTCTGACACATCGACGCCGTGGTCTGGACCACGTCACTCAACGCAGCGCTTCGAAACAAAACGGTTGGAGCCACGCCTTCGCGCAATCTGCACGAATCCTCCAACGAGATTGGTGAAAGGACGCGTAACCGTGGTTGCGAGGATGCTCGCGGCCTGCACGCCTGCGTCGGCCCGGTAGCCTCGGCTGCGCCCAGCGGTCCCGCCTCACGCTTCCCATGGAGGCCGGGCCACGGTGCTCCGATCGAGAGCGCACCGTCAGCCCCCCTGGCTGGGTGCAGCACCTTTATCATTTCAGCGGCGACAGGACGCGCCTGTTCCGCACGCGCGCATCGCCACGATTGTTTGGAATGACCGGATTGGCCGTGGCTCTCGGCGCTGGCGGGCATGTCATGCTTGGCGCGTAGCGGCGAACGGCTGGCGCTGACGAAAGACGCACCGGCGCGCGATGAGAACGCGCGCTTCACCGACGGCCGGCAATCGGTGCCCGTCTACCACAGCAGGGCGAGATGGCCGACGCCTCGATGAAACCTGCACACAAAGCGAAAACTTCCTGAACGTACGCGGACCAAGGATCGGGCAATTGGGTTCTGCTGAAGAACCGTTCGATCGATTGGCGAAGGAGCTCGACATGAGCCTCTACCGAACGCTCGCCGTGCTGCTGATCGTAGTGTCCGCGACGGTGGGTGCGAGTTTCGCGCACGCGGGTGAATGGTCAGACGACGACGAGAGCTACGACTACGACGATTACGACGGGGGGTATGACGGATACTCCGGCTATTACGACCACTACCCGGGCTACGGCGCGCATTTCTACTTCCCAGGCTACAGCTACTCGTATCGGCCTTCCCGAAACTGCTACCGCGCGACCAGAAAGGTCTGGAGCAGGAGGCACGGAACATACGAGCGCAGACGCGTTGTGATCTGCGATTGAACTCCGGGTAGCCTGTGCGGAACGGTGGGGGCGCAACGCCTTCCGCTCCACCTCACCGAGCGAGCCGCCCACGGGGTTCCTCGCGAACGCAGCTTCTCGATTTCAGGCGAGCACGTCTGGTGGCGAACCACGCCACCGGGGGGAACACAGCAAGGGTCAGTCGCGAATGCTTGTGGTACGCGCCATCACGGTGGGACTCTGTCACGTTGCTTTGTTAGTGGCGGTAGTTTCATCAGGGGGACTTTGCGTCGTCGGCGCATTTTATCCCGCGCCCGCCTATGCCCAGGGCGCCACCATCCAGGCCATCACCGTCCACGGCAACAAGCGCGTGGAGCCCGAGACGGTGCGCTCGTATCTCCAGTTCTCGACCGGCAGCGCCTACGATCCGGCGAAGATCGACGGGTCGATCAAGGCGCTGTTTGGCACCGGCCTCTTCTCCGACGTGCGCATCGATCGCTCGGGCGCCGACATCATCGTCACCGTCGTCGAGAACCCGGTCATCAACCAGGTCGCTTTCGAAGGTAACAGCGAGGTCGATACCGAGACCCTGCGCAACGAGGTGCAGCTGAAGCCGCGCTCGGTGTTCACCCGCGCCCGCGTGCAGGCCGACGTACAGCGCGTGCTCGACGTCTACCGCCGCCAGGGCCGCTACGCCGCGACGGTCGAGCCGAAGATCATCGAGCTCGAGCAGGACCGCGTGAACCTCGTGTTCGAGATTGCCGAGGGCAACGCCACCAAGGTCAAGGGCATCCACTTCGTCGGCAACAAGGCCTTCTCCGACAGCCAGCTCCGCGACGTGATCTCCACGACCGAGAAGGGCTGGTTCGACTTCCTCAAGGGTACGGCGATCTACGATCCCGACCGCATGAATCTCGACCGCGAGCTGCTGCGCCAGTACTACCTCAAGAACGGCTATGCCGACGTGCAGGTGACGGCTGCGAACGCCGAGCTCGATCGCGACGGCTCCGGCTTCTTCCTCACCTATTCGATCGAGGAGGGCGAGCCCTACGATTTCGGCACCATCAACGTCGAGAGCACCGTCGCCTCGATCGATCCCGTCAAATTCAAAGGCGAAGTGCTGACGGAAGCGGGCGACACCTATAACGCGCAGCTCATCGACAAATCGGTCGAGGCGCTGACGGGCGCGGTCTCCAAGGACGGCTACGCCTTCGCCCGCGTGCGCCCGCAGGCCGTGCCGGATCCGGTCACGCGCAAGATCGCGCTCAACTACGTGATCGAGGAAGGCCCGCGCGTTTACATCGAGCGCATCAACGTCACGGGCAACACCCGCACGAAGGACTACGTGATCCGTCGCGAGTTCAAGGTGGCCGAGGGCGATGCTTACAACCCGCTGATGGTCGACCAGGCCAAGAAGCGCCTGACGAACCTCGGTCTCTTCAAGGCGGTCGAAGTGAAGCGCCGTCCGGGCAGCTCGCAGGACCGCGTCGTGCTCGACGTGGAGCTGGTGGAGCAGTCGACGGGCGAGCTCTCCTTCGGTGCCGGCTACTCGACGGCGGAAGGCGTGATCGGCGATGTGTCGATCACCGAGCGCAACCTGATGGGCAACGGCCAGTTCCTGCGGTTGCAGCTTTCCGGCTCGCTCAAGCGCCAGCAGGTGAACCTCAGCTTCACCGAGCCGCGCTTCCTCGACCGCAACCTCGCCGCCGGCTTCGATCTCTTCCACAAGCAGATCGACCAGGCGAAACAGTCTGGCTTCGAGAGCCGGCGCACGGGCGGCAGCCTTCGCCTGGGCTTCCCGATCTCGGAAAAGCTCTGGATGCAGACCTCGTACACCGTATCACGCGACGAAATCTATAAGGTTCAGCCCCGCGCCTCTCTTGCCATCCGTGAGGCACAAGGAACCTCCTACACCTCGATGCTCGGCACCACGCTGACATACGATTTGCGCGACGACCCGCGTAATCCGACCAAGGGTTTCTGGTTCCAGACCGGTGCCGACTTCGCCGGCCTCGGCGGTGACGTGCAGTACATCAGCCTCGCGGCGGAAGCGCGCGGCTACTACCCGATCACCGACAACATCACCTTCGTCGCCCGCGCCGTCGGCGGGGCGATCGAGGGTTGGGGTGGCCAGAACGTTCGCCTGATCGACCTCTTCTTCAAGGGCGGCGAGACGGTGCGCGGCTTCGACCGCGCCGGTTACGGTCCGCGCGACCTGAATACCCGCAATGCACTCGGCGGCCAGTACTACTGGGCGACGACGGCGGAAATTCGCTTCCCCATCCCGTTCGTGCCCGACAATCTCGGCATCTCCGGTGCCGTGTTCGCCGACGCTGGCTCGTTGTGGGGCTCGAACGTGAGTAATCTCAAGCAAGGTTGCGCGGCCGGCGACACGACACGTGTCTGCCTCGCCGACAGCTCGGCCATTCGCTCCTCGATCGGCGCCAGCTTGATGTGGCAGTCGCCGGTCGGTCCGATCCGCATGGACTTCGCCAAGGTGCTCTCCAAGCAGAGCTACGACGACGAGCAGTTCTTCCGCTTCGGCGCGGCGACGAAGTTCTAACCCGGCGGTGGTGCCTGATCGGCACTTCCTGGATGGTAGATCGAAGTGTCGCTGCGCTCTCGACACGGTCTCGTCGGCTAGAAGCGGGAACGCCGTTGGCGTGAATATCATCCGCCTCCGGTCCGGGGGCATCGGCTCTCGTCAGCCAACCGCGAGCGATCCGGGACAGTAAAGACCAAGCTCCGTGCGTGCTAGGTTTGGGCCTGATACGCGGGTGGTATTGAGTGGCTCACGTCGGGGCGACTTATAGTTAATGCTTCCCAACCCTCGGGGATCTGAACCCGGGCGGACATCACCCCGATAAAATCCCAAGCTGCGGCAGCGCGACCTCGACATACTCTCGACGCGTTCTCGACAGAAACAGCCGAGAATGTCATTAGCCGGTCGTGTCGTGGCGAGAACATCGAATGAACGCCCTTGCTCTAATCGCAGAGGATGACGCGGAAGTCGCTGGCATCCTCGATGCTTACCTCATACGCGAGGGGCTGCGCACCGTACGCGCGGGAGACGGCCTCACCGCCATCGACCTCCATCGAAAATTGAAACCCGATATCGTCTTGCTCGATGTCAAGATGCCGAAATCGGACGGGTATGAAGTGCTGGCCGCGATCCGCCAGCACAGTGAGACGCCGGTGATTATGGTCACGGCGCTCGATGAGGACCTCGACAAGTTGCAGGCCCTGCGCATCGGCGCTGACGACTATGTCGTAAAGCCGTTCAACCCCCTCGAAGTGGTGGCGCGCGTGAAGGCCGTTCTGCGCCGCGTGCAGGGACAGGGGATGGCCTCGGTATTGCGCGTTGGGCCGCTCGAGGTCGACGAGATCGCACATGTTGCCTTCGTCGAGGTCGCGAAGCGGGGACGGATTCGGCTTGATCTGACGCTCACCGAATTCCGGATTCTGGCGCACATGGCGCGGGCGCCTTCGCGCGTGTTCACCCGGGCGGAGTTGATCGATGCCTGCTTCCCCGACAGCGATGCCCTCGAGAGAACCGTCGACAGCCATGCGAGCAACCTGCGACGCAAGTTCGAAGCGGCCGGAGCGACGGGATACCTGGAGGGCGTGCGCGGGGTGGGGTATCGATTAACGGAGCTGCTATGAAATCGGCGCGAGGCCTCAATCGCCAACTTGCGATGTGGATGGCCGCGGTCACCGGCATTGCTCTCGCAACCATGGTTGCCGGCATCACGCTATTCTATGCAGCGCTCTATTATATCGATCCTTGGATGTTGTTCGGCGGTCCACCGCCCGATCTCCCAGCTAACGCCGACCAAAAATTCACCTTCTCCGACTTCTGGCCGGGTCCAATCGAATGGACGGCCTTCCTCGTGCTCTGGCTGGTGGGCACAGTGGGCGCGGTCGCGGCAGCAGTGCGCTTCACTCGCCGCCTGATCCGCCCGCTCGAAGCGGTCGGCAATGCCGCCCACCAGATCGCGCGCGGCGATTTGACGGCGCGCGCCGCCCCCGAGGGCCCGATGTTCGACGAAACCCGGCAGCTCGTCGATGATTTCAACGCAATGGCGAGCCATTTGAGCCAGTCCGAAGCCGAGACGCGCGCCTGGAACGTGGCTATCGCGCACGAATTGCGAACGCCGTTGACGATCCTCCGCGGCCGTCTCCAAGGCGTCATGGATGGCGTGTTCGCGCCGGACGCAGCCGCGGTCCGGGGTCTGGTGGCGCAGGTAGACAGCCTTACGCGCATCGTCGAGGATCTCAAAGTCTTCACGCTCGCCGAAAGCGGCCGGCTCGAGCTGCGGGTGGAGACCGTCGACCTCGCCGACGAAGTCGCCACCGTGGTCAACCTCGTCGGTCCCGAGCTGAAGGAAAGCGGCATCGACGTGGTAGCTGATCTGGGCCGCGTCCTTGTTAGAGCCGATGGCGCACGGGTGAGGCAGGCCCTGCTCGCCATTCTCGAGAACGCGCGTCGTTATGCCGGCCCCGGCATCCTGCGCATCGAAACCCGCGCAACTCTTCACAAAGCGATCCTGCGGGTGTGCGACAACGGTCCCGGTCTGCCGCCAGGCGCTGAAAGACTCGTGTTCGAGCCATTCTGGCGAGCAGACGAATCGCGTTCCCGCGCCACGGGAGGCAGCGGCCTCGGCCTTGCCGTCGTGCAGGCCATTGCGCAAGCGCATGGCGGCTCAGCACTCGCCAGTGCGGCACTCCCCACGGGAGCGGTCTTCGAGATCCATTTTCCCCGCGCCGTGGCGAAGGAAACGCAGACCAAACCTATGGTCTTGGGGAACGCCTCGCCGATCGAACTCGCGCGAAAGACTTCTGCATAAGAAATTCCGTGCGGACCTCACCATGACTCCGCCAGCAAAACGAAAGCCCTCCCCGCAGTCGTGAGAGGAGGCTCTTCCGCTATTTGGCGCTGCGAGGGACGCACAGCGCAATTGTAACCGCTGTTTGTGAACTTGGCGTAGAGGCTCGCTGCTGGCCAGCACTCCCGGAAGAGCGCGCCAGGGGGCGACCTCTTTCCAGCACTCGCTTAGCAGCACACGGCCCTGCACCCGTCCTCGTCCGGATGTGGATGCCCCGGCCCCCACTGTATGTGAGCCTCCCCCGCCAGGCTGCGCATACCCTATTTAAAATCATCCTCCATTTGCGCGGCGATCGATGTCGACTGGGCTGTCGCTGCGCAAAGTCCTGCGTAGCTGAAGAAAGGAGGCGGCGGTGGAATGCCCTCGGTGAGCGTATTCCGGTTGTCGAAAACCGTGCCGCTTTGCGCGAATTTTCCGTAGATATTGAGCGCGTGCGAGAGCAGCCACGGGTTGGCCTCTCCCAGCCGTTCGCGATTTTTGCGGACCGCCTTTGCCAGGTCGTCCGCGGTCACGTGCCGATAGCCACCGCTGCCATGCGGCGTCTCATTGATCCCACTCGCGATCGCTGCATCGATCTGCGCGATGGTCGATGCGGCGTCCGAACCCGTGGAGAGATGGTAGTGGTCAAACTTCGGCTTTGGCATCGTGGCCAGCCGCAGGACGGCGTTCGCGACCCAGTCGACGGGCACGACATCGAGCTTTTCGCTATAGGGACACGTAAACTGCCCAAGCAAAAACGTAGAGCGAAACACCCAGTAAATGCTGCCCGACGGCTTCGTCCCGAGCTTGGTATGGCCCACCACGATAGACGGGCGGGCGGACACGAAGCTCAATCCGGGAAATTCGAACCGTGCCTTCCGCTCGAATTCCAGTTTCGACTGCGTATAGGGAACGACGTGTTCGCCTTCCGAGACCTGCGCGGATTCGGGAACCACTTCGGAGGTTCGCATGCCGACGCACCACGCCGTGCCGACATTCGTGAATCTCCGGAGCCCCGCCGCCTCAGAGAGATAACGCAGGAATTTCAGGCTCGCGTCGACGTTGACAGCTCTGATCTTGGGGTTGTTGGAGAATGACGTCACGGCGGCGCAATGAATAACGTGCGTGATTCTCGGGGTGCGCCGGTCCTCTACCAGAGCGCCGGCGTCCTCGAGGCCGCCGACGATGATCTGATCCATGTTGATGAGGCCCGCGACCGAAACGTCAGGGAAGAATCGCTGCATGCTTTCGGCGATCCGTCTCTTCCCCTCCTCTGGCGACTGAGCTCGCACCATGATCAACGTCTTGGTCCAGAGCGGTGTTGCGAGAAGCTCAGCGAGAATGGCGCCTCCGATAAATCCCGTACCTCCCGTTACAAGGAGATAATCGATGGATGGATCCATCGGATGGTGTTCTAGTTTTTCACCGCAGTTTACGTCGACAAGCTGCTGCATGTTTTGATAGTCCCCCAGTCTGGTCGTTGCGTGGCCGCATACCGAGGGGTGCGCACGTGCTCCGGCGGAGCGGTCGCTCCAAACGTCGATGCACGCGTTGTCCCTCATCTAGCGATTTGAGAACCGGCGATAGAAGACGGCGAAGTGGTCCCCCGTGGACGGCGCCGGTCGGATGCACCGCGTCGAGCGCGCATCCGGTTTGGAACTAGCTTGTCCAAGCGGGCGCGATTGGGGCGCCTATTTCGACTTTTTGTAATGAAACCCGCTATGTTCGCGCGGCCCGCTTCCGAGGCCCGATTGGGCAGAGCGCATGCGGAGGGTTTGTGAATTTGCAGTGACCCGACCTGAGACGTCTGCCCGGAATATATTCGATCGAAGCTTTGCCTTTGAGCGCGGGTTCAAGCCGTTCTGGCGGGATTACGCTGCGCGGAGACCGAAGGGCGCCTTTGGCGCTCACCCGTGGGCCGCGTTCCGCGAGCCGAGGTCTCCCCGAGCCACTTTGGATCGCCCGTTACTCGCCATTCCCAGCGCCGCGCGACGCAGACGCCCCGATTTGGAGAACCTCTGGGCAGCCGTCGCCTTTCAGCTCGTTCGCCTCGTATTGGCGGTAGGCCGAGCGCAGCGCGGCGTAGCCGTCGAGAGACGTGCGATCGAGCTTTTCGAGATCTGGAGCTGCCTCGAAATTCTTGTCGGTCGCGTCGAGTCCGGTGATGGGCCATTGTGCGACAGCGGCCCCTCCGCTCCGCAGCCCGATATTTATAGGATCCGCGACATACTCGGCAGCGATGCCCGCAGCCCCCCTGACGTCGGATGGCCCAAGCACCGGTAAGACGAGGTATGGTCCTTCCGGCATACCGAACGTCGCCAGGGTGCGTCCCACGTTGTTATCGTGGGCATCGACGCCATAGGATTTCGCGACGTCGAAAATGCCTCCGACGCCCAGTGTCGAATTCACCATGAAGCGGCGCAGAGATGCTCCGGCGGCGCATTCCCGCCCTTGGGCCAAATCATTCGCAAATACGAGCGGCTCGCGCAGGTTGCTCAGTACGTTGTGGATACCGAGCCATATGGGCGCCAGCACACCACCTGTGGCCGTGGCTTGCCGCACCGGCTCGACCACGCGGCGCACCTGCGTGTTGAACCAATAGATCTCGCGGTTGATCGGCTCCAACGGATCGTTCACCTCCTCCACACCCGCTTGCAGGTCTGGAGAATGCATGGCGCATGCAGCCAATGTCATCAGGGGCGGCATCATCAATGCTGCCGCGATGATACGGAATGGATTCCAGCTTGCCTTCACGAAGAGCACCCCCCGGGGCCGCACTCTCAGTTGCCTTTCGCCTTCAAGGCGGCGCTCAGGGCATCGAGATTGCCATTCGCTCCCCGCAAGAACGACGCATAGTCTTGCTTCGTCGTGGCCGACGTGCTGACACCGTCAATAACGACATCGAGAAATTTCTCCCGGCCCGATGGTCCCGTTACGATCCAGTCGACGTCATAGACCGTGCTTCCGGTTGGGGTGGAGATGGTCGAGCGAACGATCGTTGCTCCCGACGCGTCGGCATGTGCGGATTTGATCTGCAGCGACTGACCGTCGTAGTCGTAAAATCGCTCGGTGTAGATGTTGGCGAGCGCTCCCGCAAAGACCGCCTGGAAGCGGCTCTGCTGGTCGGCGCTCGCGCGCGCCCAATACGGCTCGACGACGAGCTGCGCGATCGCCGGTGCATCGAAATTCCTCAAGATGGCGCCGCGAAACTGTGCGCGCCGCTCACTGTCCTCTATGCTCCTGTTCGACAGGATGGCGATGGCCTCTACGGCAGCCTTTTGCACGAACGATGCTGCAGTATCCGTTGCTGCCGCGGCGACCGTGTCGGTGAACAGAAACACCGATGTTAGGCCGGCAAAAACGGCGTTCTGGATCCAGCGAACGCTGGCTGATGCTTTAGTTTGCCGCATGCAGCGGTCCTCCGAGGCTTGAAACACTGGTTGGCGTGAAGAACGCGTCAACTCTCATTCCGGAAAGCAAGGGTTCCGCTGCATCCAGCTCGACGAGCACTTCAAGGGCATTGTCCTTTGCCGTGGGTATCGCGTGACGTGCGGTCAGCGTCCGCGGCCGAACATTCGCGGCGATGAATGATACCGTGCCTGCGAACTCGAGCTGCGGAAAAGCATCGGAACGCACCATGACGCGTTGCCCGATGGCGATGTTGCCGACATCGTCTGCATCGGCTTCGACCCTCACGCGCAGCCGGCGGACATCACCCATCGTCACCACCACATCGTCAGACATTCCGCTGGCCGTCTCGCCCTGCAGCTTGTGAAGAGCCAGGATCGTCCCGTCGCGCGGTGCGCGGATGCGCGTCTTTTCCAATATGGCGTAGGCGATAGCGCGCTCGGCGCGCGCCGTTGCGAGGGCGGCTTCGGTTCGGGTCGGGCGCGGCAGTTCAGGCGATTTGTTCACCGTATCGAGGGTGCGCTGGCACTCCGCCAGGAGCGCGCGGCTTTCAGAGAGAGCTGCCGCAGCTACCTGCATCGCGTGCGCGGGGGCGTTGGCTATAGCGAGCTGATCCAGCGCGATCTGATTGCGCCAAACCTCGCTTTGCGCGCTTGAAACGCTGTCTTCGGCCGCCTGGCGCTGATTGGGCTGCGAACTCGAGATGGAATTGTCCCGCTCAGACTCCCGGAACGAAACCTCCGCTTCGCTCGCCCGCACGCGAGCGAGCGGCTCGCTGTCGTCGAGGATGGCGAGGAGCGTCCCCTTGACGACATCGTCGCGCACCTTCACGACGATCGCATCGAGCCGACCTGCGCTCGCGGCAGGGATTTTGATCTCACCCGAAATCGGCTCGATGCGACCAGGACCAGCCGCGACCCAGCTGGGCTCGGCGGACGCTGCGAGAACGGTGGCGGGCGCACGACCGGCCGCGTCGGCGGTGAGATCTGAATATTTGGGCAACCCGATTCCCGCGGCGACGAGCGCAACAACGCACACGAGAGCCGCGGCTCTGGCACCTTGGCTAAGCATGGGCATGTTCTCCGGGGACCGTGTTCGACAGCAGATATTCGGATGGCGTCTGAGCGTTCAGGATCTGCCCATCCGCCATGCTGAGGACCTGGTCGGCGAACGGCAGAGCGCGCGCATCGTGCGAGACCATGAGAACCGCGCAGCGTTCCTGCTTGGCGAGGCGGCGAAGCTGCTGCAGCACCCCCCGTCCCGATTCTCCATCGAGGGCCGCCGTCGGCTCGTCGGCGAGGATGATTTTCGGATTGGCGACAATGGCCCGGGCAATGGCAACGCGCTGCTGCTCGCCGCCGCTCATTTGACGCGGCAGTGACTGAAGGCAATGGGAAAGCCCCACCGAATGCAACGCCTTTTCCGCCGCCTCGCGAGCGTCTTTCGCGCGGCAACTGCGAATGGCCAGACTGGCTTCTACGTTCTCGCGCGCCGTCAGGCCTGGAAACAGATTGTAGGATTGGAAGACAAAGCCGATGTACCGTCGGCGCAGCTCGGCAAGCGCTTCGGCGTCCATGTTGACCGTCGCCTGGCCGGCAACTCTAACTTCTCCGCGTGTCGGCTTCAGGATGCAGCCAAGGATCGACAGCAGAGTGGATTTGCCGCTTCCCGACGGCCCCATGACAAGCAGTAGATCGCCGGCCGCAAGGGACACGGAGGCACCGCGCAGCGCGTTGACGCTACGAGCGCCCTCGCCCAGCACCATCTCGATGCGCTCGGCTTGCAGGACAGGATTGGCCGCTGCGTTGGTCATTGCGCGAACACCGAGGCAGGGTCGACGCGTGCCACTTTGGCCGCCGCCGCAAAGGTGGCGGCGACGGACATGAGGGCAGCAAGGCCGCACAAGGTGAGGATCAACGTCGGGGAGATCTCGATCGGCAAGCTCCACGCCGCCGAAATCGCCATCACGGCAAGGTTGCCGAGCAATGCCAACGCGAATCCGGCAAGTGTGCAGATGCCCGCCTGACAGGCGACGACTGACGTCAGGAAGCCCTTCGAGGAGCCCATGGCCCGGAAAGTCGCAAATTCCCGGCGATAGTCGTTCACGGTCGTATAAAGCGACTGCGTCATGATCACCGCGCCAACGAGGACGGCGATCGCTGTTCCGGTAAGCAGCGCGATTCCGGCGCCGGTATCGAGAAGCCAGCGCTCCACGTTGCGGGCGCGAAACTCCGCCGGTGTCAGTACCTCTACGGTGGGCAGTTTGCCTGCGAGCCTCTCCCTGACGCGCTGCGCGTCCGCGCCCTGAGCAAGCTCGACAGCGAGATAGGAGCTGCGGGAGGGATCTGCGTTCAGGAATGCACGCGCCTGGGAAAGCGCGGTGAAGACATATGGCGATGTCGTGAAGGAGCGGATTCCATTGGTCGTCAATGCGACCCGCGCGTGAAGGCCCTCGACATTGGCAATATCACCGCGTTTGCCGACACCCAGCTGCGGGGCATACGAAACGTCGATAGCCACTGCATCCGGGGCCCTGAGATCGTGGAGCTGTCCACTCGACACGTTCCAGGGATCGACCGTCGCGTGGCGTGGGTCGCTGCCAATGATGATCACGCTCGTGCTGCCGCCCGCAGGCTTGCGCCACTCGGCAAAGCCCACCACCAACGGCTTGATGCGGCGCACGCCCGGAACAACCGCGGCGGCATATTTTTGGTTCGTTTCCAGGAACGAGGGGTCGTCGAAAGCAGCCGTACCCTTCGGCACGATCCACAGATCGGCTTTCGCATTATCGATGATTGCGGAGATCGTGCGATCGAAGCCGAATAGCAGGCCGAGTTGCACCGTAACCAATACGAGCGACAGCCCGATACCGGCTGCGGTCGCCAGGAACCGTGCTGGCTCGTGGACCAGGTTCTTAAACGCGATCGTGGCAATCATCCCCGTCCCCAAGTCTCCCGTGCCGAGAGACCAAACCCGACCCAATGCTCGGCAATGTGGCGCACGCCATACATGCGTGTAATGTTCCACCAATCGAGGTCGGCTGAGCCGGTTGAGGCACAGGCGCGATGCGATGGCTTACGCATTCCCCCGCCGTCAGCGGTATCGATGCCATAGGTGAGCCACGCGATCGCGAGATGAGCCACGGCGCGCGATCCGGCACCGCCATCATGCCCGCCTACCGGGCGGCTTCGATTTTCGAGACCCGCCTCGTTTCCCCCGACGTTGCGTACGTCACCTTGACGCGGTCCCCGATCCTGAACGCGTCGAGACTCAGGCTGGGGGCGAGCTCGTAAAGCTTGCCGTCGTTTAAGGTGAAGGCCTTCACGCTCGGATAGATCGTCGTGATCGTTCCATTGATGTCGGTGGCGCTGGCGGCGCCTCCAACGGTACATAGGCAGCTGATGGCCCCGAGAATCGATAGAGACCTGCGCACTGCGCCCGCTCCATTGCAGATCGTCACTGATCGCGACGATGCACGGCACCGGCCAGATCCCGTGCATCCTTGATCGACATCGTGTGGAGAGCGCCGGCTTTGAACATCGAAAGCGGTGCAGCACACCGCACTTCGAGCGGCATCGGTGCATTGGCGAAAAGCGGCGCCGGGTTGCAGATCACGAATGTGCCGGCCGACCGCGGTATGCGCCCGTCGCCGTCGTCTAAATCTTGGAAATATGACCGCTCGACCCGAGGTGCGACGCCCATAGCGCGGAGCGCGCGGCGCTGACGGTTAACAACGCCGCGGTTGCATGCGGGGTCTCTGGCTCCATGCAATCTCCACGCAGGCTTCACAAGCAATTGGCGGTGCGATGCCAACTCAGCAGGGTCGCATTGAAGCGCCGCCCGGCGCGGCGACGCGCACCCGCAGGGTGAGGGGTGCGGCATCGGCAAGGCGTGCCAGGAGCCGCAAACGGAGTCGGTCATGGGGATAGCGAACGAGTGCCAGCTGCTCGGCCGTACGGACACGGACTACATGGCAAAGCGCGACGGCCTGAAAGGCATGTCCGCTGCAATAGGCGCAACGCAGTGGCTGTATCCCGATGACGTACTCAAGGGTGGCTCGAGCGCGCTGCGGATCCTGTTGATCGATTGCGACAGCCAAACCGTCGAGCAGGTCTCTTCCGGCTTCAACAAACCCGGCCAGAAGGTAGAAACGGTTGCCGACGGGCAAAGAGGTCTGATGCTCGCTGCGACATCGAGCTACGACGTTATCATTCTCGATCGCGCACTGCCCGGATTGGACGGGCTGTCCGTCGTTAGGACCTTGAGGGAAACCGGCACCGAAACTCCGATATTGTTTCTGGCTCGCCCGGGCGGCGTGAACGAGCGCGTAGAAGGGCTTGACGCGGGTGCGGATGACTACCTTCTCAAGCCATTCGAGGTCTGTGAGCTCATGGCCCGCGTGCGCGCGCTATTAAGACGTCCACCCATTCAGCATCAGCAGACAACGTTGAGGGTGGCGGATCTCGAGGTCAACCTCATATCTCGCACTGTGATGCGCGCCGGCTGTGTCGTTGAGCTTTTGCCCCGCGAGTTCGCTCTGCTCGAGCTGCTCATGAGAAACGAAGGGCGCCTGCTAACGCGCTCGATGTTGCTGGATCGAATCTGGAACGTCCATTTCGATCCGGGAACGAGCGTCGTCGAAACACACATCAGCCGTTTGCGAGCCAAGATCGACAGATGCCACGCCACCGCCCTGATCCACACCGTGCGCGGACGCGGCTACAGCTTGTATGCACTGCCGTAACAGCTGACTGAGGCTCGCGCCCTCTTTTCGCATTCAACACATGGTTCGGAACAAACAGCGATGAAAGTATCTCTTGTCGACTATGGTGCGCTCGCACTGGCAATCATCTGCGAGGTGACGGCAACCGGTTTTCTCCAAAAGTCCGAGCAATTCACCCGCCTCGTACCGACATTGCTGATGGGTGCGTTCTACGTATGCTCGCTATTCTGCCTGTCGCAGGCGCTGCGCACCGTGCCTTTGGGGATCGCATACGCGATCTGGGCCGGTGTGGGCATCATTCTCACGGCGGTCGTCAGCTCCATCGTCTTCCATCAAACCCTCGATCGGCCCGCGATTGTCGGCATCGGCATGATCGTCGCGGGCGTCGTCATCGCCAGCGCGCTTTCCAAATCCGTGACGCATTAGCCTTCCGGCATGCTCTCTCGAACCGTGGCGGAGCGGCTGCAAGCTCAGAACTGCGGGCGGTGGCACGCTTGAACGCTCGGCACGGGCCTCGCCGCCGCGCGTTTCGAGATCGCCTCCAGAAAATCGGCGCTTGGGCTCCCGGCCCTGCCGGTGATCGGAAAGCCACCTGCTCCGGTCGCCACCGTGCTCCCTGCTCTTTGATTTCTGAACGTTTCTAATTGGGCAACCGCTACCCATCATGGGCCACTGCTGCCCACCGCTCCGTGCCCAAAGCGGCGACGCCGTTGAGGAATCATCAAGCGTGGCCGCTTCGGGCGGGCCGCTGTGCGTGCCCATTTCGCCGGACTTTAACTCGGTTCGTCCACACTGCGCATCCGTAGCGGGGCGCCATAAGCGCATCACGTCGCAGTTCCCCAACGCACACCACCGTTGCAGCCAGCGGCGTAGAGCGCCATGCACGCCATCATCGCCACAGCACTGCGCCAGAGATTGTTGGTTATGGTGCTGTTCGCCGGCGTGCTGGCGGGCGGGCTCGTCGCTTTCCTGAACCTCAACATCGAGGCTTACCCCGATCCTGTGCCGCCGCAGGTCGACGTGATCACCCTGAGCAACGGCCAGTCGGCGGAGGAGATCGAGCGTTACATCACGGTCCCCATCGAGGTGGGGCTGTCGGGTATCCCCAACACCACCTCGATCCGCACCATATCCCTGTTCGGGCTCTCCGACGTGAAGGTCGGCTTCAACTTCAACTACACCTACGAGCAGGCCAAGCAGGAAGTTCTCAACCGGCTCACGCAGCTCAACACGCTGCCCAACAACGTTCAGCCGCTGATCTCCCCCACGAGCCCGATCGGCGAGATCATGCGCTATCGCCTCATCGGACCGCCCGGATACTCCGTGACCGATCTCAAGACGCTGCAGGATTGGGTGCTGCAACGGCGCTTTCGCACCGTGCCGGGCGTCATCGATGTCACCGCCTTCGGCGGGCGTACGAAAGCCTATGAGGTCAACGTCGACCTGTTCAAGCTGCAGTCGTACGGGCTGACGCTGCCGCAGATCGTGCAGACGCTGAACAACTCGAACATCAATGTCGGCGGCCAGACTATCGACATATCCGAGCAGTCTGCCGTCGTGCGTGGCATCGGGCTGGTTCGCACACTCGACGATCTGCGCAACACCATGCTCGCACAGCAGAACGGCGTTGCCGTGCGCCTGCGGGATGTGGCGACCGTCGAGGTCGGAAGCCAGCCCCGTCTCGGCATCGTAGGCAGGGACGAAGACGACGACATCGTTCAGGGCATTGTTCTGATGCGCCGCGGCGCGAAAAGCCTGCCGACCATCCAGCGAGTGAACGCGGAAATCGAGAAGATCAACAGCGGATCGATTCTTCCGCCCGGCGTCAAGATCGTGCCCGTCTACGATCGCCGCGAGCTCATTTCGCTCACCACGCGGACAGTGCTCGAGAACATGCTGATGGGCATCCTCCTGGTGTTCGTCTTCCAGTGGATATTCCTCGGCAATCTCAGGAGCGCGATCATCGTCGCTTCGACGATACCGTTCGCGCTCGCGTTTGCGCTCGGAATCATCGTGCTGCGGGGAGAGTCCGCCAATCTTCTTTCGGTTGGCGCCATCGACTTCGGGCTCATCGTCGATCCCACAGTCATCATGGTGGCCAGTATCTATGCGGCCCTCGCCACGCGGTCCGGCACGGGAGCGAGCGAACCCGCGGACAAGAGCGCCACCATAGAGATCACCGCCAACGAAATGGGGCGCGCGATCTTCTTTTCCGCGGCCATCATCATCACCGGCTTCGTGCCGCTGTTCACGCTGTCGGGCGTCGAAGGGCAGATCTTCGGTCCGATGGCGAAGACCTATGCGTTCGCGATTTTCGGCGGCTTGATCTTCGCGTTCGCGGTGGCTCCGGCAATGAGCGCCGTGCTTCTGCCGCAGACCGTGTCGGAGCGGGAAACGATCGCGGTGCGGGCGTTGCGGGCGCTATACGAGCCATTGCTGCGCGTTACCCTGCGTCACCGCCTGGTCTCGCTCCTGGCAACCGTCGCGCTGATTGCCGCTGCGGGATTGACCGTCAGATCCCTTGGCGTGGAGTTCCTCCCCAAGCTCGAGGAAGGCAACATGTACATCCGCGCGACGTTGCCCGCCTCGATCAACCTCGAAGCAGGAAACCGCTACGTCAACCAGATGCGCCGCACTATCGGCTCGTACCCGGAGGTGATTACCGTCGTCTCCCAGCAGGGGCGCCCGGACGACGGAACGGACGCCACCGGCTTCTTCAACGCCGAGTTCTTCGTGCCGCTGAAACCGCGGAGCCAATGGCCGTCGGGTATCGACAAGGAAACGCTGACGCAGGATATGGCGAAGCGGCTCAATGGGGAATTCCCGGGCGTGGAGTTCAACTTCTCCCAGTACATCGAGGACAACGTGGAAGAGGCCGCGTCCGGCGTCAAAGGTGAGAACTCCGTCAAGATCTTCGGCAACGATCTCCAGACGCTCACTGCGCTCGCCGAGAAGATGAAGCAGGTGATGAGCACCGTGCAGGGTATCACCGATCTCGCGATACTGACCTCGCTCGGTCAACCGACGATCCAGATCGTCGTCGACCGCGAGAAGGCGGGGCGCTACGGGCTGACACCTGGAGACATCAACACGACGGTGCAGGCTGCGATCGGCGGCCAGGTTGCCGGTAGTCTTTACGAATACGGGAGCGACCGGCACTTCAACATCATCGTCCGGCTGGCGCCAGAGTACCGCCAGAGCTTCGATTCCATCCGCCGGATCACCGTTGGCGCGCCGAACCCGTCCGGCAACGGCGCCGCGCAGATTCCCATCACCGAGGTTGCCAAGGTCGAGATCGTTTCGGGTCCGTCATTCATCTATCGCGAGCAGCAGGAACGCTACCTGCCCATCAAGTTCAGCGTGCGGGGGCGCGATCTCGGCGGCGCGGTCTCCGAAGCCCAGCGCAAGATCGCCGAAGCGGTCAAAATACCGCCGGGCTATCGCCTGGAGTGGGTTGGCGAATTCAGCAACCTCAGTCAGGCCATCGCACGGCTGAAGGTGGTGGTGCCGGTGACGCTGGGACTGATCGCAATCCTCCTCTACATCCATTTCTCCTCGCTGATCGACACGCTCCTCGGTCTCAGCGTCATTCCGCTGGCGATGATCGGCGGCGTTTTCGCCCTCGCGCTTACGGGAACACCGTTCAGCATTTCCGCCGCCATCGGCTTCATCGCGCTGTTCGGCATCTCGGTGATGGATAGCATCATCATCATTTCCCAATACAATCAGCTCATTGCGGCGGGCCTGGAACGCGGCGAGGCGATGCTGCGCACCTGCCGGGAGCAGATGCGTCCCGTCATCATGACGTGCGTGATCGCCGGCGTCGGCCTGATGCCGGCCGCCCTCTCGACCGGCATAGGCTCGCAGGTGCAGAAACCGCTCGCGATCGTCGTCGTGGGCGGAATGATGCTGGCGCCGGTCCTGATACTGCTCGCATTGCCGGCGCTGGTGCTCACGTTCTCGAGCCAGCGCGCACCGTCGGCCGCGCCCGAGGCCGCATAAGTCCGCACACCTCCGTCCAGCGATTGTCGGTGGGCTCTCAAGGGCGTCGTGCAAAGCAATTTGTGCGTAACAGCGAGCGCGCGCCGGTGAATAACTGCGACTCGTCTACCATCCCGGCGCATTGCGGGCTCGAAGGTTCTCAAGCGGTAGGATGGCTGCTTCGACGCGCTCTCGAACGGTCGGCGCCCGTCGCGCGGCCGCGGCACTCTTGCCGTGGCTCAGTGGCGTTGTGAGCGGCTGTGTCGTCGGCCCGGATTTCGAACAACCCGCTCCGCCCGCCGTCGAAAGCCTCGTCACGGGAACGCTCAGGTCGCCGGGCTCGGCCGGCGGAGAGCACCAGGAGTTTTTTGTCGGCAGCGACATCCCCGGCGAGTGGTGGCAACTCTTTCGGTCGGAGCAGCTGAACGCTCTGATCGAAGGTGCGCTAAGGGAGAATTACGATCTCAGGGCAGCCGAGGCCGCCCTGCGCGTGGCTCAGGCCAACACGCAGGCCGGGCGGGGAATTCTATTCCCCCAGGTCTCGGGCAACTTTTCCGGCATGCGCCAAAAGGTTTCCGAAGACCCGCTGGTGCCGTCGACGCCCACCGGCACGCCCTACTACACGACGTACACCGATCAGCTCAATATCGGCTACGTGCCGGACGTTTTCGGCGGCACGCGGCGTCAGATCGAAGCGCTGAAAGCCAACGCGGAGGTGCAGCGCTTCCAGCTCGAAGCGGTCCATCTTTCATTGACGAGCAACCTTGCCCTCGCCGCGGTCCAGGAGGCCGCGCTGCGTGCCGAGATACGGGCGACACGCAAGGTCATCGCAATCGTTCAGGAGATCCTGGCGCTGCAAAAGAAGCAGTTCGCGCTCGGCCAGATCGACGGTGTGGATGTCGCCAGCCAAGAGGCGGCGCTGGCGCAGCTGGAACTCAATCTTCTGCCGCTCGAAAAGCAACTCGCCCAGCAGCGGACGCAGATGATCGCGCTTGCGGGCCATTTCCCCGGCGAAGGACTGCCGCCACGGTTCGAGTTCTCCGACTTTCAGCTTCCCGACAAGCTGCCGGTCAGCTTGCCGTTCGATCTCGTTCGCCAGCGGCCGGATGTGCGTGCCGCGGAAGCCAACGTGCACGCGGCTTGTGCACTCGTTGGTGTCGCCATCGCCAACAGGCTTCCCCAATTCAACATCCTGGCCAACGGCGGCACGACGTCATCGGCGCTCGCCAACGTGCTCGACTTCTCGACCAAGTATTCCTTCTGGACGATTGCCGGCAGCGTCGGGCAGGTGCTGTTCGACGGCTTTACGCTGGAGCAGCGGCAGCGGGCCGCCGAGGCCGGCCTCGACCAGGCGGCCGCGCAATATAAAAGCACGGTCGTCGTCGGCTACCAGAACGTTGCGAACGCGCTCGAGGCGCTCGACTACGATGCCCGCGCGGTCCGTGCCGCGGTGAAGGGGGAGCGTGCCGCGAACCAGAGCCTGCATCTCGTTCGCGAGAGGCTCCGGCTGGGCAAGATCAGCGGCATAGAAATATTGAATGCCCAGCAGACATTCCATCTTGCCAGCCTCGCGGTCGTTCAGGCGAAGGCCGTGCGCTATGCCGACACCATCGCCCTCTTTCAGGCGCTCGGGGGCGGCTGGTGGAACCGCAGCGACGTGCCCGCCGAGCTTTCGCTGCGCGGGTGGTGGTCGTACATCATCCGCCGCGAGGTCCTGGAAGAGGTTCCTCTCGCGGCCAACGGCTGGGTGCCGCGGTAGCTTTGAAGCGGCGCGCTTGGGAAAGCGCAGGAGCGAACGTGCTCAGCTCGATGCGCGGTCTATGAAGAGCGCACCCTTGGCAACGACCTTCTCGCCGGCGGCAATGCCCTTGCGCGCCTCGACGTAGTTGCCGGACGTCAGCCCCGTCGTGATCGCCCGGTACGTCAACGCCTTGTCGTCGCCGACGACCCAGACATGTGCCGCATCGCCGTCGTATACGATCGCGCCTGCGGGCACGGCGGGCGCGATCTGCTCTTTGCCGGTCAGGATCGTCACCCGCGCAAACATCTCCGGCTTCAATATGTGCTCGGGGTTCTCGATTGCGCCGCGGACAGCGAGACGGCGCGTCCCCGGGTCGATCGCAGCGGAAATGAAATCGAGCTTGCCGCTGAACACGCGCTCGGTATCCGCCAGGACTTTGAACTCGATCTTTTGGCCGAGGGATACGCTCAGGGCCTCTGCCTCCGGAACGTTCGCGATCAGCCACACTTTCGAAAGGTCCCCGATCACGAATACGGGCTCGGTCGAAGCGGGCGATATGTACTGTCCCGGCCCCACCTTGCGTTGCACGACGATGCCGCTGATGGGGGCGAAGATCGGTGTCTCCGGATTGATCTTTCCCGTCTTCTGAAACGCATCGATCTCCGCATCGGTCTTTTGCAGGATACGAAGACGATTGCGCACCGCTTCGAGCGCGGTCTCAGCCGAGCGGAGACCATTCTTTGCGCTTGCAAGGTCGGCCTGCGCCTGTTGCCAGTCCTTGAGCGGGCCGGCCATGGCCTTGAACAGCTCCCTCTGGCGCTGCTCGGTGATCGTCGCGAGCTTGAGTTGCGATTGCGCGGTGGCGAGGGCGGACGTTGCAGCAACGAAGTCGTTCTCCGCCTGGATCGCATCAGTGGCTTCGACGGTGAACAGAATCTGACCGGCTTTCACGGCCTCGCCGGGCTGAGCGAGCAGGCGCCGCACCAAGCCTGCATAGGGAGAGAACACCGGCGTTGCCACGTCCTCATCGATGGCAATTCGACCATCGGTGACGACCTCGGGGTGGAATGTCCGGTTGGAAATTTCCTCGATGTCGAGACCGGCCCACTGGGCTTGTGTCGGCTTGAACGACTGAGCCTTGCGCGTCTCGGCGCTCCGTGCCGGAGGAACGATTGCATCGTGTCCGTCGTGCCGGAACGTGATTTCGACGGCTGCAACCGCAATCGCCGCGGCCAAAGCCACGGCAAACAGCGTCCGATGCCGCTTCGGACGCTTGCGGACTTCGCCACCCTCGCCTGTCTCGTTCTCCATCCTTCACCCCCGCATTGCGGCAGCGTGCCGGACATCATGCCGTTCCGAGGTTACGAATTGTCCTCAGCGGCCGGAGCAATTTGCTGCGGTTGGGCACGGAGGAAGCGGGCACGCGTGCTACCATTCGGCATGGCGAATCGGTGGTTAAGAGGATGCCGGCATGAGGCGCACCTTCTCCATGCTCGTTCTCGGGATGGTTCTGTGCGGCGCCGCCATGGCGGGTTTCTTCCGGTCACCGGTCTACACTGGCATGTCGCTCGATGAGGTCGTGCAGCTCCTCGGCGCGCCGCAGTACGAGCGCCTGGAGCGAAACGGCGTGAGATGCCTCGCCTACCGCACGCGCGCGGAGAGCCCGCACCTGGCAAAGTTCGTCTGGCCCCGCGATGGCTTCGTGGTCGCGTTCCACCGTGGGCGGGTCTTCGGGAGCGAGGACGTCCTCTACTCGGAGATCAGCGAAAGCTGCTCGCGCTACGCCGATACTCTCGACCCGCCCCCCGCTGGCTACACCTGCTTCCGTAAATTCTGGACCGGGTGTTAGGCCACAGAGATTGCTGGCGCCGAGATCGATCGTGCCGCATGCCGCCGCCCGCCCCTCGAATGCCAACTCAGCGCGTCAACGCAGCTTCGAGCGTCGCGAATGTCGTCGGATAGTAGCGGCACGTGCTCTCCGGATAGAAGCGGTGGTGATGATAGCGATGCCAGACGCCGCGCTCGATCCTTCCCGCTTCTATCGCCTCTTCGAGATGCACACCGTCCGTGCCGAGAATGTATAGGTCGAACTCACGGCAGACGCGCTCCAACGCCGCGCTCGAACGGTTGAATGGCGGAATGAAATATCGCACGAGCTTGCGCGGGAAGACCCGCTGCATGATCTCGAGGCCTTCGCCGATGTCTGCTCTCAGCTCGGCTTCACTCATCACGGAATGGTCGACGTGATAGAGCCCGTGCAGGGCCAGCTCATCGGGCGAGGCGTTGAGAAACGCGATCAGCTCCGCTTGATCCGCGACGTTGATGTCACTGGCCAGCGACCGGATCGTCCCGTTCGGCACATCCGAGAGCGGCGGAACGCCGGGATATGGGACCGGGGCGCCGCCGTGTGTGTGGAAGTCGCACGTGCGTCCGTGCAACGTGATGCCGTGTACCTGCGTATAGCCGTGCCGCCAGAAGATTTCGCAGAATTCCTTGAAGCGGTGGAGCGGCGTGTCGCCGGACACATCGTCGTTGCGAAAGCGCGGCGCGGAGGCTCGATGCAGCATCTCATGGAACATGAGAGTGTACCGATCCTTCAAGACGGGCCATGCGAACATCCGCTTGGCCAGCGAAGCATTCTCCCTGCCGGCCGCGCGCACATGTTCTATATTCGCCGCGCACCAGGATAAAGCATCGCTGAAGGCTTCGCGGGTCGGCGTTACGATGAGGCCATTCCGGCCGTTCACGATGACCTCCGGCGCAAGCCCGACGTCTGTCGTGACGGGAAAGCAACCGGCAGCCATCCCTTCGATCAACGGCATCGGATGCCCCTCGTGGCGCGATGCGATCGCGATCACGTCGCACTGGTTGTAGAAGTCGTTCATCCGTTGCGGTGGTATCGCGCCTGACGCCAAGCGCAGGTCGAATGCCCCCTGGCACACCGGCACGAGGATCGTGTCCACCTGCTTCACGCCGTCGGCGGCGTTTCCAGCCCAGCCGACAACCAGCCGGCCACTACGCCGTCTCTTCGGAAAAAGCTCGCCGGGCTCGTATCCGCTCGGCAGCGTGCGCACGTGCGGATGCTCGCCCTTGATCAGGGTTTCGAGTTTCTTCGAGGTGCAATGTACGGCGCTGCAGTCGCGCAGATAGCGCCAGCCAAATTGGCGCGTGGTGCAGGGGCCGTAGACCGGATTGTCTTCCCATCGATGACTGGCGACATGTTTCACCAGCCGGTGCGGGTCGATGCGCATGCCCTTGTAAATCGGCTCGCCCCAGAAAAATACGTAGACGAGATCGTAGCCGCTGGCATCGAAGTCGGGGCCGTCCTGCACGTAACGGATAGAGAAATCGAACTCATCGCCGAGGTGCCGGGCGATGGCCCTGGCGCATTTGTCGAATATCCAGCCCCGCTTGTCGGGCATGAGCAGTATCTTTGGCGGGCTTTCGCCGGCGCGCCGGGCGAATAGCGCGGACACACGTTGGAATACGGTCATCGCGGGATGGCCCTGGCAACTTTTCAGCTATTGGCTTTCATGCAAGACCGCACAGCTTCCGGGCGAAGGCGTGTGCACGCCTTCCTGCGGGCATCGTCGGCAAAAAAATTCAATCCGCTCCGGCGGGGACCAAGCCGGGATCTGCCATGTTCATGGCCGAATAATATCCCTTCGCCGCTTCCACGAGCCCCGGCGGATTCCCCACCTCAATTCGTCCGCGTCCGATCTGGATGACGCCGGTATCGGCCAAGCGTCCGAGCGCAATCGTAACACCCGCACGCCGCACGCCGAGCGCGGCTGAAATTTCATCGTGGGTGAGCGTCAGATGCGTCGTGCTCATTTTCTCCGAGGCCATCAGAATCCATCGCGCGACGCGCTGAAGTATGGTGCCGCGAGCATTGACCAGCGCGGTTTCCCGCGCCTGCATCAAGGTGACGTACGCATAGCGCATCAAGACGGGCCGAAGCGGCGAGCCGTGCTGACAGAGCGCCAGCACCTTCTCGGTGTCGATTCTCCATGCGGGCCCGGGAATTAGAACGACCGCATCCTGATAGGCGCGCTCGCAGCCCAATACCACTTCGACCGCGGTGCACCCTTCTCTACCGATGGTCCCGACGTCGGCCTGTTCCCGGCGCACCGAGCGCGCGACCACCGAGACGAGCCCGCCTTCGGGGAAATAGATGTATTCCGGTCTGCACCGTCGCCGCATCAATTGCTGGCGATAGGACATCAGCACGAAATCCATGTTTCGGTAGATCAGCTCCTGATGTTCAGGTGCGAGTGTATTCAGCAGAAGATTTCCAGTCCCCATTGCACGCCCCCTGAGCTTGCAAAATGGAAAACACTTTCAAACTCAACCCTACAAAACCGAATGTACGGAAATGCACCACGCAATGGTCAACGTTCGCGGATCGATATCGTACAAACGGAATTATCGAACTTTGATAAGTTGAGACTGAGCGAGTATTTTCATTTTCATATTAAAGAATGCGGCCCTCACATATGAAGACATCATTCCTGGCACCCACACGGCAAGGGTAATCGGGCCGACAAATCGACCACGAAACAGCTCTTCTATTTCTTTGAGACCGCAAATTTCAGCCTGCGCAGCCCATGCCACAGACTGGATTCGGCATTCCCCATCGCGGCGGCCGACAAAAGGCCGCCCGTCTTCTTGGTTCTTGAAATTTGTGAGTACGTAGGGCCGCTGTTCAGCAGCCAATCAGTGTGCGGTTGCCAGCCCAAATCGGCGCGGGAAACCACTCATCTCCATATTGCGACAACACAATACGACTTCCGTCAGCCGTTTAACTTCTACCCAAAGATGGCAATTCGCAAGGAAAGTTTTGTTACGATTTGTGCACTGACGGACGGAAGTCATCAAGCGCGCTCCACCTTTCCGGCGTACACATAGCCAACTGCCCGTACACTCTTGATCATTTGCGGCAAGTCGCCAGTCAACTCGATCTTCTTGCGAAGTTGCGCCACGTGCTTGTCGAGCGTTCGCTCCAATGGCGACCACGCTCTACCTTTCAGGCGGCGCATGATTTCATCGCGGGAAAGAATGCGGCTCGGCTGACGAACGAAAATAGTCAGCAAATCGAGCTCAGCGGCCGTCACCCCCATCAAATCACCACCGAGCGATCGCAGCTCGCGCCGCGCGACATCGAGAATGCCAAAATCCAATCGGTAGCGCTCATTCACTACCGGTGTAGTTAGAATATTGTAACGGTTGAGGATCTTGCGGATGCGCAAAATGACCTCGCGCCGGTCGAATGGCTTGGTGATGTAATCGTCGGCGCCATTCTCGAGACCATGGACGCGATCGTCCGCGGCTACCCTCCCGGTGATAATCACGATGGGTGTGTCCCGCGTTTCGCGCAGAAGACGGGCCACCTCCAGCCCATCATCTCCCGACAAGCTGATGTCGAGAGTGATCAGGTCGATCGCGTATTCATCCAGGCACCGCATGAGCGCCTCTCGGCTTTCGGCCACCGTGACGAGAAACCCGTCTTCCGAAAAGATCCGCTCCAAAAGCGCGCACGCTTCTTTGTCATTATCGACGACGAGGATGTGGCGATTTTCCTGCATAAGCGCGGGTTACGACACCGTCTCTCGATGCTCACCATTGGCGGCTGGTCACCAGTCCTCCCTAAATATTTCGCTAACCGATCTTCGACAAGGGGTAAGTACGCGCATGATTGCGGCGCGAGCTATTCGGCAGCTGCATAGTACGATGGCTGAGCGGAGCGCAGCGGACGCCGCAGACTGTCGTGTAAGACCCTGTCAGCTATGCATTTCATTCTGTCGACCGCCGGCAGGCGCACCTTCTTCAGCGCACCGGGCATGGCCGTTTCCGAATTCTCGTTCAGTAAATAAAGACCCTTCCATCCGGCGACGGGATGCCTATCCGCCAGGATCCGCAGATACGAACCGCTCGGGGGCAGGCACTTCTTCGACAGTGCCGCCTGGCGGAAGATCTCATTCCACAGGTGCAGCATCACACTGTTCGCCGTCGACGCCGCGATTTCCATCGTTTTGCGAGGATCGAGGAGGTCAAGCGCGGCGCTCCAGTGAACAGGGTAGCAGGTGGCGGAGTCCTGCGCCTCCCATCCGCGGTTGAGCTCATGCACCTTTTGGGTGATGAGCCTCGGCCCGATCTGCCCCCATGTCACGTCGCGTCCCATCTTCAGCGCATCGCGAAGACACTCTTCGATCAGCCGGTCGCCCGGCTCGAAATAGAGCACCGCGCCATTGATGAACTCGGCATCCTCGTGGGCAAAGAAGCTGTAGTAGAACGGAATGCGATCGCTGAGGCAGATGACGTCGGTGTCGACCCACCATCCCCCAAACCGTTGCAGCAGCAGATAGCGAAACAAATTCGAGCACGCCGAGAACGACCCGGTGCCAAACCCAGTGCTATAGGCAAAGCAGCGATCCTTCGGTAGAATGGAGGATGCATCGCGCCGCTCTACGCCTTTCGGCACCTTGAGCCTGTCGGAATAGCAATAGAGAATGAACCGGTGCCCGTGGTCGAGAAACGAGCGCATGCACAGCGCCTCGTAAGGCGAAAGGCGTTCTCCGATCCAGAACGATTGAAACGTGTGCCGCATCGTGGCTCTCCCCATCCCGTGCATCCGCGTCGATGCGCTCTGTCCTCGCGGTCATTGCAATTTTACGCTCCGGCCACGGCCTCTTGCTGGCTGCCGGACATGGTTCGGTAGGAGCGAATGAACCGCCCCGGACCGAGCGCCACCGCGCGCAGCAGCGCTCGGGCACTCAATGTGTCGAACTCCCGATGGCGCACGGCGTCGATGAGCGCACGTTGCACGTGGCGCTGCTGGCGACGATTGATAGCGGTGGAAAGAAGTTCCTGAAGCGGTGCTTCTCCGGGGCGGGTGCGCACCGTCTCGAGCACCGCATAGAGCGCGGCCGACGGAACCAGCGCTTTCATCACGGGATGATCGTAGGCGGGCGCATCCAGCAAGCCTACCGTCGGATCGGCCTTACCGGCGAGGCGAAGCGCGTGCGTCGCCCGCGCGAGATCGGCCGATGCCATCTGGCGGATCGCATGCCGGTGCGAAACGCTCTGCTCGTGCACGCGATAGTCGATGCCGACCTCTTCCGTATTATCGACCTTGCCCACTTCGACGGCACGCAGGAGCATGTCGTAGTCCTCCGCGTGCTCGTAACATTTGCGATAGCCGCCCGCGGCGATGATTGCCGTCCTGCGGAGCATGGTGGAGGGTTGCGATATCGCCGCACCCCGAAACAGCGCGTTGCGGACGTTCTGGGCGCCCGTCGGACGGGACATGTGCCCTCGAACGTGGCCGCTTCGATCGATGATGCGGAGCTGCGTTCCCAGCACCACGAGATCATTGTCGCCCTTCATACGCACCAACTGATCCGCCAGGCGCGTCGGCAGCGAAATGTCGTCGGCGTCCGCGCAGGCAACGAGGTCCGTCTGCGCCCGGTGCAACAGCTCGTTACGCGTCTCGACCTGCCCCATTCGACCGCGCCTGATAAGCTCGATGCGATCGTCGGTGCTTGCCAGCTCCTGCAAAAGAGCCGCGGACCCATCGTCCGATCCGTCGTCGATGACGAGCAGTTTCAGATTGCCGAGCGTCTGCGAGAGGATGCTCGCGACGGCGGCGCGCAGATACGGTCTGGCGTTATGGACCGGCATCATCACAGTGACTTCCGGGTTCACGCTCGCCTCCTGTCGATGACTATGCCGTTGCCTGCAACAGCTCCGGCCCCATGGCGTTTGAAAACTGCGCTTTGTAGAGGTGAGCGTAGAGCCCGCCCGCCGCAATCAGCTCCCTATGGGTGCCGTTCTCAGCGACGCTCCCATCGGCAAGAACGAAGATGCGGTCCGCCGTCGCGACGGTCGAGAGCCGGTGAGCGATGACGATCGTGGTGCGGCCCTTCATCAGGCCGGCAAGCGCCGTCTGAATACGCTGCTCGGAATGACCATCGAGAGCGGACGTCGGCTCGTCGAGCAGGATGATGCGCGCGTCCTTCAGGAAAGCGCGGGCGATCGAAATTCTCTGGCGTTGCCCGCCGGAAAGCATCGCGCCAAGCTCCCCGACCGGTGTGTCATAGCCATCCGGGAGGCTTTCGATGAACGTGTCGATATGGGCTGCGCGCGCAGCCGCCTTGATGGCGGCATCGGAATGGTCCTTGGACCCAGCGGCAATATTCTCTCTGATCGATCCCTCGAACAGGAAGACATCCTGGCTGACGAGCGAAATCTGGCTGCGTAACGATAGCGTCGACACCTCGGCGATCGACTGGCCATCGATCGCGATGGTGCCGGAGTCGGGGCGCCACATTTTTTGAATGAGGTTGAGGACGGTCGTTTTACCGCTTCCTGAAAGACCGACGATGGCGGTGACTTTTCCACCCTGCGCCGTGAAGCTGAGATTTTTCAGCACCGGCTCGTCGGCAAAATAGCCGAACGAGACCTGATCGAACGATACGCTGCCCTTATCCATCACCAGCGCCGGCGTGGGATTTTTCGATTCCTGCGCCGGCGTGTCGATAATCGCGTACAGCGTCTTCGCGCCGATCGCCGCCGAAGCGAGTTGCAGTTGCATGCGGGACAGGCGGCGCAGCGGATCGGCCGCCATCAGCAACGCCGTCAGGAAGGCGAACAGCTCGCCGGGCGTCTGACCATAGGCGACGCTGCGCCAGCCCGCATAGGCTACGACCGCTGCGACCGCGATGCCGCCCGCGGCTTCGATCAGCGGATTGGTGAGAGACTGGATCTTCGTCAGCTTGTTGTTTATCCGCTCCACCGCACCGATGGCATCACCCATGCGGCGTTCCATTATCGGTTCGAGCTGGAAGGATTTTACGATCCTGATCCCCTGCGAAGCCTCGCGCATCGTCGCGATGACCGTGGTCATGGACTGATACTCGCTGTCGGCGGCTTTGCGGACGCGCTTGGTGAGGCGCCGCAGCCCCACTGCGATTGCGGGTCCCGCCACCACGGCCATCGCCGTCATCAGCACGTCTTGCGACAGCATCACCGCCAATAGGCTGAGCAGCGTAAAGAGGTCTCTACCAACGCCGAGCGCGAGAATGTTCAACACGTCGCGTACCGCGCCCGCGCGCTGGCTCATGCACGTGACGAGCTCGGCGGAGGACTGGCGCAGAAAGAAGCTCGCATCCATCTGCAGCACGTGCGCGAAAAGACGGCGCTGCGTGTCCGCCACAATCCGGTTGCCGATATGCGCGAGAGAAATCTCCTGGAAGTAGGCGGCGAAGCCTTTGGCCAGGAAAAGGCTGCAGATCGCGATCGGAAGCCAGACCATCGCCGCCCGGTCCTGAGCAACGAAGATGCGGTTCACCACGTCCTTCATCAGCCACGCGGTGAGCGCGGTGCAACCGGCGAACACCGCCATGAGCACGAATGCGAACGCATATCGCGGCGCGTAGACCCAGAAATGCTCGAGCGTGAGGCGTCGCACGATTTCGATCGTCGACGCATCGAGGTGGATGCCGCTTACCTGAAACGGAAGCCCCCTCTTTTGCGGCTGGCTTTTCATCGCAGGGACCGCGACAGGTGGCGCATGATGCGCACGGCCGCGCGCTGCCTGAAATTCAGCGGAAGGCCGGCACGCGAGAACGACGAAACCCGCGTCGCGATTTTGCTGAGATCCTTGTATCGGTTCCCGCCGAGGTGCTGGTCGAAGAAGGATTCGCCGAGATACATGTATTCGCCGACGAACTCCCAGACGTGCGGTGGAATGCTGCCGCCCCCGGCCGACCCGAGTATCCGCGCGTTCGCCCTCGCCGTTCCCAGTGACATCGCTTCGGACCACCGCGCGGAAAGCGCATGCTGATGGCGCCGATAGCGCCAGAGCACCTCGGGGATGATGCGCACCTGCCAGCCCTGGCGGAAGTAGCGGAGCCAGAACTCCCAGTCCTCCGCCTCCCCCGCCATCAACTCGGCGTCGTAGCCGAGGTCGCGAAATACCTCGGTCACACCCAGAACCGTATTCTTGAGATCGTTCCACAGCGCATGGGAGAAGTGCTGGTAGATGACGGGCCCGCGCACGCCGCTCTGCGTGCCGAACAGCTCGTACCAGCCCTGGACGCAGCGCACGCCGTCGTCGAAGTTCGCGCTCAGGTATTCGCGGCTGCGCCCGATGAAATCAGGATTGAGCAGATCGTCGGCATCGACGAATGCGAAGAGTGGCGTACGGCATTCCCGCAACAGCCGGTTGCGCGTTTCGGCCAGGCCGCGCCAGGGAAAATGGACGACGCGAACGCCGGGACGCTCCGCGGCAGCTCGAAGAACGGCCTGCGCGGCTTCCGATCTGCTGCCGTCATCACCCACCACGATTTCAGCCGCTTCGACGGTCTGCGCATGCACCGAGTCGATCACGTCCAGTAGGTAGTGCTCCGGCTCGTGGGCGGGAATGAGCACCGACGCCGGCGCCTGCGCCCACCGCCCCCCGACGATGGACGCAGCGCGCGGCGTGCCCCCGGCCAATTGCTCATAGGCGTCGCAGTACGCGGACGGCCGCGTCAGGTGCCGCGCATGGTCGCGAATTTCGCCCGCGTGACGCTCCCACGCATTGCCGAACGCCTCGGGATCGAACCGTTCGACGTCCGCCGCCGTCGCACCGATCGAGAACTCGGCACGCAACGCATCGGGGATGAACTCCGCTTGCGCGGAGGCGGCGAGCGCGAGAGGACGGGCGCCGCTCAGTATGCCCTCGACAAATGCGTAGCAGAACGTTTCGCGCTTCGACATGTTGACGAGCGTGTGATGCGCACCGATACGTCCGAGCGCCTCGTTGCGCGGCAGCGCTCCGATGATGCGCACCTTCTCCGGCGCCATCACGAGCGATTGCCGTATCTCTTCGGCAAATGCCTTCGGTGGCCTGCCTTTACCGTGCAGTGGCCCGATGAAATCCACGTGCCAGCCGGGGCTGTGCATCTCAAATCCGTTTGCGATACGGATGAAGTCGCGCAACCCCTTGGAGACGGCGACGCTGCCGTAAAAGAGGAGGCTCTTATCCGCCGTTCCCGCCGTTCGCTCGGACACGGGCTCTGAATCAAAGTCGAGCGGCTCCGGCACCACGGCAATGCGATCGCGTGGAACGGAATGGATCTCCGTCAGCACCCGCGCCGCGGCGTAAGAGGGGCAGACAACGGTGTCCGCGAGCTGCAGGCACTGATATTCGAGGTTGATACGCTGGAACGTCGAGCGTGGCGTGAACGTGCCCTCATGGCGGGATATCGCGTACGTCAGGCCGTGATTGAAAACCGTGATCCGGCAATCGGCGATTTCCGCTTCGACATTCCGCCGCTGCAGAAGGCAATAGAGCGGCGCCTTCCAATCGGTGCCTTCGATGATGTCAAAGCGAAGGCGGCGTTGCAGGTCGATAACCCAATCGGCGACCGCCGCCGATATCCTCAGGTCCGGGTCGACGCCGCCAAGATGACCGCCGTCGAACAGAGGATTTGGATACTGATGCAGCCGATAATGCTGCCTGTTCTTGACACGGGGCTGCTCGACTTCCTCGTCCCAGGTCAGAACGTGGCACTCGTGCCCGCGCGCCGATAGCGCCGCGGTCGCCTGATCGATGTACGTGGCGATGCCAGCACCGCCATTGTCTGGCGTTTCCGGACTTACATAAAGTATCCGCATTGAGCTACCCACCCCATAAGCGAAGAACTACAACGGCTGCTGGCTCGTCTCGCGCGGCGTAACGATCGGCACGGCGCCGAACATCCAGCGGCTCAGCCGGCGACTCACATTCGCCGCGAGACATCGCGTCCATGCGATTGGGCCGAGCTGCATGATGTTGAACGCCGCGCTCGCGAGCGTGTGGAACGGGCTTCCGACCGGATAGCGCAGCGTTGGCCTATGCACGCCGCGCCGGCGCCGCGAGCGTTCGCCGTATTCGAGGACCGCCGACTTCAGCACGCCGCTGTGCCCGATCAGCTTCGGCATGACACCGAAAACGTTCGTACCGAATACCCACGGCTGCCTGATATCGGTGTCGACGGGCCACTCGCGCGTGTAGCGGGCGAGAAATTTTCGCGCGCCCTGCGCGCTCATCAGGTAGCCCACAGCCCCGCCGGGGATGCGCGAATACCGGATGATGTCGCGGCCCTGGCGGAGGCCCGTTATGGGCTTGAATGCGTGGGTCGGATCGGCGCAGAGCTGGACGATGTCCCAGTCGATCGGGAGCGCATCGAGGATTTCCCGCAGGTCACGGCGCAGCGAGGCCGGAAGCGTAGCGTCATCCTCCACGATCAGGGCATACGGCAGGCCGCGTGCCAATATATGCTGGGCAGCGAGAAGATGGCTTGCATAGCAGCCGATTTCGCCAGCGCTCAGCTTGGACGTGAGCTCGCCTTTCTCGAGAAAGTAGTGACGCAGCGCCGGCGGCACGTCGCGTCCATCGACGGCCCTGATCCGCTCCGCCGGCAAACCGCAAGCAGCCAGTTGCGCCTCGATGAAGCTGCGGCGCTCTCGGTCCCGCTCACGGTTGATGAAAAACGCAGGTACACATTCGACGGCATTCGGCAACAGCCGATGTGCGCTGTAATTCATTTCGCGTACTCCGCGTGAATTCAAACAGCAGTTACACGGATGCTACTGTTCGCTACGGGTACGCAGAAATTCACGATGCTTCGTTGCACAATCGAACGACGCCGCATCTGTCATGTTCGTAAATCGGTGTACGCAATCGCGTCAAAACGCATTGATGTACAAAAGCGCACCCATCGGACCGGCACGTGCGCTTGCGTACGAAAAATTAGGGTTTTTGCCTTCGACGCCGTTGCAGCTCGCGCGCAAACAATTCGTCGTTCTTGCAAGCGGCACTTCGCACACATACCGCAATGCTTCCGTGCAGCCACGGCCGTGCCGTGCACCTTGCGTGTGCGATCCCATCGCTCCCCACCGCGACGCTGGTCACAGCTAAATCCGTGCGAGAGCGCACAGAGCCCCGCCGCGCACTTCAACGGTGGCGGTACGTGTCGCTAGGGTGAACGCTTCACGGCCCGTTCGGGTCGAGCAGGAGTGGTGACAGGATGGGGCACGAGTTGATCACGGTCGTCATTCCGATCTTCAACGAAGCGCAAAATCTCGAGCGGCTATTTCACCGCTTGCTTCCCGTACTCGAGCGCATCGGCATGCGATGGGAGCTTCTCTGCGTCGACGACGGATCCGCCGACGAAAGCCTTGCCAAGCTCAGGGAGCTGAATGGCCGCGACAGGCGCGTCCGGGCGATCTCGCTGAGCCGTAACTTCGGGCAGGAAATCGCGCTTGCTGCCGGGCTCAAATATGCGCGGGGCGATGCGGTCATCCTCATGGATGCCGATCTCCAGCATCCGCCGGAGCTTCTCGAAACGTTCGTCAGGGAGTGGCGCAACGGATGGCAGATCGTCTTCGGCCAGCGCATCGACGCTATTGCCGGCCGGCCGATGTCACGGCGCTATTCATCGAAGCTCTACTACGGCCTGTTCAACGCGCTGGCCAAGGTCAGGCTACCGGAGGGATCGGGAGACTTCCGCCTCCTCGACAGGCGCGCCGTCGATGCGATGAACCGGCTCGGCGAATCGGCACGTTTCAGCAAAGGGCTGTATTCCTGGATCGGATTTCGTACGCTCGGCATTCCCTACACGGTCTCGGAGCGCGCGGACGGCGCATCGCGCTGGAAGCTGCGCCGGCTTGCGCGGCTTGCGATCGACGGCATTACGTCCTTCTCAACGGTCCCGCTGCGGGTCTGGTCACTGCTCGGGATGGTGATTTCCGCGGCGGCTTTCATCTATGGTCTCGTGGTGCTGTTCCAGACGCTCGCGTTCGGGCGCGACTCTCCCGGCTTCGCGACGCTGATCATCTCGATTTTGTTCCTCGCCGGCATTCAACTGATCTCGCTGGGCGTCGTCGGCGAATATCTCGGCCGTGTGTTCGAGGAGGTTAAGGGGCGCCCGCTCTTCATCGTTGCCGACGAGGTCGGTATCGCGCCCGCTCACCAGGCTGACGACCGCCTGATAGCGATCGGGAGTGAGCACCATGCTCAACTCTGATTGCAGCGTTCCACCCATACTTTGCGCGGACGACTTTGGCATCAGCCCGGGCGTCGGCTCGGGTATCGAGGCACTCGCAGAAGCGAACCGCATCTCCGCGACCACCGCGATCGTTACGCTTCCCACGTGGGGCCGCGAGGGTGGGCGCCTGTCGGCGTTGCGGGCGCGCATCGCCATCGGATTGCACGTCAATCTGACGCTCGGCGCACCGCTCGGCCCGGCACCGGATCTTGCTCCCTCCGGAATGCTGCCGAGCCTGAAGGCCCTCGTTGCGCGGTGCCTCTTCGGCCGGGCGCCAAATGCTAGCGAGGTCGCGCTGGAAGTAGGGCGCCAGATCGACCGTTTCGCGGACGTGGTGGGGTATCTTCCCGACTTCATCGACGGCCACCAGCACGTGCACGTGCTCCCGGGAATCCGCGGGGGGTTCCTTCGCGCGCTCGTTTCGCGCATTTCCGATCACCGTCCGCTGGTGCGTGACCCGGGCGACCGGATCGGTGCAATTGCCGCCCGCGGGTGCGCCGTTTCGAAAGCGCTCAGCGTTGCCGCATTGGGTTACGGTTTCGGCGCCGCGTTGCGCCGCGCAGGCTTCCCTGCCAACAGCGGCTTTTCCGGTTTCTCCAGCTTCGATGCACGGATCAGCTATGCTGACGAGCTGGAAAGATCATTTCGTTTCGCAGGCCCCCGTCACCTCATCATGTGCCATCCCGGCTATGTCGACGCGGAGCTGATCCGTCTCGACCCTGTCGTCACGCGCCGCCGGGAAGAGCTCCGGTGTCTGCTGTCAGCGCCGCATCTGGACACCCGCATCTGGCATATGGGGCCGCGCTGCGAGCACCGCCTGCAATCGTGGACCGCCGGGGGGCGCCTGCCGGACACCGGTTATCCGACCGGCAGTGCGCAGCTCAAATGTTAGGAGCGACCCGATGAGCGCAACCGCGCGTCGCATCTCCCCCGCACTTTTCTTGATTGCCGCCCTGGCTTTCGGACTGATCTTCAGCGGCGTCGGCAACGGCAATACGGTGCCGCGCATCGCTATGACGCTCGCCATTGTCGAGCACGGCTCGCTCTACATCGATGCGTTCGCGCCGTTCACCGAAGATAAGGGCGCCGCCCGCGGACACTACATTTCCGATAAAGCGCCCGGCATGAGCTTGCTTGCATTGCCCGCAACCGCCGCTGCCGTCAAAGCCCTGCATTGGTTCAAACCCGAATCACGCTGGATCGAGGCTGATACCGGCGTCGGCAATCCCGTGCTCACTACGGACTTGCATTGGGTGCAATGGATTGCAACGCTTTCGACGTCGGGGCTCCTCACAGCGCTCGCTGTCGTCGTATTATTCCGCACCGCGTTGCTTCTCGGCGTGTCGGAGAAAGGATCGCTCTTTGCAGCGATGATATACGGCTTCGCCACGCCGACATGGGGTTGGGCGACGACATTCTTCTCGCATGCGCCATGCGGTGCTTTTCTCGTTTTCGGCCTCGGCGCGATCATCGCGGCAACGACGCCCGGCGGCGCGGGGAAGGAATGGACGAGGCTGAAGTCATGGTGCGCGGGTCTTGGATCGGGCGTCTTGCTGGGGGCGGCAATTCTTCTCGAATTGACATCCGCCCCAGCCGTGCTCTGCGTCGCGCTTTACGGCCTTTGGCGATCATCGCGTCTGACACCGCTGCGGACCATGCCCATGGCGGCGGGAGCCGTTCTCGGCGGATTGATCGCCGGCGCGCCATTCATGTTGCACAATCTGGTGCTGTTCGGCGATCCGTTCTCTGTCGGCTACAGTCACTCCATCGCGCCACCGGGATACGAGGCCATCGCCTTCACAGTGCCGAGCCTGACCGTTGCCTTTGAGCTGCTCTTCGGCGGTGGACGGGGCTTGCTCTGGCTGTCGCCAATTCTACTGCTGGCGCCGTTGAGCTGGCAGGCGATGTGGCGCGCGGACGGCCGATCAACCGCTGTCCTTTGTATCGCGGTTTTCCTGGTGTTCCTCCTCGTCAACGCGGCGTATGTCAACTGGTACGCCGGCGCCAGCACCGGCCCGCGGTATATCGTTCCTGCCCTGCCCTTCGTGGCGCTGCCGTTCGGTTGGCTGTGCGATCAAAGCCGCGGCGCCATGCGGCGCGTCATCGGTGGCATCGCGATCATGAGCGGCGTGCTCTGTTTTGCGATGGCGAGCATCCAGATGTTCTCCCCGTGGGACTACCAGCGGCAAAGCTCGCGCGTGGACAACGTCGTCACCAATACGCTGCTGCCGCAGCTGATACGCCAGGACCTGCCAAATCTCGTCGTGCGTCAGCTCGGTGCCAAGCGCCGCGCCGCATTTCTCTCATATGCGCTTGTGGTGGGCGGTGGATTGCTGCTGCTGTGGCTTTCCGCCGGCGCCTCCAGCCTCCCGGCAGGCAACGGCCGAACGCCACAGCCCGCATGCGAAACCTAGCGCTCCGCGAGAAAGCAGCGTTCGTGCTGATCGGTGCTTCCGCGTCGCTGGGGTACATCGTCATCGCAAAGCTGCTGACGTGGGGCGGGCTCACCCCCACGGCTGCTTCCGCCGTCTCGTATCTGTTGTGCATCCCTCTCGCCTACGCCGGCCAGCGGCGCATAACGTTCCGCTCGTCGCGGCGACACCACATCGCTATGGTCCGATACATCGTCACGCAGGTGTTGGGCCTCGCGATTGCGACGGCGACGGTCCATCTCGCATCGTCCGCTGGCGTGCCCGCGCTGCTGGCATTCGCCCTCGCCGACCTGTTGGCCAGCGTGCAGACCTACACGCTACAGAAGCATTGGGTGTATTGACCTCGCCGGCGCGCGTACGTGTCTTTCACGGCGCGCGATGTTCACGTCATCAGATCGCCCGGCACATGAAATGCACCATCCAGTCGTCCGGCGGCGATGAAAAATCGAACGGTCGTCCTTTCAGATCCAGCACGTCGAGCGTGGCAAACCCCGCGGCGGCCAAATCGCGAAGCTGCACATGGGGATAAATATAGTGGGTGACGACGCGGTCCGCGTAGTCGACAAGGTGATACCACCCCTGCGCTGCCATGCGGTCCGCGTCCGCGTGCCTGTTCCGCGCCTGAATTACGGGATCGCGGAATGGATACGCGTGCAGCGAGTGGGTGGAGAACAGGAACAACCCGTCGCGCGCCAGGACGCGCCGCACCTCGCGCAAGGCTTTGCTGCGATCGTCGTGGCCGATGTAGTCGAGGCTATTCCCGCTCAACAATACGAACCGGTAGGCGCCATCGGCGTGGCCGGTGAGAGCGCGAACGTCGCCGACGGCGAACGTCTCGGGAGGGCACGCGACAAACCGCCTGTGGCACACGTCGATCATACCCGGTGCATAGTCGACTGCCCGGTAGGAGCGGCAATTCGCCAACAGGTGCAGCGTGGTCCTTCCGCCGCCGACGCCGATATCGAGCACGTCCGCGTTTTCGACCTCCAGGCGGTATTTCTCGAGGAGAACCGCTTCGGCCGGGTAGAGCGCCGACCGGTCGCCGAAATCCGATACGACACCGGTGAGGTTGTAAACCTGCAGATTGTGCTCGTCGAAATTATCGACGAACCCGCTGAGCTTTGTGTCCTGCATAGCCACTGCCCCCAGCATGCACCCATTGATCAGCGAGCGTAGGCGTTCAAAACGGTGAGGGTCAACGGACCGCCGAACGCAAAGCGCCATGACCCACATGCATCGAGGTACGCTAGAGCGCCGATCCCATTCCGCCCTCGGCATGCGCAGCCGCTATCGGCCATCAGCGCATGGCTACCGTCGGTACCGCATCGAGGAAGATCTGCTTCTTGTAGCCGCCGTAATTTCCGCTCACGCCGCAGTCGAACGACGTCGCACCCGCGACGCAGAGACGCTTGATCTCCTCGACGGCCAGCATCACGCCATACCCGAAGCGGCTGCGACGCGCAGCGGCGATGTTGATTCCCGAGTGCGACAGGTGATCCGAGACGGCCAGCTGCACGGCCTTGCATTCACCGCTATCGGTTTCGATGAGCGCCGAGACGGTGAACCAGCCCTGGGGAACGCCGGGATTGTGCGCGATGGCGCCGCGCCAACATTCATCGCCGGTGTGCTTGTATCGGGCGTCCTTGAGCGCGTCGTACCAGCGCGCAAATCGCTCCTCGTTGCCATGAAGCTTCATGTGCTCGAGGTGGCATCCGAGCCGCGCTACGGCGCGCGGGTACGTGGCACGGGATGGAAAATGCTCACCCGGCCGGCTGCTCGCGGCGGAGCGGCGATCCAGGAAGTCTTCGAAGGTAGAAAGCCGCACGAACCAATAGGGCAACGGCTCCGGCTTGCCGGTGCGCAGCGGAACAGGATCGGGGCTGTCGGTGAAATGGGCGACCGGCGCCCACTCGTTGAGCGGTTTTGGCGCATAAACGTGCAGGGCGCCATCGATCGTCGCGAGCATCATCGTCTCGCAGAACCGTTCGATGTCCCAGGAGAAGTGCCAGACACCGCATGCCGGCTTGAGGTTGTTCAGCGCAATGATCCGCAACGCCTCTCGCACCGGGATCTCGCGTGCCCGCGGCCCGTTCCCCTCGCGCGCCGTTGCCGCGCGTGTGTTGAAGAGGCTCAGCCCCCCTGCACCCTGGATACGCTCAAGGTGTGCGTTCGGCGAGGCGAGAAACCGGGTCAGATCTCGAAAGGCTCCCATGACGATCCCACTTTCCTCAGATCGCAGACCTAAGATCCGGCAGCGGTGATCTATCCGCCGCCAGATCCGCTTGCACGTGCTTACCAAGTGAGCTGAGCGCCGGCGCGTCCGCCGACCGTGTTGCTGGTGCCGCGGCCGGCATAGTCCTTCTCATGGACACTCACGCCGACTGCGCCGGCGACTGCGAGACGGTCTCCGGTACCGAGGAGATTGTAGCCAAGAACTCCGATGGCGCTGAAGCCAAGCGCGACGTTCTCCTCCCAGTAGGCGACGTTCGCGGCAATTCCGAATGTCTCGGCGCCGACGAGATCGGGATTCTCCAGGGCCATGGCAATGGCGACACCGCCGCCGAGCTCGCCGAGCGCGCTATAGATCTGCCCGCCATCGGTCGCGAGATGACCATTGGCGTCCGAGGTGACGATCTCGAGCGGCCCGGACTGACGTGACTTGCTGAGGTCGGACGTGATACCGGGCATGGTGTACGTCGCCGACCCGTTCTTCGCGCCGAGCGAGATCTCGTTACTGAACTCCGACTGCGCGCCATAGCCAATCGCGGTCGAGTTGACGTGGTTTGCTGCGACCTGGGCGTTGGCGCCGATAGCTGTCGAGTTCTGCGCCGCGGCCCTCGCGTTCGTGCCCACCGACAGCGAATTCGACGCCGTGATGTTGTTGCCCGCATTGGTGCCGATGGCGATGTTGCTATCGCCGAACACGGCGTTGCCGGCATTCGCGCCGCTCGACTGGTTGTCGAAGCCGGCGACGTTATTGCCGGACCCGATGCCGGACGCCTGGTTTCCAACACCATGCACGGAGTTGCCGGAGAGCGACCCCGTCGCCTGGTTTGCAAAGCCGGTCACCTTATTTCCAACGCCGATGCCCGAGGCCATGTTGCCTATTCCGGCGACATCGTTTCCGGAGAACGCCCCGGCGGCCTGGTTCGAGAAGCCGATCACGCTATTGCCTACGCCGAGGCCGCTCGCGCTGTTGTTGATGCCGGCGACCGCGTTGCCCGAACCCGTACCACTCGCCTGGTTTCCGACGCCGACGACATCGTTGCCCACACCGAGACCATCGGCTTGATTGTTCACGCCGACGACATTGTTGCCGGAGAAGGCACCGGACGCCTGATTTGCAATACCCGCAACCACGTTGCCGACGTTGTTGCCGGAAGCCTGGTTGTCGGTGCCGAGTACGAAGTTGCCGCTTTCGTTGCCGGCGGCCTGATTGCCGGCTCCGGCGACGAAGTTACCCGTCCGGTTGCCGCTCGCCTGGTTGTTTGCACCGATGACGAAGTTGCCGCTTTCGTTGCCGGCGGCCTGGTTGTCGGCACCGGCGACGAAGTTACCCGTCCGGTCGCCACTTGCCTGGTTGTTCGCACCGATGACGACGTTACCGCTTTCGTTGCCGGAGGCCTGATTACCCGATCCCGCGACCAGGTTGCCCGAGCGCGTGCCGAACGCGAGGTTGCCCGACCCGAGAACGAAGTTTCCACTCTCGGTTCCGCTCGCCTGGTTGCCCGAGCCGAGGACGAAGTTGCCGACGCTCTCGCCCGTCGCCTGGTTATTGAGACCGATGACGAAGTTGCCGGCTTGCACGCCGCTCGCGATGTTGCCAGCGCCGAGAACGAAGTTGCCGCTCCGTGTGCCTGCGGCCTGGTTGTCGCGGCCCAGCACGAAATTGCCAACCGTATCGCCGAATGCCTGATTGTTGATCCCGGCGACGAAGTTGCCGCTGTCCGTCCCGCTCGACTGATTGCCGGAGCCGACGACGAAGTTACCGACCCGCAGGCCGCTGCCCTGGTTGTTGTCGCCGATTACGACGTTTCCGGTTTCGGTGCCGCTCGCCTGATTGCCGTCGCCGAACACGAGGTTGCCGGAGCCAACGCCGGAGGATTGGTTGCCGTCACCGAAGACGAGATTGCCGCTCCGCGCACCGGCGGCCTGGTTGTCGCGGCCCAGCACGAAATTGCCAACCGTATCGCCGAATGCCTGATTGTTGATCCCGGCGACGAAGTTGCCGCTGTCCGTCCCGCTCGACTGATTGCCGGAGCCGACGACGACGTTACCGACCCGCAGGCCGCTGCCCTGGTTGTTGTCACCAATCACGACGTTTCCGGTCTCGGTGCCGCTCGCCTGGTTGCCGTCACCGAAGACGAAGTTGCCGCTGTCCGTCCCGCTCGACTGATTGCCGGAGCCGACGACGACGTTACCGACCCGCAGGCCGCTGCCCTGGTTGTTGTCACCAATCACGACGTTTCCGGTTTCGGTGCCGCTCGCCTGATTGCCGTCGCCGAACACGAGGTTGCCGGAGCCAACGCCGGAGGATTGGTTGCCGTCACCGAAGACGAGATTGCCGCTCCGCGCACCGGCGGCCTGGTTGTCGCGGCCCAGCACGAAATTGCCAACCGTATCGCCGAATGCCTGATTGTTGATCCCGGCGACGAAGTTGCCGCTGTCCGTCCCGCTCGACTGATTGCCGGAGCCGACGACGACGTTACCGACCCGCAGCCCGCTGCCCTGGTTGTTGTCGCCAATCACGACGTTTCCGGTTTCGGTGCCGCTCGCCTGGTTGCCGTCACCGAAGACGAGATTGCCGCTGTCCGTCCCGCTCGACTGATTGCCGGAACCGACGACGACGTTACCGACCCGCAGCCCGCTGCCCTGGTTGTTGTCGCCAATCACGACGTTTCCGGTTTCGGTGCCGCTCGCCTGGTTGCCGTCACCGAAGACGAGATTGCCGCTGTCCGTCCCGC